>Ga0137412_10001052_pt1 | contig 20776 bp, 16 predicted proteins | sample CZODoug2_1_16fun_FD_122160 | JGI IMG/M metagenome (GOLD analysis project Ga0137412, IMG submission 122160) | Vadose zone soil fungal communities from Angelo Coast Range Reserve, California, USA - CZODoug2_1_16fungal (Hybrid Assembly) | ecosystem: Environmental > Terrestrial > Soil > Vadose zone... | reverse complement strand
ATCGACTTGGAAGCATTCCAGCGTGAACATAAGGGCAAGGTACGTAAATTCAAAAATCTCGACAACTTGCACCGCTACATCTGCCATGTGTCTCATCCAACAGACACACAAAGTCGACGGAGGTTACTGGTTCTGGTTCTCGGGACGTTGCAAGTTCCAGTGGAAGCATGCGGAGCAATTTTCTCTCGCTGGGAACAAATGAATGGTCCAGACATCGAAAAGTTCGCACCCTACGCCTATTATTGCTTCAAAGTTACTCAAGTTTTCAAACACGCAGTGATAACCAGGCTTGTGACACCCCGTAGGACCAACCAGGTTGACATGAACTACTTGTATTACCTCCCGTTCTGCCAAATATTCTGTTCAGGAGATAACTTTCACCGTGATCTAGTGCCGGTATTCTTGCGAGACAACCAGAGCTTTGTTCACGCCGACGATTTGAAAAAAGATTTGAGGCAACTAAACGATTGGTATGGCTCGCTCACGGATGACGAAAGGCGCGATCGCGCGTACGACTACGGAGGTTATCCACCGATTGACGAGGCTTCCGTTACGTACCGGGAATGGCGAAAACACATGCGGCCTTGGAGCCTTGGCTCAGGGAATAAAGCCGTGAAGATGACAAAAGAAGAGAACGATGCTCTTTTAAAGGAGATCAAAGAGAAAATGCAAACAGCAGGAATAGACTGGTGAACTGCGCGCAGAGTTCCGAGCTTAGAAAGTTCTTGGCCAAGCGCAGAACCGCGTGACCAGCACGTGCGACGGAAGGTCAACGTGTTGGAGTCCTTTGAAGTGGCGATTCGACCCAGCGAGAAGTGCCACACCTACGGTGCTTGAAAATTGTTGGAATCGAGTACCCAGCGCTCATGCGCTGGGCTAACTTGTGGCACGCCTACGGCGTTGCGCATCTGAAGATTCGCCACTACAAGGAAAAAGCAGACGCCGCACAACTTCGCGCGGGATGACAACGTGGGTGGAGGCGGGGTGACAATGTGGGTGGGGTGCGCGAAGGCATGGCCCATACAACCTTTAACGGAGCGGTGGTATCATAAACGTTAAAGAGGCGCTACCGTCCAGCAGTTGCTTCAACACCAGGAATACCATCGGGTTGTCCTGCAGTACGTCACTCCATCCAGCCAGGAATTATTTCCTCTACCCGATGCTTTCCAGCGGCAATTGTGGTGGAAGGCGCATACAAGCAGGCTAAAAGGCCTGTTCGGCGTTGCGGAGCCGTGCGGGTGAAGTATGCACGGGTACAGCACAGACTCCAGTGAAAGGAGGATGGTTCCTCTGCTGCTGGCGTTGTTGGCGATTGCCCTGGCGTGGGCTTCTTCGAAATTTCTCGCGATGGCCCACCTCTCGCTCCCGTGGTGGGTGGATGCTCCTTCCAGCATGGCTTTCTACGGCGCGCTCTACACCCTTTTCGACAGGTATCTCTGGCGGAACAGCCTTGTGCACAAATTAGGACTCGTGCGCATACCGAACCTCGCGGGATGCTGGCGCGGTTATCTGGTGACGTCATTTGACGGCCATGCGACGCAACACGATTTGATCATCAATATCTTCCAGAGTTGGACGCAAATCGTCGTGTACCTCACCACGCCCACATCCATGTCACGCAGTTGCACGGCGGTGATTCAAGTGGACGACCCTGAAGGCGCCGTGCTGGTCTACCAGTATCAGAATCAGCCGCTGGCAGACGCAATGAAAACGATGCACATGCACTATGGCACGGCCATGTTGAGAATCTCGACCGGCAGCTGTTTGGCCGGAGATTATTATGCCGGGCGCGATCGGCGGACTTTTGGCCGGATTTGCTGCGATAGGCAGTTGGGCAGTCCGACGACGGACTCGGGGCAATATTGGCTCAACATGCCGACGATTCCGACTGGCCGAATCGGTATTCTTCGATCAGGGCGCCGACACCCACGCGATCGACAATGCCTCCCGAATCTTCTTCGACGCGCGTCGCGCTGGCCCGTCCCCTGATGAATGCACGCGTGGCTTGCATAACTTCCCAGGGAGGCATAATCGAAAATCCGATCTTCGTTCGTACTCTGAGCCGCTGACTAACCATGAAGTAAAAACCCTTGGTCGAAATATCGCGCGTCCTTCCCAGAAGCGGTTCGAACTCCCTGGGGGCAGGCTCCGGCGTGATTTCAACCTGAAGGGCTAATTTGTAGCGACGAGATGTCCGACGTTCTTGCAATTTACTTGGCCAGGTTGACGATCACGCGGTCGTCAGTTTATTGGGGCAACTCTTGGCCAGCTTGCTCGCGGACCATATATTCGGCGTACCAGTTGGACCAGTCCGGGTCTTCTGTGCCGATGCGCTTCTCGTAATGGCCGTGCGCAGCCGCAGCACGCCGAAGCGCACACGCCAGGGTCTTCGCCGACTCGAAGGTCGTCGTCGCCGGATCGATGCGACCGGGCAGGCGCGCCGTGACCTCCTGGAAGAGCCAGCCGTTGCCGTCCGGATCTTTGAATGAGGCGAACGAGCGGTAGCTACCGTGGTCGGGATCCGGGCCGCTGAGGCGTTGCCGACCAAACAGGTAGGGCTCATCCAGGCCGGCATACATACCGCTGGCACCGTGGAACACTTTGCTGACGTTGATGCCGTGATCGAGTAGATCGTTGCGGGCCGCCTCAATGTCAGAGACGACCAGGTACAAACCCTGTGCGGAGCCGGGCGTCGCAGCGGTGACGTTACTGCCGAAGATAACCGAGCACGCCGAGCCGGGCGGCGTGAACTGGATCACGCGGAAGTCCTTACCGCTGTCGAAGTCTGCGTCGAGGCGCCATCCGAGCCTGCTGTAAAACTCCTTGGCGCGGTTGACGTCCGAGACGGGGACAACGATCACCTCGAGCTTCGTGGCGGCTCTCGCAACGCTTGCGTACTTGGTCGCGTCCTTACTACGAACGCTGGCTGGCGCTGTCGAGGATTCTGTTGCTAGTTTGAGTTTGGGTTGAGCCATTGGCAGACTCCTTTCTGTGGGCTTTGGGTCAGAGATCCGCCACAGTGGAGCCGTCTAAATGGTGCGTCGCTCGAAGGGCGAATTCCGCCAGTGAGAAACGGGAAGAGTAACACAACGCACTAGTCTAGTGCGTTAAATTCTAGTGAGGGGCGTGTGTTCTAACGTCATGCGCGGAAGTCAAAACCCCCAAGGTTAGGATTGGAGGGTGCGGCCCGCCCGGAAAAAGCAGATCCCGCGCAACTTCACGCGGGATGACAATGTGAAGGAAAAGGCGGTTTACGAGGAGAGGCGCTTTAGCCAGTTGGCCAAGCGCGCGTGGTCTTCTTGTTCCATTGCGACTAATTTCACGCCCATACCGTTTTGGGCTTCGCTCCACTGCACCATGGCGCGGGCGCGGATTTGGCCTACGGGAGCGTCAAGCAATAGCTGGATAAACGTGCCGGCTGGCGGAGGCTCGGTCGCGCGGATACATAGCCCACCCAGAGAAAGATTGGCCACACGAGACACCTGCCGTGTGCTGCCGCTGCGCCAAGCCAGAAGTGTTCCCCTGGGCGAGGAAATCCGGGGATGGCGACGAGTATCGTTCGTAGTCGCCACGGAGACACCGGAGGCGAGCGTACTCTTTTTCGGTGGGCGAGCAAAGATATTCTGGTGATATTCCGGTGAAGTTTCTGTCAGCGGCTCGGAGCGTAGTTCGAGGGCTGCTTCTTTCGCGAAGGCTTGCGGCTGCGGATTGCGCGGCGTTTAATTTGGGGGTTCGGACGGCCATTCGCCGCCCTGCTCGAGGAATTCCAGGCCCATGGTGGCCCTGCTCAAAAAAGAGCGCCAATAGACGACTCGCGCGCGCGCCCAGAAGTTGCCGCGAACAGACTTCAGCATCAAGAGGTTGCCGGGCTCCCAAAGGCGCTGCGTGGTTACGCGAGCGCCGCGAGGACTGATATTTTGCGTGGAGGTGGTTTCGGGACTCCAGGTCCGGCTCAGGTTAGTGAGTTCGACCGGCTCGGACACGATGGACCGAGCCTCCCTGCGGGCCTCTCCATTGGCCCCAACGAGCGATTCGCTGGTTTGTGACACGGGCGATTCCACCCCCTTTTCCCCATTATTTTGTCAGAGATTTCCTACAACAATAAGGTGTTTACCGTAGTTTTCGGGCTTAAGCAGGGGTTGTGCCTAATCAAGAACCACGAAAACTGGGATGGGATTTGCGGATGCGGCGATCGACTAGCGGCCAGGTTACCGACGACGAATATGCCACGATGTAATGTATTCGCCCGGTTTTGGGACACCTGTGTACGATAGCGTACAGTAGCGGTGCGAAGTTTCCATTGACGGAGTAGGTAGTTGGGGGGAGACTGCCATAAGGCGATGACAGCGAATGAATTGGGTACTCACATTTGAGGCCACGAAGACGCGGGCGATAGGCGTCCTGAAGGCGATTTATCTAACAGGGTTGTTCGCGCTGGCCATGGGACTGTTTTGTGGTGAGTTTCCGGAAGCGCTGCGGCTCGTCGACGATACGACGAATGATTATGTAGCGGATTCGAGCGCGAGCGCGGCACGCGAGAATGAAGCGGTACGCGAAACTGAATTCGGCCACAAGCAAACGGCGAGCGAAAAGAGTATTTTGGCGCCGACGTGGCGGACCGAGCGGATTCTGAGCGCTTCTTTATCGGGGTTCGAGTTGATGGAACCCGCGCCGATTTCAGGCCAAGAGCTTCTTCCCTTTCTTTCCATCCGGCGAACGTAAGCAGGAAAATCACACAACGTAGTGCGCGTCCGCGCCGGGCCGATTTGTATCTGCGCCCTGGAAAGCTGACGGAGCCACCCACACGGTTGCGCGCTGCGTTTTCCCGTACATCCCAGGTCAAATACCGGCCCTTCGTGGGCTGAGGAAGTGATGCGTGAGTTCGGGTGCCAGGTCACCCGGACTTGTGCCTAATCGAGATTGAGTTGGCGGAGGTGGCCAAGCAGAGGGACTTTGTCGTGTGTTGATTTGGCCAAAATCAGTCCCTCTTGCTGTACCTCGTGCATGAGGTACCACACGGGGCCCGCGTCAGGCGCGGGCCCCGTAGTTTTTTTGGGGCGAGGAAACAGAGAGAGGCAGAATGGAGAAGAGGTAAATCGACCGGATGAGGCGGCGGGGCGCAACAGACGCGGAGAAAAAAGTGGGGCTGGCGCGGGCGCTGTCAAAGATGGGATTTTGCTCGAGGTCGGATGCGGCGGAGAAGATTCGAGCGGGGCTGGTGAAAGTGAATGGTGTGGTGCGGCGGGACATCGAGACTCCGGTGCGGGTCGGGCGCGACAAGATTGAAGTGGATGGGCGTGGCGTGGCCGCGAAAGAGTTCGTGTATTGGATGGTGAATAAGCCGCGAGGGATTTTGACGACGGCGGAGGATGAGAAAGGGCGCGAAACGGTTTATGCGCTGCTGCCGAAAGGCGTCCCGTGGATGGGGCCGGTGGGGCGGCTGGATAAAGCGAGCGAGGGATTGCTAATTTTGACGAACGACACGGAATGGGCGGCGCGAATTACGGCGCCGGAGAGTCACGTGGAGAAAACGTATGCGGTGCAAATTGGGGCGGTGGCGGATGAGACGCTGCTGGCGAAATTGGAAGCGGGTGTGATGGAAGGTGGAGAAAGTTTGCGGGCGACGCGAGCGACGTTTTTGCGGGCGGGAAAGAAAAATACTTGGATTGAGATTGTGTTGGAGGAAGGAAGGAACCGGCAGATCCGGCGGATGCTGGAAGGTTGTGGCGTGGGGGTGTTGCGGTTGATACGGGTGGGGATTGGCGGGGTGGAGTTGGGCGAATTGAAAAAAGGCGGAGCGCGCGAGTTGACGCGGAACGAGGTGCAAATGTTAGACCGCGGCGAGCATTTCCGCGGCTAAAGCCGCTGGGACTACATAAGGCAAGAAAACACAAGGCGAAGAAAATGATTATTGGGGCGGCGGGGCTTCGGTGCCCTCGCCGATTTTGGTGGTGGAGCCGAAGCGCTTGTAGTTGGTGTATTTGACGGTGACGCGAATGTGGACGGGGCCCGCGTTGAAGTGGAGGGTGTCGTCGGTGTGGGTGTAAGTGGGGACCCACAGGTCGCCGAAAAGATTTTCGCGATAGGTTGTGAAGTGAGCGAAGCGATTCTCGTTGTGCTTCGTGACGATGTCGGGAACGGCTTTGCCGTAAGTTTTCACGATTTGGAGATCGTGGTCATCGACCCAGATGCGGCCTTCGAAATAGCGCTGCTTTTTCGCGATGACTTTGGGAGCGACGTCGAAAACGTAGGTGGAAAGGTCGTCGACTTTTTGGCGGCCGACGTAAGTGATGTTGTATTTGGGAAGTTCGTCGGCGGTGAACGCGAATGGTTGGATTTTCTTGAGGTCTTCGGTGTCTTCCTGCGTCAATCCAATGCGAGTAAGCGTGTCAGCTGGGGCGTAAGTAACTTTTTCGATTCGCTTTCCATCGGCTGCGAAGAGAATGTCGCTTTGCTCTTCGTGATTGCCGTCGGGAATGTCGTCGGAGTCGAGCGTTTGCATCTGAAAATACTGGGTCCAGGTGTAGGAACCGAGAAATTGTTTGAGCGTTGCTTCCTTGGCGGCGAATTTCTGGATGATCTGATCGGGAGGAAGCGAAGGCGGCTCTTTGGTGATGGGGGCTTCTTCGACTTTGCGTGCGACTGGCTTGGATTTGATGGCACCCGGCGCACTGGGAGCAGGACCAGAGGCCGGCGGGGGCGTGAGCGGGCCAGTGGATTGAGCAACGAGGGTTGCGGCGAAGAGGAGAAAGGCGAGCGGAAGCGAGAGGCGGATGAGTCTCAGCGAGTCCAGGAAGCTAAGCAAACGTGGCTCCTACGAAGAGAGATGACATGTAGATTGGAGTTTAAAAATAGCATGGTGGTTGCATGGCGGGGACGAAAAGAAAAATCGAAGAGCCCGCCTCGGTCCCTCGACTTCGCTCGGGATAAAAAGGCGGCCGCCACATGGGTGCTGCATCCGGCAGCGTTGGTCTTCACAATCTGGGGTATCGATCGTAAGAGCGCAGGCAAGAGTGCCTACGCTACATCGATGCGGCGTCGTACAACGGCAGAGGCACTTGCACGGTACGAAGGAGTTTTTTTGAAATTTGGTGGAGCCGAAGGGATTCGAACCCTCGACCTCCTCGATGCCATCGAGGCGCGCTCCCAACTGCGCCACGGCCCCACCGATTTGAAACTACGGCCTTCCCGGCTTCACCGGGGACGCATTCAAACAACGCCACGGCCCACAGGGAATAACAAAGTAAGTTTAGCACTCGGGTGCGGACGGCGTCCAGAAAGGCGGCTGGCGCGAAACCCGCACTGGAACGGTGAAATGTCAGGTTTCGCGGGGATGAGGTATCGTTTAGGCGTTAGCCGTGGAGGAAAGATGAACGGCGAGGGTGTCCACGCGGCGGAGTTGATTGCCCTGTTGCTGCTGGTGTTAGTGGTGGCGTTTGCGGTGTTGGCGCAGAAGATCAAGACGCCGTATCCGATTGTGCTGGTCATTGCCGGATTGGCGCTGAGTTTTGTTCCAGGGATTCCGAAAGTTCAGTTGAATCCGGAAGTGGTGTTTCTGGTGGTGTTGCCGCCGCTGTTGTACAACGGAGCTTGGAAGATGTCGTGGCGGGATTTTCGCGAAAATTTTGTGAGCATTTTTATGCTGGCGGTGGGGCTGGTGGCGTTTACCGCGGTTGGTGTGGCGTTTGCTGCGCCGTGGGTGTTTAAGGGGTTCGACTGGCGGCTAGGACTTGTGTTGGGCGCGGTATTGTCGACGACGGACGCAATTGCGGCGACGGCGATTGCGCGGCGACTGGGATTGCCGAAGCGGATTGTGGACATACTCGAAGGCGAGAGTCTGGTGAACGATGCGACGGGCTTGGTGGCACTGGCGTTCGCAGTGGCGCTGGTCGTAACCGGCGAACGGCCGACCGTAGCGCAGGGATTTTCGAGGTTGACGTATTTGATTCTGGCGGGAGTTGCGATTGGGCTATTGATTGGGCTGGTGGTGGAGTGGTTCGAACGGCGGCTGGATGACGGGCCGATTGAGATTACGGTGAGCATCGTGGTGCCATACGTGGTGTATTTAGTGGCCGAGGCGACGCATGCATCGGGCGTGATGGCGGTGATCGCGTGCGGATTGTATCTGTCACGCAAGAGTTCCGAGTTTTTTTCCGCGACGGTGCGGATACAGGCGTGGGCAGTGTGGGATTCGCTGACGTTTGTGTTGAATGGATTGGTATTCATGGCGATTGGACTGCAGTTGCCCTATGTGATCAGCGAATTGAAGGGTTACAAGCTGAGCGGGTTGATTCTGGATGGGCTGGCGCTGAGCGTGATTTTGATTTTGTTGCGGCTGATCTGGATGTATCCGGGGGCTTACATTGCTAATTTGATCCGAAGGAAAGTGCTGGGGCAAAAAGTGGCGATGCCCGGGCCGAAACACATTTTTGTGGTGGGATGGACGGGAATGCGGGGCGTTGTGGCATTGGCGGCGGCGATTTCGCTGCCGGAAGTCCTCAACAGTGACGCGGCGTTTCCGCAGCGGAACATGATTATCTTTTTGACGTTCGCGGTGATTATCGTGACGCTGGTGGGACAGGGGCTGACGCTGCCGCCGCTGATTCGAGCGCTGGGGCTGGCGGGAATCGAAGGATCGAATGATGAAGAGCACAAAGCGCGGCAGAAAATCCTGCGGGCGGCGCTGGAGCGACTGAATGAAGAGCGAGTGAAAGATGGAGACGATTTTTCGGATGTGTACGACAACTTGTTGAAGATGTACCAGACGAAGATTGAGAAATATTCGAGCGGGCTGGAGCCGGAGACGCTATTGGCCCGACAGCGAACGGCGAAGCATGCGCAGCTTCTGCGCGAAATGCTGCGAGTGGAACGGCGGACAGCGGTGGAATTGCGAAATGATGGGACGATTGACGATGGGCTATTGCGTCAACTGGAGCGCGAATTGGATTTAACGGAAGAGCGATTAACGATCGGCGCGCGGATGGCGTGACTTTGTGCAGAGGATGCCCCTTCACGGCGCAGACGAGAGCAGGCGAGACGTCCGTCGGATTCGGCGGCTTCGATCATGGTGAGGGCCATGCGGTCTTTCATGCTGCCAGTGGGATTTCGCTTCCGAGTTTGAGAAAAATGCACGGACCATTCTTAGCGAGATGCGTCGCAACGGCAGCAGCGACGTGTTGCCGACGCATTACGGAATGTTGCTCATGGCGCCGCTCTATCCCGGGAGCTTTGCGCCGAGCACGTCGATACGCTCGATCACCGGAGGAGTTGCGAGCAGGTCCGGAGCGTTGGCCATTAGGGCTTTGGCGATGGCTCCGTTCAGATGGGCCTGGCGGCCGGCTTCGTCAGCGAAGGCGTCGAAGACGGCGAACGTGCCGTGGCCGAGGCGCAACGCGAACCACACGGGGGTGGTTGCTTCCTGATTGGCGAGTTCGAGGCCTTTTTCGAGGAACTTTGCGACGTCGTTCTCTTTTCCTTTTTTTGCTTCGAGACGGACAAACAAGGCTAGCTTTGGCATAACGAATCCTCCTTGGGAGACGCAACTACGGTGCACAGCTTTGGAGAGTAGCGCTTCGAAGGATTTTGGTCTATTGACAGGAATGCCAAATAAGATATCGTTCTTGCCATGAAGATTTTCGTGCTTGCGCTGAACAATGTGTTCGATACGGGTCTGGCGACCGTACTGGACGCGTTTCAGACGGCGAATGAGCTGGCGGAAATGTCGGGGCTTACTTCGCCGCGTTTCGACGTGAAGATTGTGAGCCTGCGGTCGAAGGTGGTGACCTCACAAGGATTAACGGTGCCAGTTGAGCGCGCGGGAGGAGGCGCGCCCGATTGCGTGGTGGTTCCTGCGATTGGTTACAAGATGCCGGAACCGCTGGAGAAAGCACTGGCGAAGGCTGAAGTGCGGGATGCGGCGGCGGTGCTGCGCAGATGGTCGAAACGTGGCGCGACGATGAGCGCCGCCTGCATTGGGACATTCGTCTTAGCGGAAGCGGGACTGCTGGACGAGCAGCACGCGACGACGACCTGGTGGCTGGCGCCGCTTTTTCGAAAGCGATATCCGCGGGTGACGGTGGAGGAATCGCACATGATTGTGAAATCTGGACGAGTGGTGACGGCGGGGGCGGCCCTGAGCCACATGGATCTGGCGCTGTGGCTGATCCGGCAAAAGAGTCCGAAGCTGGCGGCGTTGACAGCGAAATATCTGATCGTGGATTCACGACCGTCACAATCGGCTTACGTGATTTCGGATCACTTGATTCATTCCGATCCGGTGGTGGAGAAATTTGAGAGTTGGGCACGTGGCCGGCTGGGGCAGGGATTCTCGCTGGATGAAGCGGCTCGATCGGTAGCGACAAGCAAGCGGACGCTGGCGCGGCGGCTGCAGGCGGTGTTGGGAAAGTCGCCGCTCGAATATTTTCAGAATTTGCGTGTGGAGCGGGCGGTGCATTTATTGAAGACGACGAACGAGAGTGTGGAGGAGATTGCGGGACGGGTTGGGTACGAAGATGGAGTAACACTGCGAACTCTCTTGCGGCGGAAGCTGGGGCACGGGATTAAAGAGATTCGGCGCGCCGCTTAGGCGGCTAATCCTCGCAATGCTGGCGCAAAAGCGAAAGGAAGCTGAGATTGGCGCGAGTTTGAGAGCGGCCGCGGAGGACGACGGCGCCGATGGTACGAGTCGCATGGGAATCGGAAATCGGAACGTAGCGGCAGCCGGATTTTTTGTCGATGGCCATTTGCGGAATGAGCGAGACGCCCATTCCTGCGCCTACCATTCCGAGCAAGCTGGAAAATTGACCGCTTTCAAAAATCACTTGCGGATGGACACGTGCGCGGTCGCATGCAGCGACGGCATTTTCGCGGAAACAGTGGCCATCGCGGAGAAGGAGGAAGGGTTCCTGGCGAACGTCTTTCAGCGAGATGGAGCGACGGCGGGCCAGTTTGTGTTTTTGCGGGAGCACGGCGAAGAGCGGTTCTGTCAGGAGCGGGAAGGATTCGAATTCGTGGCCGCGAATCGGAAGGGCGAGGACGGCGACGTCGACTATGCCGGCGCGGAGGCGGTCGAGGAGCACGGGAGTGATTTCTTCGATCACGGTGAGCCGCACCTGAGGGAATTTTCTCGAAAAGGTGGTGAGGATGCGCGGGAGGAGATACGGAGCGACGGTGGGAATGGCGCCGACCGTGACAGAGCCGCCGACGGAATCCTTTTGCTCGACGACGTCGCCGCGCGCGGCTTCGAGTTCACGCAGAACTCCACGGGCGCGGGGCAGAAAGGCTTTGCCGACTTCGGTGAGGCGGACGGAGCGGCCGAGACGGTCGAAGAGGCGGGCGCCGAGTTCGTCTTCTAGTTTAAGAATTTGTTGCGAGAGCGAAGGTTGAGAGACATGGGATTGCTCGGCAGCTCGGGAGAAGGAGCCGGTGTCGGCGACGGCACAGAAGTAGCGGAGCTGGTGGAGTTCCATAGAGGCGGTTGTAAGTCCTAAGTTTTAAGTTATAAGTCAGACCACATTTCTTCTTGTTTGCAGCGCATTTCCAAACTCAGACAACCGTGAAATATACGGCCGCTAGCGGCGATGCCTTAAGTCTTCACGCTCTCAACCTATAACTCACAACTTTGGACTGCACTCTCGTCATAGGCTATACCTATCCATCTTATCTGAACTAGATATTGGAAGAATAGGAGCGCGATACGTATTCTTGGTTAGTCGCCGCATGGCGGGCGAACTTATGGAAAAAAGTCCCATCAGAGGAGCAGAACGTGTCAACCGAAGCGAAATGCCCATTTACCGGAAAAACGTCAACGCCGAAGAACAGCGATTGGTGGCCCAGTCAGCTGAACCTGCAGGCTCTCCACCAGCAATCTCCATTATCGGATCCAATGGGCAAGGAGTTTGACTACGCCAAGGAATTCAAGAGTCTCGACCTGAATGCCGTGATCAAGGACCTGCATGGCGTGATGACGGACTCGCAGGAGTGGTGGCCGGCGGACTTTGGGCACTACGGGCCATTGTTCATTCGGATGGCGTGGCACAGCGCAGGCACGTACCGCATCGGCGACGGCCGAGGCGGCGCCGGAGCCGGGCAGCAACGCTTCGCGCCGCTGAATAGCTGGCCGGATAACGTGAGCCTTGACAAGGCGCGCCGGCTGCTTTGGCCAATCAAGCAGAAATATGGCCGCAAGATTTCCTGGGCCGACCTGATGATTCTCGCGGGCAACGTGGCGCTTGAATCCATGGGCTTTAAGACATTCGGTTTTGGCGGAGGCCGCGCGGACGTTTGGGAACCCGAAGAAGTCTATTGGGGACCGGAAAGCAAGTGGCTCGGTGACGAGCGGTACACGGGCGACCGCGATCTCCAAAATCCTCTCGGCGCCGTACAGATGGGCCTGATCTATGTGAATCCGGAAGGGCCAAACGGCAAGCCGGATCCTGTCGCGGCGGCCAGGGACATTCGCGAAACGTTCCGTCGCATGGCGATGAACGACGAAGAAACAGTCGCGCTGATTGCCGGAGGCCATACTTTTGGCAAAACACACGGCGCAGGCGATGCCGCGTTGGTGGGCCCGGAACCAGAAGCAGCTCCCGTTGAAGAGCAGGGCCTGGGATGGAAGAGCAAATTCCGCAGCGGCAAAGGAGCCGACACCATCACCAGCGGCCTGGAAGTGATCTGGACGAAAACACCGACCAAGTGGAGCAACGATTTCTTCGAGAACCTGTTCGGCTACGAATGGGAACTGACCAAGAGCCCGGCAGGAGCGCACCAGTGGACGCCGAAGAATGGCGCAGGCAACGGCTCCGTGCCGGACGCGCACGATCCCTCGAAGCGCCATTCACCATCGATGCTGACCACAGATCTCGCGTTGCGATTGGATCCTGCTTACGAAAAAATTTCGCGGCGTTTCTACGAGCACGCGGACCAGTTCGCGGACGCGTTTGCGCGGGCGTGGTTCAAGCTGACGCATCGGGACATGGGCCCAATTGTGCGTTATCTGGGTCCGCTTGTTCCCAAGGAGACGCTACCCTGGCAAGATCCGATCCCCGCGGCAAATCATCAGCTGATTGGGGAGAAGGACATTACGGCACTGAAGGCGAAAATCCTCGCGTCAGGCCTTCCCGTTTCCGAGCTCGTCTCGACGGCATGGGCTTCGGCCTCGACGTTCCGCGGCTCGGACAAGCGCGGCGGCGCAAACGGTGCACGCATTCGCCTGGCGCCGCAAAAGAACTGGGCGGTCAACCAGCCGGTCCAGCTGGCGAAAGTTCTGCAAACACTCGAAGCGATCCAAAAAGATTTCAACGGTTCGGCGATCGGCGGGAAGAAAGTTTCGCTGGCCGACCTGATCGTTCTCGGGGGCTGTGCAGCAATCGAGAAAGCCGCGAAGGCGGCCGGGCACAACGTGAAGGTCCCGTTCACGCCGGGACGGATGGACGCCTCACAAGAGCAGACGGATGTCGAATCCTTCGAGCCGCTTGAGCCGAAGGCGGACGGTTTCCGCAACTATTTCAGCGGCGGGCTGCGCTTCAGTCCGGAAGAATTGTTGGTAGACCGCGCACAGTTGCTGAAACTAACGGCACCGGAGATGACGGTTCTCGTCGGCGGCTTGCGCGTACTCGGCGCTAATCACGAAAAATCCACCCACGGCGTCTTTACAAAGAAACCTGAGACGTTAACGAATGACTTCTTCGTCAACCTGCTCGACATGGGCACGGTATGGCAGCAATCCAATTCGTCCAATGGCTCCGGAGGGATCTACGAGGGCCGCGACCGGAAGACGAACGAGGTCAAATGGACCGGCACGCGTGTCGACCTGATCTTCGGTTCACACTCGCAACTGCGGGCGCTCGCGGAAGTGTATGCGTGCTCGGACTCCGGGGAGAAATTCGCGAAGGACTTTGTGGCCGCATGGGCCAAGGTCATGGACAACGATCGCTTCGAGGTGGCCTGATATAGCTCGAGCAGGTCGCTGAAAAGAGCATTTCAGACGCGTTCTGATGCTCTGACCGGATTTCTTTAGATTGAAATCATTGCCTTTGTAAAAGGCGCGCAGGCCCTTCCAGGGTAAACAGGAGTGCCTACGCTACCGGGCTTTTTCAGCAGCCTGCTAGAGCAACATTCAGTTGAAGAACGAAGGAGGGCGGGACAATCCCCGCCCTCTTTTTGTTTGGTGGTGTGGTTCAAGCTGCGAAAGCGGCATCGAGCCGCCGCATTCCAAAATTCTGTTTTGCGGTGCGGGAATGGGGTAAGGTCTATGGCGCTGTATGTATTGCGGAGAAGCCAATGGCGAAGCTGACGTTTTTGGGAGCGGCGGGGACGGTTACGGGTTCGAAATATCTGGTGGAGGCGGCGGGGAAGAAGCTGTTGATCGACTGCGGAATATTTCAGGGGTCGCGCGAATTGCAGGAGCGTAATTTCAAGCCGCTGCCGGCGAGTCCCGCGACGATTGATTATTGCGTGCTGACTCATGCGCACCTGGATCACACCGGCTGGCTGCCTTGCCTGACGCGCGACGGCTATAAAAACAAGATTTATGCGAATCAGGCGACGATTGAATTGACGACACTTTCGCTGAAAGATTCGGGGCATTTGCAGGAAGAAGACGCGGAACGCGCGAGGCGAAAGGCGAAGAACAGCAACGCGGCGGATATCCGGCCGCTGTACACGAGCGAAGATGTGGAGCCGATGCTAGGCCGGCTGACGCCGATGCCGCGCAGCGGTGGATTCGGTGTGTCGCCGGAGTTTCAGGTGGAGTCGTTCGATGCAGGGCATATTTTAGGATCGTCGAGTTTGCGGCTGACGATTCGCGAAGACGGAAAAAATACGACGGTTGTTTTTTCGGGGGACGTGGGGCGATACAGCCAGCCGATATTGAACGATCCGGTTACGCCACCGGGCGGCGACTATGTAATTTGCGAATCGACGTACGGCGACCGGGAGCATCCGGAGGGCGATCCACTGCAACTGCTGGCGGACATTGTGAACCGCGTGGTGAAGCGAGGCGGCTCGATCGTGATTCCGGCATTTGCGATTGGGCGGACACAGACTTTTATGTACTACTTGCGTCAACTCGAAGACGAGCAGCGGATTCCGCGGATTCCCGTGTACGTGGACAGTCCGATGGCACTGAGCGCGACGGATTTTTACGTCCGTCACAAGGAAGACCACGACCTGGACATGACGCGGCTGGACGATTCGGGCGATCACGATCCGCTGAATGTACGGGAATTTCATTTGACGCGGAGCGCGGAGGATTCGAAAAAAATCAATGACGTGAAGACGCCGTGCATCATTATTTCGGCGAGTGGAATGATTACGGGCGGGCGCGTGTTGCATCATCTGGCGCACCGTTTGCCGGATGCGAAGAACGCGGTCTTGTTGGCCGGGTTTCAGGCCGAAGGTACGCGAGGGCGGGCGTTACAGGAGGGGGCAAAGATGATGCACCTGTTTGGCGACGCGGTGCCGGTGAATGCGGAAGTGATTGAGATGGGGCAATTCTCGGCGCATGCGGGGAAAAGCGAGTTGTTGAGATGGATGGGTGGTCTGCAGAAGGCGCCGAAGAAGATGTGGCTGACGCACGGCGAACCAGCCGCGGCACAAGCGTTGCAGGCGGCGGCAAAAGCGAAGTTTTCGTGGGACGTGGCGGTGGCGCGGTACCTGGATTCGGTCGAATTGGCGTGAGTGGTTCGCGAGAATTATTTTGGGGGCGGAAGGAAACTTTTTTGAGGCTCGTCTCGTCTATATAGACAAGACCACTCGCGGGGTAGGGGGCTAACCACCACAGGGCAACCGACCGTCAGTTCCCTACCCCAAATTTAAGCAATCTATTGAAAACATTACACTTAGCGCGGGGCGGGTTGACGCTCTGTGTGTCCATAACGGCGCATTTTGCGGCGGTTCGAGACTGAGTACGGAGCGAACACGTCGCTCGCAGCACGAAGAAATCCTCGAGCCCTAATTTGTGATATTCCTTACCCGGAAATTTCGCGAAATTTCGTAAATATTTGTGGCGGCAGCTCTGCGGTCAGGACGCGCGCAATTTTGAAAAGCGCTCTTCGGCGGCGGAGAGCGTTTCTTCTTTTTTGCAGAAGGTAAAACGGACTTGGGAAGCGCCGTCCTGCGCGTCGTTGTAAAAGCTGGAGCCGGGAACGCAGGCGACACCGATTTCCTGGACAAGATATTTGGCGAAGGCGACATCTTTCGATTCGGAGGCGAAGCGCGGATCTTTTTCCGGAAAATGGAAACGGGAGATATCGGTCATGATGTAGTAGGCACCGCAGGGTTTGAATACGATGAAACCGGCGGAGGAAAGAATTTTGAGAAGGCGCTCGCGCTTTTTTGCGTAGGTGGCAGCGAGGGCGTCGTAGTAGGACTGCGGAGAACGGAGCGCGATGGCTCCGGCTTGTTGCAAAGGCGCGGCGGCGCCAACCGTAAGAAAATCGTGGACCTTGCGGATGGCTTGCGTCGTTTCCGGGGGAGCGATGGCCCAGCCGACGCGCCAGCCGGTGACGCTGTACGTCTTGGACATGCCGTTGATGACGATGGTGCGTTCGCGCATGCCGTCGAGACGGGCCATCGTGAGGTGCTCGGTACCGTCATAGAGGATATGTTCGTAAATTTCGTCAGTGACGCAATAGGCGTTCCACTTGATGCAGAGATCGCGGATGAATTCGAGTTCTTTGCGCGTGAAGACTTTTCCGGTTGGATTGTTGGGCGTGTTGAGGATGATGGCTTTGGTGTGTGGACCGAAGGCAGCGGCGAGTTCGTTGAAGTCGAAGGTCCACTCGGAATTTTCGTTTTTGGGCGGCTGCATTTTGACGAAACGAGGTGAAGCGCCGGAGAGAATCGCGTCGGGACCGTAGTTTTCGTAGAACGGTTCGAACACGACGATTTCGTCGCCAGGATTGATGATGGCGAGCATGGCGGACATCATCGCTTCGGTGGAGCCGCAGCAGATGGTGATTTCGCGCTCGGGATCAATGCGGATTCCCTGCGTGCGGTCGAACTTTTCCACGATGGAGTCGCGCAGGTTTTTTGCGCCCCAAGTGATGGCGTATTGATTGATGTCGTCGCTGATGGCCTGGCGGGCTGCTTCTTTGACGGAGTCCGGCGCGGGAAAATCCGGAAATCCCTGCGAGAGATTGACGGCGTTGTGCTTCAGCGCAAGGCGCGTCATCTCACGGATGACAGACTCGGTGAATTGTTCGGCTTTGGCCGAGATCATGCGGCGCGAAATTTGCGCCATGGAAGAGTCAGTGGTCACGCTTCACCCTGAAAGAGTTGAGCATTAAAAGTTTAAGGGTGAACAAGAGAAAAGCAAAGCGCGTAAGAGCTAGCGGCGGGCTTGGGCCACGGAGCCAGAAGCGGCAGCGGTAGTGGAGGCCGGGACGTTCGCGCTAGTGGCATAAATCATGCGGTAGAGCTGCGCGTTGCGAAGGACGATTTGCACGTATTCGCGCGTTTGCGTGAACGGAATGGATTCGACAAGCTCAGGAATTTCTTCGTAATTGCGTTCGGCTTTCCATGCGGCGATGCGGTCTTCGCCGGCGTTGTAGGCTGCAAGCGCGCCTTCCGGGGAGCCCGTCAACTGAACGAGACCTTTGAAATAGAAAGTGCCCAGCTGGATGTTGTAGGCGGGGTCGAAGAGCCGATCCTTTGAATATTTTATGTGGAGTTGTTTCGAAAGGAGCTTCGCGGTCTTGGGAAGGATCTGCATGAGACCATAAGCATTTGCGTAAGAAATCACATCAGATTGAAAGGTAGATTCCTGGCGGATGAGGCCGGCGACAACAGCCGGATCGAGATCGTTTCTGCCGGATTCACGGCGCAGAGGAGATTCGTAGGGCAGCGGGTAGAGCGCCTTCCAGACGTTGAGAGGGATTTCGTTGAAATTGCGCGAATCAAAACTGGGCACGATGCTGCGGGCGTAGGCCATGCCGGCGGCGAAATGGCCCTGGTCGAATGCGGCTTGCGCAGCCTCCAGAAGGAACCGAGGCGAGCCGGTGGTGTAAAACGCGGACTTGAGTTCCTGCTCGGCCGACGCATCAAACGCGATGGAGCGAAGGGCTTGCCCGCGAGCCCAGCGATCTTCCGCGGCGGCGGGAATCGGCTCGTCAAACGAGCGCAATGCCGGCGGCGGGGGAATTTTTTCCAGGAAATCGGGAGCGTCGGGATCGCCGGGACCGAGTTTGGCAAGTTGGGCGGCGGCAGCGTAACCAAAATAAGTTTGCGGGAAGCGATCGACAGCTTTCTGGTAAAAGCTGCGGGCGTGGCCCGGATTGCCGGAGCGTTCGGCGTTGCGGCCGAGAAAATAGAGAGCGTCAACTGTGTTGGCGGAAACCGGATATTTCTCGAGGAAACGCCGGAAACGATCGTCGGAATCGGCCGCGCGATTCAGATAAGAGACCCAGGCGATACGCCATTCGGCGTTGAAATCATTTTTGCTGTCGGGATAGGTGTCGAGGACGCGCTGGTAATACTGAGCGGCTTTGTTGCGATCGAGGTTGACCCAATAGTAGTTTCCCGCCGCCATGAGTGCTTCGTCGGCCCAGCGAGAATTAGGATATTTCTGCAGGATCACTTCGATGGAAGCGAACATCGCTGAGTCATTTTTCTCGGTGCGCTGGAACTGCGAGAGGGCGTAAAGGCGCTCCGCGTCCACTTCCGGGTCGGCGGTGGTAAGAGAAGAGACGAGCGAGACTGGCGATTTCAACTGCACGCGGCACTGCGCAAGGCGCAACTGGGCGCGCTGACGCACAGGATTTGCAGGGTCGTGCAGCATGCTCACGAGTTTTTCAAATTCGGGACGGGCTTCGCGCCACTTGTGCGCGTCAAAGAATGCCTGTGCGCGCTGGTCCTGCATTTCGGCGGTGCCGTAAGGAAACTCCGCGCGAAGTTGTTTTTGTAGCGAAGGAAGTGCCGAGCCGGCGATTTTGGCTTCGTCGGCGAGAGGAAACTTATAGAAAATTGACTGGTAGTCTTTGACGGCGCGGACGTGCTGGCCGGCGGATTGATAAGCGCGAGCGCGCTCGATGAGGAGCGCAGGCTTATTACCTATGGCGGAATAGGAATTGAGCGCGTCGATAGCGGCTTGAGGACGGCCCATTTCCCTCGCGGTGGGCGCGAAAGATTCGAGGACTGCTTCCTTGTTGGCAGTGCTGGCAAAGTCGGTGAGGATTTTTTGTAGGTCGGCGAAGGCGTCGGCATTTCTCTTTGCGGCACGATTGGCCGTGGCGCGCCAGTACAAAACATATTCCTGGAGAACAGTGTCGCCCTTTGCTTTGGCAAACCAGGCCAGCGCGTTCGCAGTGCGGTTTTTCTGATTGTCGTCATATCCCAGGGCGAGCGCGGCCCGGGCTCCCCAGATATTTCCAGAATTCTTGCTGGCGAAGGAAGTGAGTTTTTCGTAAGCGCCCGGCATGGCATTGTGCAAGGCGCGAGCGAGTTCAGAAAGTTGTTGCAGAGCGGAGGCATCGTCCGCGGTGGAGGTGGCGATGTCCGGAACGGAAGTATCCGGCTTGCAGCCGGCGCGGCACGGAACCGCGGTTTTCTTTTTCGACTTACGTTTCTTCGACGACTGCGCGGACGTGGAAAATGACGCGGCGAGCGAAACAAACAATATCAACACTAATGCGGTCGCGGATCGAAATGCGGCGACGCGCGGATAAGGTTTTGTGGAGAAATTAATGTTGGCGCACGGGCGCGGCATATGGGTATTCACCGAGCGCGCTGGCGTCGCCTTCCGCAAGAATCTCGACCATCCAGCGGTAAAAATAGTCCACAGGATGATCCATGATGGGTTTGAAACGTCGGTCGTATTCGCGATGAGCTTTCTCAATGTCGTCTTTCAATCGGATGCAGATATCCTTATTTTCGCGGCCCAGGCGAACCTGATCCGGCCTCAACATTTTAATATCTTGCATGGAAACTTTCGCCACCCGATTTGCACGCCTGTGTAGTTCTTGTTCCTCGGTGGAAAGCTGGTTGACGTCGAACTCAGCCGACAGGTCCGCGACATCTTCGACCGGAAGAGGTTCCGGCTCGAATTGCACGACCGGGGCCGGCGCAGGCTGGCGCTGGGCGACGGGACTAGCGTGAACGACGGAGGCCGGTGCCATGGGTATCGGCAGCGAGGGCGAAGGGCGAACGGGTGCGGGAGCTGCAGCAGGTGCTTCCACGGCCACAACGGATGCCAGACGGGCTAGTTCATTGTCGAAAGGCGATCGCTGGGCCGGTTGCAGCGCAATGGTGACGAATCGCGATAGGACCTCAAGGGAGGCATTCAAGGACGCGGCTGCAGTCTGTGCACGAAGGAGCGGCGGAAGTGCGTTCGTCGGCCGGTTGCTGGCGCAAGCGGAGACGACGTCATTGACGGCGTGGTGCATTTCCTCGGCCGAGCGCTGGAGGCGCTCAAGGTTGTCCCGAAGCGCGCGAGCGATGGCTTGTTCGACGGGTGTTGGTTGTTCCTGTGCCATTGGAAAAGACGGGGGCAAATAGCTGAAATTGCTCCCGTTTAGTTATTGTGTAAGGGGTATGACGGGCCGTCAACCGTAGCCAAGTGACGGTGTGCCCAAGAAAGCAGTGACGGTGGATTGGTGAGCTGAGTGGCGACACGGATAGCACCTTCGGCGCGGCAATCGGGGAAGTGGTAAAATGAATAGTCACATGGGGGCGACACGGTTTCGACGGAAGCTGTCGCGTCTCGGAGGCATGCCGGGGGCCAACCACCCGTAATCGGCTGGAAACTAGAACTGCCAACAACAACTTGGCACTTGCTGCT
>Ga0137412_10001051_pt1 | contig 20782 bp, 23 predicted proteins | sample CZODoug2_1_16fun_FD_122160 | JGI IMG/M metagenome (GOLD analysis project Ga0137412, IMG submission 122160) | Vadose zone soil fungal communities from Angelo Coast Range Reserve, California, USA - CZODoug2_1_16fungal (Hybrid Assembly) | ecosystem: Environmental > Terrestrial > Soil > Vadose zone... | reverse complement strand
GGGCTCCTTGCTGGGTCACGGGCGAAGAACTCAAGCGAGGAGCCCGCCGGCCGCGGGTAGATCAGTCGCGGCCGGCGGGCTCCTCGCTTGAGTTCTTCGCCCGTGACCCAGCCGTGCGGGCGGCTGCTCGCAGGATCGGCACCGCCAGTAGGGCGCCGGAGCCGTCGCCGGCCTCGACGCCGAGGTCCAGGATCGGCTCCAGGCCGAGTCGGCGCAGCGCCACCGCCTGGGCCGGTTCGCTGGTCCGCTGCCCGGCTCGCCACCAGCGCACGCAGCGCGGCTGCAGCTCCTGCACCACGAGGGCGGCCGCCGTCGCCACGACGCCGTCCAGCACCACCGGCGTGCGCCGGACCGCCGCCCGGATCAGGAAGCCCACCATCGCCGCGATGTCGGCGCCGCCGGCGGTGGCCAGCAGGTCGACCGGTGCTGCGCGGACCTCCCAGGCGCGCAGCCGCGCGTCGCGGACGGCGGTCGCCTTGCGCATCCAGGTGTCGTCGTCGATGCCGCTGCCGCCGCCGCGTCCCACGACCTTCACCGGCTCGGTGTTCGTGATCACCGAGACGAGCACCGCGGCGACCGTCGTCGCGCCGACACCCAGATCGCCCACGACGATCAGGTCGGTGCCGCCGTCGATCTCGTCATCGGCGACGTCGATGCCGGCCTGCACCGCGTGCTCGACCTCGTCCGCGGACAGGGCGTCCTCGCGATCGATCCGGCCGCTGGGCCGGCCGACCCCGACGTCGACCACGCGCACCGTCGCTCCGGCCAGTTCGGCCAGGACGTTCAGCCCGGTGGCGCCGCCGGTCACATCGGCGACCCACCCGGTCGTGGCGTCCAAGGGCGCCGTCGACACATCGGCCGCCGCGATGCCGTGGTCGGCCGCGAAGACCAGCGCCCGCACCCGTTCGGGGTCAGCCGGCGGGTAACCGCCCTGGGTGCCGGACAGCCACTCGGTCAGACCGTCCAGCTCACCCAGGTTGCCGGCATGCTCGCGGGCGGCCTGCTCGGCCTCGTGATCCGGCCAGGGCACCTCGGCGGCGATGGTCGCGATGTCGGTCACGGTGCTCATCTTGCCCGGCGCGGTGAAGCTCAGTGCAGGGCGAGGCCGGTCAGGGTCAGCGCGGTGCCGATTTCGACGAGCGCGCCGAACACGTCGCCGGTCACGCCGCCGAGCCGCCGCGTCGTGTGCCAGCGGACGCCGCCCACGACCACCAGCGCCGCGGCCGACGCCACCGGCCATCCGATCACGCTGGCGTGCACCACTGCCGCCAAGCCCGTCGTGCTGCCCAGGACGACGACGGTCTCGAAGGTCGCCACCGGCGTGGACACCGAGCCGGCGACGTAGGCCCCGAACCCCGACGTCCGGGCCGACGGCACCCGGGGGTGCGCGGCGTGCAGCACGGCGAGGCGTCCGGTCGCCGCGGCCACGGCGAGCGCCGCGACCGGACGCCAGGACGAACCGTCCACGGCGGCGAGGGCGGTGACGTCGATCAGCACGGCCAGGACGATCGCGAGCACGCCGAACGGACCGATGTCCGAGCGGCGCATGATCTCCAGCGCTCGCTCGGCGGGGGCTCGCGAGGCCAGTCCGTCGGCGGTGTCGGCCAGTCCGTCCAGGTGCAGGCCGCGGCTGAACAGGGCGAGCAGCGCCACAGCGAGCACCGCGCCGAGCAGGGTCGCGTGCGGCGCCCACGCGCGGATCGCGGCCAGCGGCAGCGCGGCCACCGCGCCGAGTGCCGCGCCCACCAACGGGAACCAGCGCAGCGCGACCGCCGCCCGTTCGCGGGTCAGCGCCGCGGCGTCGCGCACCGGCACGATCGTGAAGAGCGCGAGCGCCGTCCTCATTTCAGCCGCAACGGCAGCCCGGCCACGACCAGGTGCACGCCGTCCGCAGCGGCCGCGAGCCGTTGGTTGAGCAGGCCCAGCGCGTCGCGGAACCGCCGTCCGGCATCGCTCGCCGGCACTACGCCGCTGCCGACCTCGTCGCTCACCGCCACGACGCGCCGGGTGGTGGCCGTCCACGCATTCACCAGATCGTCGGAGCGGCGTTCGAGATCGGGCTCGTCCAGCGCGGCGGACACCCACAGGGTGATCGAGTCGATCAGGACGGGGTCGCCCTCCCGACCCAGCTCGGCGGCGACGTCCGTCGTCTCCATCGTGTGCCAGTGCGACGGGCGCCGGGCCTGATGGGCGGCGATGCGGGCCGTCCACTCGGCGTCGCCCGGGTCGGTCGCGGCGGTGGCCAGGTACGCGACGGCCGGCGCGTCGGCCAGCAGCGACTCGGCGAAGGCGGACTTGCCGGAGCGGCTACCGCCCAGGACCAAGGTGCGGCTCACTTTTCCGTGACGCCGGCCGAGTCGAAGGTCGCGACGTCGCGCAGCACCCGGACGGCGCCCTGCACGATCGGGAGCGCGAGGACCGCCCCGGACCCCTCGCCCAGGCGCAGGTCGAGGTCGACCAGCGGAGCGAGCCCGAGCGCCGCCAGGGCCACCGATGCGCCGGGCTCGGCCGAACGATGTCCGGCGATCATCGCCGCCGTGCTGTCCGGCGCGAGCGCCCGCGCGACGAGGGCCGCGGCGTCGGCGATCACCCCGTCCAGCACGACCGGAACCCGGGCCGCGGCCGCGCCGAGGACGTAGCCGGCGAGCGCGGCGTGCTCGAGGCCACCGACGGCCGCGAGCGCGCCGAGCGGGTCGCCGGGCTCGGGCCGGTGAAGGGCGAGCGCTCGCATCACGACGTCGATCTTGCGAGCGAGAGTCGCGTCGTCGACGCCGGTGCCGCGCCCGGTCACCTCGGCCGGAGCCGCACCGGTGAACGCGGCGATCAGCGCGGCCGCCGGGGTGGTGTTGGCGATGCCCATGTCGCCGGTGAGCAGGCACCGCGTGCCGGCGGCCACCAGATCGCGGGCGACCACGATGCCGACCTCGATCGCGGCCTGGGCCTCGGCCCGGCTCATCGCCGGCTCGCCGGTCATGTCCCGCGTGCCGGGCGCCACCTTGTGGACCAGCAGGCCCGCAACGGCGTCCAGATCCGCGGCGACGCCGACGTCCACGACGAGGACCTCGGCCTCGGCCTGCGCGGCCAGCGCGTTGATCACCGCGCCGCCGGCGAGGAAGTTCGCGACCATCTGCGCGGTGACCTCCTGCGGCCACGGCGTCACGCCCTGCGCGTGCACCCCGTGGTCACCGGCGAACACCACGACCGCCGCCGGCGTGGGCAGCGGCGGCGGGCAAACCCCGGCCAGCCCGGCCAGCTGCACCGAGACGTCCTCCAACGCGCCGAGCGCGCCGCGCGGCTTGGTCAGGCTGTCCTGCCGGGTGCGAGCCGCCGCAACCGCGGCGGCGTCGAGTGGGCGGATGGCGGCGATGGTGTCGTCAAGCAATGTCATGTAGAGCCTCCACAAAGGCGGTAGATGTCGAGTCGTCGCGCACCGCGACCCGGAACCAGTGCGCGTCCAGGCCAGGGAACGTGTCGCCCCGACGGACGACGAATCCCTTGTCCCGCAAGGGATTCCACCGAGCCGGACGGTCGGTGCGGACGAGCAGGAACGACGCCGAGGCGTCCGGGACGACGTGCACGCCGGGCAGAGCGTCGAGCAACCCGGTGAGGTGTGCGCGACGCGGGATCAGATCGCGGGCCCAGGCGCGCGCCTCGGTCACCGCCGCGGGGGTGGAGCAGGCAACGCAGGCGGCCAGCGCCGGGGCGCTCACCGGCCAGTGCGGCTGCGCGGCCCGCAACCGGTCGACGACCGACGACGGCGCCAGGACGTAGCCGACGCGCAGCCCGGCGAGCCCCCAGGTCTTGGTCAGGCTCCGGACGACGACCACGTCCGGGGCGCCGGCCAGCGACTGCGGCTCGCCCGGCACGCAGTCGCCGAATGCCTCGTCCACGACGACGGTCCGGCCCGGGCGGCCCAGCGAGCGGAGCAGCGCGGCCGGATGCTGCACCGAGGTCGGGTTCGTGGGGTTGCCGACGACCACCAGGTCGGCCTCGTCCGGCACGAGCGCCGGGTCGAGGACGAACGGCGGCGCCAATACCACCCGGTGCACCGGGTGGCCGGCGGCCGTCAGGGCGATCTCCGGCTCGGTGAACTGCGGGTGGACGACGACCGCGCACCGTGGCGCCAGGGCTCGGGCCAGCAGCACGAACGCCTCGGCCGCCCCGGCGGTCAGCAGCACCTCGCGGGGGTCGCGCTCGTGCCGGGCCGCGACCGCGGCGAGGGCCTCGCGCTGGTCGGGGTAGCGGGCCAGGTCGACGCCGGCCAGCCGCTCGCGCAGCCAGGCCGGCGGCGTACCGGGCCGGATGTTGACCGCGAGATCTACCAGCCCGGGGGTGACGTCCACATCGCCGTGGTGGCCGAGGTCGAGGGTCATGTTCCCGCCAGCACGGCGTCGTGGACGGCCCGGGCCAGCCGCGCGCCCCAGACCGAGCGTGGTCCGCCGAACGGCTCGGCCGGGCCGCTCGCCGGACACGCGACGGTGACGGCGTCCGAGGCGGTGCCGGTGCCCGGGACGCCGGCATCGAGCAGCGCCTGGGTCTTCGCCTCGGTGGCCGTGCACAGCGCGTTCAGCAGGGCGGCGCCCGTCAATCGGACAGGGAGCACGGCCACGATGTTGATCGTCCCGGGCCTCGCCGCGGCTGTTGCGTCGGGCGCGGCCGCCCACACAGGCAGAGTCAGCCCGACCGTCGCGTCCACCCGCACTCCGCCGTCCTCCGCGGACCGCACCTCGCGGACGTCGACGGCGGTGAACATCACGACGCCGGCTCCGTCCACGGTCGCTGCCGCGGCCAACTCGGTGCCGTGCCGCTGCTGGTCGCGGCGCCGGTAGTCGTGCCCGACCTGGGCGTTGATGATCCAGTCGCGCTCGCCCAGCCCGCCGCCGCACGCCGCGGTCGACGCGACCGTCATCGGCTCGGCGAACCGCCACACCAGCATGGACAGCGGGCGCCCGTCCTCGATCCGGCTGCTGATCAGCATCCGATCCGCCTCCGCGAGCGCTGGGGCACGACGAGCAGTTGCCCGTCGTCGTCGGTGAGCACCCGAACCCGGCCGCCGAAGCAGGCCGAGAGCACCTTCTCGTCCAGGACGTCGGCCGGCGGCCCGGAGGCGATGACGCGGCCGTCCGAGAGGAGCACGAGTCGGTCGGCGAACTGGGCGGCCAGCGTCAGGTCGTGCATCGCGCTCAGCACGGTGAGGTCCCGCTCGCGGCGCAGCTCGTCGACGAGTTCGAGCGCGTCGACCCGCCGCCCCAGATCCAGTGCACTCGTCGGCTCGTCGAGCAGGAGAACGGGCGCCTCTTGAGCCAGCGCCCGCGCCAACACCACGCGCTGCACCTCACCGCCGGAGAGGGTGGACAGGTATCGATCGGTGAGATCGGCCAGACCGATCCGGTCGAGCACCTCGGCGGTGCGCTCGCGGTCGACCATCGACTCGACGCCGAAGTAGCCGATGTGCGGGGTGCGGCCGAGCAGGGTGTAGTCGAGCACGGACATCCCGGCCGGCAACTCGGGCTGCTGCGGCACGTACGCGACGAGCCGAGCGCGGCGCCGGGGGGAGAGCCGGCTCATGGTCTCACTGCCGATTCGCACGACGCCCTCGTGCGGCACCAGGTGGGCCACCGCCTTGAGCAGGCTGGACTTGCCGGCGCCGTTGGCGCCGATGACGCCGACCCACTCGCCGGCGGCGGCCGACTCGCTCACGGCATCGATGGCGACGGATGCCCCGTAGCGCACGGTGACCTGCTCGAGGCTCAGCATCAGAGAACGCCGTGCCGGGTGCGTCGTGAGCGCAGCACGAGCAGGAAGAACGGCGCTCCGGTCACCGCGGTGACGACGCCGACCGGCAGCTCGGTCGGCGCCTGGATCGTGCGCGCGACCAGATCGGCGAGCACCAGGAACGCCGCCCCGCACACCATGGACACCGGAAGCACGACGCGGTAGCTGGCGCTGGCGGCCAGCCGGACCGCGTGCGGGACGATGATCCCCACGAACCCGATCAGCCCGCTCACCGACACGGCCGCGGCGGTGCCCAGCGTGGCGGCGGCCACGATGATCAGCCGGCTGCGTTCGGGGTGAATGCCGAGGGCGCCGGCTTCCTCGCCGCCGACCCGCAACACGTCCAGGACGCGGCGGTGAGCGAGCAGCACGACGGCGCTGACCACGACGTAGGGCAGGACGAGCCGCACGTCTGACCACGACGCGACCGAGAAGCTGCCGAGGATCCAGTTGTAGATCTGGCGGATCTCCTCGGTGTGCCGCTGCTGCAGGTAGGTCTGCACGGCGGTGAGCATCGCCGCGATGGCTACCCCGGCGAGCAGGATCGCGTACCCGGTCGCCGGTCCGCCCCCGGACGTCGCGACCAGGTAGGTCAACCCGACGGCGAGCACCGCTCCGACGAACGCCGACGCGGGGAGCACGATGCCTCCGCCGTGTCCGGTGACGATGGCCACGGTGGCGCCCAGCCCGGCGCCGGCGGCGACGCCGAGCAGGAACGGGTCGGCCAGCGAGTTGCGCAGCACGCCCTGGTACGAGGTGCCGCCGGCGGCGAGCATCGCTCCGACCAGCGCGGCCAGCACGACGCGGGGCAACCGCAGCTGCCACACGATCGCCTGGTCGACCGGGGGCGTCGAGGTGTGGAAGTCCAGGAAGGACAGGTGGGCCAAGATCGTGCCGACCACGTCGCCCACGCTGATGTTCACCGGCCCCACCGCGGTGGCCAGCAGCATCGCCCCGACCAGCACGACGACGGAAACGGTCAGTGGCAGGCGGAGGGCGCCGGTGGGGCTCTTCGCGCGAGCGCTCATCGCGTGGCGGTCACGTCACCGGATGCTGCTGGAGGGCTCCGGCAACCGTGCTCAGCAGGTCGACGACACGCGGCCCCCACCGGGAGGCGATCGAGTCGTCGAGGGAGACGACCCGCCCCCCACGCAGCGCTGACAGCGCCGACCAGCCCGGGCGTTTACCAATCGTGGTCAGCGACTGCTGGCAGCAGCGGGTATCGGCGAGGAACACATAGTCGGGGTCGGCCTTGAGGATGAACTCGGCCGACAGCTGCGGGTAGCCACCGCTCGCGGCCGCCCCCTTCGCGGCGTCGGCGATGCTGGTCAGCCCGAGCAGCCGCAGCACCCGTCCGATGAAGGTCGTCGACGTCACCGAGTAGTACGTCTGGTCGAGCTCGTAGTAGTACGTGGCGGCCCGCTTGGACGCCGTCTTGAGGGTCGCCGCGATCTTCTGCTTCATGCTCGCGATCACCGTCGCCGCGCCGTCGGGGTGCCCGGTGGCGTCACCGAGCTGGGTGAGTTGCTCGTAGGACTGCGAGACATCGGTCGCGGCCGGCTCGTCGAGCACCTTGACGTTCAGCTTGGCGAGCTGCTGCGCCTGGGCGGGCGCGAGCCCGGCCGCCACGACGAGGTCCGGCTGGTATTTCGCCACCGCCTCGGCGTTGAGCGCCACGGCATTCAGAGTGGTGCGCGGCGTGCCCGCCGGATAGTCGGAGTCCTTGTCGACCGCCTTGACCTGCGCTCCGGCCCCGATCGCGTACAGCATCTCGGTCGCGGTCGGCGAGAGCGAGACGATCGCGGCGGGTTTGCCGGCGATGGTGACGGTGCCGTTGCCCGCGTGCACCGTCACCGGGAAATGGGCGGCGCTGGCCGCCGTGGTGCCTGAGCTGGACGCGGAGTTCGGCGCCGGGCTACCGGAGCTGCTGCACGCGGCCGAGAGTGCCACGAGCGAGGCTGCTGATGCGACCAAGGCCGCGCGGGCCCGTCGCGAGTGGGTGAACATGCTCATCCTCCATCGTGTCGCGGAGGACGAAGTGCGCCCGCTTCGACGCCGGAAGCGTCGAACGAACCGCCCTTCCTCCGAGGACTGGTTGCGCTGGCGCAGGGCAGGCGTCCGGGCTCGCCCCCGTGCCGGGAGCAGTACCGTTGCGGGACAGCGCCGGGTTCTCACCGGTCTTCGCTGCACCTGTGCCGTCCCGGGAAGGCTCTCGGGACCCCGTCACCCTAGCAACGGGGCTCGGTGTCCCCGAGCGATCGCCGCCGCGGTGACGGCGGCGGCTATCGTCACGCCGGCGCACAGGCGGGTGGCGCGCGGGATGTCCTCCGGGCCCGGTGGCGCCCCGTCGCCCAGCTCCGGGCGGTGCTCGACCCGATTCGCGTAGACGTTGCGGCCGCCCAGCCGCAACCCCAACGCCCCCGCGTAGGCGGCCTCGGCGTAGCCGGAGTTCGGGCTGGGGTGCCGGTGGCCGTCGCGAACCGCGACCCGGAGGGTTCGCCGGGCGCGCCCGCTCGCCAGCGCGACGAGCCCCGCGGTGAGCCGCGCCGGTACGAGGTTGGCCAGATCGTCCAGCCGGGCGGACGCCCAGCCGAAGTTCCCATACCGAGGGGTACGGTGGCCGACCATCGCGTCGAGCGTGTTGATCGCCCGGTAGCCGAGGAGCCCGGGAACGCCGGCGACCGCGCCCCAGAACAGCGGCGCGACGATCGCGTCACAAGTGTTCTCGGCAACCGATTCGACCGCGGCCCTCGCGATGCCGTCCGCGTCGAGCGCGGCCGGGTCCCGGCCGACGAGGTGGGTCACCTGCTGGCGGGCCGCGGCGAGATCACCGCGGGCGAGATGATCGTGGACGATGCCCGCCTCGCGGCGGAGCGACCGACTGCCGAGCACCGCCCAGGTCGCCACGGCGGTGCTCACCGCTCCGCGCGGTAACGCCGCGCCGAGCGTCACAGCCGCGCCCACGCAGCCGCCGGTGAAGGCGAGACCGCGCCGCCGGGTGTCGGCGTACCCGTGCCGTTCCACCGCGCCGGCCGCCGCACCGAAGATCGCCACCGGGTGACCGCGGCGTGGATCAGGCACGAGCGCGTCCAGTGCCGTGCCGATGAGCAGCCCGGCCGTGAGCGAGGACCGGGCGGGCACCCGCCGAACGTACCGTTAGGCTCGGTGGCCATGAGCTGGGTGTGGCGTCTCGAGACGGCTGACGGTACGGCGTTGACGGCGCCGAACTCGCCGCCGCACCCGAGCCAATCCGACGCGGAGAGCTGGCTCGGCGAGGACTGGCGCGAGCTCGCGGCGCACGGCGTGGCCCAGGTGACCCTCTACGAGGACAGTGTCCTGGTCTACGGGCCGATGCCGCTGTCGGAGGACTGAGACCAGCACACCGGCCGGAGCTACCATCGAGGCCAGGCGCCACCGCCGCACACGCGGGAGGTCGCGATGGCCGTCATCATCGTCATTCTTGTCCTATTGGGCCTCGTCGCCATCTACCTCGCGCTCGGGGCGCGCACCGTCAAGCAGTACGAGCGCGGACTGGTGTTCCGGCTCGGGCGGGTGCTCGAACAGACGCGCGGGCCGGGGCTGACCTTCGTCCGTCCCGGCATCGAGCGGATGCGCAAGGTCAACGTCCAGCTCATCACCATGCCGGTACCGGCGCAGGACGGCATCACGCGCGACAACGTGACGGTGCGGGTCGACGCAGTCGTGTACTTCAAGGTCGTCGACCCGGCCCTGGCCATCGTGAACGTGCAGGACTACCGCTTCGCGATACTGCAGGTCGCCCAGACCTCCTTGCGTTCGATGATCGGCAAGAGCGACCTGGACGACCTGCTCGCCAACCGCGAGCGGCTCAACCAGGGCCTGGAGGTCATGATCGACAGCCCGGCGCTGGACTGGGGCATCCACATCGACCGGGTCGAGATCAAGGACGTGGCACTGCCGGAGTCGATGAAGCGCTCGATGTCGCGCCAGGCCGAGGCCGAACGCGAACGGCGGGCCCGCGTGATCTCGGCCGAGGGGGAGCTGCAGGCCTCGGAGAAGCTCGCGCAGGCCGCCGCGACAATGGCCGACACCCCGGCGGCCTTGCAGCTGCGCCTGCTCGAGACCGTCGTCGAGGTGGCCGCCGAGAAGAACTCGACGCTGGTGCTGCCGTTCCCGGTCGAGCTGCTGCGTTTCCTGGAGCACGCGCCGGGATCCACTCAACGCAATGACCCGAGTGCGGGCCGTGTCGATGACGGGCCTGAGCCGTCTCCCCCGTTAGGGTGAAAACGTGCACAAGGCCAGAACTCTGGCCTGCTCCGTCGGCGCCCTCTCCGTGCTGATCGCGGTGAGCGCGTGCGGATCGAGCGGGTCCAAGAACGCCAAGACGACGCCCTCGACGCCGCCCAGCTCCTCAGCCTCGACGACCGCGAGTTCCTCGGCCGCGCCGTCGACCAGTGCGGCACCGACCAAGCTGGTGACCAAGCTGCACGGCACCTGCGACACCCTGTTGCCGCAGCCCGAGGTCGAGGACCTGATGGGCATTCACTTCGTCGGTAAGAACGCCTACGTGGTGGGCGTCCCGGAGAAGAACATCGGCCGCCTCGGCTACCTCAACTGCCGCTACGGCCTGGGCACCAGCGGCAAGGGCACCCCGACCGTCGAGGTCGGCATCAGCCTCTACACGACACCGGCCCAGGCGCAGAAGCGGCTCACCGGCACCGTCACGGACTACCTCGATCACGCCGCCACGCGATCCATGACCCAGGTGGCCGGCAACGACGCGACCTTGCTCGTCGGAAAGGGCGCCGGCTACGACGTCCCGCTGCTGGTCGTGGCGTCCGGTCAGCGCACGGTAGCGGTGAGCGTCGACCAGAACCTGCTGTCGGCCGCCAAGCGCGAACCAGCCATGGTGAAGCTAGCCGCCCTAGCCCTGGACCGCACCGCCTCGCAGTGATCTGCATTTCCACCATTCGGCTACACTTCCACCATGGCGCTCAATATCAAGGATCCCGCGACCGAACGGTTGGCCGTCGAGGTTGCGGCGCTGGCGGGCGAGACGAAGACGAGCGCGGTGCGCGTCGCCCTCGAGGAGCGCCGGGCCCGCCTGCAAGCGGCAGCCGGCCGGCTGAGCGCACCGGAGCGTATCCGCCGATTTCTGGAGAACGAGGCGTGGCCGATCACCGCGCCGAACGGGCCGAACCCTCCGATCACGAAGACCGAGCGAGAAGAGATCCTCGGATATGGGGATGCGGGCGTGTGATCATCGACAGCTCGGTGCTGGTCGCGATCCTGATGCGCGAGGTCGGACATGAAGATCTCTACGCGCAGATCGGCGACGCAGAGTTCGTCGGTGTCAGCGCCGCCACCATGGTGGAGACCGGGATGGTCCTCACGGCGCGCCTCGGCCCGGTCGGCAAGAGCCTGCTTGACCGGTTGGTGCGCGAGGCGAGGATGACGATCGTCCCGCTGAGCGAGGACCACTGGGCCGTAGCCGTCGACGCATTCGCCCAGTTCGGGAAGGGACGTCATCCGGCCGGCCTCAATTTCGGCGACTGCCTTAGCTACGCGACCGCCACAGTGTCCAAGCAGCCACTGTTCTGTATCGGCGACGACTTTCGCCGGACCGATCTCGATGTGCTCCGCTGAGCGAGGCGGCAAGGGCGTAGCTACGACGGACTAAATGCTGTCGCCGATCTGGACCTGCGGGCCGGGCATCCGCCAGCGGCGGGGCATGTAGGCGCGACTGCCGGCGTAGAAGCCCAGCCCCCACGGGCCCTCGCGCACGTCGTCGAGCCGGCTCGCGGCGAGCGCGCGGATCCGCCGTCCGGTCAGGTACCACTCGACGACGATGGTGAACAGCAAGGCGATGACGGCGATGTTCAGGTATTGGATGAAGTAGCCGACCACCATCAGCGGGAACAGGATCAGCATGTAGTTCGAGATCATCCGGTGTGAGTCGACCCAGTCACGGGCGATCTTGCGTACCGGCCCGCGGTCGCGCTTGGGCAGTGCGTCCGGGTCGCCGCGGCGCAGCGCCTCCCGGTGCGCCAGGCCGCTCTGCCGCTTGCCGCCCTTGGTTGCGCCGGCCCCGCCGGCCGCGCCGCCGCTGGTCGGGCGCGTGGTCTGCTGCTTCTGCCAGCGGTAGGCCTCCTTGCGCGTCTTCGGTGCGCTCACCGGGCCACGGACCGGCGTGGTATCGCGCCGCTTCGGCGTGGGCCGGCCCTTGCCGGAGACGACGTCCGCGGGCGGTTCCTCGGGCAGGACATCGGCTTCGGGGGCGGCGGGACGCCGGCGCAACAGCTTCACAGTCAACGAGAGTAGTGGAGGGGGCTAGGTCACCGAGGTCACAGAGGGCAGAGCCAGCATCCGATCCAGGGCAATGCGCGCGTTCGCGGCGACGTGCTCCTCGACGGTGATCTGGTTGACCACCTCACCGCGCACCAGCGACTCGAGCGAGTGCACCAGGTGCGGCAGGTCGATGCGGTTCATCGTCGCGCAGTAGCAGACCGTCTTCTCCAGGAACACGATCCGCTTGTCCGGGTGCTGGTCGGCCAGGCGGCGAACCAGGTTCAGCTCGGTTCCGACGGCCCAAGATGAACCGGCCGGGGCGGCGTTGAGCGTGTTGATGATGTACTCGGTCGACCCGACGTAGTCGGCCTTCAGCACGACGTCGTGGCGGCACTCGGGATGGACGAGGACGTTGACGCCGGGGACGCGGGCCCGCACGTCGTCGACGTTCTCGGCGGTGAAGCGTCCGTGTACCGAGCAGTGCCCGCGCCACAGGATGACCTTCGCGTCGCGCAGTTGCTGCGGGGTGAGGCCGCCGCCGGGCTTGTGCGGGTCGAACAGCACGCAGTCGTCCAACGACAGGCCGAGTTCGAGCACGGCGGTGTTGCGACCGAGGTGCTGGTCGGGCAGGAACAGCACCTTCTCACCCTGCTCGAACGCCCAGCGCAGGGCGCGTTCGGCGTTGGACGACGTGCACACCGCGCCGCGATGCGCGCCGGTGAAGCCCTTGATCGCCGCCGAGGAGTTCATGTAGGTGATCGGGATGGTGACGTCGGCGACGCCTACGTCGGTCAGCACGTCCCAGGCGTCGAGCAGCTGCTGCCCGGTCGCCATGTCGGCCATCGAGCACCCGGCCGCGAGATCGGGCAAGATCACCTTCTGCGCAGGGGAGGTGAGAATATCGGCCGACTCGGCCATGAAGTGCACGCCGCAGAAGACGATGTAGTCGGCGGCGGGACGGGCGGCGGCATCGCGGGCCAGCTTGAACGAGTCGCCCGTGACGTCGGCGAACTGGACCACCTCGTCGCGCTGGTAGTGGTGCCCGAGAATGAACAGCCGATCGCCGAGTGTCGCCTTCGCCGCCCGGGCCCGCTCGACCAGATCCGGGTCGGACGCGGGCGGCAGGTCGCCCGGGCAATCCACGCCGCGCTCGGACTGCAGATCGCTACCCCGCCCGAGCAACATCAGAGCCAGCTGTGTGGGCTGCGGTTCGGTGAACGTCACGGCACCAATCTACGTACCACTTCATATACGCGTGCTCCACTGTGGCCGCGCACACGTCGAGAGGAAGATCGTTGATCCCATCGCGATACCTGCGATACCTGCAGGGAGGCTGGGCGCTGCTGCCGTTACGCGGCTTCCTCAGCGTCGTCTTCCTCTACGCGGGCATCTCCAAGATCGCCGACCGGCACTTCCTGGACGCGTCGTCGCCGATCTCCATCCACTCCCAGATCGTGGCCGTGCGGGACATCAGCCCGGTCAGCGGCCTGCTCGGACCGGTGGTCGACCACTCGTTCGCGTTCGGCGTGTTCACTTCGCTCGCCGAAATCGCGATCGGGCTGGGCGTGCTGCTCGGCCTGTTCACGCGGATCGCGGCGCTCGGCGGCATGGTCTTGTCGCTCTCTCTGTGGCTGACCATCAGCTGGGGCGCCGAGCCGTGGTTCACCAGCGCCGACGTCGTCTACCTGTTCGCCTGGACGCCGCTGCTCATCGCCGGCGCCGAGGTGCTGTCCCTGGACGGCTGGCTGGGCCAGGCGCGTGAGCGCCGTCCGGGCGTCAGCGAGGACCGCACCCGCCGCCTCGTGCTCGCCGGGGGAGCCGCCCTGCTCGGTGGCGTGCTGGCCGGCGGATCGGCGCTGTTCCGCAGCTCGGACAAGCCGGCGCGATCGGCCGATCCGCCGCCGCCTTCATCGGCCGCCCCGTCGGGCTCGTCCGGCAGCTCATCGGATCCGGTGTCGTCGGGCAGTCCCTCGGATCCGCCGACCTCGGCCAGCACGTCGGCCGCGCCAACCGGATCGGTCCTGGCGAAGGTCGCCGACGTTCCGGTGGGCGGTGGCAAGCAGGTCAAGGACCCGGACACCGGTGCGGCCGAGTGGGTACTACAGCTGCAGGCCGGCCAGTTCACCGCGGTGGACGCGAAGTGCCCGCACCAGGGCTGCACCGTTGCGTTCGAGTCGCCGTCGACCGGCTTCACCTGCCCGTGCCACGGCTCGCGCTTCGACGCCACCGGCAAACTGCTCAACGGGCCGGCCACGACCGGGCTCACGGCCGTCCCGGTGCAGGTTGTGGGTGGCGAAATCCGATCCACCTGACCTTGACGGGTACGATCGGGAATAGCTTCCCGGCGCGGCCGGGTTGCGTCCAAGTACAAATACGCCCGCTCAAGCCCGGGGAGCCATATGACTACCGATACCACCGCGATCGAGCTGACCAGCGCACCGGCCGAAGCGCCGACCAGCACCGTGGCGCTCACCGAGACGGCAGCAGGCAAGGTTCGGGCCCTGCTCGATCAGGAGGGCCGCGACGACCTGCGACTGCGCGTCGCCGTTCAGCCCGGCGGCTGCTCGGGTCTGCAGTACCAGCTGTTCTTCGACGAGCGCACGCTCGACGGTGACGTTGACCTCGACATCAGCGGCGTCCCGATCGTGGTCGACCGGATGAGCGCCCCGTACTTGGGCGGCGCCACGATCGACTTCACCGACACGATCGAGCAGCAGGGTTTCACGATCGACAACCCCAACGCCTCGGGCGGCTGCGCCTGCGGCAACTCCTTCTGCGGCTGATACGGGTCTGACGGCCGGTCCGGGGCACCCCCGGGCTGGCCGTTTTTCCGTTTCCGCAGCCACGTTGGGTAGCGTGCATGTCCGTGCCCATCCTCGTCAGCGGTTCCATAGCGACAGATCACCTCATGCACTTCCCCGGGAAGTTCAGCGAGCAGCTGCTCCCCGAGCACCTGCACAAGATCTCGCTCTCGTTCCTGGTCGACGACCTCGTCGTACGCCGGGGCGGCGTAGCGCCGAACATCGCGTTCGGCATGGCGAAGCTGGGCGGGTCGCCGGTGCTGATCGGTGCCGCCGGTCACGACTTCGATGACTACCGCTCGTGGTTGGAGCGCAACGGCGTCGACTGCGACTCGGTGCACATCTCGGCCGATCACCACACGGCGCGATTCGTCTGCACGACGGACGAAGAGATGTGCCAGATCGCCTCGTTCTACGCCGGGGCGATGAGCCAGGCCCGCAACATCGAGCTCGCCCCGGCCGTCCAGCGCACCGGCGCCGAGCTCGTGCTGATCAGTGCCGACGACCCGGTCGCGATGGTCCGGCACAGCGCCGAGTGCCGAGAGCGCGGCTACCGCTTCGCGGCCGACCCCTCGCAGCAGATCGCGCGGATGACCGGTGACGAGCTGGCCAGCCTGATCGACGGAGCCAGCTTGCTGTTCACCAACGACTACGAGAAGAGCCTGCTGGAGTCCAAGACCGGATACTCCGAGGCGGACGTCCTGGCGCGGGTCGAGGTGCAGGTGACGACCCTCGGTTCGAAGGGCGTCGAGATCCGCGGCCGCGACCTGCCGACCGTCCACGTGCCGGTCGCGCGGGAGCGGGCGAAGGTGGACCCGACCGGGGTGGGCGACGGTTTCCGCGCCGGCTTCCTGACCGCCCGGGATTGGGGCCTGTCCTGGGAGCGCGCCGCCCAGGTCGGCAGCCTGCTGGCCACGCTCGTCCTCGAGACCGATGGCGGGCAGGAGTACGAGTTCACCAAGGCCGACTTCACCGCCCGGCTGGCCGAGTCCTACGGGGACGAGGTCGCCGCCGACGTCTCGCCGCACCTGACCGGCGCCGCCTGATCGCCGCGCCCCGACCGGAGGCAAACCCTGCTGTGATCAAGAGGGAGAAGTGGTCGCTATAGCGACCACTTCTCCCTCTTGATCATGAAGGTTGGGCTCGGCTCAGACCACCTCGAATGTCGAGGTGAGCGTGGCCGCCGAGCTGGTGCCGACGTACACCTCGATGGTGCCCGGCTCGACCCGGAACTCGGCGTCGTTGTCGTAGAAGCCGACATCGTCAGTGGTGAGCGTGAACGTCAGGTCGCGCGATTCGCCGGCTCTGAGCGTCACCCGCTGAAAGCCCCGTAGCCGGCGTACCGGTTGGACGAGGCTGGCCACCGGATCGTGCAGGTACAGCTGCACCACCTCGTCGCCGTCACGTGATCCGGTATTGGCGACGTTCACGGTCACCTTCAGCGAGCCGTTGCGGCGCAGCCGGGTGGACGACAGCCGCAGCTGCGAGATACGAAACGTCGTGTACGACAGGCCGTACCCGAACTCGTAGAGCGGGCCGATCGGCAGGTCCAAGTACTTCGACGTGTTGTGGACGTTGGGGTCGCCGGGGCGTCCGGTGTTGTCGTGGTTGTAGTAGATCGGGACCTGCCCGACGGCGCGGGGGAACGTCACGGGCAGCTTGCCGCCCGGGTTGACCGTGCCGAACAGCACGTCGGCGACGGCGTTGCCACCCTCGAGCCCGGGCGCCCACGCCTCGAGCACCGCCGGCGCGTTGTCGTGCAGGTAGGGGATGGTCAGCGGCCGGCCGTTGACCAGGACCACGACGAACGGCGTACCGGTGTCCTTGATCGCGGCCACGAGTTGCTGCTGGACGCCGGGCAGGTCGATGACGCTGCGGGCCGCGGCCTCGCCGCTCAGGTCGGCACTCTCGCCGAGGACGAGCACGGCCACGTCGGCCGCCCGAGCGGCGTCCTGCGCCGCGGCGAGGCCGCTCGTGTCGGCGCCGTTGACCTCGCAGCCCTTGGTGAACGTCACCGTCGCCGCGGACGCGGCCTTGATGCCGTCGACGACGGTCACCGGGGGAGTCGTGGCCGACCCGGTACCCCGCCCGGTCCAGGTGCCGTTGAGGTCGTAGGTCGCCTGGCCCAGCGGGCCGATCACCGCGATCCTCCCGGTCGAGGTGGCCAGCGGCAGCACGCCGTCGTTCTTCAGCAGCACCATGCACCGCCCGGCCACCCGGCGGGCGACGGCCCGGGTCTGCGCGCTCGGGGCCGTCACCTCTCCGGACGCGTCCACGTACGGGTGCTCGAACAGGCCCAGCCGGAACTTGATCAGCAGGATGCGGCGTACCGCGTCGTCCAGCTGGGCTTGGGTGATCTGGTGCCGGGCGAGCAGCTGCTGGCCGAAGTCGGTGTAGTTGGTGGTGGTCATCTCCATGTCAACCCCGGCGGTGAGGCCGGCCGTCGCCGCGCCTGCGCCGTCGGCCGCCAGGCCGTGCACGATCAGCTCGCCGATGGCTCGGGAATCGCTGACCACGAAGCCGTCGAAGCCGTAGCGGCCCTTGAGCACGTCGCGCAACGTGTAGCGGTTGGCGTGCCCCGGTTCGCCGTTGAGCGCGTTGAAGCTGACCATGACGGTCGCGACCCCGGCCTCGACGGCGGCCTGGAACGGTGGCAGGTACAGGTTGTGCAGCCGCTGGATCGACATGTCGGCCGTGTTGTAGTCGCGCCCGCCCTCGGGCTGGCCGTAGGCGACGTAGTGCTTGGCGCAGGCGGCGAGCCGATCGGGGGCGGCGATGTCGTCACCCTGGAAGCCCCGCGTCGCGGCCACGGCGAACCGGCTCACCAGGTAGGGATCCTCGCCGTTGCCCTCGGCGATGCGGCCCCACCGCGGCTCGTGGCTGACGTCCATCATCGGGGCATAGGTCCAGTGGATGCCGCTGCGCCGCGCCTCGCTCGCCGCCGTGGCGGCACCGTCCTCGGTGATGGTCGGGTCGAAGCTCGCCCCTTGCGCCAGCGGGATCGGGACGTTGGTGGTGTAGCCGTGGATGATGTCCAGCCCGAAGATCAGGGGAATGCCCAGCCGCGTCTGCTCGACCGCGATGCGCTGAAGGTCGTTCAGGGCCGCGGCGCCCACGATGTTGAACACCCCGCCGAGCGACCCCTTGGCCAGGAACGACTTCGCGACGTCAGGGTCGCGGACGAGCTGCAGCTGGCCGAGCTTCTCGGGGACCGTCATCCGGCGCAGGAGCGCCTCGACCCTCGGGTCACGTGGGGCCCGGCCGTCCGGCGGCGCGGCGGATGCCGGTTGGGCGAACACTTCGCTGGACGCCACGCTGCCCAACGCGACTGCTCCGCCGATGCCGGCCAGGATGCCGCGCCGACTGACTCCGGATGGCTGCTCTTCGTGGTCCGTCGCCGACAAGGCACTCCCCGTTTCCTCTGGCCCCGGTTGGATCAAGTCAGCCACTTTCGGGGGCGAATGTCCAGGTTCAGGAGTTGTGCGCTGCCGTCGCGGCGAGGACGGCATCGAGGTCCACCACGTCCTGCGTCGTGCGCAGTTGGAGTTCGACCCAGTCGCGACGCCTGGCGTCGTAGCGCACGCGGGCGTCGCCGCCGAGGCGGTCGCGCAGCTGGGTCCAGCCCTGCCGGGTCAGCCGAAGGTCGATGACGCCGGGTGCCTCCAGGTGCGCGATCTCGCGCCGCTCCAGGAACAGCGCCGGCTTGTCGGCGTACCGGGATCGTCGCTCGACTACAGGTGCGTGGTTGAGCAGGCCTGCGACGAACGCCTCCCACAGGCTCACGCCCATCGGTGCAGGCTCCTGACGGCGGCGGCGGCGGCCTCGAACCGGCCCTGGTCGAGGGTTGCGCCCTCGCGGCGCACGGCATCGGGCTCGACCTGCAGGACGCGGTCCAGCCGAACCTCGCTCGGCCGGCGCCGGGCGTCCCAGTCGCCGGAGCCGACGTCGAACCAGTGCCGGCCGTGGCGCGCTTCGTCGGCGGCGTCGCGGTCGTGGTCCTTGCTGGTGAGCATCAGCGCGAGCAGGTGCGGCCCGTGGTGGCCGATGACGAGCACCGGGCGATCCTTGCCCTGGGTCGGATCATCCTCGAACGGCACCCACGTCCAGACGATCTCGCCCGGATCGGCGTGTCCGTCGGGGTGCGGCGTGTACTCCAGGGTGGCGACGCCACCGAAGTCCGGGAGCGCACGGTCGTACATCTACAGCCGTACTGGATAGACCGGCTCGGGGATCTCCGGCTTGATGCGATCCTCGACGAAGATGCCGTGCCAGGTCATGAAGACCAGCAGCGTCCAGATCTTGCGCGAGTAGTCGACCTTGCCGGACCGGTGCGCGTCGAGCAGGCGCAGCGCGGCTTGGCGGTCGATCAACGCGTCGGTCTGCGACTCGCTGATGATCGCCCGCGCCCAGTCGTACATCTCCTCGCGCAGCCAGTGCCGGATCGGCACCGGGAAGCCGAGCTTGGCCCGGTCGAGCACGTGCGGCGGAATGATGTCGGCCAGCGCGCGGCGCAGCGCGTACTTCGTCGTCTCCTTGGTGAGCTTCTCGCTCGTCGGTATGGACGACGCGACGCGGAGCACCTCGACATCAAGGAAGGGCACACGCAGTTCGAGCGAGTTGGCCATCGTCATCTTGTCGGCCTTGACGAGGATGTCGCCGCGCAACCAGGTGAACAGGTCGACGTACTGCATGCGCGTCGAGTCGTCCAGGTGCGTCGTGGCGGCGTAGAGCGGTGCGGTGACGTCCATGTAGGACACGGACGGGTCGAACGCCTTGAACAGCCCCATCTCGTCGGGTCGGAAGATGCGCGCGTTGCCGTAGTAGCGCTCCTCGATGCCGATGGAACCCCGCCGCAGCAGGTCCTTGCCGCGCATGCCGTTGGGCAGCAGGGCACCGACCCGGCCCAGGCCCCGGCGCAGCGGACGCGGCAGCCGTTCGATCGGGCGCAGGCTGATCGGCTCGCGATAGATCGTGTAGCCGCCGAACAGCTCGTCGGCGCCCTCGCCGGAGAGCACGACCTTGACGTGTTTGCGGGCCTCACGAGCAATGAAGTACAGCGGTACCAGCGCCGGATCGGCCACCGGGTCGTCGAGGTACCAGACGATCAGCGGCAGCGTGTCCATCATCTCGGCCGGGCTGACCACCTTGGTGATGTGCTCGACCCCGATGGCCGCGGCCGACTCGGCGGCGACGTCGATCTCGCTGTAGCCCGCGCGTTCGAACCCGGTGGTGAACGTCAGCAGATTCGGGTTGTGCCGCTTCGCGAGCGCGGCCACGGCCGTCGAGTCGATGCCACCGGACAGGAACGAGCCCACCGTGACGTCGGCGCGCATGTGCTTCTCGACCGAATCCTCGAGCGCCTCGGTGATCTCGCGGTACAGCTTCGTCGCGTCGTCCACCGGCCGGATCGCGAAGTCGGGGTGGAAGTACCGGGTGAACGTCGGCTGCTCACCGGGACGCATCGTGAAGTAGGTGCCCGACTCGACCCGGCGGATCGGGCGCTGCATGGACGCCGGCTCGGGCACGTACTGCAACGTCAGGTACTGCTGCAACGCGGTCGTATCGACCTCGGCGGAGCCGGCCATGTGCAGCAGCGACTTCTTCTCGCTGGCGAAGAACGCGCCGCGCCCGTCGGAGTAGCTGTACATCGGCTTGATGCCGAACCAGTCCCGGGCCCCGAACAGCACCCGCTCCTGGGAGTCCCAGATCAGGAACGCGAACATGCCGCGTAGCTCGCGGACGATGTCGGCGCCGAGGTAGTGGTAGCCGGCGACGATCGCCTCGCCGTCGCCGTCCGTGTCGAACAGCGCGCCGAACTCGCGGGCCAGCCGCTCGCGCAGCTCGATGTAGTTGTAGATCTCGCCGTTGAAGATCAGGTGGTAGCGGCCGTCCAGATAGGGCAGCGGTTGGTGTGACAGATCGATGTCGATGATCGACAG
>Ga0137412_10001050_pt1 | contig 20794 bp, 16 predicted proteins | sample CZODoug2_1_16fun_FD_122160 | JGI IMG/M metagenome (GOLD analysis project Ga0137412, IMG submission 122160) | Vadose zone soil fungal communities from Angelo Coast Range Reserve, California, USA - CZODoug2_1_16fungal (Hybrid Assembly) | ecosystem: Environmental > Terrestrial > Soil > Vadose zone... | reverse complement strand
CTGCTAGCCTCCATAATGCCGGGCGATCCACCAGCCAAAGCAGATCTGCACGACTCCAAAACCCGCGGCCATGAATGCATCGCCCCACGCCGCCGGCGTGAACAGTGCCGCGCCACCCAGCAACATCAGGCACATACCCATCACCGGCACCACACGCACGGAAAACGCGCCACCCGTGACGATGGCGGTCCCATACAACGAGAGCCAAACTCCCGGCAGGGCCGCAAGAATGCCGGCGTGATACAGAGCGAAGGTCAGGAGGCCACCGACGACAATTGGCGGCGCAAAACTAAGAACGAACTTGCGGCCAGGCCCGGAAAAAAGTGCAGAGTTGGCACGATGCGCTTTAGTGGCGGCAGCGGGCGCCGCAATGGCCACGGCGACAAAGGCTTCGATCAGCCAGACGGCCAGCCACGCACGGGGAGTGGTCTGCCGCGAGGCGGCAAACGCAGCTACCAGCGCGGTAACTCCCATCGCTACGCCGCCCCAGCCGGGCACGGCGGTGAACTCAGCGGCACTCTCCATGGTTTCGCGGATATAGCGAAGATGATCGGCAGCGCGAGCGTCGATAGGGATGGGCTCGCGTTGCGAGGAGCGGAGGGGACCAGAGGTCGCCATAGCAAGAAGGCTACCGCAGAAACCTAGGTTTGTCAAGTACTTTGTACTGCAAAGTAGGGCGCCGGGATCACGCTTTGCGCGGGTAGCGGCCCCGCAGTGAATTCCAGCGGATCGTAAACACGTCGACGAACATCTGAATGCTGTCGCGCAGCATGCTCACTTTCGTGGCCGGCGAATGCCCCCAACGCACGGCAATTTCCACCGCGCGCAATCCATGGCGCCGCGCCAGGTACAGCAGCTCCGGGTCAAATCCAAAGCGCTCAATCGTCTGTTGCCCGAAGATTACGCCGCAGCGCTCGCGCTGGAAGGCTTTGAAACCGCATTGCGTATCGACAAACGGCAGCCACAAGATGCCACGCACAATTTTGTTGAAAATGATTCCCGCGAATTCGCGGAAGGGAGACTCGTGCACAGTGATCAGTCCGCGGTCCATCGCCCGTGAGCCAATGGCTACATCGCTGTTCTCCAGCGCGTCAATGAGTTTTCCAGCTTCCTCGATCGGCGCGGAGAGGTCCGCGTCCGTGAAAAGCGCGATGCGGCCCCGCGCTTCCTGCATGCCGTGGCGCACGCTGTAGCCTTTGCCGCGGTTGACACCATTCGAAACCACGCGGAGGGTGGGAATTTTGATCCGGAAATACTCTGCAACCGCGGCGGTGCCATCCTTCGAGCCGTCGTCCACCACAAGAACTTCCGCATTCCGCCCGGATGTCGAGAGGTACGCTGCAATCCGCTCCAGCGTGGCCGGGAGGCGCAGCTCCTCATTGTAGGAGGGGATGATGATGGAAAGGTCGGGAGCCGCTGAGCTCATCGTCAAAAAGTTTCCTGCCAGCCATGGAATCCGACGAGCGGGACAAATCGGCAGCCTTCCAGCATCTTTGTGGGGAAAGCATCACCATGCTTCTCGATGAGCCGTAATTCCTGATGTTCCGCTCCGCCCACCGGCAGAATCATCCGGCCGCTTGCGGCAAGCTGTGCAAGGAGAGGCTTCGGAACCGCAGGAGCGGCAGCGGCAACGAGGATGGCGTCGAAAGGAGCGAGGTCCGCAAAGCCAAGCGTACCGTCACCGCAATGGACATGCGCGTTGGAATAGCCCAGCCGGGCTAGCTTGACGGACGCGCTGGAAGCAAGCTCCGGCCTCCGCTCGATCGTGAACACTTCTTTGGCCAAACGTGATAACACGGCGGCCTGATAGCCACAACCTGTGCCAATTTCCAGAACCCTGTCGTCCGGCTGCAAATGCAACGCGGCCGTCATGGTTGCAACGATATAGGGTTGCGAAATAGTTTGGCCGCCTCCGATGGGCAAGGGGAGGTCATCGTATGCGTGCGAACGCAACTCCTCGGACACAAATTCATGCCGCGGCACCGCCGTCATCGCCGCAAGCACGCTGCTATCAGTGATGCCTCGGCGGCGCAACTGCTTTTCAATCATTTCTACGCACTGCACGGCGTATTCCTTTTTCTCAAGCATGGGTAACCGCTGCGGCGTGTTTTTCCCACGCGCCAGTTTTCAGGATCTCTTCCATTTGCGCGAGCGCGAAGTCGCATTCCTCATCGCGGTTGTAGAAGTGCGGAGAGAGCCGTACACCCGCTTTAGGACGGTAGTCGACGAGGACGTCCCGGGCCAGTAGTTCACGGCAAACCTCGTAGGAATGCGGGCAATCCACTGAAACCGTCCCCGCACGCTCCTCAGGTTTTTCCGGTGTGTTCACGCGCCAGCCGCGCAACTGGGCGCCGGCGATGAGCCGCGCGGTCAAGCGCATGGATTTTTCGCGAATCGCCGCAATGCCAACCTTGTTGAGAATCTCCAGTCCGGGTTGGCACGCATACAGTGCGGGAATGTGCGGCGTGCCGTTCAGATAACGGAAAGAGTCACCGCGCGGATCGACGGGGCCCGTTTCGAACGCAAACGGACGGCGGTGCGCGCTCCACCCCGTGAGCGCGGGGCGAAGCTTGGGGCGCAAATCTTCGCGGACATAGAGGTAGCCAACACCTGGTCCGCCACAAAGCCATTTGAGGACTCCACCTACCGCAAAATCAGCTCCAAGGCCGCGAACGTCGAGAGGGATCGTTCCAGCAGCTTGAAAAACATCGAGAATCACATGCGCGCCGACGCGGTGAGCCCGCTCAATAATGGCGCGCGCATCTACGATGCAGGAACTGCGGAAAAGAACCTGCGAAATGGGAACAAGGAGCGTCGTTTCGTCGATGGCCGCAAGCACCTTATCGAGATCAATGCGAATGTCGTCGGGCGTCGGAATAACTTCGACGCGCGCCCCGAACCGTTGTTGGCCGTGGTAGAAGTACTGGATTGAGGGAAACTCGAGCTCGACCATCACCACCTTGTTACGAGGGCCGCGAAAATCAAAGCACGACGAAATCACCGCTTGGGTTAACGTCACATTCTGGTGCAAAGAAATCTCGCCCGGGCGCACTCCGAGGAGCGGAGCGATGTGGTCGCCAACTCCGACGGCCATTTCCCACCAGCCCTCTTCCCATGCGCGAACTCCGCGTTCCCCCCAGGAATCGGCGTAAGAGCGCAAGCCCTCATACACTCCGCGAGGCATCGCGCCCAGAGAATTGCTGATCATGTACGTGCTGCGGTCTAGGATGGGAAATTCCCCGCGCCACTTCAAAAGTTCATCCATAATGCGCTCCTTTCTCGGTTGGCATGCGGGATCCGACTCTTCTCCAAACAAAGTAGCACACCGTGATGAAAGCCAGCCAGGGTGCGCCGGCCACCAAAGTAATGCGAAACCCCGGAACCCACCAGGTTGAGACCAGCACTGCTATCACTCCGCCTAGCCCTAAGAGCGAAGCCCACGGTCCCGGCGGTCCCAGCTGTACATATGGCCTTCCTTGCCGTTGGTGGAAGCGGCGGAACGCCAAGTGAGTCAATAGCGTCATCAGCCATGCGAAGAGCGCTCCGAATGAGCTGAGCCCGATCATGTACACGAAAAGAGAATCCTCATAGTACTTCGACAGAACTAGCGCCACGGCCATCCCCCCTGCCGAGGCCAGCACTGCAACCGCGGGCATATTCTTTCTGCTCAATCGCCCAAGAACCGCCGGAAGATATCCTCCTCGTGCCAGGGAAAAAGCCAGCCGCGCCGCGAAATACAAATTGGCCACGGCGCTGGAGAGCGCCGCCGTCAGCACCACGAAATTCATGATGTGGCTCGCGGCAGGAATCCCCACAGTCTGGAAGACGCGGACGAAAGGGCTCTCGACGAGTCCGATCTGCGTCCACTGGACAATGCCGACTACCAGTGCGAGTCCGCCAACATAAAAAAGAACCAACGCGACGAGTGTCCTTCGCAAGGCCTTCGGAACGGCCACCTTTGGGTCCGCCGCCTCACCGGCTGTGCTGCCCACAACCTCAATTCCAAAGAAACTGAAAAGTCCCAAAATAACGCCCAGCCCGACGCCACTCCACCCATTCGGAAGAAAACCGCCATGTGCCGCGTAATTTGCAAAGCCGACCTTCGGAAATCCCACGCCGAATAGCAGTGCGGCTCCCAAGATCAAGAAAGCAACGATAGTCACTACCTTGACCATTGAGAGCCAGTATTCGAACGTTCCAAGATTCCCAACGCTGGTACAGTTCACATAGAGAATCACCAGCGAAAACAAGCCAATCCAAATCCACGACGGGGTTCCCCGGAACCAGAATTTGCAATAAATCGATGCGGCCACGACTTCGCTGCCGACTACCACCATCATGCACAGCCAATACGTCAGGCGAATCGCAAATCCCGCCCACGGATGCAGGTATATCTCCGCATAGAGTCCGAACGATCCGGCCGCCGGGTGCGCCGCGGCCATCTCTCCCAGCGCCCACATCATCGTCACCGCAATGCAAGCCGCGCCAACAAAACTCAGGATCACCGCTGGCCCCGCCAGCTTTACAGAAATAGCGCTTCCCAGGAAAAGGCCCGTTCCAATCGTGCTTCCCAGGCCGATCATGGCAAGCTGCCCCGGCGTCAGATTACGCTGCAGGCCCGCTTCACGCTCGATGGCCTCCGCTGGTCCGGGCGCTCCCAGGGGTGCGCCGTCCAGCATTTCCGTTTTGTTCATGGTGCGGCATCGTAGCAGAAATCCACTACCTGTTCCCGGACCTGAACGTCGGGCCGGTGAACAACGCGGCACGACTGACCTCTGGAGCAGTCGCGCGGGTGCACCGCCCTTCCTACAATCGTGGGCGTGGCGCGAAGCCAAGCTGAGCCGCCACGGAGGCAGTCATGAAAGCGGTCCTTGCACTGGTCATCATTTATGTTGGAACTTTCTTCCTGGTGATTCAGGGAGCGTCGCAGAATGCCGTGCAAGCGTCGCCGCAAGGCTCAGCCGCGGCACAAAACAACTCGGCCTCTCCTCAAGCCCACTCCTCAATTGATCCGGCAAAAGAAGCGGACATTCGTTCGCTGATGGAGCTGGTTGGCGCTCACGACCTTGTGCAGGACGGCGCGAACACCGCCATCGAACAGTCCCGTGAAAAACTGCTCGCCACGGTGCCTAACAACGACAAGGGCCAGGCGTTCGTAAATGCGTTTGCTGTCAGCTACCAAAAGAAATTCGACGTTGACCAGGCAACCGATCAACTCGTGGCTATTTACGACAAGCATTTTACGGATGACGAAATCAAGGGTCTGCTCCAGTTCTATGGTTCTCCGCTGGGTCAAAAGTTCGCTGCTGAGATGCCCAAAGTTGGCCGTGAAACTCAGGCGGCCATCCGCGCAGCCGGCGCCAAAGCCGCCAAGGATTCACTGGCGGAATTGAAACAGCAGAATCCCGAGATTGGACAGTCGGCACGGCTCGGGAACGCACAGAACCAGGGTCGCTGGCAACAGCGCCGGGGACAGCGTGGCGGTCCGGGACAGACGTCGCAGCAGCAGGCCGCGCAACAGCAAGATCCTCAATAGCCCGAATTGCCGTCCAAAAAGAGCGCTTTCCTGCTACTGAAAGCGCTTTTTGATTTTTATATCGATACCAAAAGTTCCGTTCTGATCGCGCAACCCAACAATAGAAACATTTCGATCCACGTTGTATTCCACCTGAATGACCTGCTGCTGTGTCGAGCTGACATTCGAAACATAAGTGATGGTGAGGTTGCGGGTAATCTGCTGTTCGACGGTAATGCGCGCTGCGGCGTTTTGCTCTGAGCCCGTCGAACCAACTCCCGCCAGGCCGGGATCAACGCGAAAGCGGGTTATCCCAAACAAACGCTCCAGCCGCCCGCCCAATTGACTGGAAATTGCTTCCGAGAGAATCGCCGAGGCCCCTGCCGTTCCGCTCTGAGACGTGCCGCCGCTGCGCGCTGTCGCCTCGGAGCTGGTTTGCCCCAACGCTAGCAAGGTTACGATGTCGTTTGCAGGAAGAGGCGGATCGGAACGATACGCCAGCGTGAGCTTGCTGGCCGGGCCATTGAAATTCAACGTGATTTCATACTGCTGGATGGTTGTGCTTGCTTCCACGTTCAATACCGGATCAAGCCGGAAAGGATTGGAGAAGTTTATGTCTCCCCGCGAAACGCGGTAACGATTGCCCGCAAAATATAAATCGCCCGATAAGAGATGGATGTGCCCGAGGAGAATCGGATGCTCCCAAGTGCCCCGCACGCGAAGATTGGCGTCCGCCTGTAGCTGCGCTCCGGGCCACTCCATTCGTGCATCGGGCGCCGAAAGGGCTTCGATGTCGAACTGCAAATTGCGCAAGTACGGCGAACTGGTAGTGGGACTCGAGATGCCTTCCTTTGCCGACACCAGCATGCTTGCGACTTCGAGGCCTTGAGTCAACGTGACCCGCTCGATGATCACGCGTCCGGAAAGCAGGCCCGCCGCCGGCGTGCCGGTCAGTCTCAGCGAACCGCCCACAAGCCAGCTCATGCCCTCTGGATACCGGATGCGCACGCGATCGGTTCGTACGCTAAGGTCGTAGCGTAGCGGACTCTCTGCATAGTTCACGCTGCCGGAAAGGTGCAGTGTCCCTCCGCCTGATTCCGCGCTCATATTTTCGAGGTACAGGCGCGTCGCATCGAACACCAGGTCACCCACCATGCCGCTGAGTCCGGTTGGAAAATCCTTGGCGCGGGCGAAAGCGTTTTCGATGTGTACCCGGCCGGTGATCCGGGGCCGGTCTAGCGTCCCTTCAAAGGAAGCATTGATTTGTGCGGGACCACGAGCGTCGAGATCGGGCACAAAACCGCTGACAAGCCGCAGGTCTAAAGCTCCATTCAGGCGCAAACCCACGGTGCGGCGCCCGGCAAACTGCACGGAACCCGCAATCTGCAAATTGGTGTCCGCTCCTCGCAGTGTAACCGGGTCGATCTCCAGGCTGTTCTTTGTCGATCGAAAGTGAACCGGGCCCGCGTTTTCCAGCCGCACATTGGCGTAATTCATCGCCAGGCGCGAGAGGTTCGCATCCACAATGATGTTCTCCGGCTGTTTCAGCGAACCATTGATCGAGATGTCGCCATCCGCGTTCGCATGGCCGCTAAACTCTTTCAAATGGAATGCGGTGAGCAGAAAGGGGTCCAGGTCAATATTCTTGATCGAGATCTTCCCGCTCAAGGGATACGGGTCGGCAAGTCCGAGCGTGTAGCCGCCAGAAATCTCTCCCGTGGTCATTGCCGAACCCAATTCCAGACGCGCTATTCGTCCATCGGAGGTCAGCTTGCCGTCGAAACTTCCAACCACCACTTGGCCAACTCGCAGGTCTACTACCCGTAATGAGCCCTCGCCCTGCGGCGCTCTCAGCGGGCCACTGGCTCTCATCCGGAAGCTCACTTGCCCTCCCACCGGAAAGCGCGTCGATTGCAATTTCTCAAGATTCTCCAAGGGCAGAGCAGCGCCTACGAGTTCGGCGGAAATCGCTTGATCCTGGTAGCGGTAACCAGCCGATCCGGTGATAATTCCCGCCCCGCGCCCGCTCACTTTTCCTGGCGGAAAGAACCGCAGTTCAGCGTCCGCGATGCGCACCTCATCCGGCGAGACGCTAAGTTGTCCGCGCAAGCGACTGAAGGAAAGTCCATACACTTTGCCCTCGGCCAGATCAAAAAGGCCCGTAACGTTGGGTTGCTCCCGTGAGCCTCGCCCGTGAAACTGACCCGTCAATGAGCCCTTCACAGGAAAAGCCAGCCCCAATAATTTTTCGAGACTCTCTGCCGGAACTCTCTCGATATTCGCTTCCGCTGTCCATTCGTTCTGCGGCAGGAAACTCCAATTTGTTAGGGAAACTGTCCCTTCGATGTCCCCTTCCATATCGCCGCTGCGGCCATGTCCATGTTCCAATGCCAGCCCGGACGGTGAATAAGTCAAATCACTCTCGAGGAAATCGACGAAGACGCCGTCGTACCGTGCGTGCTCACCTCGCAGATGTCCTTGGAATGTAGGCCCGGCTGCGGGGCCGACGATCTTGCCATCCCACCGCACGCTCCCCGATATTTGCTTCGCAGCCTCTGCGGAACCACGCGCGGCCCCTCGCAAGCCGTCAATGAAGTCTTTGTGGGTCTCCAGAGCGCCGGTTTCAAACCGCAAATTCATTGCCGAGTTGCGCGGGGCAAGTACGCCGTCGATAGTGCCACGCGAGGACGGTGTTTCGAACTCCCCCGAATCGACCGTTAGGATGTTGGGATCGTAACGGTAGCGGAACTTCCAGGCGGCGCTTACCGCTTGATGGCGTTCCGCCAGTTGTTCGGGAGTCTCCCACACGGTATTCGCAGCGATTTCGAAGTGTTGGAAAGGGCCGCTCCACGTTTCTACTGTGTCTGCGGTGATCCGCGCGTCCCAGTGCAGCTCGGCGATGGGGAAGTTTCGATGCTCGATCGCGGGCAGAACTCCTGCGAGCTTCACGTCCTGCACATGGGTGTCGGCCCGGAATTTCAGCCCGTCGAATCGCATCGTCACACGGCCAGTTACCCGGCCCCCGAAAGCCTCGGCAAGAAAATCAGGAATCTCGAGACCACCGTTGTCGATTCGATAGCTGCCGCGGCTGGTCAGCCCGGTCGCATGAAAGATTTCGTAAGGTAATGCGATATTCTGCCCGGAATAACTCCCGTTACCTTTGAACTGGCCGCCGGCGAAGTGGCCTTCCCCGCGTAGGTCGACTCGCCCGGTTGGCACCATGGGTTCGCGCAAGGTCTCCCGGAAATCCAGCAGATCGACCCAGCCGCGGTAACGGAAATTCCACTGTGGATTCGAGAAACCGTTCATTTCCGCCTGCGCATCGAGGTGCGAGTGTCCCGCGCTGAGTACACCTTGCTCGAGCGTGAAGCCCTCATGCCAAAGCGTGAACTTCGCCGTAAGGCCCACCGGCAAAGGTTTGTAGCGCTTCGAAGTGAACTGCATGGTCTGCCAGTCAAGGTTCCCGAGATACAAGGGATGCTCCAGGGTGCCCCCGGCATCCAGTCCAAACCGTAGCTCTCCGCCATGCAGCGTGACCGGCGTCTTTACATCGTTGTAAAGAAGCCAGCCGTCAGCAAGTAAAAGACGGCGGATGCGCAATTCGAATAACGTGTCGCGCAGGGGTTTGTGAGTCGCAGCAGCGCCGCGCGGAGGCTCTGGCACGTTTGTGGTGCCATTCTTTTCGACGCGGATGTGCACGTGGGGTTGTTGGACGACGAGTTCATTCAGAGAAATCCGGCGGCCCCAGAAGGAATCGATACGCAGCCCGGCTTGCACTTCCTCAGCGGTGAAAAGAGGTTCCGTGCCAGCTGGCTCCCTCCCGTGAATCACTAAACCTTTTATTGTGGCCCGCATGGCGAACCATCGAATAGAAAGCGCGCGCAACTCAACCTTGCCGCCGGTCATCCTTTCCAAACGGCTCACCAGCAGCTCGCTCAACAACGGATTGCCCGCGCCGCTGCCGAAAAACACCATGACCGCCAAGAGCGCAACTATCGCCAGCACCCACGGCGTGTGAATGACCCAGTTCCAAATCGGATGGCGGCCCCCGCGCTTCATTTCGCCGCCTCATCAAGAAATTTTTCAATGTGCAGACGGGCCTTGCTCTCGATCAGCCACTGATCGGCCTGGTCATTGATTCCTCGCTGCACGAGCGCTTCCCGGATCAGGTCGCGCGCCGCGTCCAGCGGCGGCGGTTCTTCACCCCGAGCTTTCGCCCGCGGCACGACCGATTTCTGGTAGAAGTCGTCAATCGTTTTGGGATCGATCTGCACCCCAGGTCGAAAACGCGAATCCAGGTAATTGCTCAGGTAGAGCTGCGCGGCCGCCATTTCCCGCACCTGCGCGTCACTAAGCCCGCTTTGTTTTTTCCTTGCCTCATACTCGTCTGCTGAATTAAAAGATTTCCGCACGCGCTCGACGCCGCGCTCGATATCGGCGTCGGACGGCTGGGGGAAACGCGATACGGTGGCCTCCGTTCGCACAATCCACTGATCGATCAGCCGCTCGAGAATCTGGCTGTCCGTTTCCGGTTTGCCGTCCAGGAATTGCTGGTAACGGCTGAGCGCGCGGATGTCGCTCAACAGAATGATGTCATTTTCAATTCGCGCGGCAACACGGTCCACGATCTCCCGCGCCGCCAGCATGCCAGCGACATGTGCTATCAGCAGTGAGAGCAGAAGAACGCGGATGGTCAGCGCGCGCACTAGAAGCTTGACCCCAGATTGAAAAAGATCTGAAAACCGGGGAGTTGGGTGCCCTTCTGGCCCAGCGAACCAATCACGCAGTTCGGGGAATTATTCGGGCAGGGGATCGGAATAACAAACGACGGCCGGTTAAGCTGATAGCCGAAATCGATTCGGATGGGTCCCACCGGAGTCTTATATCGCACGCCTAAACCGACGGTATGTGCAAAGTAGTTGAGTTCGTTCGTGCAGTTTGTCGCGCACACCGGCACGTTCGTCGGCCCTGCCGGGAGTGCCGGATTCTGCAGCGCAAACGTAGGCGCCGGTAGCATCGCGCGGAAAGAAACGCGGTTTAGCCGGCTGTAAACGTTACCGCCATCGTAGAAAATGGCCCCGCCAAGGGACGCCCCGATGAACGGCAAGCGCATCGGAAAGCGGAATTCCTGATTGAGAATCAGCATTGCCTGGCCGCCGACCGGGAACCCCGTGCAAGCATCGCGCGGTCCCGCTTGGTTGAGCGCGAAGCCGCGCAGCGACGTTCCGCCTCCCGCAAAGAATCGCTCCGGGAGAGGGATAATCGTTGGAGTTGCTCCCGACGGGGCGGTACCGGGAATGCACTGCCCTGGTGCCGGAGCCGGAAAAGTCAAGGAAACCGTGTCGCCATAGGGCACCAGGACGCCCAGTCGCGCGGAACGCGCGAAACTGAAGCGGCGCTTGATCGGGTAGTACGTGGAATTTTGCAGGAAAAATCGCAGAAAGCTGGCGCTGGAGCCCAATCTCGTATCCGCGTCGCTAAAATCGGCGCTGTTGAAACTCCCCTTCGAGGCTTCGGCGGGATTGTCCCGCGAATCGCGAAACCACGTCACTCCGAACTGCGAAACCAGCGTTGGCTGGTTGAAGAGCGGAATTTCCTCGCTCAGAATCTTCAAGTTGGAGACCCCCACGCGCCGAAACGCATAGCGATACAGCACCGTCGTCAGCGATGTAACCTGTTCGGTCAATTGCACTGAACCCTCGTAGCGGTCCTCCGTAAAAGTGTTTATGTCGCGCGTCTTTTCCGCGAATGCCGTTGCTTGGAAACTGAAATGTGGGTTAGCGAAAGCATTGGGCGCCGAATACCCCAGCAGCGCCCGCCCCTGCAACGTGCTGCCGCGCAGCTTGAAGGAAAGCGAATCCCCGCGCCCGGTTAGATTGAGCTTGCTGACCTCAAGAATTCCTCGAGGAGCCGCCTGGATCTGCGTTTCCGTCGGGTTGGTTGTACTTGCGAGCCTCTGTACTTCAAATCCCCCGCCGTAAGCCAGCGTGTAGCGCTTGGCTTCCTCCACCAGAACGGCGATGTCCTTCTCAGGATTTGTCCCGTTAGGATTCTGCGGTTCGATGGTGACGCGATTGAAAACCCCCAGGTTGTATAGCCGCCGCTGCGATTCAACGACGTCTCCTTCGCGAAGCGGCTCGTTGACCTTGATATGCACCTCTCGATGGATCACTCCCCGCCTTGTGTGTTCATACCCGCCGATTAGAATTCGCCGCACGCGCGTTTGCGGGCCTTCTTGGATGTGATAAACCAGCCGGACCGCCTCGGCCTGCTCGATCGCCGTCTTGGGTTTCTTTTCTTTTTGCTCTTTTTTTTCACTTTCTTGTGAAGAAGTTGCGTTCCCACCGGCCGCTTCTTGCCCTGCCGCACTCGACGGAACTCGTTCCGCGGTCGCCGAAAAACTTGCCTCGGGAAATCCTTCGTTGAAATAAAGCGCCAGAATGTTGTCCCGGTCGGTCGTCACGTTGAAATCAGAATACGGCTGCCCCGAAGTCGACGCGACAACGCCGAGCAGTTGGTCTTCCTTAAAGGCATGATTACCTTCGATCGAAAGCGACGCCACGCGTGTCTGCTTCGCTTCCTGCACCACAAAACGGATAAACAAGTCTCCTTCTTTGCCTTTGTAGTTGTCTTCAATCTGCTGCTCGACCTTGGCATCGAGAAATCCGTTCGTCTGATAAAGAGTGCGCATCGACAGCGCGTCGGATTCAACCAGTCTCCGGCTGAACCGTCCCGCCGAACCGAATGCGCCGCCGAAAACCTGCAACCGGCTTCGCAGCAATTCGCTGTCGAAGTACCTGTTCCCCGTAATTTCGATCCCGATCAGCTTATGTCTGTCGCCCCGCTCCACCTTGTACGTTATGACTTCTTCCGTGCTCTGTGCCGCGCCACGACTGGATTTCACTTCATGCGTTTCGGTTGTGTAATCGACTTCGGCGTCGAAGTACCCCTGCCGTTCCAGACGTTCTCGAACATTGCGTTTTCCTTCTTCCAGCAGGTCCGCATCAATGGCGCCTTCTTGATAGATCGGGACCAGTTTTTTTAGCTCACCTTCGGAAAACTTCGCCCCCGTTAGTGTCACCTTCACGCGCGGTCCTTCCGTTACATCCAGGTCGAGAGGAATCGTGTTCTTCGCGGAATCATAATTGCCTCTTCGGACCCCCGCACGACCGCTCAGATGTCCCTTCTTGGCCAGGTATTTCCGTATGCGATCCGTACCGCGCTGCACCCTGGCCGAGGTAACCACTCCTCCCGTCCTCATTCTCAACCGCGAGAGGATTTCCGCATCGCGATATTCCGTGCCGTTCTTTAGTTGGATGGTGCCAACTCGCGCGCGAGGCCCAGGCTTGACGTGCACGACGATGTCCATCTGATGCGTCTCCTCGTGCGGCACCGTTTCCGCAGAAACCTCCGCCTGATACAAACCCTCGTCGCGAAGCGTCTCTCGCAGCCTGTCCAACGCCTCGTCCAGCACAGTCCTCCGGTAGGTTTGCCCCAGCGCGAGTTGCATCGCCGCTGCTGCCGAGGAATCGCTGGGCGGCGCAGTGAGACCCTCGATGCGCACGCGGTTAAAAAACAGATTCTCACGCACCACGAAATCCAGTCGCGCTCCATCCGTTACGGGAGTCGCCACGGCCCGCAAGTCCGCGTATTCCCCCGTTCGGTAAAGCGCCCGCAAACTCTCGGCGATTCTTCCTCGGTCCAGCGCTTTCCCGGTTTCCACCGTGATTCCAGCAGGCGACTCGGACAGGACTTGGCCATCTTCTTTGACGATTCGAATCGCCACAATCTTCGGTTCTTCCTTCGTGTTGTCTGCCACGGAGATATCTTGCGGCGTTTGCCCGCGCGTCGGCGCTGCCCCCGTCAACAGCGCGAGCGCGACAATCCCTCGCAATCCATAGTTCCAGCCCGATTTCATCTTTCCATTCGCTCAGACGAAGGGTAGCACGGGGGCGTTGCCTGCCCCGCCCCCTTTGGCGCTATCATGTAGTTTAACAGGCGCGTGCGCTGCGCCTGCCGGGACCATGCCTTCGTGAATGATTCTCTCCAGGAAAAATACTCGCGCCAGATGCTTTTTGCTGGGATTGGCCCCGAAGGGCAACAGCGCCTGCTTGCCTCACGAATAGCTATCGTTGGCTGTGGCGCTATCGGAGCCGCCGGCGCCAATCTTCTCGTTCGCGCCGGCGTCGGCTATATCAAAATCATCGACCGCGATTTCGTTGAGCCTTCGAACTTGCAGCGACAAATCCTGTTCGACGAGTCCGACGCCCTCAACGTCCTCCCCAAGGCCATCGCCGCCCAACGCAAGTTGCGCTCGATCAATTCTTCCGTTGCCGTCGAAGGCCTGGTCGCCGATCTCAGCCCGCGCAACGCCGAGGCACTTCTCGATGGAGTCGATCTGCTCCTCGACGGCACCGATAATTTCGAAACTCGCTTCTTGATCAACGATGTCGCCGTGAAATCCGGCCGCCCTTGGATCTACGCGGCTGCCGTCGCCAGTTACGGCCTGACCATGACCATTCGTCCTGGCGCAACGGCCTGCCTTGCTTGTCTCCTCGAATCCGGCGCCCTCGCGCAGGGGCTCGAGGAGACTTGCGACACCATCGGTGTTCTCGGACCGGTCGTCAATCTGATCGCCTCGCTCGAAGTGGCCGAAGCTTTGAAAATCCTCTCTGGCCACCCCGAGGCTCTCCACGGGCGTTTGTTTTCTTGCGACGTCTGGACCGGCCGCATGCAATCCATCGGCGTAGCGCGCCATCCGGAGTGCCGCGCTTGCTCCCAGAGCGAGTTCATCTATCTTGCTGGGGAAGTCCAGCCTCGTATTACCTTGTGCGGTCGTGATTCCGTTCAGATTCACGAACGTGCCCGGGCGCTCGACCTTGGCGCTCTCCACGCTCGATTGAAGCCTCTCCTCGAAGACGTCCGTCAGAACGATTTTCTGCTGCGCTTCCGCGTTGCGCCTTATGAAATGACCGTCTTTGCCGACGGCCGCGCCGTTCTCAAAGGCACCAAGGACCCCGCCGTAGCGCGCTCTCTCTACGCCAGGTACATCGGCGCGTGACCCCGCATTTCTCTTTCACTCGGAGATTGTGATTTAGCGCGGCAGGTGCCCGGAGCGTCCGAACGAGCTCCGCATGTTCGAACGGTCGAGGTTTTCCCGCAGGTTCATCAGCGTCAGGAAAGTGCTCAAGATTCGCGCCTTTAAGTCGTCCGTCAAGTGCAGGCCGCTGGTCGCTACCCGTGCCAGTCGTTCTCCGTGCTCCGTGATGAACTTCATGATTTCACGCTGGCGCTCCTGCGGCGCGTTGCCCAGCGCGGTCTCCCGCCGCATCTCCGAGCACCCCGCCTCCAGAGAAAGCGTGAAGTGAAAGACGCACAGCCGCTGCTCCGTGAGTGCCGGTGGCGTATCGTTCTTGCATCCCGCAATTTGACAAGACGTTCCCATGGCCCGATGGCGCTGAAAGACTAGGGTACATCTCCCGCACTGAAAATCCAGTGCCCGTCGCGCCCGTGGTGCGCATCTTACATGACCTGCTTCTCCCGCGTCTCACGTTTTTGCACTACACCCCTCCCTAAAAAACTGCAAAAACCATTGACATGAGTATGCAGTTGAGTGTATAAAAATACAGAGGCAAAATTTCCTGGCGACATCATGAGCACGCACAAAACATTTCGTCACGGTCAGATCCTCCGCCTGGTTTCGGACCGCCGTATCGCCAATCAGGAAGAGTTGCGCCGCGGGCTGGCGGCACAAAAACTCCGCGTCACCCAAGCCACCCTTTCGCGCGACTTGCAGGAACTCCGGCTCATCAAAACGCAGGAAGGCTACAAACCAGCCGCTGCTCTGCCCGAAGAATCCGCGCCTCTGCCTTCGCTTGCCCGCGCCCTCGGCGAATTTCTTCTCGATATCCGCCCTGCCGAAAATCTTCTTGTTTTGAAAACGCCCCCTAGCGGCGCGCAGCCTCTGGCGGCCGCCATGGATGGCGCCAAGTTCTCTGAAATCGCGGGAACTGTCGCCGGCGACGACACCGTTTTGATCATCACGCCCAACAAAAAATCCCGCGAATCCCTCCAAAAAAAGATTGAAGCCCTGGTGAAATGAGAAATCCCCTCCAAGTCGCGGTAGTGGGCGTCACCGGTTATACCGGTCTCGAGTTGGCGCGGATTCTTCTCCGCCATCCGGTGCTGCAGTCCCCTGTTTTCTACGTCCGAGAAACCAACGGGGCCAAATGCCTCGCCGAACTCTTTCCCCAGTTCCGCGGCTGGGGCGAAGCGCCGCTCCGGCCCCTTTCCGTTGACGCCATCGTTGCCAGCAACGCTGGCACCGCTTTCCTCGCCACTCCCCACGAAGTATCGGCGGAATTGGCCCCGGCTTTAATCAAGGCAGGCCTCCGTGTCGTCGACCTGAGCGGAGCCTTCCGCTTTCGTCAAGCGGAAACTTTCACGGCCTGGTACCAGCTGCCCGCGCCCCATGCCGAATGGCTTGCGGAAGCGGTCTACGGCATTCCCGAACTCTATTCCAGCGAAATTGCTAAAGCTCGCCTGGTTGCCAACCCCGGCTGTTATGCCACCAGCGTGATTCTTGCATTGAAGCCGCTTACGCAAGCGGGTTTGCTGGCTGCCAACGTGGGCGTCGTTTGCGACTGCAAGTCCGGCGCCAGCGGCGCAGGCAAAGATCCCCGCCGCGACCTCCACTTCGTTGAAGTGGATGAAAACTTCAAGGCCTACTCCCTTTTCACCCACCGCCACACACCGGAAATTCTCGAGCACACCGGTCTGAACGAGTCACAGGTCGTTTTCTCAACGCACCTGCTTCCGCTCGCCCGCGGCATTCTTTCCACCATCTACGTCACGCTTAGCGAGCCGCAAACTGCCGCGGACATGGAGTCGCTTTACCGTCAGTTCTACGCCGGCCGCCCGATGGTCCGTATCTGGCCCGCCGGAACGTTGCCGGAGTTGCAGCACGTCGCCCACACCAATTTTTGCGATATCGGATTTGCGCTGGACAGTTCGGGACGCCGCTTGGTGATCGTCTCTTGCCTCGACAATCTTGGAAAAGGCGCCGCCGGCCAGGCAGTGCAGAATTTCAATCACATGCTGCAAATAGAGGAGCAAACCTCACTTCAATGAGAATCGTAATCAAGTTCGCAGGTGCATTGCTCGAAGACGACGCCACCGTGCGCTCTCTTGCGCGGCAAGTCGCCGCGCTTGCGCGGCAGGGCCACGAAATTCTCGTCGTCCACGGCGGTGGCCGCCTTTTCACCGCCACTCTCAAGCGCATGGCCATCGAAAGCAAGTTCATCGCCGGCTTGCGTGTCACGGACCGCGATACGCGCGATGTCGCCGTCATGGTCTTCGCCGGTTTGTTGAACAAAAAATTGGCCGCGGCGATCTCTGCGGAAGGTCAACCCGCTGTCGGCATTTCTGCCGCCGACGCTCGCTGTTTCGTCGCTGAACCGATGGTGCACAACGAAATCGAAGGCAGCCTCGGCTTCGTCGGGTACCTCACCGGATTGAACACGCCATTCATCGAATCGCTCTGGCACGAAGGCCTTCTGCCCGTTGCGCCGTGTCTTGGCCTCGGTTCCGACGATGAGTTGTACAACATCAATGCTGACCACATGGCCGCCGCCTGCGCGGAATATCTCAGCGCCGATCAGTTGATCTATCTCACCGATGTCGCCGGCGTTCTTGATGGCGAGAGGGTTCTCTCGGCCGTCACTTGTGAGGAGGTTGAGCGCTTGGTTCAGTGCCGCGTCGTTTCCGGCGGCATGATTCTCAAGCTCGAAGCCGCCAAGCGCGCCATCGAAGGCGGCGTCCGCGAAGTCCGCATCGTCGGCGGTACGTCGCCCGACGCCTTGCTGCTGGCGTCGCACGCCTCGCAATCATCCGCTACCGAAGCCGCGGCATTTATTCCGGGAACGCGCGTCCTCCGTGAACCGTTGTCCGCCGCTCAAGCGGCTCTTTCGGCCGCATGATGCGCACTTCATCCACAAGGAAGGCCCTGTCGCGTTCCGTTTCCAAGCCCAAACCAGGGCCTGCGAAATCCATCAAACCGGACCCGCGTCTGCGCGACGCCGAAAAGTTCCTTCTGCCCACCTACAAGCGCCAGCCGGTGGTCTTGACTCACGGCCGCGGCGCGTATGTTTTCGATTCCAGGGGGAAGAAGTATCTCGATTTTCTGGGCGGCATCGCCGTGAACGCGCTTGGCCACGCGCATCCGCGCATTGTGAAAGTAATCCGCCGCGAAGCCGCGCGTGCCATCCACCTCTCGAATCTTTTTCATAACGCCTATCAAGGCCCCCTTGCACGCAAACTCGCCACCTGGTCGGGCATGGATCGCGTCTTCTTTTCCAACAGCGGGACCGAGGCCATTGACGGAGCGATGAAGCTCGCGCGCCTCTTTGGCCGCAAATCCGAAGTAGCTCCCACAACCGCCGCCAAGAAGCATCGCTTCCTCGCCCTTGAGAATTCATTCCATGGCCGAACGTTCGGCGCCATTAGCGTCACCGCCACGGAAAAATATCGCTTGCCTTTCGCACCCGTTGTTCCGGGCGCCGAATTTGTTCGCTTCAACGACATCGCCGATCTAGAGGCCAAATTCGACGATACCGTCTGTGCCATCCTTCTGGAAACGGTCCAGGGCGAAGGCGGAATCTATGCAGTCAGCGAAGAATTCTGGAATCGCGCTCGCGCGCTTGCCACCCAGCAGGGCGCCCTGCTGATCGCCGATGAAATTCAATGTGGCCTCGGTCGCACCGGCCGTTTCTTCGGTTATCAGAGATTTTCGTCCAAGCCGGACATCGTCTTGATCGCCAAGCCGCTCGCCGCCGGACTCCCGCTTGGCGCCATTCTCACCACGCAAGAGGTTGCCTCCCGCGTCTCTCCCGGAATGCATGGCACCACTTTTGGCGGTGGCCCGCTGGCGTGTGCCGTGGCTCTCGAGTTCCTGAAGATCGTTGAAGACGAAGAACTCCTCGAAAATATCCGCGCGCGCGGCGCCGAGCTGCGCGAAGGACTTACCAAGCTGGCCTCAAAATTTGCTTTCATCCGCGAAATCCGCGCCGAAGGCCTGATGATGGGCGTCGAACTCTCCGTCGAAGGTGGACCTTTCGTCAGCGAGGCCATGCAGCGTGGTTTGCTGATCAATTGCACGCACGATTTTACTCTGCGCCTGCTGCCGCCCTTCATCATCACGCGGGCGCAGGTGCGCGAGTTTCTCAGGCTCCTGGAACTAGTTCTTGCAGCCACTCCACAACGGGTATCCGCTTCGGATTCCGCAAAGTCCGAGGATCCGGAGCGCGTCGCTCACGCGACAGCAAGGTGAAATGAAAAAATGACCGCCACTACTCTCGTTGCGCCCATTTCCTTGTCGAATGATCTCCTTACCGGAGCGGAGTGGAGCCCCGCGCATACGCGCGAATTGCTCCACCTTTCGGCGGACATCAAAGCTCGCCCGGGCCGTTACGCTTCCACGCTCGACGGCAAATTCATCGCGCTGATTTTTGAAAAACCCTCGCTCCGCACGCGTGTCACCTTCGATGTCGGCATTCAAAGCATGGGCGGTTCCGTCGTTTTTCTGGACCACACGCAGGCCTCCGCATCGCTCGGCGCGCGGGAATCGATCGCCGATGTGGCGCGCAACCTCGAGCGCTGGGTGCAAGGCATCGTCGCGCGCGTTTATCACCAGCGGGTTCTCGAGGAAATGGCCGCGAACGCCAGTATTCCCGTCATCAACGCGCTCTCCGATAGGTTTCATCCGTGCCAGGCGCTCGCGGACTTTTTCACGCTGGAAGAAAAATTCGGCGTGTTGCGCGGATTCAAGCTCGCCTACGTTGGCGATGGCAACAACGTTTGCCACTCGTTGATGTATCTGGCTGCCCGGCTCGGCGTTCACCTGCGCGTCGCCACGCCGGCGCAATACGCTCCCCTTCCTGAAGTTGTCGCCGATGGCAAGCGCGTGGCCCGCGAAACGAAAGCCAAAATCGAATTGCTGACTGACCCGCGCGAAGCTGTAAGCGGCGCGCAAGCCGTTTACACCGATGCGTGGACCAGCATGGGATTTGAAGACGAGGGGCAAGTGCGAAATACGGTGTTCCAGCGGTATCAGGTTAGCGCCGAGCTGATGTCGCTCGCCGCTCCGGACGCCGTGTTCATGCACTGTCTTCCGGCGCATCGCGGCCTGGAAGTCACCCCGGAGGTGCTCGACGGCCCGCAGTCGGTGGTCCTCGATCAATCCGAAAACCGCATGTACGTGCAGAAAGCCATCCTGCATACTCTGTTCTAGCTCTGCGATGTTCTCCACCACATCGCGCGAAGTTTTCTTTGTAGTGGCCGCCTTCCGAGGCGGTCAGCCTGGCCTTTGTAGGGGCGCAGCATGCTGCGCTGTAACTTGGCAACATTCATACGCAAGAGAGGAATCGTGAAAGCACAATTGCCCAAACCGAAGAAAGTCGTCCTCGCCTATTCCGGCGGCCTGGATACTTCCATCATCATCCCGTGGCTGAAAGAAAACTACGGATGCGAAGTCATCGCCGTGATCGGCGACGTCGGACAGCAGGAAGACCTCGAAGCCGCGCGCAAGAAGGCTCTTGCCACGGGCGCTTCTTCCGCACATGTCGAAGACCTGCGCGAAGAATTCGTCCGCGATTACATTTGGCCCACGCTTCGCGCCGGAGCGATTTATGAACACACGTATCTTCTCGGCACTTCCATGGCGCGGCCGGTCATCGCCAAGCGCCAGGCGGAAATCGCGCTGAAGCTTGGAGCCGACGGCCTTTCTCACGGCTGCACCGGCAAGGGCAACGATCAGGTCCGCTTCGAACTGGCCTACAAAGCTATTGCGCCCAACGTGCAAATCATTGCGCCCTGGCGCGAATGGGACATTGATTCCCGCGAAGACGCCATTGCCTACGCGCAGAAACACAACGTTCCCGTCGAGCAGAGCAAGAAAAATATTTACAGCCGCGACCGCAACATCTGGCACCTTAGCCACGAAGGCGGCGAGCTCGAAGATCCCGCCAACGCGCCAAACGAAGCGATGTGGCAGTGGGTCGTTTCCCCGGAAAAAGCTCCGGACAAAGCCGAAGAAGTCGAAATCGGTTTCGAGTCCGGGACGCCGGTTTCCGTGAATGGCGCGAAACTCGACCCTGTTGATTTACTCAACACGCTGAACGAAATCGCGGCAAAGCACGGCATCGGCCGCACCGACCTTGTCGAAAATCGCCTCGTCGGAATGAAATCGCGCGGCGCCTACGAAACTCCCGGCGGAACTCTTCT
>Ga0137412_10001049_pt1 | contig 20798 bp, 17 predicted proteins | sample CZODoug2_1_16fun_FD_122160 | JGI IMG/M metagenome (GOLD analysis project Ga0137412, IMG submission 122160) | Vadose zone soil fungal communities from Angelo Coast Range Reserve, California, USA - CZODoug2_1_16fungal (Hybrid Assembly) | ecosystem: Environmental > Terrestrial > Soil > Vadose zone... | reverse complement strand
TGCTTACGGCTGCAAAAATTGCCTCGCTGGTCTCCATGCACGGCAAAATCGAATCGCTTGTCGAAGGCTTCAAGGATTACCCGCAACTCATTGTCAACGTGAAGGTGCGTTCTAAACCGCCGCTCGAGACGCTTCCGGAAGTCGCCCGCGCCTTAGCCGAAGCCCAATCGGCACTAGGCGACAATGGCCGCGTCGTCCTTCGCTACTCCGGCACCGAGCAGCTCGCCCGCGTCATGGTCGAAGCCGAACACGATTCCGACGTCCAGCGCTTCAGCCAATCCCTCGCCAACGCCCTGCGCTCCTCCATCGGCGCTTGATTTCGCCTCCCCAGAGCGGTTCCCTTCAGCCAGGCATACCTAACACGTTTTCTTGGTGCGATGCATTGCAAGAATTCGCGCCCTCCCCGTTCTAACCGTGACCTAACAGGAGGCATTCCCATGGAAAACTATCTGAAATCCATCGTCGTCCGTTTCCGCCGAATCTCTCCGGCCCAGCGCCGCTTGGTATTTGCGGGATGTCTATTGGCGGTTGTCTTTCTTCTTTTCTTCACGGCGGCCAATCGCGTCGTCCGGCCTGGACAACATGCATCTCCCTGGTCGCCAAACGGTGGCAGCCTGACTGGCGAAGTCCTGCCCCCGGACGGCGTTCGATCAACGGGTGGTGACGCAAAGGAAGTGGGTGCGGCACCTCTGCGCATGCTCAACGAACGCTATAGCGCGGCGCCCGTGGACTCCGCGAATGCATTCCGGGAGCCGCGGATTGCCTATTCCGCGGAACTTTCTGTGGTAACAAGGGAGTTTGCTCATTCACGCTCCAGCTTAGAAGAAATCCTCGATCGTCACCGCGGCTATGTGGCAAAACTCCGCATGGTCGGCCAGCCGTCGGGGAGCGTTCTGTCCGCCACGTTGCGAGTCCCTTCCTCGGAATATCGTTCCGCGCTCTCGGAATTAAAGGCCGTCGGCCTCGTTGAACACGAAGAAGAAGCCGCCGACGAAATTACCCAGCAGCACAGCGAACTCGAAGCGCGCCTGGTGAACGCGCAGAACGAAGAGCAGCGTCTCCAGAAATTGCTCCAGAATCGGCTGGATAAATCTTACGATTCTGCGTCTCTCTCGCGCCAGGTTGCCCTGCTCCGCAGTGAAGTCGAGCGAATCGAAACCGAACGTTCTGCTTCCGGAAGCCGCGTCTCCTTCGCCAACGTCTTCTTCTCCCTGCGGGAAGAGCGCGCCTCGCCCGCCGAGACCATCGGTGCCAAGCTCCGCAATGCCGCCGTTGGCGGACTGTCGGACGCCTTTCTGAGCGTCTCCACCATCTTGTTGTTTTTGGCCAGCCGGGGCCCGCTGCTTGCTTTCTGGGGGGCGCTGCTCTACTTTCCGGCGCGATTCTTCTGGCGCCGCCGCTCCCCGTTGGCTTTCTCCGAAGCCGAGGTTCCCAAGAATTCTTGACAATCCCAGGTGCGCATCAAGTTGAGAAAATCGGCCTGGCCCGGGAACTTTTAGCCGCCTCGCGACATTACACTTAGTGAAGGAGTCAGGCGTCTTAACATGCATGATGCCATGCCCGCGCTTGTTCGAGACTCGAAGGCGCTTTCCCGGACCGTCATGAACGAGACGCCCACAAATCAAGCAAACTCCGCGGACAAGGCAGGGGCTGCCTCATCGACGAGCGACGAGCAGCTTGTGTTGGCGTTTTCAAGGGGTTCCTCCCACGCTTTCAAGGAGCTCTTCTCGCGCTACAAACAGCCGATTTTTGGTTTCTTTCGGCGCCGCGTCGCTGAGTCCACGCAGGCGGAGGAGTTAACGCAGGAGACTTTCGTTGCCCTGCTCCGCGCCGCCACCCGTTACGAACCCCGGGCGCTCCTCCGCGCGTATCTCTGCGCGATAAACCCTTATTTCGTGGTCACCGATCGGGTCGACGGCAGTTCCAACGAGAAGAAAACGAAGAAGAAGGCTCCCAAAGAATGGAGAGTTCTGGCGCTATTCTGTGGGATTTTGTAGACTGGCACTATGTAACATTGTGCCCTTTTGGCCGGTCCTGGAGCTAACCGCCGTGGTTTCAATCAAGTCCGTCGCTTCCCGCGGAACCCCCATCGCTGGCATGCGGTTTGCTCTCTGATTGGTAACTTATAAGATTGGCTTCCCGGGGTGGCCGGAACCGAACCTCGACTCGGTTGCCGGTTTTGGGGCGTCAATTACGAAAAGGGGGCTTGCACCAGCCCCCTTTTTCCTTTCTGTCGCGCTCCGGTTCTCTGCCGTCCAGAGTCGTGTTTAACGTCGTTGCCGAGTGCCGATGTGGAACGCGCCGAGATGTCGCGCGCGATTTCACAGTCGAAAACCGCACCTGTTTTATACCTGGATGGCCGAACAGGGAAACTTGTTTCTGGATAGAATCAGTTGTTGGCCTTCCAGCTGAATCTCGCCCGCGACCACCAATGCCGTTTCCGGCCGTTGTCCTCTGCCAGAAAAAAGAGATTCAATTCGCTGCGGAGCTAGACAGCACCCACGAACTGAGGAGCCACAAGTTCCGTCCCTGCTCGGTGGAGCAGGCGGACTCAGCTTCTGCCGCCAGCTCTTGGGCGCGCCGGACATCGCCAGTTTCTATCGCCTTCCTGGCCGATTGACGAAGCTGATAGGCGTGGTCGATCAGCAAAAGCAGTGGTGCAAGGTCGGCTCCGCAACGCGAGCAGATCGCCAAGCCCCGGAAGCGCGCTTGGCAGACCGGACACTTGGGAGATTCGTCGTTCCGGGTCAACGCCCCTCCACGAAGAACAGCAGTTCGCGCAGCTCCGCGCTAGCCTTACTCAGGGCCTCGGCGTCGTTCGAGCGGATCGCTGCATCGATTCTTTCGTGCAGTTCGATCGCTTCTTCTTGATCCTCGGCGTGCAGTGCACCTAGCTGGCGTTTCGATTGCTCGACGAGATCACACGCTTCCTTTACCATTTCAAGGGCGTGCGGCAAATCGGTAGTGGCTTTTTCCTCGGACTCGCTCACCGCCTCACTCACCCCCTGCGCGTCCTCCAAGTTGAACTCATTTTCATCCATCTCCGGGCCCTCGTCGGCACGAGATGAGTAAAGCGCTTTAAGCCGCTCTCGAGCTGCCGCGATCTCCGAAGGGCTCATCTCCCGCAGCGCTCGAGTGATGGTGATGTGTTTGGACTTGCCGGTTTCCTTTTCAATGGCGGTGACGTGCAGGATGCCATCCACGTCGAGCCTCATGCGGCAGAGCACCTCGTTGGGCTCTGGCGTGGGGCGCAAACCCTCGATGAGGAAATCGCCCACGAGGAGATTCTTGAGCGCATCGTCGTCCTCGCCCTGATAGATCGCAATGCGCACCGAGGTTTGATACGGGCTGGCGGTTTGGTAGCTTTCCGTGCGCGTGACCGGCAACGGGGTGTTGCGATAAATGATGGGGTGATAGCAATGCGGATAAGGGAATCCCCCGCGTTCTCCGAGGTACGACGGGCCGAAGGAAAAGGGCGAGACATCCACCAGCACCCGCTCCACATCGTGGCCGGCCAGCCGAGAAGCCAGGACTCCTGCACCGAGGGCCACGCACAAATCAGGATGTACGTCCTGGCGGGGCTGCAGTCCCGTCAGCTCCTGCAGTCTGCGGTAGATCAGGGGCGTTCGGGTTGAGCCGCCGACCAGCAAGATGGCGTCGATATCACTGGGACCTTTGTGCGCATCGCTGAGCGCTTTCGAAACACTGTCGAGGGTGGACTCGACGAGCGGCCGGATCATCTCTTCGTACTCCAGACGGGAAAGCTCAACATCCAGGTTCAGGGGCTTCCCGTTTTCACTCACCAGCGCTTCTTCCCGCACGCGGGCGTAGGGCTCAAAACTCAGCTTCTTCTTGGCTTCCTCGGCCGCCCACGATAACCGGGCACGCGCGACCGGGTGGCCGTGTTGGAGGTCAATTCCATGCTGGCTTTGGAATTCCCGTTCCAAGCGCGCGAGCAAAAGATTGTCAAAATCGTCGCCTCCGAGTTGGTTGTTTCCGTGGCTGGCCAGGACTTCGGTGACGTCGCCTTCGATGCTTACGATGGAGACGTCAAACGTTCCGCCGCCAAGGTCGTAAACCATGGCGGTATGATGCGCGGCATCGCCGAAACCGTACGCCAGACTGGCGGCCGTCGGCTCATTGAGGATGCGCACGACTTCCAAGCCGGCCAGCTCTCCGGCTTCCCGCGTGGCGTTGCGCTGGGCGTCAGAAAAGTAGGCCGGTACGGTAATGACCACCTTTCCGATAGGTTGATTCAGATGGTGTTGGGCCCATTCCACCAGTTGGCGAAGAATCAGCGAGGAGATCGCCTGGGGCGTGAACTCCTTGTCTCCGAGCTTCACTGCCTCAGTCGAACCCATCTTTCGCTTGATACTGCGGACCGTCAGATGCGGATAGAGGAGCTGCTGATGGCGCGCCTCCCGGCCCACGAGCAGCGCGCCGGCCGGAGAGAGGCCCACACAAGATGGCAGCATCTTGTCGGTCTCCGGGCCAATAACCTTTACCTTGCCATTGACAAAAGCTGCGATCTCCGAGTTGGTAGTTCCGAGATCGATACCTACGACCATATCACTCATCTCTTTCATTTCCTCCTGTGGAGATTGCCGTGGGTCTGCGTGCTACCTTCACTTGTGCCGGGCGATGAACTTCCCCCATCCATTCATAGCCCGCTCGGTACACTTCGAGCACCGTTCCTTCGGCCTCTTCATCGGTCTCTTCTACATCCACCGCGTGCATCGACTTCGGATCGAAGGGCTGCCCATCGCAGGCAATCTTCCGGACATCGAATTGCGCCAGGGCGTCCTCGAGGCGCTCCATGCTCATCTGGTAGCCTTCCCTGAGCATTGCTAGGTTCTCGAAGGCTTGGCGGAAAGCGCGATGGCGCGCCAGGAGTCGAACCGTCCAACTGGACCGCAGGGAATCTTCCATCTTTTCCTGGCTTGCGCGCACCCGATCGAGGCCCCCGGCCAGGCGGTCGCGCAGATCGAGAAATACATCCAGGATTTCCCGGCGAGCACTTTCCTGGGCTTCACGGTGCATTTCAGGAAGCTGCGGCGCGAGCATGGCGATCGGAGCGAGGGACTCGCTGAGCTGCTTGAAGCTCCGCCCTTCTAATCTCACTTCCTGGGTCAGAGCAGTCACTGCCGCCCACATCGAATAGAGGTCGCACCGCCCATGGTTATCCGGTGTCGGTTCCGCCGTAAGAGAGGAGAGCAGTTCGGCAGGAAGCCCTTGCGGGGGATCCTCGGCCCCCAGCACGGAGTCCAGCCAAACTTCAAAGCGGCGCAGAATTTCTTCGCGATCTAGGCTCACTTTTCCCTCAAAACTGCCAACCAGGGGTCCGCTCCGGTGAACTTTCTCTCTTGGCTGCTTGCCGGCAGCAAAGAAACGAGAGGAGCACGGGGATCGGCGGAAAGAAACATGTGCAGGGCGCGACGGCGCGGATCCCGCAAGACTTCGTATGCGTCGCGGATGCGCTCAAACGTGGCAGGCTCGCGGTCGGGCGGGTGCTCCTTCACCTTCTGAAGGTACGCGTTGCGGATGCGCTCATCGCCGGCATCCGGCGGAACGCCGAGAATCTCTCTCGGATCTTCGTTCAATTGGATGTTAGGCTGTCGGCTCGTTTTCAAAACAAGTCTCCTTGCCCCGGCAAATCGCGGCGGATCCTCTTCGGTCGCTTCTCTCGGGGCTGGCCCATTTGCGGTACCAGCTGGTTACTGTCGTCCAGGGTGCATGGCGCGTCGTCTTTCTCCAGCTCCTGGTCATCCAGAAATACAGTTTCCCGAAAAGAAACGCGCAAGGGAGCATGTCTGGGAAATGCACGCGAGTGCTTCTCGTGCTGGAGCACTGCGTGGATCTGCTCGGTGGTCATAGAGAAGTCCTGCCAGTCTTCGGAAACGAGCCAGTCTAAAAACTTGCTCATGGCGTTGCGGTGGCCCCGCCGCAGCTCTATGGCCTCGTTGATGATGGCCATGTCCCCGCGGCGCCGCCCGAGCTCGACAGTCGCCACGATACAGTCGTCGCGGCGCTCGAACTCCCATTCCGGCAGGGCTCGGGCGCGCAGCAGCAGAAACCGTGCTTCTTGGTCTCCTCCCATTTCGAGGCCCGCGCCAGAAGCTGCGTAGGCCAGTTCCTTTTGGTTGGTGCGCAGCGCCGCCTTTCCCAGCATCTCTAATTGCCACCTTTCCAGCTCGCCGTGGGCGTTTGTCAACTCTTGCCAAAGCCGTGCGTGCCACGCCGTCGGGATGGTGAAGGGCGCGCCCAGGTCGTCGCCGAGAGCGCAGACACGCGCTGTCGCCACGACCAGCGAGTCCCGAGGATCCAGGGAGACTTGCGGAACATGACGATCGAAATCCGCCCTCGTCAATCTGCCCAGCGCGCCTGCATTTTCGCACGCAAGAATCGCCGCTGCGGAACTCCCCAGCACCCGACCGATCTGGCCGAAAAAGCGGGAAGCCAGTTCGGCATCGCCGCGGACGACTGCGCCGGCCCAGCGCAGGGCGGCCAGAAATGCAGGGCGATCGGCTAGCTGAGCTTGCGGCAGTGCTTCGAGGGCGGCCACGTCCTGTTCAACCAGGTGCGGCTTGCGCTGCTGGAGGTGACGGCCGGTCTGGGCGACCAACAGGCGAAGTGCAGCTCGGCGAACCTCGGGGTTTACCGCGTCGAGCTTCTGCGCCTGCGCCAGAAAGGCGGTCGCCCTGTTGAGCGCCCCTCTCTTTTCCGCCGACTCCATCAGGTACAGCAGGGGCTGGCTGTGAAGCGGCAGCGCTCGGTGCCAACGCTCGGCCACCTGGTCGGCGACCCGACCATCGGACTCCTGCTTCGCCCAGTTCAGCCATCGTTCGAACGCTTCCCGATGTGGGTCGATGGCGCACGCGCGCTCGAAGAGCTGGCTTGGTGAGAGGAAATAAAGATCACTTTTTTTGTACTTCGCCTGTACCTCCCGAATGACCGGAGGCTGATCCTCATAGTAGTCTTGGAAACCTGAAAAGCGCGCCGCGAACTTGCTCCGCTCCCTTTCGAGCGCCTCGGCGGGCACTTCTAGCAACACCTCGGCCATATGCAGGTAGAGCGCGGCCGCTTCTGAGCCCTTCTCCCTAAACCAACCCTCGGCGACCGCATGTCGGCGAAATTGCTCCCATTGGGCGCATATCAGCAGTTCGAGTGGTTCGTCGGAACTCTCGACCGACCGCGCATAAAGGCGCCAGAAGTAAGCGTTCTTGATCGACGCACCGCCAAGTGCGGCCCGGACTTTTCGCGTGGGCAGGTCAAGATCCAAAGCGCGAACAGAGATGTGCTGCCGCAAGCGTTCGAGGAGCTGCGGATAGGCAACCTCGCAGGCAGCCACGGCGCGCTGGATTTCCGGCAGGATCTTGTCTTGGAGCCTCGTTTGAAACGCGGAGTCCAGCGCTTGGAGCGCCCTTCGGAGGGACACTTTGCTTCCACACACCAGGGCCATAAGGGACTCCGCAGCGGGAGCCAGGCGCTGGCCGCTATTCGTATGAAGCATGGTCCGCAGGGCCGGAATCAGCCTTGCGGGAGCGGAATCGGGATCGATGATCCCCAGGCACCGTTCGCAGGCTGCGTCATCTTGCTGGTAGAAATAGGCAATGGCACGCACGAGGATTTTCCACGAGGCCAACGGACCGCGATGAGAGACTTCCGGCAACACCAGAGCGGACTCTTCAACAGGGCCGGCCGTAACCGCGGCAAATGCTCTTAAGAGCGCGGCGGCGGCGGTACGAAGGGGGTGGTCAGCAGTGAGCGACCTACACTCGGCTAGGGCAGAGAGATCGCACACCTGACCCTTGACGACGCATGCGATGGCCCTTCGTATTTCTGGCAGAACAGCTGGGTCGTTAAGGGGCCTCAGCAATTCCTCAAGGTTTCCGCTCGAAGCGCTGACCAGAACGCCGACGTCCGCAAGCCTTGCCGCCGCCGAGGAGTAGCGCTTGTGCACCAGTTCGAACAGCGCTTTAGCTTCTTCCTTCAGCCCAGTTTTCAATAGGGACCGAATGCGCGCCGCATAGGCATCCACTAGCAAGACTTCCGTTTCTGGCCAACCGCAGCGCTTGTGAATCTCTCTTGCCAGCTCCACGGCAGGTTTCGTTTTGCCTTTGGCGAGGAGGGCGCGCACGTTTTCCTCTTGCGGAATTGGCACGCCGGCACCCGTACCGTGAACGGACGGACGGGGCAGTCTGGTCTCCTGGTTGTATTTCATACCCGCTCCGAAGCGGCTCTCATTTCCTTTCTCAATGCGACTAAACTAACCAATCTCGCGACCAATGACAATAGTGGACCGGCCCGCCATTGTGAATTGCTGTGGAGAACCATAAAATCTTTCAGATCAAAATTACGCTATTGCGGACGGCGCCGTGCTGGCACCCTCGGATATCACCCTGTCGGGTCTGCACGACCTGCTGCAACTGGCCATGGGCTGGACCGACGCGCACCTGCACGAGTTCCGATTTCGCGGGCTATGCCATGGCCCGGCCGATCCGGAGCGAGGTGCGGTGGAGGTGATCCGCAATCCGCAACAACCTCGACACAAAGAACCCCTTGAATGGGTGGGTGGAAACTACGATCCGGAAGAGTTCTCCATCGAAGCGATCAACCGGGTACTACCTGGAAGAAAAAAGCGAGCGGCCCGATCTTCGGGCTGAAAAACGCACCGGAGCTATGGCCTCCGGGCGCCAGTGCCGGCGCGCCAGACTCAGCAACTGTGGACGGTGCACCAAAAAATGAGCGGCCGGTGGGGGCACCGGCCGCTCGGGGCGTGGGGATGGAGGGAATAGTAATCCGAAGTCAGTTTGGTTTTTCTGGCCGTTCTACTGCGCTCGCGAGCAGCAGGACGACCCACAGGAGCACACAGGTGATGACTCCAGAAAGCCCAAACAACTTCCGACTACATGCCTAGTTTGTTCTTCACGGGACTCTCCGTCGATGGCCCGCTGGGTTCATTCTTTCCAGTACTTCCCGCTCCCGCCGATGGTACTTTTTTTGGTACGGAAGTACTCCCGGCCTAGACGCGTTCCACGATCATCTGCTTCATTTTTCCTAGACTCGTTTCGTCGCGCTTGTAGAACGTCCATTGTTTGATGTGCTTGGCCCGCGCGAGATCTGCTAGCAAATAATGCGGATCGTTTGGAATGGAAGTTCAGGACTCACGCGCAAAAAATCTCTAAAGATTCCGAATGACCTGCTGGAGGAGGTCCATAAGCTCTCCCAGTCGCTGCTGCTCTTTGTCGGAAAATGACGAGACCGCTTTCGCCAGCGATTCCACCCGGCGTCGGCGTCCCTCCTGCAAAATCTTCGTGCCCTTCGCTGTAGCTTCGAGGCGCACGCGCCTCCCGTCTTCTGTCTTTCCCCGGCGCACCAGACCCGCACGCACGAGGCCCCGGACGATGCGGCTCATGGTGGGAGGCCGGACCTGCTCCGCTTCCGCAAGTTCGCCCAATGACCGCGGGCCGCCTCCGAGCACCAGCACCGACAGCGCCGATAGCTGTGCCGGGCCGACCCCGCTTTCGCGGTCGCGCACGCGCAGCCGCCGCAGCAGATGGATGGCCGCCGAGTGCAGCCGGTCAGCGGTCAGGAAAGCCGGCCCGCCCAGGAGACATTTTGACTTGACACCCGTCATACAATTTAGTTAGCTATGCTAACAATTCTGCTCTCGGAGGTAAATCACCCATGAGCGGCACACCGGCAAACCTCGGGATCACCAACATCGGCCAGATCTCTATCATCGTTCACGACCTGCAGCGCGCCACGGCATTTTACCGCGACGCCCTGGGTCTGCCACTGCTCTTCACGGCCGGCAACCTGGCTTTCTTGGACTGCGGCGGAGTACGCTTGATGCTTGGCCCCGCGGAAACGCCGGAGCTCGATCATCCGAGCTCCATCCTGTACTTCCAGGTGAAGGATATCAACGCCGCGCACCAGCTTCTTCTCGAGAGGCATGTGCCGATTGTGGCGCCGCCGCGCCTGATCGCTCCGATGCCAGCTTACGATCTGTGGATGATGGGATTCCGCGATACGGAAGGGAATATCATGGAGTTGATGAGCGAGGTCCCGCGCCCTTAGGACCCACGCAAAAATAACTTCACAGATTTGGAGCGATCGTACAGTTCCAAGGCGGTAGCGTTTTGCGATGGCGACGTTTTCGCTCGACACTGCATAACACTAGTGTTATATTACATGAATGGCATGGGACATCGAAGCGACCGACGAGTTCAAGCAGTGGTTCGCGGATTGGCTGAAGCCGAGGAGATTTCCATTGGCCGTAAGGTCGATTTGCTCGAGATGCTTGGACCGGTCTTGGGAAGGCCCGATGTGGATTCGATCAAAGGTTCGCGCTTTCCGAATATGAAGGAATTGCGCGTTCAGCACGGTGGCAAGCCATATCGTGTGCTTTTCGCCTTCGATCCGCGCCAAACGGGAATCCTGCTGATTGGCGGGCGCAAAGGTGCGAAAGGCTGGTACGAGAAAGCCATCGCTCTTGCGGATGGCATCTATAGCCGCTATTTGGCGGAACTCAAGAAAGAGGGGTTGATCTGGATGCGGACAAAATGGAGCGATTTGAAAAACGAAACGATGAGTCCGGTGGCGCAGCGTAAAGCCCGCGAACTCGCGGAGCGGGACCTGGCTGAAATCGAAATGAGAGAGCTTCGCGAAACCTTGAAGGTGACGCAAGAGGAGCTCGCCGACAAACTCAAGGTTACGCAGGTAGCCGTGTCGCGCCTGGAACGCCGCTCCGACATGCATCTGAGCACACTTCGGCAGTTCGTGCGCGCGCTCGGTGGCGAGCTGGAGATTCGCGCAGTCTTCGCGGGGCGCTCGGTGAGACTCACACACATCGGAACGGCTAGCGTAGCGAAGCGCAAATCGCGCTCGCGTCGGTAGCCGTTTGATTGGCCACTGCGGCACCCACGGACATCCCCCTATTCTGGGAACGGACCCTCACACATGCCGTATTCGGAGCTTCACAGCTACATAGCCGCCCTTACGCAGCGTCGCCATCCATCGAACTGGCGTGCGGCAAGGCACGCGAAGCTTGAGCTGTCGAGCATGGCTGTCTTGGCATCGGCAGGTGCGCAAGACGTCGGAGTGAAATAACGTTGGTCTCATAATGTTATAGTGCCCGACTACAGGCACCTACCTATCGGCACCATAACAAAACAAACGAACTGACATCTACCACCGCGAGAGAGTGGACAGACCGCTTGTCCATTGATCAGGGGGGGACCCAAGTGGCACGAAACACTTTGTGCCAATCGCTTCTTAATGATCAAGAAACGACTGCGATAGGAAACTTATTTTTGCGTGAGCCCTTAGTAAGAATATTCGGCTGCTGATCCCGCTCTCGAACCCCGCGCTACAAGGGTCGTGCGGATTACGGTATCCTTCGAGGGCCATGCATGACCTGAACTATTTTAGGGACCACCTGGAGCTTTTCGCCGAAATGGCGAAAAAACGCGGCACCGTGCTCGACCTGGACGCCTTTCGCAAGCTCGACAAGGAGCGCCGCGAACTCATCACCGCGACCGAGCAGCTCAAGGCGCAGCGCAACAAGGCTAGCGAAGAAATCGCCCGCCTCAAAAAGGAAAAACAGAACGCCGACTCTCTGATCGCCGAAATGAAGCAAGTCTCCGAGCGCATCAAGCAATCCGATGAGCGCATCGCCGAACTGGACGCCAAGCAGCGCGACCTGCTGCTAACCATTCCCAATGTTCCGCACTCCTCCGTGCCCGTCGGCGCGAGCGCGGCTGACAATGCCGAAATCCGCCGCTGGGGTGCGCCGCCGAAATTCGATTTCGCGCCCAAGCCGCACTGGGATCTCGGAGAACGCGCCGGCATCCTCGATCTCCCCGCCGCCACGAAAATCGCCGGCGCGCGCTTCGCCGTTTACAAGAGCTGGGGAGCTCGCCTCGAGCGCGCGCTCGCCAATTTCTTTCTCGACGTGCACACCCGCGAGCACGGCTACACGGAAATCCTGCCGCCCTTCCTTGTGAACACCGCATCACTCACCGGCGCGGGCCAGTTGCCGAAGTTCGCCGCCGATCTCTTCAAAGTAGAGAATACCGATTTCTGGCTTACCCCCACTTCTGAAGTAGAACTTCACAATCTCTATCGCGACGAAACCATTCCCGAAGAAAAACTCCCCATCCAGGTCACCGCCTGGACGGCCTGCTTCCGCTCCGAAGCCGGCGCCGCTGGAAAAGACACCCGCGGCATCCTCCGCCAGCATCAATTCCAGAAGGTCGAGCTTTTCAAGTTCACCCATCCGGAAAAAAGCTATGAAGAGCACGAAGCCCTGGTACAGAACGCCGAAACGATTCTCCAGAAACTCGGCCTGCACTATCGCACCGTTCTGCTCTCGACCGGTGACATGGGTTTTGCCTCCTCGAAAACCTACGACCTCGAAGTCTGGCTTCCCTCGAGCAATGAATTTCGCGAAATCTCTTCCTGCTCGAACTGCGAAGCCTTTCAAGCGCGCCGTGCCGGCATACGCTACAAGCCCAAGGGCGGCGGCAAGAGTGATTTCGTTCACACCTTGAACGGCTCGGGCCTCGCCGTCGGCCGCACCTGGATCGCGGTCGTCGAGAACTATCAGCAGGCGGATGGTTCGATCCTGATCCCTGAAGTCTTGCACTCCTACATGGGAATTGACCGCATTGCGACAGCCGTCTAAGTGCTTACCATGCCGCGAGCGCAAGAACTTGCGCTTTAAGAGTCAAGCCGAGCTGTAAGCGGCGTAGATCGCTTGTAATCTATTGTTAATAAATGGTTTAGCTTGGATTTAAGGCTCTTATTACCAAAAAGGAATGGCACAATTCTCCTCGCAAACCCTTGAAATCACACCTTTTCGTTTGACGGGCCCTTTTCGCCTTGCATACACTCGCCTCACGGCTCTACAGAGGTTATTAGGGACCAGGGGCCGTTTAGCACACAATCATTAAGATGAACTTCCTTGCTCGCATGGTGAGATTTCTGTTCTGGCTGCTGGTCGTCTCCTGGGGCTTTAGGCTCCTAAGTCGCATGGTGGGCGGCATGTTTCGGGATCAGCACATTCCCGCGCCGCAAACCGCGGATGCCTCTGCCGGGATTCCAGTTCCAGCCGGGGCACGCCGGCTGGTGCGCGATCCGGTATGCGGCATGCACGTGGACGAAACGCTTTCCATTCCGTGGCGGGAAGGGGGCCAGCTTTTCCACTTCTGCTCCCCCGCCTGCCGCGATGCGTACGCTGTCAACACCAGGAAGTTTGCGGCAAAGGGATAAACAGAATTTCTCTAAAACGAATTTTGAACTTGGGCCCAAGTAAAAACAGAATTTCCGAGACAAATCGAGTAGAGGAAAGGACCGACGCCGATGGCCACGGTCGCAAAGCCAACAGCCCCGACAAGACAGATTGGCGCACCTCCCATGGTGCCCCGCATCGCTCCACGCGAAGACCTGAATCCCTTCCGCATCGCGCAGATTCAGTTCGACATGGCGGCCGAATTCCTGAAGCTCGATCCCGGACTGCGGCAGATTTTGCGCACGCCCAAGCGCATTCTGGAAGTTTCCCTGCCGACGAAGATGGACAACGGCCAGGTAAAGGTGTTCACCGGCTACCGTGTGCAGCACAACGTTTCGCGCGGCCCTGGCAAGGGGGGCATCCGCTATCACCCCAACGTTACGCTCGATGAAGTGAAGGCGCTGGCGGCTTGGATGACCTGGAAGACCGCCACCGTCAACGTGCCGTTTGGAGGCGCCAAGGGCGGTGTCATCTGCGATCCTAAGCGCATGTCCAAGAGCGAGCTCGAGCGCATGACACGCCGTTACGCCAGCGAGATTCTGCCGATCATTGGACCGTCCATGGACATTCCCGCGCCGGATGTCTACACCGACGCACAGATCATGGCCTGGATTATGGACACCTACGCCATGACCATCGGCCATTCCGCGCACGGTGTGGTCACCGGCAAACCCATCTCCATCGGCGGTTCCGAGGGACGCGGCGAAGCCACCGCGCGCGGGCTGCTTTATGTGGTCGAAGAAGCCTGCAAGCTCAAGAAGATTTCACTTCGCGGCGCGACCGTCGCCATTCAGGGATTTGGCAATGCCGGCGCAACCGCGGCACGCCTCTTCGCCGAAAAGAAAGCAAAAATCGTGGCGCTCAGCGATACGCGCGGAGGGGTAACGAATTCGCGCGGCATCGATCCCCTGAAAGCGATTCGCTACAAGGAGCGTGCCGGCACCGTGGTCGGCATGCCCGGCGCATCGCGCATCACCAACGACGACCTGCTAACCATGAAGTGCGACATCCTGGTGCCTGCGGCGCTCGAAAATGTCATCACCCTCCACAATGCCGAGGCCGTGAAGGCCCGCATCGTCGCGGAAGCCGCCAACGGCCCCACCACGCCGCACGCCGATGAAATCCTCGCGCGCCGCGGCGTCATCGTGCTGCCGGATATTCTCGCCAACGCCGGCGGCGTCACCGTCAGCTACTTCGAATGGGTGCAGAACCAGGAAGGACTCATGTGGGACGTCGAGGAAGTGAACGCGCGCCTGCAGAAGATCATGGTGCGCGCCTTCCGCGAAATGGTGGACACCATGCGCAAGCATCACGTTCCGCCTCGCGCCGGCGCCATGATCCTGGCCGTCGGCCGCGTCTCCGAAGCCACCCTGGTGCGTGGGCTCTTCCCCTGATCGGTGATTGCTAGGCAGCAGCATGCCAATAGGCTCTCGAGGCAGGCCGATGGGAGTGACGTACTAAAGTTTGCTTGCGTTTGCTGTTTCCCCGGTCTTTCTCGTTCTCGCTAGGGATTTTTTTCTACAACATTTTCACAGAGCGAGCATGCCGCCGTCGTTTTCGGATGACACGGGTGCCTTCAATTGGTTCTGTTTCTGGCTGACGGTTGCCTCCGCCTGTTTTCTCACGCTGGCCTGGATTGCGTTTAGTGCAAGTCTCGACCTTTGGAGATTGAAAAATCGGGGCAGGAATTTAGCAACTATCTCGATGATTCCCTTCCTGCCGCCCGGGATTGGTTTTCTTCTCCCCTCTGACATTGGCGCAAGATGCCTGGGAGCGGCATTCTGCACCTTTGGGGGATTTTTCTCAGCGTATCTGCAGAGACCCACAATCTTAGAAAACCATGCGCACCCTCCGCCAGACTTGCCACGCTGAAATTTTCTGAAGTTTTCTGTTGCGCCGGACTACTGACGCGCGTACATTCGCAGTTGCCGGTGCGTTTCTCTGACGCGACCGGCCATTTTCATTCTTCGAGTAAGAAAAGACGATGAGTACGAACGGACATAATCATTCGGCGCCGCCCATCTTGCTGACCATCGCGGGTTTCGATCCATCCTGCGGCGCGGGCACCGCCGCCGACTTGAAAACTTTCGCCGCGCACGGCTGCTACGGCGTTGCGGCGATCACCTCGCTGACGGTTCAGAACACCCAGGGCGTCGAAACGGTCCACAACACGCCGGGCGCGGAGTTGCGCGAGCAGCTTGAAGTGCTGGCGAAGGATTGCGAGATCGCCGCCGTGAAAATCGGGATGCTCGGCAACCGCGGCAACGCCGTTGTGGTGGCGGAATTCCTCGACGCGCACAAATTTACGCACGTGGTGCATGACCCGGTGATGCAGTCCTCAAGCGGCGCGGAGCTCCTCGATGCCGCGGGAATCAAGTTTGTCGCCACGGAGCTGCTGAAGCGCGCCAGCATTATCACCCCCAATGTGCCGGAAGCCGAAGTTCTAACCGGGCTGACCATCAAAGACGTGGCAGACATGGAAGCGGCCGCGCGCAAGCTCGTCGAGATGGGCGCTCACTCGGTGATCGTCAAGGGCGGCCACCTGGAGCGCGCGGTTGACGTTTTATTGGATGGCCACGAAATGGTTCAGCTGGGCGGCGACCGCGTGAAGACCGAGAACACTCATGGTACCGGATGCACTTTTGCCTCTGCCATCGCCGCACAGCTTGCCGCCGGGCGCTCCCTCTTCGAAGCCGCCACTCTCGCGAAAGCCTACGTCACCAAAGCCATCGAAAAAGGTTACCCCATCGGCAAAGGCCGCGTGCCCCTCGATCATTTTTATCGTCAGAAAATCGAGCCCCTCGCCCGTGGAACCCACGAAGTGCCCCAGCATGGCATGCACCCCGCCGCCGAACCCACCGCCCACTGAGAATTGACCTCAGTCGCCGGTACTCCCTAATGAAGTTCTCTCTGGTCTCTGCGTTTCGTTTCTTATCGTTTATAGATGGCGCGGCCGGCGACGATGGTGGCGACGGGTGCGCCCTTGAAAGTGCGCCCGTCAAACGGCGAGTTCCGAGACTTGCTAGGCGACTCCTTCACGTTGTATGTCCAGGAATCATGGAGGGAGAAAATCGTGAGGTTAGCGGCTTGCCCCGCGGCGATCTTGCTCTCGGTGCCGAGAACCCGCGCGGGACCAGAAGTGAAGAGCTCAACCATTCTCATAAGTGACAGGCGGCCGGAGTGCACCAATTGTTCGAGTGCCAGCGCAAGAGCCGTTTCGAAACCAAGAATCCCGAAGGGCGCGCGATCGAACTCCACATCTTTTATCGCCGGCTCGTGCGGCGCGTGGTCGGTGGCGATGGCGTCCACGGTGCCGTCGGCGAGTCCGGCCAGCAGCGCTTCGCGGTCCTCCCGCGCCGCCAGCGGCGGATTCATCTTGAACCGCGAATCGTACTGCACGTCTTCGTCGATCAGCGTGAAATGATGCGGCGTGACTTCGCAGGTGACGCGCAGCCCGCGTGATTTGGCCCAGCGAACCTGTTCGAGCGATGCTTTCGCGGAAAGATGCGCGATGTGCAGGCGCGCGCCGCTGAGCCCGGCGAGCTGCACGTCGCGCGCCACACAAACCGATTCCGCCGCCGCCGGCATCCCGCGCAAACCAAGACGAGTCGAAGTGACGCCCTCGCGCATCACCGCGCCCGCAGCCAGCGAAACATCTTCGGCATGTTCGATCACCGGAAGATCGAGCGACCGGCAATAATCCATCACCTGCCGCGCCAGCTTTGCGGTGGCAATCGGTTTTCCATCGTCAGAAACGCCCACGATTCCCGCTGCCTTCATCCCGGCGATTTCGGCAATGGCCTCGCCTTTGCTCCCCACCGATGCCGCGCCAATAGGCCATACGCGAACGCCGCCCGCAACCTTCGCTCGATCGAGGATGAAGCGCGTAACGGAAGCATTGTCGTTCACTGGCTTCGTATTCGGCATGCAGCAAACCGCCGTGAACCCGCCGCGCGCCGCCGCCCGCGTCCCAGTTTCGATGGTTTCGGAAGATTCCTGTCCCGGCTCGCGCAGGTGCACGTGGATATCGATAAAACCGGGAGCGACGATCAGCCCGCTGGCATCGAAAACTTCCGCGTCTGGCGGTGCGGAGATTTTCCCAGCCGCCCCAACTTCCTTTATCTTTTCTCCGTCCAGCAGGACGTCCTGAGCTGCGTCCCTCTTCGATGCCGGGTCGACCACGCGCCCGTTCTTAATCAGAAGCATTGGCGGATTCCTTGGGTTTTACTTCGAGCGCGGGATGGGTGTCAGTCTCCGTAGCGCCGCTCACCAGCAGATAAAGTATGGCCATGCGAACCGCCACCCCGTTGGTGACCTGCTCGAGGACGCAGGACTGCGGCCCATCGGCGACCTCCGGGGTGATCTCGATGCCGCGGTTCATCGGGCCAGGATGCAGAACGATGGCGTCCCGGCTGGCCCGGCGCAGCCTCTCGGCATTCAGCTGGTACAACAGAATGTAATCGTCGGCGGAAAGCGGCGGATCATCCAGCCGCTCCGTCTGCACGCGCAGCATCATGATTACGTCCGCGCCTTCGAGCGCCTCTTCGATCCGGTAGACACAGCGAATCGCTGTGCCCGGTGCGATTTTTTCCAATTCTTGCGGAACCCACATCGCCGGTCCGCACAGCGTGAAGCGGCAGCCGAATTTTCCGAGCAGATGAATGTTCGAACGCGCCACGCGGCTGTGCAGGATGTCGCCCAGTATCGTCACACTTAAATTCTTGATGGTCCCCAGCCGGTCGCGAATCGTCAGCGCATCCAGCAAGCCCTGCGAAGGATGCTCGTGCGTGCCGTCGCCGGCGTTCACCACCGGAATATCCAGATGCCGCGCCACATAATGCGGCGCGCCGGAGGCCGCATGACGCATGACCAGGCAATCCGGCTTCATGGCGTTGAGATTGAAAACCGTGTCGAGAAGCGTCTCCCCCTTCTTCAGGCTGGAAGCCTCTGCCTGCAGGTTCATGGTGTCCGCGCCGAGGCGCGATGCGGCCGTCCCAAAGCTGATGCGCGTCCGCGTGGAGGTTTCAAAGAACGCCAGCGCCACCGTCTTGCCGCGCAGGGTTGCGAGTTTTTTCAACGGATGCTTCTGAATTTCCTGAAAAGGCTTGCTTTGATCGAGAAGAAAGCCGAGTTCGTCCGCGGTGAGCGGTTCGAGGGCCAGCAAATCGCGGAAGCGCTGAGTCAATGTCCCTTCTCTGAGCGCAACGGGGTCATGCGAACGCCAAAGTCCATGACTACTCCACGCGATCGACCAGCACGACGCGCTCTTCCTTGTCGATCTCGCGCAGGCGCACTTCAATGATTTCCGTGTCGCTGGTCTGAACGTTGCGGCCGATATACTGCGCCTCGATCGGCATTTCGCGGTGCCCGCGCTCGATCAGCACGCAAAGCGACACGCGCTTCGGACGGCCCAGATCAAACAGCCCGTTCATGGCGGCGCGAATCGTCCGGCCGGTGTACAGGACGTCATCGACCAACACCAGATTCATGTTATCAACGCCAAACGGAATGTTGGAAGAGCGCAAGACCGCCTGCGGCGCCACTTTTGAAAGGTCATCGCGATACAGCGTAATGTCCAGCACCCCGACGGGAACTTCCACGCCGTCGATCCCGCGCATGGCCTGCGCAATCCGCTGCGCCAGCGGCACTCCGCGCCGGACGATCCCGATCAGCGCCAGGTTTTTGGTTCCGCCGCTTTTCTCGACGATTTCATGCGCCAATCGCTGCAACGTGCGGTCGATCTCCGGCGCCGACATCAATTGGCTCTTTTCGACGATGCGCATGGTCGGGTAATCCTATCATTCCTGACCACGCCGCGGTCAATCGAGTCCGCCATCGTCGAACCGTAGCACGCTCGTAGTAGACTCTTTCGGCGGATGGGGGAGGCGGCTTTGGCTATGGTTCCGAGCGGATTCTTGTGGAAGCGCACTTTGTTCCAGCGCGGGATGACGGCGGCGGTATTTTTTCTCGCTGGCGGTATTACCTTTGTTCCGCGCACCGCAGCCCAGGCCCCGCGGCCTCGCGCGAACGCCCCCAAGGCGTCCGAAGCGCCCGCCAGGCCCAAGCTGGTTGTGCTGCTGGTCGTCGACCAGATGCGCGGCGACTACGTGGACAAATTCCTCGGTCAGTGGACCGGCGGCCTGAAGCGCCTGGTCGAGGAAGGCGCGTGGTTCCGCGATGCGGCCTATCCCTACGCGGCCACGGAAACCTGCGTCGGCCACGCCACGATATCAACCGGCGCATTTCCCGCCACCCACGGGATGGTCGCCAATGCCTGGTGGGATCGCAAGGATCAAAAGATGGTGACGTGCACCGCTGACCCGGATCCCAGCGTAAAGAACATCGGCTATGCCGGCGCCACTCCCCAAGGCGCGGACACCGCCTGGCGGATGGCCGTGCCCTCGTTTGCCGAAGAATTGAAATTTCAGACCAGCGGCGCAACGCGCATCGTGACGTTTTCCCTGAAGGCCCGCGCCGCCATCACCATGGCCGGTCACAAAGCCGATGCGGCCACCTGGTTCGACGGCGGTGCCTGGGTCACCTCAAGCCCCTACGGCACGCTACCTTTCATCGAGGAGCAAGCAAAGTCGCATCCGGCGAAAGCAGACTTCGGCAAGACCTGGGCGCTGTCCCTCCCGGAAAGCGCTTATTGGTACGGAGAGAAAGCTCTCGGCGCCGTTCCTCCGAGCGGCTGGGATCTCACGTTTCCTCACCCGCTGCGCGGGAAGTCGGGCGTCGGCGAAGCAGACCCCGATTTTTACAATCAATGGGCCTCGAGCCCCTATGCCGACACGGCCCTGACGGAACTCGCTGAGAAAACCGTGGACGCGCTAAATCTTGGCAAAGCCGCCGGAACGGATTTTCTCGCCGTTAGCTATTCGACGGTGGATTATGTCGGCCACGGGTTTGGCCCGCGCAGCCGCGAAATCCAGGACATTCTTGTGCGGTTGGATAAGGATCTCAGCAATCTTTTCGCGCATCTGGATGCGAAGGTCGGCCGTGGAAACTACGTCGTGGCGCTGACCGCCGACCACGGCGTCGTCCCCGTTCCCGAAGACATGCAAAGAACTGGCGCCGACGCCGGCCTCTTGCATTTGCCGGAGCTGCAGGAACGAATCGAAAAGGCCCTCGAAGCTTTCAGGTATCCAAAGCCTGCGGTCGCGAGCGTCAGCGGCAGCGACGTTTATTTTGCGCCCAGCGTCTATGACAAGTTGCAGCACGATCCTGCCGCAATGCAGGCCGTTCTCGATGCCGCGCTGGAGCAGCCCGGCGTGGCCGCGGTCTATCGCGCCGAAGAATTGCGCGACCGCCCCGCTACACAAAGCCCCATGCACCGCGCTTTCGCGTATAGCTATTTCCCCGGCCGCAGCGGCGACCTATTTATCCTGCCAAAGCCCTACTGGCTCCTCGACGGCACGCCCCTCGGAAAGCCCCGCTCCTACGGGACCGGCCACGGCGTGCCTTACAACTATGATCAGCACGTCCTCGTCCTGCTGATGGGCTT
>Ga0137412_10001048_pt1 | contig 20800 bp, 13 predicted proteins | sample CZODoug2_1_16fun_FD_122160 | JGI IMG/M metagenome (GOLD analysis project Ga0137412, IMG submission 122160) | Vadose zone soil fungal communities from Angelo Coast Range Reserve, California, USA - CZODoug2_1_16fungal (Hybrid Assembly) | ecosystem: Environmental > Terrestrial > Soil > Vadose zone... | reverse complement strand
ACCGCGTGGGTACGATCGCTTGCATGCAGCTTCTCGAGAATGTGCTTCATATGAACTTTCACGGTCTCTTCAGATAGTCCGAGCTGATGGGCCACTTGCTTATTGGCTGCTCCCAACGCCACGCACTGCAGAACCTCAACTTCTCGCTCGCTTAGCGAATCTGCTGCCGCGTGCTCGGCAATCTGCTGGGCGACTTCAGGCAGTATCACTGTGCGGCCCGCGTGAACGCTGCGAATCGCTTCCACCATCTCTTTTCGGACCGCGCTCTTGAGCAGGAATCCGCGTGCACCAGCCTTAAGGGCGCGAAGCGCCTGAACATCGCCTTTGTAGGTGGTGAGCACGATGATCCGAGCGGCCGGATACTCTGCACGTATTGCGGTAATCGCTTCTACGCCGTCGACGTCCGGCATTTGCAGATCCATCAATGTCACGTCGGGGCGAGTCGCTCGGAAACTCTCGATGGCTTCTCGGCCATTCATGGCCTCACCCACCAATATCATGTCGGACTGACGTGCGATTGCCGCGGCAATTCCTTCGCGCAGCATGGGATGGTCGTCCACAACCAGGATTCGAATTCTTCTATCTGATGAGAGCAGTTCGGCCATGCACTAGCCCTCGCCCTGCATGCGTGCCGCACGCCAGTTAAGGCCCCAGCCCGACCTAACGTAAGCTACCCGCCCCGGCACAATCAACTCGATCTCAGTGCCCGCACTCGGGCGACTCCAGATGTCAAAGCTCGCAGTAATCTTTTTGGCCCGCTCTCGCATGCCTGCCATTCCCCAATGATCGGGACGCCCCATCCTCATCATCGTATCGTCGATGCCGCAACCGTCGTCACGAATTCGTACGCGCAGCTCCGCGCGGCCATAGATGATTTCTGCCTCGATTTTTGTGGCTCGCGCGTGATGATAGGCATTACTGAGCGCCTCATGGGCTATGCGAAGAACCTCCTCGCGAATGATCGGTATGACCGACCGTTGGACACCCTCAACGACCAGGTTGAAAGGAATGGAATATTCGCTGGCGAGCTTTGCCCCTGCCGCGCCGACGGCCGACGGCAGATCGGGTCCGGCGGCGGGGGAAATTCGAAGCTCCTTCACCCGATCTCGGCTCTCGGCCAAGAGGTCGTCGGCTCGATCCAGTGCGTCCTCCAACTTACGCCTCACCGCGGACTCCCCAGGGATGTCTTCTGCCACATCCTGAAACTTCAGGATCAGTCCTTGCACGCTTTGCAATAGCGTATCGTGCAGTTCGCGGGCAATGCGTTCTCGTTCCGCGACCCGCTCCTCTAGGCGAGCGCGCATACGCGCAACCATGTAGCGCATGCGCAGCGCATATGCACCCCCGAACATCAGGATGACGGCCGCCCCGCATAATGCCTTGAATGACTGGCTCTGCAGGAATGTCGGTGCAATCGTAATATCCAGGACATCACCCGATTCAGTCCAGACACCGCTCTCGGTGGCGGCCGCGACGCGAAAGCGGTATCGGCCGGGATCAAGATTGGTGTAGAACGCCTGTCGGCGCATGCTGGCATTGACCCATCCCTTGTCAAAGCCTTCGAGTTGATAGCGAAAACGAACGCGGTCCGGTCTCCCAAGGAGAAGCGCGGTGTAATCAACTTGCAGGTCGCGAGTACCCGCGGCCAACGACAGCGTCCCGGCGCGTGGGAAGGCGTGGTCCCTGGCTTTAACTCCACGGATGGCGACCGGCAGCGAAAGGTTATCGTGTCGCATGTGCTTTGGATCAATGGTGGCGACATTGGTGGTTCCCGCAAACCACAGTCGACCGTCGCTTCCCTCAATAAGCGTCGGCAAGGGTCGAACGCGCTGAGCCATCCCCGGATAGCCATCCTCGGCGTCAAACAATTCGAAGGGCACCTGATAGGTGCCACTCTTGATGCTCCGCTCGAAAGCCGCGGCCGTCACGTGCACGGCGCCCTTAGCGCCATTAAGCCATAGATCCCCGTTCTGTGATTCGACGATGCCCGTCACGCCCTCTAACACTGTCGGGTCCGTGGGCGTGCTGAGCGCGTGGAAACGACCCTTTTGAAGGACCTGCACTCGGTTCGTGCCGGCCACGACGGTGTGCACGCCCACGTGCAGCGCATCGATTTCCCCGACATCCAACCCCTCGGCGGCGCCCAGCGCTCGTGCCTCACCCGATTTGATGATGACGAGTTGGTCCGTATAGGCCAACCAGAGCCATCCGTCCTGATCGAGCACTTGAACACGGGCGAAGCGGTGCTGGGCAAGCTCCTTGAGGTTGCCATTGAGTTCCCAGGTCCCGTTCCGACGGCGAAAAAGGCTCGACGGGAGCACCGAGATCCAGGGGTCGCCGTCGAAATCGATCGTCAGAGATTGAACGTGCTGACCTTGGGAGCCTTGTGCCAGCTCTGCCACTTTGCGAAAGTGCTCCGCGCCCTCCTCCTTCCAGACACCATCAGGGCCCGCGATCCACAGTTTCCCATTGGCATCTGTCGTGACCGCAGTTATGGGCGTATTGCCAACTCCAGTAATTCGCCGAAGTTGGCCGTCAAACTTCCAGAGACCATCGGAGGCGGAACGCTGGACACCGAGATGCGATCCGATCCAGACGTTGCCATGCTCGGAGGGCGCGAGCGCGTGGCGCCCCAACTCACTCACCGACAAAGGGAGCTTCAACACATGGACGGGACGAAAGCGATCGACACCACCGGTCGTCGTCACCCACACATTTCCTTCGCGATCCTCGAGGAGTTGCTTCGTCACTCCGCTCAAACCCTCCCTCGTCGAAAACTGGTCAGGATCGCCCTTGAAGCGAAGCTCCGAACTCGACAGATTCAGCGGCCGCCGCTCAACTTTGGCTTCTCCCGATCGCCAGATGCTCCCCATGCGGTCGATGATCGTTCCGTAGGATGCGCGTGCGTTGCTGACGGCAGGGTTCAACTCTCCGGGGGTTTGGTCGGGCAAGACCTGGATACCTGCCTCATCCGCGAACCACGTGCGGCCATCCGGCGACTCGATGAACTCTCCGATACCTTGGACTCGAATGTCGCGCGGCGTGAGGCGCCGCGACTTGAGGTCTACCGTGAAGATTCCGTGTTGACCCTCGATCCAAAGCCCGCCTTGCCGGTCTTTGAATACGGAGATCGCATATTGATCTGGAAAACCCCAGTCCTTGCCAATGCGGCTCCACGTCGCGCCATCATAGCGCAGGAGCGCGACCGCACAAGACACCCAAGTGCCGCCGCTCGAATCTTCCGCAATCGCGATGGTGCTGCCCCCGAATCCCGCCGTCTCCCCGAAATGACTGAAGTGCCCATCCTTGAGTAACGTCACGCCGCTGTTCAGACGCCCAATCCACAGCACCCCGGATTCGGAGGCGTAGAGCGTTGAGATGGATCTCGAGTCCTTTGGACCCAACCCTTGTAGTTCGACGTGTTCGAACTGGACGCCGTCGAAGCGATAGAGGCCATCTGCCGCGCCAAACCAAAGCCAGCCGTCCGGTGTCTGCGCCATCGCCCATGCATCCGCGGGCGCCCCGTCCTTGCTCGTCCACGCGGTGTGGTTGAACTGCGCGAGTGTCAGCGTCTGCCCTATCGACAGCGATGGCCACTCGAACAAGGCAAGAACGCAAGAGAGAAGCAGCGGCGCAAGGACGGTTTTCCACCGACTCATTGTTGACGGAACAGCGCTGATTTTCATGGCTTGGCTCGCAGATTATAGCGCTTGGCGATCGGGTCCTGGTACCTCTAATTGGGTACTGCGCGATCCTTACGATTGGTATCACAGATCGCTGCGCTCAGATCACACACTACTGCCCATGCAAAAGCTCTTCTCCATGTTTCCCCGGGGCGCGCCAGGCATCGCGCTGCTGCTGTTGCGATTGTTTCTGGCAGCAATACTCGTGTCCGACGCGAGGGTCGACGCCGCAAGCGCTTATGCAATCGGGACCGTCGGAGCCGTTGGGTGCGCGCTTGGCATCTTCTTTGGCTGCCTCACCCCGATGATGGCTGGCATTGCCGTCCTCATCGGATTGCTCGGGCTCAAGGTTGATTCCGGTCTGCATTCGTTTGCGCCTATCGCCATTGCTCTGGCACTCGCGCTGCTTGGCCCGGGCGCTTACTCGATCGATGCTCGCCTTTTTGGGCGGCGCTTGATCGCGTTTGGACCCGACTCGAACGAAGACCGCTAGTCATGCACCCCACACCAATTCTTTAAAGAGATCACTTGTGCTATCACCAACAGCGAGGACTTAAGGTATGAATACGAAAATGACTCTGGCCGCTTCGGCCATGCTGGCTTTCGGAAGTCTGTCCGCCCAAGGCGCAGACTCTCCAGCCGCAATCAAGAATGTGGTTCTAGTCCATGGCGGCTTCGTCGACGGCTCGGGCTGGCGTGGCGTGTACAATATTCTGAAGAAGGATGGGTTCAACGTCATCATCGTGCAAAACCCGACCACGTCGCTCGCCGACGATGTCAAAGCGACTCACAATGTCTTGGCCACTCTCGATGGTCCCGCGGTGTTGGTCGGCCACTCCTACGGCGGAGTCGTAATCTCGGAGGCGGGGAACGATCCCAAGGTCAAGGCCTTGGTCTACATCACGGCGTTCGCGGCTGACGGAGGAGAGTCCGTGGCATCGATCTTATCGAAACCTCAGGAAGGTGAGACCGCACCGCCGTTCCTTCCGCCGCAGAATGGATTCCTGTTGCTCGACCGCGCCAAGTTCCCGGCGGCGTTTGCCGGCGATCTCAAGCCCCTCGAAGCCGAGTTCATGGCCGATTCGCAGGTACCGTGGGGCATGAACACGCCGGGCGAAAAGGTCACGAACCCCGCGTGGAAAACCCACAAAACCTACTATCTCGTGTCCACCGACGACCACATGATCCCGCCTCGTGTGCAACGGATGATGGCGACCCGTGCCAAGGCCACCATCGTCGAATCTCCGGGAAGCCACGCGGTATACGTTTCACATCCCAAGGTCGTGGCAGATCTAATCGAGCGGGCCGCTAAAGGCTCCTGATCGTTTGAATGAGTTTTTAGCTTAGCTCGGCTAGCGGAGTTCACGGATCGAACTCCGCGCACCTCAAGACCCATTGACGTTGTGATTTTTCCTAAAATGAACATGCCTATTCCACATAAGCCGCGAGAGCCTGCTTTGTTTTGAGCATTCGACCGCTCGGAGGTTTTTTGGGCCGTTTGCTGCCAGTGCAATGTGGGCCTTGTATCGAGCCGGAATTGGACGGAAGGCGTGAACAAATACCAAAAAGCCGTAGCATGCGTGCAGCACGACTCAGTGAAGCTATACATGGGTACCCAATGACAACCCCCACAACAATCCAGAAGACAGCGCGAAACGCCCCACCTTGGGTATCGCCGCTTTTGTGGCTGCTTGCCGCAGCCAGCGTTTTATCGCATCTGACTTCAATGCTGTTGCATCTGCCGCAGGCCGTGGCCGGCGCAATGATGGCAGGTTCCCTGATGTTATTCGGACTGTTTCACGGTGCATCGACCTACGGCTGGCGGGGCATCGTATTTTTTATCGTTGTATGCATCGGCGTCAGCAACGCTTTCGAGAACCTCAGTATTCTGACCGGCTTCCCGTTCGGCTGGTATCACTACGGCGACAAGATGGGTCCGCGACTGTTCTTAGTACCGCTTCTGATCGGCCCTCTATATTTCGGCGTAGGTTATCTTTCCTGGACGCTGGCGCGCGCCATCCTCGGTGATGCCGATGGCCGACTTGCCGGCCGGCTCGTCTACGCAACGCCAATTGTCGCAAGCTTCATCATGGTGTGCTGGGATCTCACCATCGACCCGAAGATGTCGACGATCACCAGTAACTGGATCTGGCGAGATGGCGGAAGTTACTTTGGGGTGCCGCCGGCAAATTTTCTGGGTTGGTACCTGACGGTCTATGTGTTTCTGCAGGCCTTTGCGGTGTATGCCCGGCATCTGTCGGTTGCACCCGACTACATTCTCGGTTATTGGGGGAAACCTTTGCTTGCCTACTCCTCGATCGTGATTGCACCAATCTTGAGCCTGACGCTGAGTTCCGCATCGGGCTCGGTATTGGACGCGACCGGACACGTATGGCAATTGCGGGACATTCAGGCCGTGACCGCGCTGGTCGGAGTTTTCACGGTGCTGCCGTTTTGGTTGCTGGCACTATTCAGAGTTTCGCGTCCTTAGAGGCCATCGGGCCGCGTCCAATTGACGTACAGATTCTCGAGCCCGAAGACGCCTGACTTCGATGTGGCCTTTCCGCTATTTGTTTGGGATTTGTACGGCTTATAGGACCAGTCAGGTTGCAACTTCTGGGTGCGAAGGCAAGGTGAACTCGATGGTTGCCCCGTGAGGTAGATTGGGTGTGGCCCAGATGCGGCCCCCGTGAGCGTCGATGATCGACCGGCAAATCGATAACCCCATGCCCAGCCCACTGGACTTAGTGGTGAAGAACGAGGTGAACAATCGCTCCGCATTCTCGGCAGAAAACCCGACACCGCAGTCGGTCACCTTGACCCGCACGTGCTGTGCATCGCATTGCTCCGAGCGGATTACGAGCTCGCGAGCTCGATCGGTGATCGATTGCATCGCTTCGATGCCGTTCAACACCAGATTGAGGATCACCTGCTGCAGCTGCACTCGATCGGCGAGGACGCGCGGTAGATCGGTAGCGAGATCCATACGCATCGATACCCGGTAGCCGAGCAATTCATGCTGCACCAAGGCAAGAGCTTCGCTCACAATCTCATTGAGTTCGAGCGGCGCCATCTGGATGTCGGTCTTTCTTGCCAGCGTACGGACGCGACGAATGATTTCACCCGCCCGATTGCCTTCCCGGGCGATCCTCTCGAACGCGGCGTGGGCTTCTTTCATGTCGGGCGGGCGGCAATCGAGCCAGTTCATACCGGCCTCTGCGTTGGTAACCACGGCGCCCAGCGGCTGATTGACTTCATGAGCGATCGAGGCGGTTAGCTCGCCCAAGCTCGTCACGCGCGCAGCATGCGCGAGCTCTGTTCGGGTATTGTGCAGTTCCATCTCCGCCAGTCTTATCGTGGTAACGTCCATCATCGCGCCTACGTACTCGAGGTTGCCTGACGCATCCTGTAAGGCACGCGCTTTGACGTGAAGGCGCTTGACGGCACCATCCGGCATCAGCAGGCGATGCTCAAAATCAAAATCCGTCTTTTCCATGGACGCGCGGGCGATAGTCTCTTGCGAAAAAGCTCGGTCGTCGGGATGAATTCGCTGCAGCATCAGCTCCAATGTGGGCTTTACCGCTCGATCGAATTCGAAGATTTTATAGGTTTCCTCTGAGCAATAAATCTCGCCGCTCAAAACGTTCCAGCCGAAGCTTCCTGTCGAGCTCAATCGTTGTGCTTCGGATAAATAGCCTTCGCTTCGCTCCAACTTCTCTGCAGCCAACTTGCGTTCACGGTAGCGCTGCTCGATGCTCCGGATGCGGATCTTGTATAGGCACCACAGTGAAATTGAAAGTACCATCGCACCTGCGGCGATACAAATCGCAAGAAACCATTTCGTCTGGGAAAATGCCGGGGGAATCTCGAGATCGACCGCCGCTCCCGTTTCGTTCCAGATCCCATCGTTGTTCGATGCCATCGCGCGGAAGCGATAGTGGCCCGGCCGAAGGTCGGTGTAGAAGGCCTGTCGTCGCGACCCGGCATCCTGCCACACCGTATCGCGACCATCGAGCCGGTAGCGAAAGCGCACTTTCTGTGGGGCCATGAAACTCAGCGCCGTGTAGTCGATTTCTAGGTCCCTTGTACGGGCAGGAAGGCGTAAGCCATCTTTGGGCAAGTAGTTGCGTCGATCCGCCACGATTTGCTCGATGTGTACTGGCGGCGGCATGAGATTTCCATCCAGATGGGCGGGGTCAATCATCTGCAGCAGGCTCAGATTGACGAACCATAGGCGTCCATCGGGAGACATAGCGGCTGAACGGAAGGGAGCTCCCTCCGGTTGGACGCCATCAGACGAGTCAAAGACTCGGAGCGGAATTTTCGCGTCGGAATGTTCCCACCAAGTTTGCAACGCCGCATCGGCAATCTGGATCAGCCCGCACTGCGTATACAGCCAAAGGGCACCGTGACTATCCCGAACGAACGCGAATACCGCGTCGCAGGGGAGGCCATTCTTGACGGTCAGGGTGCGCTGGATGCCATTCCGCCAGCCTATCAATCCAATCGGTGTCGCTCCCAATACCGAGCCGTCAGGATCAACCGAAATCTGCAGTACGTGAGAAGGCAGCGCGTGCTCGAAATGAAAAGTCTCGAAGTTGCCATGCCGATATCGAGCCAGATCACCATTCAAAAGACCCAGCCAGATCCCGGATTCACGATCTGCCGCGATGGTATGAGCCGCAGGGAACACGGAGGCCGGCAATTCCTCCTCCACTGTCAGGCCCCGAATGCGAAGGAGCGCCCGCGGGGGGCCGATGCTCTCGGCCCAGATGTTGTTGTCTACGTCTTCTGTAATGTCAGCAATCACTCCAGTGTCTCGTCCATCCCGCCGAGTCACTCTGTGGAATGCGCCGTTTGCGTAGATCCATAAAGTATTATCAATGCCGATCCACATTTGGCCGGCATGATCTTCGAAGATCGACGTGTACTGATCGCCAGGCACTCCCTTCGGTGCATGAATGGAAGTCACCTTGTTCTCATGCAGAGCATTTAGTGCATTCGCGCCGCCAACCCAAACTGTGCCGTCACGCGCCGCAAGCACTGCATCGAGTTCAGTTACGGTGATCCCCTCACGTTTGGCAAAGCTGGCAATTCGGACATCATGGAAACAATCAATACCTCTGGATGTGGCGACCCACATGTTTCCCTCGCGATCCTCGAAGAACCGTCGTACGCTGTCACCTGACAGACCATCCGCGCTGCCGAAGTGGTCCACCCGCTCTCCAGCGATCCGATAGATGCCTTGATCGATCGTCCCTATCCAGAGCGTGTTGTTACGGTCCAAGGCGACGGTTTGCACCACCAAGGCGCTGCTGTCGAAGCCGGGCAGAACAAGTGATTTCCATACGCCGTGCTCGAAGTGTTGCAGCCCCAGGCCGCGCCCGCGCAGCGCCATGCCAACCCACAGGGAGCCATCCGGATTAGCCGCGATCGCACTGATTCCAATTCCTGCGTGCGAAGCCAGCGCAGGCGGTGTATAGACAGTGGAAGAGCCCGGTTTCCACCGGACAAGCGCGGTTTGCGAACCAATCCAAAGATTTCCCGAGGTGTCTTCGGCAATCGCCATGTACGTGGTCGGCGGGATCGCATCGCTGCTGTCCCGATGACAGTGCAGGGCTGAACTCGTGACCTGACAGACGCTGGCGATTGCACTCCCTAGTCGCTCTTCCGGGACGACCCAGATCGTTCCGTCGCGAGATTCAACAAATGGTTCGAAGTTCGAGGAGTCGTGAATAAAATTCGCCACGACCCCGTCGTGCCATCGGGTCAGCCCAGCGGCCGTGGCTACCCATAGACTGCCATCGCGCGCGCCCAACACGTCAAAAATGACCGACGATGGCAACTCATTTCCGTCCGGTTTCCACGGAGTGAAGCGGACACCATCGAAACGGACAACTCCGTTCTCGGTTCCTATCCACATATAGCCAGCTGATGTTTGGGTTATTGCAGACGGCGCGCCAGTGAAGACTCCGTCCTGCACCCGCCAGGCGGTGTGCCCGTATTGGGAGATGTGCCGGCCGGGGTCAACGGCCCAGCTCGCCCCCGTAGCGAGCAACAGCGAAAGACAGGGGAAGATCAAGCACCGAGGGGTTCTGCAGGTTCTGTCGTGGAACTGAAACATATCAGAACTTGTGGTTTGCCGACGCAATGAAGAGACGGTAGAGAATGCTGATACGAGGAGCTACGTGGTTTCGAGCACCAATACCGTAGCAATCGCATCGCTTGCTTGGCTCGGTAACGCAATGTCGATACCCGACGCACTCTTCGTAACCTTCAGCGACTTTTTTGAAGCATCAGCAAGCAGAAATGCACCTGTAACGTTGCGAGGCACGCGATCGAGGTGGAAGGTCGCGCCAGGCCACGCAAAGAGTTCAATGTAAATACGATTGGCGGCAGTTGTGGAACGCCACTGCCACGTGGGCACAAACTTTGGTTTGCCGTCCTTATCTTTTTTGGTGGCACTGAACGTGCCGGCCTCAGGACCAAACAGGGTGGCGTTGGTTCCGTAAATGGCCTCGCCGTTGACGGCCAGCCAGTTGCCAATCTGATGCAGGCGCTCGATCTCCTCGGGAGGAACATCGCCCTTGGAGTCGGGCCCAATATTCAACAGATAGTTGCCACCCTTGCTGGCAATGTCGATGAGATTGCGCAGCAACGTCTTCGTGGACTTGAAATCATGGTCGTATGACTTGAATCCCCACGTTCGATTCATCGTCATACACGCCTCCCAATCGCGTCCCGGATACCCCTTCGCCGGAATAAATTGCTCAGGCGTGTCCGTATCTCCTTTATAACCGCCGCCAAGGCGGTTGTTCCAGATGAGCTTCGGGTGTTGATTGAGCAGCGCGACGATTTCGCCGGCAAGCGCGGGCGTCATATCTGTCGTGGGGGTATCGAACCAAATGACTGCGGGGAAATCTCCATAGTTTGAGAGTAGTTCCTTCAGCTGAGGTATGGCCTTGCTGTGCAGATAGGTTGCGAAGTCGCCATCCTGCGCCGGATCCCAGTGATGACTCGGGGAAACATGTTTTCCCGTCAAGTACGCCGCGCCGCCAGCGGCCGTCCAGTCCTGGTCCTGGGAATAATAGAAACCGAGCTTGACGCCCTGCTTTTTACACTCCTCCGCGAGTTCGCGAATAGGATCGCGATGAAAGGGCGTGGCGGACGCAATATTGAAGCCATCTGCCTTCGAATCGAACATGGCGAAGCCATCGTGATGTTTGGCTGTGATGACGATGTACTTCATGCCCGCCGCCTTCGCGAGCGCGACGATATCGTGTGCGTTGAATGCGCGGGGGTTGAAGCTGCGGGCAAGTGTCTTGTAATCGGCAACCGGGATGGAGGCGTTGTTCATGATCCATTCGCCGATGGAGGGGACTCGCTTGTTATTCCACGTACCCGCGGGAATCGAATACAGCCCCCAATGAATGAACATGCCGAAGCGAGCTTCGCGCCACCAACCCATGCGCGAGTCGCGCTGCGCTGTCGTCTCCGTGTCTTGAATCGCTGCCACGGCGTGATTCGCGCTAGTTTCGATTTGGTGGCCCTCAATCTGTGCAAGGGAACCGGACGCATGCAAGGTAGCCAGCAATGCCATCACCGCGATAGATCGATATATTTTCAAGAGTCCTCCTGGCGGCAACCCAACCGCCCAATTCCAAGCTTGAACGTGTCTCCCTATGTCTACTCGACGATTATCAATTCGCGGATTGTGACAGTGGGTTGGCGGTTGCCACGATCGGACTCAGTTGCAACTCGACCCGCATGCCGTCCGGCTGATCGCCAGTTTCCGGCATCTGTGGAAGTCTCGACCCCTCACCGGCAGTTGCGATGCGCTTACCGGAGATGCCGGCCTCCGCGAGATATTTCGACAGCGCTTCGGCGCGATCGCTTGCAAGCAGCGAAATGGCACCGTGCGCGCCCGAATCCACGCCGCGAATCTGCACCGATACAATGGTGAGTCGGTATTCCGCCAGGATTGCAGTAAGCGACCGCAGCACTTGCCGGCCCGCCGGATTCAACTGCGAGCTGTCGATGTCGAAGCCCATCGGGAGCAAAAGCACGATGCTGTCGCCGCGGCGCTCGATGCGTCCATCTTTGCCGATTTCCTGTGTCAGCCGCCCCTGCAAAACATCCATGTAGTAGCCCACGTCAGTCGGTCCGAGCGCGTTGCGACCCCCGGTGCCGAGCGTCCTCCTGACCGACGTGTTGGCGTAGGGGCGCGTTTCGGATATCGCGGCAACGGGTACAGTAGCGACGGTGGTGGCGCCCGCCGACGCTTGATGTGGCCCGACTTCGCTGCCGGGAGCTGCAGCCGCGGGGGCCGTTCTCGCCTGTGGGTGGTCGGGAGCAGCAGCCGGGGACGCGACCGGCGCGATCCAGCGCTGCAACATGGAGCAGCCCCCAAATACGAAGAGCGCGGCTGTCACAACCAGTGCGCGCACGCCCAGGTTGACGCAATCCAAATGCGTGGCGGGTCGATGCCCCTGCACATAGTTCGGGTCAGGCGGCAACAAGATTACGCTTCCGGTGGGCTGCAAAGAACTCATGGAAGTCTCCTGCCGAGAGTGGCATGCTGAACAGGTATCCCTGCCCGAGATCGACACCGTGCTCGACGAGCCACGCGACGTGCCGTAGCGTCGTTACGCCTTCCGCAACAGTTTCCAAGCCAAGCGACTTGGCCATTTCGATGACATGAACAATGACCTGACTCGTCGCCGCCTCCGTTCCGATTGCATCGACAAAGGCCTTATCGATCTTCAGAACGTCCAGCTCGAAGGACTGTAGGTACGAGAGACTTGAGTAACCGGTTCCGAAGTCATCGATGGCGATCTGATGGCCACGGCTGCGAAGGTCGCGGATCAGGGAACGCGACGTCTCAGTGTTGACCAGTGCGCGCTCAGTAATCTCGAGCTTGATCGTCGAGGGAGAAAGCTCGGCCTCCGCCAGACACGCTTTCAACTCGTTACCGATGCGATCGCTCTTGAGATCGTCGGGAGAGAGGTTCAGATTTATGCTCAACCCGGGATGCTCGAGCAGAAGCTCCCGCATATCGCGGACCGCCCGCCTCAATACCGCTGCCGTCACGTCCTGGATCAATCCGGCCTTTTCGGCGACCGGGATGAACGTTGCCGGACCAACGGATTCCTGGTCATCGAGCTTCCAGCGCGCCAAAGCCTCCGCCCCGACGCAGTATCCAGATACCATGTCCATCACCGGCTGGTATTCTACGTAGATCTCGCTCGCGGCCAACGCCTTGCGCAGCTGGGCCGCCATACTGAGCTCGTAGCGGGAGAAGCGCACGACGAAATAGCACCAAAGGCCCACCATCAACAGGCCGAGGCCGGCGCCCGTCAATAGCGTCTGTGCGTGTCGGCTCACTACGCGGTTGAGCGGTTCACTCGCAACGACTTCGATCGGCAGAATCGAGTTCTGCGCAAAGCGCGAAAAAACGACTCCGTGCATGTGATCGACGGTCACGCCAATCCGCAGCGATTCCGGAACCGGGAGCACCACGTCCAAGGGCACCGCGGACATGCGCAGGTGCTCTACCCACAGGACAGCTTTGCGGTCTTGTGTGGGGCCGAGCTCGAGTAGCATCCGCGGGTCAATGGCGGCATCGTGATCGCCGTAACGCATCAGAAACATCTTCGTCCCGCCTACTTCCGTCTGAGAGCTCGGCCACCAGGCGACGACGCCGTTGTCGTAGATCCGGTCCGCATGTGCGGGCTTGAGCCCATCTTGAGCCAGAAAGCCGATTCCGCAAAGCCGCTCGTTGGCTCGCCAGTAGCCGATTGCGCGGACGTACGGTAGAGAAACACCGGCGTTCTGCATCGCCCGCACGTGCTCCGGCGAGCAGCGCGGTGCTGGAAGATCATTGAACTGCCCCAGCATGTCTCGCGTGTCGAGGATGATGCGTTCAGCAGGCTTGCCGAGCGCTGTCGCCAAACCGCCCGCGTAGGCTTCCTCTGATGTAAGTGATTCCTTCCACGAGATCCACAAAATCGATGTGAACAGCACAACCGAACCGGTCAATGCCGCGACCGCAGAGGAGATCATGACTCGCTGTCTGCGATACATGGGGTATCGTGCAGCTCAGTGCGCAGCCGCGATGAGTTCGAGGTGAAACTTGAGAATTCGCCGGGGTCGCTGCGTCGACGACGCCTCGGTGGAGTCCGTGCGGCGCCGCCTGCGCCGGTTATTTTTGTTGTTATCGGTCCCCACAGGATCTCCCTGCCCTGACCTCAACCACGCAAATCTTGGCCCATTAGACTATTGACAAAACCAAAATGCAATGACTGATTTCACAGAACATCCGCTATTTGCTGATAGGCTGGGCCAACCGGCCGCTGTATCCAAACAGCGACTTAGGCGCTCAAAACGCTGCTGCTCGTCACCGCTGGAGGCGGCCGACGACGGGATAACAACGGATGTGTCCAAGAATGGCAAGCGAACGGACATGAAGTGCTCTCCTTCAGACGAACGGAGTAGACATTGATGGCGGCCCGCATTCTTTGCATTCTGTTGATCGTGCTTGGCCTTTCGGCCATCTTTATCGGTCTTTCCATATATCTGATTGGTGCCCCTCACACAGGCGAGATAACCACTCAGCTCTACGACCAGCTAACACGGACGTCTCACGGTTCGGCGCCCCTCGAAGGACCCACTGTCGACAGCGAATTGCGATTCTACGCCCCCTTCTGGATGGCTTATGGCGCCATGCTGATTGCGACTGCCAGGAAACTGAAGCTGCATCTGAATCGAGTGCCGCTTTTGAGCGCGGTGTTTTTCGCGGGTGGCGTTGGCAGGGGCCTTGCCTATGTCTTCACCGGTCCGCCGCATCCCGCCTTCGTCGTTCTGATGGCCACCGAATTTGTATTGCCCGTGATTTTCATTGGACTCTGGGCTGCTGTCCGGGGCAGCCATTCCTCACGACGGACTTGAGAAACGATGTTTCCAAGACTCCCACTCGTGCAAAGGATGTCGGCAACGGTCGCCGCACGTTTATCAGCGCTCTTTGTCTTCCTCGAAGACCGCGCGAGAATGACTTTCTCGAGCTTCTTTTGAAACTCGGAGCGACTTTTTCCAACAGCGTCACCGAGAACGCGCCCACATGCTGCGAAAGGTCAGACGAACTAGCTACGGTGCAACCAGTGTCACGCGCCGCAGTTTCACGCGGCGAAGCAGTTGCGCGTTCGCGGCCACGATGATGGTTGACAAGCTCATCGCGATTGCGCCGACGCTCATCGGCAGATCAAAGCCCCATCGAACCAGAAGCCCGCCCGCGATCGGAATGGCGAGCAGGTTATAACCGCTGGCCCAAACGAGATTTTCAATCATTTTTCTATAGGTGGCGCGTGAAAGCTCGATTGCCCCGACTACGTCGCGAGGATCGCTACGCACGAGTACGATTCCGGCGGATTCAATCGCTACGTCGGTCCCCGCGCCAATGGCGATTCCTACACTGGCGGTCGCCAGGGCCGGCGCGTCGTTCACTCCGTCGCCCACCATTGCGACCTGTTTCCCACCGGCCTGAAAGCGCTTCACCGCCGAAGCCTTGTCAGCGGGAAGAACCTCGGCTGCGACTTCATCGATTCCGAGTCGCCGGGCGACTGAATCGGCGACTGCGTGCGAATCTCCTGTGATCATCGCGACGCGGATGCCAAGCCGGTGGAGTTCGCTGACAGCCTCGGCAGATTCGGGCCGGATCTCATCTGCGGCTGCGATAGCTCCGAGCAGTCTTTCTTGAGAGATGGCATAGAGAACCGTCTTGCCCTCCGATACCCATGCGGCTGTCAGCTTTTCGATTTCCGACGGTACCAGTACGTTGGACTCGCTCAACAGACGGGGGCCACCGACTACGACTCTCCTACCTTGCACGAGCGCCTCCGCTCCTCGACCGGCCAAAGCCTTGAAATCCGTGGCGCACAATGGGGCCACGCGTCGGCGTCTGGCTTCTGCGACGATTGCTTCGGCGAGCGGATGTTCGGAGTTGGATTCCACAGACGCTGCCAGCGCCATCAGATCGCCTTCAGCGACGCCAGGCGCGGCCGCGACGTCCGACACTGCAGGAGCGCCACGTGTCAGAGTACCGGTCTTATCGAAAATGACCATGTCCAAACTACGGGCGCGTTCGAGCGCGAGTCTGTCCTTGACCAGAAGACCATTCCGAGCCCCCAACGCTGTTGCGATGGCGATGACGAGCGGAATCGCCAGTCCAAGCGCATGCGGACAAGCAATGATGAGGACGGTTGCCGTTCGAATCAGGGCGTGTTCGGTGTCCCCTGAAAGCCACCAGTAAGTGAAAGTCAGCGCGCCTGACGCGACTGCCACGTAAAAAAGTATCGCGGCTGCCCGGTCGGCAAGAGCTTGACTGCGGGAACCCGACGCCTGCGCCGCCGCGACGAGCCGCATGATTCCAGAGAGTGCGGTTTGGTCCCCGATTGCGGTGACTCGCACACGCAGGCTGCCCCCACCGGCAACGGTTCCCGCAATGACTCTGGCGCCTGGCCCCTTGGGCACCGTTTTGGACTCGCCGGTAATCATCGACTCGTCCACATCAGCAGCACCCTCGATGACACTCCCATCTGCCGGGACCCGGCCTCCGGGCCGGACGAGAATAATGTCCTCGGGCTTTAACTCCGACAGTGAAATCGACTGTGTGTCCGCGCCAGTCACGCGTTCGACGGTGTCCGGCAGCAGGGCGGCGAGTGCATTGAGCGCGCCACGAGCTTGGGAGATCGCTCGCATTTCCAGCCAGTGACCGAGAACCATGATCGTTATCAGCGTCGCGAGTTCCCACCAAACGTCAATCTCGAAGAGGCCCAATGTCGCAGCGAGCGAGGTTCCAAAAGCGACAATGATCGCCAAGCTGATAAGGGTCATCATGCCAGGCTTGTGATCCGCAAGTTCGCGCCGTGCCCCGCGGATGAAAACCAGGCCACCATAGATGAAGACCCCTGTTCCGAGGACGGCGGGGACTAACTTCGAGCCTGGGAATGAAGGCGCTGTGTATGCTAACCAGCGTTGAACGTCGCTTGACCAGACCACGACGGGAATCGTCAGAGCAAAACTCAGCCAAAATTTGTCTCGAAACATGGCCACGGAGTGCCCGGCGTGGCGATCGTGGCCTCCCTGCTTGTCTGCCAATTCGTGACCAGAGTGCGGGTCGGACGCCTGGCCATGATTGTCGTGTGCCGTGTATTTCATTTAGGGAAGCACCGATTTGCTGATTCTAACGTGCAGAGAACCCATTGTCTGCCGCGCGGGGTCTATGGCACGGCTTTCTTGCTACGCGCCGCCAGGCCGCGCAGCCGCAATTTACGTTCGCCGCGCATTACGTGCAGCACATAAAATGTTTCATCCTCCCGCCGATTGAATATGCGGCACGGCGGTTCAACTATTTGACGGTAGCGGCCGCCGCGAAGTTCGCGCGGTTTGGATCCGCTGTCCGGATAAATAATCAACTGGTCGACGTGCTTGAAGACTCCCTGGATCAATTCACGAGCGGCCGCCCGAATGGCGGCCCGCAGGGCGAGGCACGCAGCGCCGAGTAATCCGTTTGTGGAGATAATCAATATCAATATAATCATATTGATATGAGAATATATTGATATTATTTCGAGTCTACCGGTTGGATCGACCGCATTGCTGCCGACGGGATGCCCGTCGTCATCCATAAAGACTGAGCGGCCGCGATCGCTCGTGTCCCCTGCTCTCTCCTTTCGATACCGAATATCTATCCCAGCAATAGGACAAATCAATTAGCCGTATCGTGGTGCGCCCATAGAATCGCCGCAGCATCAATCGTCGCGTTCGATCGAGGAGAAATACATGAGGAAGAATTCTTTGATGGTGTCGCTGCTCGCGTGCGCGGTCGCTGCGCTACCCTTGATTTCAACGGTTGCCGCCAGCGCTCAGGGCGAGCCGAGGCCAAACCAGTTCTGGTGGCCTGAGCAACTAGACCTGTCGCCGCTTCGACAGCACGCTGCAGAGTCCAATCCACTGGGAGAGAACTTCGACTACGCGAAGGCGTTTTTGAGTCTCGACCTCAAAGCTGTGAAGCAGGACATCGCGAAAGTCCTGACGACTTCGCAGGATTGGTGGCCGGCCGACTACGGCAACTACGGTCCTTTCTTTATCCGCATGGCCTGGCACGGTGCCGGGACTTACCGTACGGGTGACGGTCGCGGCGGCGCGAGCGGGGCTCAGCAGCGCTTCGAGCCGCTCAACAGCTGGCCGGACAATGGGAATCTCGACAAGGCGCGGCGACTGCTCTGGCCGATCAAGCAGAAATACGGCGAAAAACTCTCCTGGGGCGATCTGATGGTCCTGACCGGGAATGTCGCGCTCGAGCAAATGGGCTTTCAGACCTTCGGCTTTGGAGGCGGACGCGCGGATGACTGGGAGCCGGACCTGGTCTATTGGGGGCCTGAAAAGAAATTTCTTGGCGGCGATGAGCGGTACAGCGGTGATCGCAATCTGGAAAAGCCGCTCGGCGCGTCGCAGATGGGCTTGATTTACGTGAATCCCGAGGGTCCGAACGGCAATCCTGATCCGCTGGCGGCCGCGAAGGACATTCGCGAGACCTTTGGTCGCATGGCGATGAACGACGAGGAGACCGTTGCGCTGATCGCGGGTGGTCACACCTTCGGTAAGGCACATGGCGCGCACGATCCGTCCAAGTGCGTGGGACCCGCGCCCGCCGGTGCCGGCATCGAGCAGCAGGGTTTGGGTTGGCAGAACACATGCGGCACGGGCAAGGGGGACGATGCGGTCACCAGCGGCCTCGAAGGCGCATGGTCGGCAACTCCCACCGCTTTTACAATGCAATATCTGGACAACCTTTATGGCTTTGACTGGGTGCAAACCAAGAGTCCCGCCGGCGCGATCCAGTGGATTCCCGCGAATGGCCAGGGAGCGAACCTGGTGCCGGACGCGCAAGACCCGGCCAAGCGACATGCGCCGTTCATGTTCACGACGGACCTGGCGCTCAAGTTCGACCCCAGCTACCGGAAGATCACGACGCGCTGGAGGCAGCATCCGGAGGAGTTCAAACCTGCGTTTGCCAAAGCGTGGTTCAAGCTGACCCACCGCGACATGGGCCCGCGTGCACGCTATCTCGGCGCGGAGGTTCCGAGTGTGGACCTGATCTGGCAGGATCCGCTTCCCAAGGCTGACTATAAGATGGTCAACGCGGCGGATATCGCCGAGCTGAAATCCAAGATTCTCGCATCGGGCGTGACCGGCCCCGAGCTCGTCAGGACGGCTTGGGCATCGGCTGCCACTTTCCGGGGCACCGACGAGCGCGGTGGCGCGAACGGGGCGCGAATTCGCCTCGCGCCGGAGAAGGACTGGGACGTCAACAACCCGCGAGAACTCGCCAAAGTGTTGCAGCGCCTGGAGGGAATCCAGAAGGACTTCAACCACGCACAGTCCGGCGGGAAGAAGGTGTCACTCGCCGACCTGATCGTCTTGGGCGGCGACGTCGCAGTCGAGCAGGCTGCAAAGAAGGCGGGCTACGACGTGCAAGTTCCGTTCACGCCAGGGCGCGCGGATGCATCGCAAGACCAAACCGACCCGGTGTCCTTCGCTGTGCTCGAACCGACCGCGGACGGTTTTCGGAATTATTTCGGCAACGGTGTGCGTCGCTCTCCAGCCGTAATGCTGGTCGATCGGGCCAGCAATCTGATGCTGACCGTTCCTGAAATGACCGTTCTGGTCGGCGGCATGCGGGTCCTCAATGCGAACGCGGGACAAACGCAATACGGTGTATTCACCGATCGACCCGGGACCTTGTCGAACGACTTCTTCGTGAACCTGCTCGACATGTCCTGCACCTGGAACAAGGCCGCCGCGTCCGAGGGCATTTACGAGGGACACGATCGCAAGACCGGCGCGCTCAAGTGGAAGGCGACTCCAGTTGACCTGCTATTCGGTTCGAACTCCGAGCTGCGCGCTGTGGCCGAGGTCTACGCCTCCTCCGGCGGACAGGAGAGGTTTGTGCATGACTTCGTGAAAGCCTGGACCAAGGTGATGACCCTCGACCGCTTTGACTTGACTTGATTGTCCAGCGGGACGCGTTTCAAAGCCCGAAGCGCGTCCCGCGACGCTTCTGTATCGCGATGGAGTTTCCCTAAGGCTTGCGCGGAGCGAGCGCTATTTGTAGCCGAAGGGCTTAGTGCGTCAAAACGGATCTTGTGCCAACGGGTGGGTTGTCGATGATCAGATCACCGAGCAATGCGAGCTCTTGCGCTTTCGGATAGCCTCGGCGCCACACCAGTCCAACGCGTCGGCTGTCATTAGGGGATTGCAGCGGCCGAATGACGAATGATGGCTCCGGACGTTGCGGCGGAAGCGCGGCCAGCGCCGGCAATAGTGTGCAGCCAAATCCAGCTGCGACCAGCTGGCAGATGGTTTCGAGGCTAACCGCCCGGAAATCATCGATCACCTCGTCAACATCGTCGTTGTCACCAAATCGACCGCAGGCGGCCAGCGCTTGACCACGCAGACAATGCCCATCGGCCAGCAACATCAAGGGGATACCGCGCAAATCGGCCTGCGTAATAGTCTCTAACTCGGCTAGAGAATGTCCCGGCGGGCACGCGAGCCAAAATGGCTCGTCAAACAGCGGTAGCGCCTCGAAATCCTCGCCGTCCAGGGGAAGGGCCAGCAAGGCCGCATCGATCTCGTAGTTGCGCAGCCGCTCCACCAAGTGCTGGGTCAGATCCTCGTGGACTACCAGCTGCAAACGCTGATAGTGCCCCTTGACCAGCGGAACCAACCACGGCAGAAAGTATGGCGCCAGCGTCGGGATCACGCCCAGCCTCAGCGCTCCTACCAAAGGCCCCTGTGCAGTCCGTGCTGTGGATAGCAAGTCATCGACCTGTCTTACAATACGGCGCGCCTTTGCGACGATGTCCTCTCCGATGGGTGTAAGTGAGAAGGATCTTGCGTTTCGCTCGATCAAGATGGCGCCCAGATACCCTTCCAGCTTTTTGATCTGGGTGCTTAGAGTCGGCTGCGAAACGCAACAGTCCTCCGCGGCGCGGCCAAAGTGCTCTCGATCCGCCAGCGCCACCAAATATCTCAATTCCCGTAATGTCATTCGAATA
>Ga0137412_10001047_pt1 | contig 20809 bp, 21 predicted proteins | sample CZODoug2_1_16fun_FD_122160 | JGI IMG/M metagenome (GOLD analysis project Ga0137412, IMG submission 122160) | Vadose zone soil fungal communities from Angelo Coast Range Reserve, California, USA - CZODoug2_1_16fungal (Hybrid Assembly) | ecosystem: Environmental > Terrestrial > Soil > Vadose zone... | reverse complement strand
TGGACCTGATGGCCGAGCTGGAGCAATTTTCGCCCTATCTGACCGGTGCGGTCCTCAACGGCACCGCCGGCGAACATTCGGATATTCATCTCCAATTGTTTACCGAAAGCGCCAAGGATGTAGCAATCTTTCTGCTCAACAAGAATATTCAGTTCGAAGTCACGGAAAATCCGCACTTCCGGCCCGGACAGGCGCCGGTGGAAACGCTCAGCTTCCTGACGCAGCACGCCCAACCTGAAGGCATCCACCTGAACCTGTATCATGTCGACGATCTGCGCGGCGCGATCACGCGCTTCGCGAAGGATTTCCTTGGAATGAGCCTCGGCCTCGCCAAGCGCCTGTTCGCCCTTGTTGGCCGCGGCCAAACCCTCGGCGATCTTTTTCTGCCGGGTTTCAATCGCCGACATCAGTGCCGGCCAGGCAAATTTCATGACGCCCCAGGCGACCAGGAAAAAGACCACACCTTGGATGACCAGCGTAATTGCTAAGTTCATTGCCTACTCCATAACCTGCGCCGGTTCGGCGCCGACAACTCGTTACTTGAGGCCCAAGGAGCCCAAGAAAGGGTTGGCGTAAAGCAGCAAGAAACCCACGGCCACGCCGATGATGGGCACGGCGTCGAGCAAGCCCGCGACGATGAACATCTTGGTCTGCAACATGTTGGTGAGTTCCGGCTGGCGAGCGGAGCTCTCGAGGAATTTGCCGCCCAGAAGGCCGAAGCCGATGGCGGCGCCCGCGCCACCCAGGCCGATCACCAAGCCTGCTGCAATCACGGTTGAGCTCATGAGTTGAGCGATTTGGGTCACATTGTCCATTATTGTCTCCGGTCTTTAATGTCTTGAAGGAATCGAATCAGTGCTTCTCGGCCGCTATGCCCACATACACGATGGTCAGCACCATGAAAATGAACGCTTGCAGCGTGATGATGAGGTAGTGGAATGCGGTCCAGATGACGCCGGCAAAGAACTGCGCGCCGCCGAGAAAGTAGGTCGACACGTGGTTGAGCGCCGCACCGAGCGTGAAACACGCGATCAGCAAAAATATGAGTTCGCCGGCATACATGTTGCCGAACAACCGCATCGACAGAGACAGCGGCCTGACGAGTTCTTCGATGATCCGGAATATGAAATTGACCGGCGCCAGCACGATTTTGAGGACGGTGCCGTGAGCGTGAAACGGCGCGGTGAACCACTCGCCGGCAAAAGTACCGATGCCCTTGTGCGTGATGCCCACCCACTGGATCAGCAGAAATACGCCCAGGGCCATGCCGACCGTGGTGTTGAGATCGGCGGTCGCCACCGTGCGCAGATGCTCTACGCCGAACAGTTTGGCGGCGGCGGGCAGCGCATCCACCGGCAGGATGTCCATGAAATTTTCCAGGAACACGATGCAGAAAATCGTAATGGCGAGCGGCGCAATGAACTTGTTCGAGCCGTGGTAAGTATCCTTGACCATGCCGTCCACAAATTCGACCAGCATCTCGACTGCCGCCTGCAGCTTACCCGGCACGCCGCTGGTCGCGTGCCGCGCGGCGGCCGAGAGCACGAGAATGAAAATGAAGGAGATCACGAGAGTGAAAATGATGCTGTCGATGTGCACGGACCAAAAGGCGCCGTGTCCCGTATCCAAGGTGTAATGAGTCAGGTGGTGCTTGATATAGCCCGTCACCCCGCCCGATACGTCTTCCTCTGCCATGATTCCGAATCGCATAAGTCCCCAATGGTCATTTGAGCCGGACCAGACCGACCCAATACCCCAATTGCGCGACCACTATTCCTATCAATAGCGGTGCCGCATCGAGTTTCAACCGCGCGATCGCCAAATACAGTGCGAGCGCGAACCATAACCACTTCAGCGCCACTCCGGCATACAGCGCCGTCGTGAGCGTGGCGCCGCCCGCAATGCCGGGCTTGAACACGCGCCAACCCAACACCGCACTTCCGGCAGCCACGATCAATCCGCCCGCCAGCGCCGCAAGGGCTTGGTGGGCGCCTTTGAACACAAGAAACGCAGACGCGACTAATGCCGCGCAGCCTGTTTGCAGGAGCACGACCCGAACGACCGTCCGCTTGCCGCGACTCAGAACTTCATTCATCGCGAAGGGAACCGAACCGGCGGCGCTACCCTCGATTTCCGCATTCTATGAGCCGTCGCCAGTCAAAATAGCCGGCGCATTATAGGCAGGCCGACCTGCTGCATCAAGGCGTCTGCACCAGGTATTTTTTCGCTCTTTTCACTGGATGTGGCCGAGTATCCCCTCGAGCTCGTCCAAGCTGTTGTAGCTCACGACGAGTTTTCCCTTACCGGCGGCGGTGTGCTGGAACGCCACCTTGGCACCCAATTTATCGGCCAATTCTCGCTCCAATCGGAGGATATCCGGGTCCCCCGCCGGAGACTCCGGCGGCGCCGCGGGATGCGGATTGATGATGCGACGCACCAACGCTTCGGTTTCGCGCACCGACAACGATTTCTTGGCCACGAGGCCGGCCACTTCGATCTGCTGGCGGCGCGAACTCAAGCCCAACAGCGCGCGCGCGTGGCCCATTTCAATGCGCCGCTGTTCCAGCAATTCCTTGACTTCGTCGGCCAGCTCCATGAGGCGCAACAGGTTGCTCACCGCGGCGCGCGAGCGCCCGACCGCTTCCGCGGCCGCCTGATGCGTCAGGCCGAATTCTTCGATCAAGCGCAGCAGCGCGCCCGCTTCTTCCAGGGGGTTCAAGTCCTCGCGCTGAATATTCTCGATGAGCGACATGGAAACGGCCGCCTCATCGGGCACATCGCGAATCACCGCGGGAATCTCCGTGAGTCCCGCCATTTGGGCGGCTCGCCAGCGCCGCTCCCCGGCGATGATTTCATAGCGTTGCGATTCGCCGGGATTGCGGCCCCCCAGGGGGCGCACCAGGATGGGCTGCACCAAACCCTGTGATTTGATCGAGTCCGCCAGTTCGCCCAGGGTCTCGGTGCGCATATCTATGCGGGGCTGATACTTGCCCCGCTGCAGCAAATCCAGCGGCAGACTCGCCAAGCGGTCGCCGGCGAGCACCGGCGGTTCGGCTGCGGGGGCGCCCGCGCGCCGCGCGAGCAGGGGGCTCAACTCAGCGAGGCCACGACCCAAAGACGGCTTTTTGCCGGACATGACGAATCCCAGTGAACGATGCCGATTACCGACGAGGGCTGATTATACGGGCGCGGGCGGCAGATCGTCGCTGCGAATCATCTCGTCGTCGGGCGGCACATCGGCGGGCGGCACGTCGTCTCGGCGAATCATTTCGCCGGCGAGCGCCAGATAGGCCAGGGCGCCGCGCGACTCCTTGTCGTGAAACAGCGCAGGTTTGCCGAAGCTGGGCGCCTCCGCCAAACGCACGTTGCGCGGGATGATGGTACGGAACACCTTGTCGCCGAAGTGTTCGATCAGCTGCGCGGACACCTCATTCGCGAGGTTGTTGCGGGGGTCGAACATGGTGCGCAGCAATCCCTCGATTTCCAGATCCGGATTGATGCTGCCCCGAATCTGTTCGATGGTTTGCACCAACGCGCTCAAGCCCTCCAGGGCGTAGTACTCGCATTGCATCGGCACCATCACCGAATCCCCCGCCACCAGCGCGTTCAGCGTCAGCATGTTGAGCGCCGGTGGGCAGTCGATGAGGATCACGTCGAAATCCTCCCGCACCGGCTTCAGCGCATTGCGCAATTTGAACTCCCGGCCGGTAATCATGCCGAGCAGGCGAACCTCCGCCGCCGTCAGATCCTGATTGGAGGGCATCAACATGAAGCCGCCGTACTCGACCGGCACCAGAGCTTCCATCGCGGCGCAATCCCCCAGCAGCACGTCGCAGCTGGTGCGCGCCTGCGAATGCTTGTCGATTCCGCATCCCATGGTGGCATTGCCCTGGGGATCGAGATCGATCAGCAGCACGCGCCGTTTGGTGGCCGTCAGCGAAGCGGCCAGATTGACGGCGGTGGTGGTCTTTCCGACTCCGCCCTTTTGATTTGCGACTGCAATGACCCGCTTCATGCTTTACTCGATTTGGGTCGGGACCGTGAGAGTTCCACAAGATGCCGCTCGTCGTCCAGCCCGGGCACCTTGAGCCGATGCACCGCCAGCACGCGAAACGACTTGGGCAGTGCGGAAATTTCCTCGTCCGGCCGCTTTCCCTTCATCGCGAGCAGCCGCCCGTCCGGAGCACACAAATGCCCTGCATAGGCCGCAAAGTCCGCCAGGGAGGACAGCGCCCGCGCCGCCACTGTATCGAAAAGTTCGAACGGCCTGTAGTTTTCGGCGCGAGCATGTTCAACCTGAACATTCTCGCACCCGAGACGGAGTGCGGTCTGTTGCACGAATCGGGCCTTCTTGCCGGTGCCCTCGATCAGCGTAAAGTGCCGCGATGGATTGACGATGGCGAGCGGCAAGCCGGGAAAACCCGCGCCCGTGCCGATGTCGGCGACCCGCGCGCCGCGCAGGTAGGGCTGCAGAGTCAGGCTGTCGAGGACATGCTTGCGCAACATCCCCAAACGGTCGCGTATGGCCGTCAGATTGAATTGCGCGTTTCCGGCTTCCAGCTCATCGACGAGCTTGAGCAGCGACTCGGCGCCGGATGAGTCGAGGGCGATGCCGAGCTCGCGCGCCCCCGCGGCCAGCAGCTCATGTTCGGACTCGCGTGTCGGGGGCGGACTGCTCAAGGAGCGGCAGCGCCGTCTAAGGTAATCGACACGATCATTTCCATTCGATCCTGCTCCGCTCCAGCCTGCTCCGTCCGAGCCTGTTCCGCGCGATCCGGTTGCGCCTGGTCCTGTTCCTCCTCGAGCCGGCCGCGGAAGCGGATGTCGCCATCGTGGCCCTCGCAGACGCCCGCATTCTGAGTCTCGGCGCCGGGCATTCCCGCTCGCGGCGTTCCGGCGCCCGACGCTCCAGCGCTAGGTGCTCCGGCGCCCGATGCTCCGCCGCCCGCTGTCGCCGCCGCCCCGTGCTTCAACCAGCCGGCGCACGCCGCAGCGAATACGTCGGTCGCTCGAGCGGCCTCTACGCGTACGGAGGCTTGAATTCGGAACAGGCGATCTTGTTTGAAGCAGAGCACGTACTCATCCGGAGCGCGCCCGAGAAAGCGAGGTGCGGGTGCGTCGGCAGCGTAGCATTCAGCACCGACCGTATCGGCATCGGCGGCCGAAGCGCTGCCATGTTCCTCGTCCCGAAACAGCAGCACCTCGTGGAGCGCCACGGGAATATTCTTGAGCACGCTGCCGAAAGGTGCGATCAGCAAGCCATGCCAATCATTAGAGTCATCGCCAGGTTCATGGGCGGCGGGCGGCGGCGCCGGTGCGGGTGCCGACACTCGGGGCGACGGTGCGCGGCAGGCGGCCAGTGCCGCGAGCAGCGCCGCGGACACTGCGATCCGACATGCGCGCCGGTATGCGCGTCGATATGCGCGCCGGCGAACCGCGCGAAGCGGACATTGGCCCAAATCAACTGACTCCCGAGCGCCCATCAAGCCGCAGCCAAGGTGCCCGCGAGTTGTTCCAGTTCCATCGCGGCATCCGGGTCCTGCGGCCGCTCGCGCTCCAGTACGCGGCGCAGGGTCTGCACTGCCGTGTCCTTCAGTTTGGCGTAGGCACTGGCATAATGGACGCGCCAGTCCGCGATCAGCTCATGCTCGAACGGTTCGTAGTCGCGGCCGTTGACGACGGCGTCGAGGATCATGGCGCAGACGGCGAGTTGCTGCACCCGACCCCAAGACAACGAGGAGGCGGAGTAGCCCTCGGCGAAGCAGCGGCGCAGATAGGCGGGTGGATCCGCGCTCGCGATGTCGTCGAGCAGATCGCCGACGTCGTAGGATTTCACCAAATGTTCATAGGTTGCCATCGGTCCATTATGCGCCGGTATGAGAACATGCGAATCATGACTCGAATCTACCTGTTGCTGTTGTTGGCCCCGCCGTTGCTGTTCGCCGCCCCGGCCGTGCTGCTGCCGCGGGTCGAGCGCGGCAGTCTGCTCTTCGACAACATTCCCGAACCCGCGGCGGGCTTGAGCGACAAGCTCGACGCCTATCTGAACGCACGCCAGGCAACGCCGCTCGGCTTCTCGCCGAAAGGTCAGCTGTTGATCAGCACCCGGTTCGGCGATGTTGATCAACTGCATCTGGTGGAGCGGCCGGCGGGCGAGCGCCGCCAGCTCACGTTTCTGCACGAGCCGATCACGCAGGCGGTGTTTTCACCCGACCCGGGCCGCAGCGCCTACGTGTATCTCAAGGATGTGGGCGGCAACGAGAATGCTCAGCTCTATTATCAACGGATGGGCGAGCCCGCCGCCAAACTGCTGACCGACGGCAAATCCTTGAACGGCGGACCCGTGTGGTCGAACACCGGGCGAGAGGTGGCATTCTTCAGCACCGCGCGCGATGGGGTGAGCTATGACATCGACATCGTCGATCCGGAGGCAGGCTCGCTGCCGCGGCTCGCCATCACCGGCGACGCCGCCGCCTGGTATCCGCTCGACTGGTCGCCGGATGACCGCAAGCTCCTGGTACTGAAGTCCCTCTCGGTCTCCGAAGCGTATCTATATGTGGTGGATTTGGTCTCGGGACAAAAGCGCGAGGTGGAACCCGCGACGGGCAAGGTCGGGATCGCGGGCGCCAAGTTCTCCCGCGACGGGCAGGGTGTCTATTTGATTTCGGACCGCGACGGCGAATTCGCGCAGCTGCGCTATGTCAATTTATTCACCGGCGACAAGACCGTCATTTCCGCGCGTGTTTCCTGGGACATCGAGGAATTGGCGATTTCACGCGACGGACACTATCTGGCCTATGTCAGCAACGAGGCGGGCATCGACAAGCTCAATATGCTCGATCTGCGCGCGCATCAGGACTTGATTCCGCCCAAGCTCCCGGCGGCGGGCCTCATTGGCTCCCTGAGTTTCGACACCGAGGGCAAGCGCCTTGCCTTCGGCTTTGCAGCGGCCAACCGCCCGCGCGACGCCTATGTGCTCGACATCGCGGCGAATCGCTTGGAGGCTTGGACTCACAGCGAAGCGGGGCCGGTGGATCTTGCCAAGTTCGTGACGCCGCGGCTCACGCAGTTCCCGACCTTCGACCGCGGCGACGGCCGAGAGCGCCAGATACCGGCGTACGTGTACGAGCCCGCGACTCCAGGTGCGCACCCGGTGCTGATTGTCTTGCACGGCGGCCCCGAATCGCAATTCCGCCCCGGTTTCGATCCATGGCTGCAATATGTGGTCAATGAACTCGGACTGGCGGTCGTAGCTCCCAATGTGCGCGGCTCGTCCGGGTACGGAAAGAGCTATTTGGCGCTCGACAACGGACTGCTGCGCGAAGACGCCGTCAAGGATGTGGGCGCGCTGCTCGTTTGGCTGCGTTTGCAGAGCGCCTATGACGCAAAGAATGTGGTGGTCGCCGGCAGTTCCTACGGCGGATATCTCGCGCTCGCGACGCTGGTCAATTTCGGCGAGCGGCTGCGCGGCGGCGTCGACGAGTCGGGCTTCGCCGACTTCGTCGGCTTCTTGAGCAAAACCGCGCCGTATCGGCAAAATCAGCGTCGAGCGGAATACGGCGATGAGCGCGATCCCGACATGCGGGCATTTCTGCGCCGCATTTCACCGCTGACGAATGCCGAGCGCATTTCGCGGCCACTGCTCATCGTCCATGGCAAGAACGATCCGCGGGTGCCGTTGAACGAAGCGGAGCAAATCGTCAATCGGCTGCGCAGCAAGGGCGGCGACGTGTGGTACTTACAGGCCGGCGATGAAGGTCATGGCTTCCGGAAAAAGCTCAACCGCGACGCCTACTATAGGACGTTCGCGCAATTCCTGATGAGCCTCGGCAAATGACCTAGGGCCCCAGCAAATCACCCCTTAGCCTAAGCAAATCACCCCTTAGCCTCAGCAAATGACCGCGCCCCTCTATTTGCTCCCGGTGCTCGCCGTAGCCAAGGGCGAGGATTGACCGGCGAAATAGGCCGCCGCGATTTTGACGTCTTCGTCGCTGGTGAGCAGCCGCGCCATGCCGTCCATCACCACATTCTTGCGGCGGCCGTTGCGATAGGCCGTCAACGCCTGCTCCAGATAATCGACGTGTTGACCGGCGAGCACGGCCGGCTTCGGCGTCAGCGGCGCCTCGACCCCCAGCCCGTTCTCGCCGTGACAGGCGACGCAGGCGGCTACTTGTTTCGGCACTTTACCGGCCACCGCGGCGCTCGGCTTCACCGGGTCCGCGCCCTGCAGGTAGGCGGCGATATCTTCCATGTCTTGATCGGACAGCGATGCCGCCTGCGCGTGCATGGTCGCATGCGGCCGCTCGCCGCTGCGGTACTCTTGCAGCGCCGCGACGATGTATGACGCATGCTGGTGGCGCAGCATGGGGACGCTGTAGTCCGGAAAGGCGTTCCTGTAGTTATCGAGGCCATGGCAGCCGTAGCAGGTGTAGAACTTCTTCTCGCCGAGTGCCGGATCGCCCGCTGCATGCGCGCCAAGTGACCAACTCAAACTCAAGGCAGTGCTTGCAAGCCACGCCAGGCCATTCAATCGAGAAAGCATCTAATTCTCCGAGCCGCGGGGTTCAAATAGTGGGGTGATGTTAAAGAGTGGGCGGACAAAATGCCACTCGGTTGAGCGCAGGACGCGCGATTTGCGGTGGCGCGTTACTCGAGAATCTCGGCCAAGTCCTGCAAAAAGGCGGCATCCGTCGGTTTCGCTCCCGAGGGGTAGCGGCAAATCACCCGCCCGTCGCGATCGATCAGAAATTTCTCGAAATTCCAGCCGATGTCGCCGGGAAAGCCGTTCTCCTTGGCGGTCAGCCAAGCGTAGAGAGCGTGGCGATGGGCGCCGTTGACGTCTATTTTTGCCGCCAAGGGAAAGCTCACGCCGTAGGTGAGGGAGCAAAAGCTTTGGATCTCCACCGCCGTGCCGGGCTCCTGCGCGCCGAATTGATTGCACGGGAATCCGACCACGGTGAAATTCCGCTCCTTGAGCTCTTGGTAGAGTTCTTCCAAGCCCGCATATTGCGGTGTGTAGCCGCACTTGCTGGCGACGTTCACCGCCAACACCACCTTGCCGCGCAATGGAGCGAGAATATTCTCGCTGCCGTCGAGGCCCTGCACCTGGAAGTCGTAAAAACTCGTCATCGCTTACCTCGAATCGCAAGTCATGGCGGGAGTATCGCCGGTCTGGCAGGAGCATCGCTGCTCATGGCGGGAGCATGGCTGGAGTTGAACTATCCTTCAGGAGCTGCTTGCTGTAAACCACGTTCATCGCGTTGTCTCGCCAACCCCGCACTCGAACGCTGACCAGATGTTTCGCCACGTAGAAGTAGAGCGGGATGAGCGGTTGGTCCGCCATCATGACCTGCTCCGCATTCTCGAGCAGCGCGCGCCGGCGGCCGGCGTCGACTTCGTTGGCCGCTCGCGCCAATAGATCATCGTAGTCGGCATTGGCGTAGCGAGGCAAGTTGATCCCAAAGCCGCTCTGCAGCACTTGCAGGAAGCTGTAGGCGTCGTCGTAGTCCGCGAGCCAGCTCGCCCGAAACACCTGAGTCGCGTCGCCGCGATCGATGTCCTGCAGCAGCACTTTGAACTCCTCGGCATGCAAGGTGGTGTGCACGCCCAAGGCTTGCTTCCACATCTCCGCGACGGCAACGGCGATGCGGCCGTGCAGTTCACCGCTGTTGTAGCGCAGCTCGATCGCGGGCGGCGATTGCAACATGCCCGCTTCGGCCAGCAATTCGCGCGCCCGCGCGATGCGCCGGGGCATCGGCCAGTTCGCATACTCCGGTAGCGGCGGCGAATAGTTGAGCGTCTGCGGCGGCACGAAGGTGTATGCCGCCGACTCGCCGGTGCCCGTCACCGCCTGCACCAGGCGCTCTCGGTCGATCACGAGCGACAACGCTCGGCGCAGCTGCGGCGAGCGCGCGAAGGGAGGCCGGCGCAAATTCAAACCCAAGTAGTACACCCCGAGCTGAGGCGCGATGTGTAGTTGCGCTCCCAGATGCTCCTTGACCCAGGCGAATTGGGCGCCGGGAATCGTGGACGTCACGTCCAGGGCACCGGACCTGAACGCGCGCAGCTCCGTCGCCGGTTCGGTCATGGAGTAATACTCGACGCCGCCGAGTTGGGTGGCGGCGTCGTTCCAGTAACGGTGGTTGCGTACTGCGACCAAGTGCGAACCAAAATCCCATCGGGCCAGAACGAAGGCGCCGTTCGAAACCATCACCCCCGGTTTGGCAAAATTCAACGGGTGCTGCGCGAGCGCGGAGCGATTGATGGGGAAGGTCGCCGGATGCGCCAAGAGATCAAGGAAATACGCGGTCGGGCGCGTAAGCGTTACCACCAACGTTGCGGGATCGAGGGCTTGCACGCCCAAGGTCGAGGCGGGAGCCAGCCCCGCGGTGATCGCCTCTGCACCCTGCACCGGCGCCAATAATTGCGCGTATTGCGCGCCGGTCCGCGGCTCCACCAAACGGCGCCAGGCGGCCGCGAAGTCTTCGGCAACCACGGGTTCGCCGTTCGACCAGAGCGCCTGCGCTCGCAGGTGAAATCGATAGGTGATGCCGTCGGCGGAAATCACGCATCGATCGGCGGCGGCCAACACCGGCGCGCCGTCCGGTCCTATTTCGGTCAAGCCTTCGTAGAGGTCGCGCAGAATGGTGAGCGCCGCCTCGGAACGCGCGCGGTGCGGGTCGAGACTCTCCGGCTCGGCGCCGTTGCCGCGGCGCAAGACCACTGCGGGCGTTTGCGCTGGAACGTCGTCACGCCGCCAGAGCGCAGCAGTCAGCGCCGCCACGATCGCGGCCAGCACCACCGCCGACAGGAGCGCTCGAGACCCATGAACGCGCAGCACCTGCAACGCGGTGCCGAACTTCAAGCGGCGCGGTCGCGCTTCTTGAGATGCACCAGCAACAGCGACACGGCGGCCGGCGTCAGTCCGGGAATCCGCGCGGCTTGACCCAGGGTCTCGGGGCGCACGTCGCGCAGGCGCTGCCGGACTTCGTTCGACAGTCCGCCGACTTCGGCATAATCGATATCTTCCGGCAGGCGCAATTCTTCGTTGCGCCGCTGACGCTCGATCTCGTCTTTCTGACGCTTGAGATACCCCGAGTACTTCGCTGCGACGTCGACCTGCAGTTTGACCTGTGCGGCCAGGCGCTCGTCGCCGCGCCAATCTAAGGATGGGGGAAACGAGGATGTGGGAGACGCCCCGGCTTCCGCCGCAACCCTGCCAAGGGGTTGGTCCACTGCCGCCACGTCCGCGCTCGATGCCGGCGCCGCCGTCCAGGGAGCAACGTGCTGCAAATCATCGTAGGCCAGCTCCGGGCGGCGCAATAAATCCAGGGCATGCGCTTCACGCAACAGAGGCGAACCCAGCTTGGCGAGCAAATCGGCGTCCACGTCGGCCGGATGCACGACCGCTGCGCTCAGCCGGGCCACTTCGTCCGCGACCGCGGCACGCTTGCGCTGAAAGAACGCCCAGCGGTCGTCATCGACCAGGCCAAGCTCGCGGCCTTGCGCGGTGAGGCGCAGGTCCGCGTTGTCTTCACGCAAACTCAGACGATACTCCGCGCGGCTGGTGAACATCCGATAAGGCTCGGGCGCGCCGCGCGTGATCAAATCGTCGACCAGCACGCCGAGATAAGCCTCGCTCCGTTTCGGCCACCACGCATCGCGCCCGCCGGCCATCCGCGCCGCATTGGCGCCGGCGAGCAGCCCTTGCGCCGCAGCCTCTTCGTAGCCGGTGGTGCCGTTGATTTGTCCGGCGAAAAACAAGCCCGAAAGGAATTTGCTCTCCAGGCTGAACTTGAGATCGCGCGGATCGAAGAAATCGTATTCGATCGCGTAGCCCGGTCGCGTGATGTGCGCGCGCTCGAACCCCACGATGGTGCGCACGAACTCGTATTGCACGTCGAAAGGCAGACTGGTGGAAATGCCGTTGGGATAGATCTCATGAGTATTCAGTCCTTCGGGCTCGACGAAGATCTGATGAGAGAGCTTATCCGCGAAGCGCACTACTTTGTCTTCCACCGACGGGCAGTAGCGCGGGCCGATACCCTCGATCAATCCGGTGAAGAGAGGCGAGCGGGCGGTGGCGCCGCGAATGATGTCGTGGGTCCGCTCGTTGGTGGCCGTGATGTGACAGGGGAGCTGCCGCGGGTGCGTCGCGCTCGTTCCCAAATAGGAGAATACCGGCCGCGGATCATCGCCGTGTTGAACGCGCAAATTTGAGAAATCGATGCTGCGGCCGTCGATCCGCGGCGGTGTGCCGGTTTTCAAGCGGCCGACGCGCAAGTTGAGGTCCCGCAGGCGCGCCGCCAGACTCGTCGACGGCGGATCGCCGGCGCGGCCGCCCGGATGGCTCTCCAAGCCGACGTGAATCCTGCCGCCCAGGAAGGTGCCAACGGTCAACACGATGGCGCGGGCGCGAAATTCGACGCCGCTTTGCGTGACCACGCCCACCACGCGCTCGCCCTCGACCTTGAGATCGGCCACTTCTTGCTGGAACAGTGTCAGATTCGCCTGAGTCTCGAGCATGCGGCGAACCGCCTGCTTGTAGAGTTGCCGATCGGCTTGGACACGCGTGGCGCGGACCGCAGGCCCCTTGCTGGCATTCAGGGTGCGAAACTGAATGCCGGCCTCGTCGGCCGCGAGTGCCATGGCACCGCCCAAGGCGTCGATCTCCTTGACCAAGTGCCCTTTACCAATACCGCCAATCGCCGGATTGCAGCTCATCTGACCCAGGGTCTCGATGTTGTTGGTCAGGAGCAAGGTGCGCTCGCCCATGCGCGCAGCCGCAAGGGCGGCTTCGGTGCCCGCATGGCCGCCGCCGATCACGATTACCCCGTATTCCGTGCCGAAACGCATCACGCTGAATCCACTCGATATTCCACGAGGCGCGTACTGTAATGGTCTGCCTCTGAAAGTGCCAGGGAACCTAACCCCGGTTTGGCGCGACTAAAACTATCGTAGTCGGTCGCGCGTTTCCGCGGAGACGTCGCGTGTCCACCAGTTGGTCATTTCGACGTTTCCGCGGGAACGTGATATCCACTTTGGTTATTTCGGCATTTCGGCGGAAACGTGTTAGCACCGGAGCCATCTCATGACCAGTCTCCCTCGCCACCCTGATGTCGTTCGCGCCGGCATCCTGGTCGCGGTCACCCTAGTCATCGCCGCGCTGTTCACCGGTATGATCGCCAACCATGCGCACGCGGTGGCCGCCGCGATGCAAATAGGCCGGCCGGCACCCGACTTTACCACCAGGGACACCAAGGGTACTTCGCTGTCCTTGAGCCAGTTCCGCGGCAAGACCGTGGTTTTGGAATGGACCAATGCCGACTGCCCGTACACGCGCAAGCACTACACCAGCGGCAACATGCAAAGCATCCAAGCATTGGCGCAGAAAAATGGCGTGGTTTGGCTGACGGTGATTTCTTCGGCGCCCGGCAAGCAGGGCTATGTCAACGGTCCCGCCGCGGACGCTCTAACCGAGTCGCGCGGCGCGGTCCCGATGGCGGTCTTGTTGGATCCGTCCGGGACGGTGGGCCGCCTGTACGATGCGAAGACCACACCGCACATGTTTGTGATCGACAAGAATGGAGTCCTGCAATACATGGGCGGCATCGACAGCATCGCCACCGCGGAGGTTGGCGACATTGCCAATGCCGAGCCCTATCTCAAAGAGGCCATGCTGGCCGTCGAGCAAGGCAGCCCGGTCGCGCATGCCGTGACCAAACCTTATGGCTGCTCGGTGAAGTACTAGCCGTGACCAAACCTTATGGCTGCTCGGTGAAGTACTAGCCGTAACCAAACCGATGGCTGCTCGGTGAAGTACTAGCTAGCAGTGACCGCGCATTATGACTGCAGGGTGAAGTACCGCAGACGTATAAGTGCTGGACAGCCCGGTACCCACTACTCCACCGCGACCGGAATGCCGGCAAATTTGCCCGCCCAGGCCTTGGGACCGGTCTCATGCACGGAAACACCATCAGAGCTCACCGCCACCGTGACGGGCATATCCCGCACGTCGAATTCATACACCGCTTCCATGCCGAGCTCCGGGAAAGCAACGATGCGGCTGCCGCGAATGGCGTTTGAGACCAGGAAGGCCGCGCCGCCCACCGCGATCAAATAGGCGGAACGGTGCTTTTCTATGGATGCGACGGTTTCAGGTCCGCGCTCGGCCTTCCCGACCATGGCCAGCAAGCCCGCCTTGCCCAGCATGGTGTCGGTAAACCGATCCATGCGATTGGCGGTGGTCGGACCCGCAGGTCCCACGACTTCAGTACCCACGGGATCGACCGGCCCGACGTAGTAAATGACGCGGCCATGAAAATCCAATCCGTCGGGCAGCGGCTCGCCGGCATCGAGCAAGGCGCAGATGCGCTTGTGAGCGGCATCGCGGCCCGTCAATAGTTTTCCCGACAGCAGCAGGCGCTCACCGGGTTTCCATCCCGCAATGTCGGCACGCGTCAGGCCATCGAGCGACACACGCCGCGCGCTGGCGTCGGCGGTCCACTGTACTTTCGGCCACAGATCCAAACTCGGCGGCTCGAGCACCGCGGGACCGGAGCCATCGAGAGTGAAATGGATATGCCGGGTCGCGGCACAATTGGGAATCACCGCCACGGGCAAGGAAGCCGCATGGGTCGGGTAGTCCAGTACTTTCACGTCGAGTACGGTGGTCAAGCCTCCGAGGCCTTGCGCGCCGATGCCGAGGGCATTGACCCGTTGGAATATCTCGAGGCGCAGCTCTTCCAATTTGGATTTGGGCCCGCGCGCGATCAGATCGCCGATGTCGATGGGCTCCATCAAAGACTCCTTCGCCAGCAGCATGGCCTTCTCGGCGCTGCCGCCGATGCCTACTCCGAGCATTCCGGGCGGGCACCAGCCGGCCCCCATTTCAGGCACCATTTCCAACACCCAATCCGCCACCGAATCTGACGGATTCAACATGGCGAACATGGATTTGTTTTCCGATCCGCCGCCCTTCGCGGCGACGGTGATCTCGACGGCATCTCCCGCGACCATCTCGGTGTGGATCACCGCCGGTGTGTTGTCGCGCGTATTGGATCGCTTGAATGCGGGATCGGACACGATGGACGCACGCAGCTTGTTGTCGGGATCGAGGTAGGCTCGCCGCACGCCTTCGTTGATCATCGTGGGAAGATCCAGCGTCGCGTCCCAGCGCACTCCCATGCCCACTTTGACGAACACCACCACGATGCCGGTGTCCTGGCAGATCGGTCGGTGGCCTTCCGCGCACATGCGCGAATTGGTGAGTATCTGCGCAATCGCGTCGCGGGCAGATGGGCTCTGCTCCATCTCGTACGCGCGTCCCATGGCACGAATGAAATCGGGCGTGTGATAGTAGGAAATGTACTGCAGGGCGTCGGCAACGCTGGCGATCACATCGGCTTCGCGAATCACAGTCATGGGAACACCCTAATGAAAGACGAACTGGGCCGCAAATCTACCAACTCGCGCGCGGAGGTGGGTGGCGAATCCCCTACAATCGGATGAAATTGGAGATTCGAATGTGGGGTGAATGGCGAGCCGTACTATTCGGCGCCTTGGGTGCGAGCTTAAGCCTGGGGCTGTGGCCGGCCATGGCGGCGACGGCGCTAACTGCCCGCGCGCCCGCGGCGCCACTGGCGCTGCACGAGTGCCGTCTCGAACATCCGCTGCGGCTGGCGTCGGTTACGGCACGCTGCGGCGTGCTCACAGTGCCGGAAGACCGGTCGCGGCCCGGCGGGGCGACCATCGATCTCAGTGTGGCCGTGGTGCCCGCGCTCAATCGGCGCGCCGCGGGGTCGCCGCTGTTCCTCTTGGCCGGCGGTCCGGGCCAGAGCGCCACGGCCATGTACACGAGCCTGGCCGGGGCATTCGCGCGAGTGAACCGCAATCACGACATCGTGCTGGTGGATCAACGCGGCACGGGAAATTCGGCGCCGCTGACTTGCGATTACCCGGATGACTGGCAAGCGACCGACGATCTCATGCCGGCGCTGCGGCAGGCTACGCTCGCCTGTCTCCGCAAGTATGGCGACCGCGTCCGCTTCTACACCAGCGGCGCGGCGGTTGCCGATCTGGCGGCGGTTCGCGAGGCGCTCCAGGCTCCGACAATCGACCTCTATGGGGCATCGTATGGCACGCGGGTGGCGCAGCTCTATATGCGGCGCTTTCCCGACACGGTTCAAGCCGTGATCTTGGACGGAGTGACCTATCCTGCCCAGGCAATAGGACCCGAGACGCCGCTGGACGGCGAACGCGCCCTGGATCTCATCGTGAAGCGGTGTCAGGACTCCGCGGATTGCGCCGCCGCCTACCCCGAGCTGCCGCGGGACCTCGAGGGCCTGCGGCGCCAATTCGGGCCGCAAAAATTGATGCTGGTCATTGACGATCCGAACAGCGGCCTGCCGCTCCCGATCGAATTCAATCGCAATATGCTGAGCGCCGGCTTGAGGTTTCTCTCCTACAACGCCGCCCAGGCGTCATTGCTGCCAGCACTTATACATCGGGCGGCTCAGGGCGCTCTTGCGCCACTCGCCGCGCAGACGGTCATGACCGCGCGGCAAGTGGGTGATCAGCTCGCGAGCGGCATGCAGAACACCGTCATCTGCAGCGAGGATCTGCCGTTTTTCACGGCCGCCGCCATTGACCGGGCGGCGCTTTCTCGAACCTACCAGGGGGTGGATCAATTGGACGCCTTGGTGGAGATTTGCAAGCTGTGGCCGCGCGGGGCGGTGGATGCCGATCTTCATAGTCCCTTGCGAAGCGACGTGCCCACCCTGCTCTTGTCCGGCGAGGCGGATCCGGTGACGCCGCCGGCAGATGCGGAACGCGCGGCCCGCGGACTCAGGCACCATCGGCTCCTGACATTGAGCGGCGAGGGACACGGCCAGGTGGCCACCGGCTGTATACCCAGGCTGATGGCGCAGTTTCTGGACGCACCGGCGCCGGAAAAGCTGGATGCGGCCTGCCTCGAGCGGCACAGCCCGGCACCCTTTTTCGTGAGCATGACGGGTCCCGCGCCGTGATCGAAGCGATGAACCTGAGCAAGCGCTTCGGCGCCATCGAGGCCGTCCGGGACGTATCCTTCGCGGCGCGCGACGGTGAAATCACCGGCCTCTTGGGCGCCAACGGCGCCGGCAAGTCGACCTGTTTGCGCATGCTGTACGGCGTCCTCACGCCGGATGGCGGCCGAGCCTGCGTCGACGGCATCGACATTCTCGGCGAGACCTCGAAGGCCCGCGCGCACCTGGGCGTGCTGCCCCACGCCGCAGGGCTTTATGCCAATCTCACGGCGCGCGAGAACATCCGCTATTTCGGTTCCCTGCACGGAATCGACGCCGACCGTTTGCGTTCACGCACCGCTGAACTCACCCGCATCCTCGGCATGGAAGGCTTCATCGACCGCCGCGCCAAGGGTTTCTCGCAGGGACAGCGCATCAAGGTGGCGTTGGCGCGCGCGCTGGTTCACGACCCCGGCAATATCGTGCTCGATGAACCCACCAATGGACTTGACGTGATGGCGATACGCAATTTGCGCGACATGCTGCTCGAGCTCAAGGCTCAGGGACGGTGCGTGCTGTTCTCGTCGCACGTCATGCAGGAGGTGGCGGCGCTCTGCGATCGAGTGGTGATCATCGGGCACGGCAAGGTTCTGGCCGACGCGACGGTGCAATCGATTCGGGATCGCAGCGGCGCGGCGTCATTGGAAGAGGCGTTCCTGCAAGTGCTGGGCGATACGGAAGGCGTGAGCTGAATGCGCGCGCTCATCACCGTCTTCGCCAAGGAGTTCATGGAAAACTTGCGCGATCGGCGCACGCTGGTGTCGGCCTTGCTGTTCGGACCTCTGTTCGGTCCCTTGCTGTTCGGCCTCATGGTGTCGCGCATGCTCAATCAGAGCGTGGTCGAGTCGGACGAGCCGCTCAAGCTCACGATATCGGGAAGCGAATACGCGCCGGGGCTTACGCACTACCTCGAAGCACGGGGCGTCAAGCTCACCAAGGTGAAGCTGTCGGAGAACGAAGCGCGGGCCGGCGTCCGCGGCGGCACCTATCCGGTCGTGCTGATCATTCCAGAGGAATACGGCCCGCGATTTACCGCGGCGATTCCGGCCCCCGTGCTGCTGGTTGCGGACAGCGCGGATTCGCAAACCCGCAAGAGCGCGGATCGCGCGCGGATCATTCTGGGAGGTTATGCCAGCGGCATCGCGCAACTGCGGCTGCAAATCAGGGGCGTGAATCCGCTGCTCGCGGTGCCGGTGGCGGTCAACGACGTCGATGTGGCAACCCCCACCGGCCGGGCCGTGGTGGTGCTGGGTTTCATGACATATTTTTTGTTGTTCGCGGTCTTGATGGGCGGACTGTATCTCGCCATCGATTCCACCGCGGGAGAGCGGGAGCGTGGTTCATTGGAGGCGCTGCTCAGCCTGCCGGTGGCGCGCTCGAGCCTGGTGGGCGGAAAAATTTTGGCCACCTGCGCGTACATGTGCATCTCGCTGGCCTTGAGCCTGACAGCGTTCGTTTGCGTGTTTCGCTTCGTGCCGCTGGAAAGACTGGGCATGAGTGCGAATCTGAGTGCCCGCACGGCGCTGATTTTCTTTGCGATTTGTCTGCCCTTCGTGCCCCTCGGCGCGGCCCTCATGACCTTCGTCGCTTCGTTCACCCGCAGCTATCGAGAGGCTCAGACCTACCTCACCACCGTACTCTTGATACCGACCTTGCCGATTGCCTTTGCGAGCATCTACTCGCTCAAAACACAAAGCTCATTGATGTTCATCCCATCGCTCAGCCAGCATTTGTTGATGACCAGCGTGCTCAAGGACGAGGCCGTCGCGGCCCTCGACGTGTGGGTGTCGGCGGGGTCATCGCTCGCCGCGGCGCTGGTGCTCATGGTGTTGACCGCCCGGCACTGGCGGCGCGAAACCATGCTCGGATAAACCATGCTCGGATAAAAACCAAGGTCCGATCGGTGTCATCTTCCTCGGATACAAGTGTCATCTTCAGTGAATTGCCCAACGAAGCATAGGGGACTTTACTGTATAGTCGTATAGCAATGCACACGGTATAACGTGCATGGAGTGGATGGCATCGATTGGGGGAGGAGAGGCATGATCGACGCGTCGCGTTCACGGACGAATATAGCTGCGCTGTTGGCCATACTGGCCTTGTCCGCCGCTAGCATGGTGTGGCTGTTCTGGCACTTCCCGGTGATTACGTCGGTGGTGACGATCGCCGTCCTCGCGGTTCTCGGCGTCTGTGCCCGGCTCGCGCGGTTGTCCGACAGCGACATGACGGAGCTGCGGCAGGGTAACCAAAGCGTCTGAGCATTGCGCCGGATGCGGACGTGAATCGCCCGCGCGTTACTTTCCGATACAAAAACTGCCGAATATCTCCCCGAGCAAATCGTCGCTGGTGAATTCACCGGTGATCTCGCCCAATGCGTGCTGGGCAAGCCTCAGATCCTCGGCGAACAACTCGAAGGCCCGCGTGGTGCTCAAGGTATCGGCGGCATTTTGCACATGCGCCCGCGCGCGCTGCAGCGCGTCGACGTGCCGGCGCCGGGCGGCGAACACTCCGGATTCTGTCTCGCGGTAACCGACGGCGGCCTTCAAGTGGGTCCGCAAGAGATCCAGGCCCGCGCCCGTGCGGGCGCTCAAGAATACCCGCGGCGGAGCGGCGGTCTCATCGAGCCTTGCCTGGCCGGCCGTCAAATCAATCTTGTTGAACACCAGGGTGACGGGAACGCCGGCCGGTAACGCGCCGACATCCGCCGCCCACGATTCTGAATCGCCGGTGCCGGCATCAGTGCCAGTGCCGGTGCCGATATCCAGGACATACAGCACGCGATCGGCCTGCGCCATTTCATTTCTTGCGCGCCGGACACCCTCGACCTCGACCACATCGACGGTGGCGCGCAGGCCGGCGGTATCGATGAGGTTCAACGGTAGGCCATCGAGATGCACTTGCTGGCGCAGCACGTCGCGGGTGGTGCCGGGCACATCCGTGACGATGGCAATCTCCTCGCCCGCGAGTTTATTCAGCAAGCTGGATTTACCGGCATTGGGCTTGCCCGCGATCACGACGCGCAGACCCTCGCGCAGCAATGCGCCTTGGCGCGCCGCTGAGGTGATCGACTCGAAGGCGGCGAACACCGCGGCGAGCCGATCGCGCAATGCATGGTCCGAAAGAAAATCGATTTCTTCGTCGGGAAAATCGATGTGCGCTTCCATGCTAAAGACGCGCTGAACGTTCTCGACAAGGCGGAATATTCGGTGAACGGCGGCGATTGGAAAGTAGTGGAGCCCACCACGCGCCTGACCGATTCCCAGGAACACGATTACCGCTTCCAGGTGGATGGCGTCGCAGGCGAAGCCACCATCGCCGTGCGCATTTCCGACGCTTACGAGAACCAGGCCGTCGCCAAGACGGTAGTCAAATAGGGGAGCGCCCTGCAACCCACCGGCGGCGTCGCTCTGCAACTGCACGGCGTACGCAAGGTCTTCGACAACTTAGTGGTGATCGAAGGAATGAATCTCGAAATCGCCGCTGGAGCCGTTGAACACCCCACCCGCGCCGAGACCACGAATGGTCACGGTGATGGGCTTGGTGAAGTCACGCATCTTCTTCCAGACGTCTTTCGGCACGATCCACTGCGTGTCCGGCTTGCCCGAAACGCTGCGGGTATAGGCGCGCAGATCCTCCGGTTCGGAGCGTGCCCAGCGGTGCAGGCACAGCTCGCGCAGATCTCGCACTGCATCACCTCCCTGAGCCCTGTTCCCTGAGCCTCGCCGGACCGTATCAGGGTCGGTGTC
>Ga0137412_10001046_pt1 | contig 20810 bp, 19 predicted proteins | sample CZODoug2_1_16fun_FD_122160 | JGI IMG/M metagenome (GOLD analysis project Ga0137412, IMG submission 122160) | Vadose zone soil fungal communities from Angelo Coast Range Reserve, California, USA - CZODoug2_1_16fungal (Hybrid Assembly) | ecosystem: Environmental > Terrestrial > Soil > Vadose zone... | reverse complement strand
GCCGATCGAGAGGGCGCCTGCGATCGCGGCGAGCGCTAGCGAATAGGCGATCGGCATGCCGATCAGAAAGCAGACCGCCATGGTCGCCAGCAGGATGAAGATATCCATGATCTTTCTTTCACTCGAAGGGTGCGGCTTCCGGATGGTGCGGGATCGGATCGGGCGGCAGTCCCAGGAAGATCCGTTCGACGATGAACAGCAGGAGACACACCCCGCCGACCGGGATCGGCAGATAGGTGACGCCGACCGACAGGCCGGGAAAGTCGGGGATGGTGTTGTGCCAGGTCACCTCGACCAGCCGCTCGCCCCAGACGATCATGAAGGTCGCGATCAGCGCCATCAGCAGCTGCACGACGAGATCGAGCCATCTCCGATACGGCTGCGGAAGCTGGTCGGCGAAATAGGACACGTTCATGTGCAGGTTGAGGCGGTAGGCCGCGGCGGCGCCGATGAATGTGAGGACGATGGTGAGGAGGATCGCCAGCGGCTCCGGCCACGAGGCGGCGCTGTTGAGCACATAGCGCGTGAACACCGCCCAGGGAATGACCGCGGAGATCAGGACCAGCGCCGTGACGCCGATGACGACGCACGCAAAGTAAAGACAGTTCATCGCACGGCGAAACAGCGCGGCCATTCTCAAGCTCCCGAGTGCCCGATCAGTCTTGCTAGCTGATCAGTCTTGCTAGCTGATCTCTTGGATGCGCTTGATCATGTCCTGGTATTTCGGGCCGTATTTGTCCCACACCGGCTTCACCGCGTTCTGGAACGGCGTCTTGTCGGCGATCGCGATGATTTCGCAGCCGGCGGCCTTGGCCTTTTCCATCGCCAGCTGCTCATACTTGTTCCAGAGCTCGCGCTCCTCGAATTGCGCCTCGCGGGCGAACTTCTTGATCAGGGCCTGGTCGTCGGCCGAGAGTGCGGTCCACGACCGCTTCGAGAACGCCAGCACTTCGGGAATGATGAGGTGCTCGGTGAGGGAGTAATATTTCGCCGCCGTGTAGTGATTGCTGAAAACATAGCTCGGCGGGTTGTTCTCGGCGCCGTCGACCACCCCGGTCTGCAGCGAACTGAACACCTGATCGTAGCCCATCGCGACGCCGTTGCCGCCCAGCGCGTTCATCATGTCGATGAAAATCGGGTTGCCCTGGACGCGGATCTTCAGGCCCTTGACGTCGTCGATCGTTTTGATCGGCCGCTTGGAATTGTAGATGCTGCGCGAGCCCGAATTCATCCAGCACAAGGCGACCAGGCCGGCATTGGCGTTGGCGGTGATCTTGTCGAGCAGTTCCTGCCCGACCGGGCCGTCCATCATCTTTTCGGCCTGCGCCATGTTCTTGAACAGGAACGGCATGTTGACGACGTTGATGTCGTCGACGATCGGCCCGATCGTGCCCGCGCTGACCCGCAGCAACTGGATGGCGCCGATCTGAGTCTGTTCGATGGTTTCCTTCTCGGCGCCGAGCTGGGCCGAGGGATACATCTGGATCGAGAGACGCCCGTTGGTGGCGGCCTCCAGCTTCTTGCCGATGCTTTCGGTGGCCGCGACCGTCGGGTAGCCGGCCGGCTGCACGTCGGAGGCCTTGAACACGGTCTTGGCTTGCGCGGATGCCGGCTGGAGCGGCAGCGTTGTGAATGCGCCAAGGCCAGTGCCAAGGCCGGCGCCGATCTTCAGGAAATCGCGGCGTTTCATCTGATGTCTCCCCTCTGTTTTTTCCGCTGCCGCCTTCGGTTTTTGTTTGCGGCTGCGTCGTCTGACTTAACTAACGTTGCTTGTCGAAATACTCCGGATTGACGGTTTGCGTGGCGGAGATGTCGCCGAGCAGCCGTTCGAGATGTTTTTCCATGGCGATCCCGGCCTTGCCAGGATCATGCGCTTCGATCGCCGCCAGCACGAGCTCATGCTCCGCGATCACCTGCGTCATCCGCCCCTTCTGCGGCAGGGTGAGCTGGCGAAAGCGGTCGACATGAACCTTGACCTGCTGGATCAAGGTCCAGATCCCCGGATATCCGGCGACATCGGCGATGGTTGCATGGAAATGTTCATCGGCCTGATGAAAGGCGTCGCGGTCATCGGCCGCGTCCGCCTCGCGCTGGCGCTGCAGGATCGCCTGCAGGCTGAGGATCTGGCTTGTGGTGGCAAGGCCTGCGGCCAAGCGCGCCGTGGTGGCCTCGAGCGCCTTGCGGACGATGATGGCTTCCGGCAGCGCCGACAGCGGAATGCGCGAGACGAAGATGCCCGATTGCGGAAAGATTTCGACCAGGCCTTCGTCGGACAATTTCAGGATCGCCTCGCGGACCGGTGTCCGGCTCACGCCATAGGCGAGCGCGATTTCGGCTTCCGAGACGACTTCGCCCGGACGGCGTTTCAGCGCCACCAATTCGGCGCGAAGGTCCGCATGGATACGCGACGCGGCCGTGACGCCCCGCGGCCGGCCCTTGCGCATGCCGGTGGCAGGCGGACGCAGCGCTGTTTCTACCTTTCTTGTCGTCCGCGCGGGCATGGTTGATCTCGGTTGCATCTGATATATTAGTATATGAATTGATCCTGGCGCAATGGTAATCGGCAGACGGGCCGGACAGGGAGGTCGTCATGACCGACTATCGCAAGCTTTTCGACCTCTCTGGCAAGACCGCCGTGGTGCTGGGCGCGGCCTCCGGCATCGGCAAATCGTCGGCAGAGGCGCTGGCCGCGCTCGGTGCCCGCGTGCTCTGTGCCGATCGGGCGGCCGACGGCGCGGAAGCAACCGCGGCAGGCATCCGCGAGCAGGGCGGGTCGGCGGAGGCGACCGTCTGCGACGCGGCCGACCGCGCCAGCGTTACCGCGCTGGGAGGCATAGCCAGCGAGAGGTTTTCACGGCTCGACATCGCCGTCACCACGCCGGGCCTCAACATCCGCAAGCAGATCCTCGACTACACCGAGGAGGACCTCGATCGCGTGATCAATCTGAACATCAAGGGCACGGTGTGGTTCTTCCAGGCCTTCGGCCGCATCATGACCCAGCAGAGAAGCGGCAGCCTGATCGCCTGTTCATCCATTCGCGCCGTGACCATCGAACCCGGCCTTGCCGTCTACGGCTCGACCAAGGCCGCGATCGGCCTCTTGGTGAAAGGCTTTGCATCCGAGGTCGGCCGCTTCGGCGTACGGGTCAATGCGATCGCGCCGAGTGTCGTCGAGACCGCGCTGACCGGCCCGATCAAGGATCGGCCGGAGATCTTCAATCTCTATGCCGCGCACACCGTGTTCAATCGCTGGAGCAGCCCCGACGAGGTCGCGACCGCCGTTGCCTATCTGGCTTCGGATGCCGCGAGCTATGTCAGCGGCAGCACCTTGTTCGTCGACGGCGGCTGGACCGCGATCGATGGGCCGCCGACAGGCTTGACGAAATTGACCGATTGAGGCCGGCTACGGCTAGCATGATCCGGAAAAGTGTGCAGCGGTTTTCCGAAAAGATCATGCTCAAAACAAAGACCTAAAGCGCGATGACGATTCATCCAAATCTCATCGCGCTTTAGGAGCCGCCGATGAAGCCGGCATGGCTGCGCAAGTCTCGCGCGTCGGCGCTTGTCAGCAACTCAATCAACACCTGCGCCGGCCCGGCATTGGAGGCCTGGGTGGTTACGCCGGCCGTATACATGGTCTTCAATTCGCAGCCCGGCGGCAGCGGTCCCGACAAGACGATGCCTGGCGTCGCGATGATCTCGGTCGATTGCGTGCAGCCGATCGGCCGTGCGGCGTCGGAGGCTGCAAGATGGCGCATCGCGGTCGCACCGTTCGGATAGATTTTCAGCCGCTCCGCCACGTCGACCGCGATACCCAGTTGGTCCAGCACCTTTGCGATGTGTATCCCGGCGGTCGAAGCCTTGGTGTCCGGCACGAAGATCGCATCCGCCGCCAGCAGCACCGCGCGCAGGCTCGCGGCATCGCCGACATCCACTTTGGGATCGCCCGCGCGCACCGCGACCGCGGTCTCGACCAGACCGACATCGGCAATCGAGGCGGGGACCACGAGTTTTTCATCCGCAAGCTTCGCCACCAACGCAGCGGTCAAGATGATGATATCCGTCGGCACGCCATTACGTAACTTATCGGCCATGGCGCCGACCGCGCCGTATTCGCCCGCGATGTCGAAGCCGGTCTGGCTCTTGAAGGCGCTCGCGAGGCTCGCGACCAGCCCCTGGGCTGCGCCGCCGCTCAGGATATTGAGATTTTTCATCAGGATAATTCCATCGCTGCGATCAGGCTGTCGCGGGTGATCGGGAGATTGCGGACGCGCACGCCCAGGCAATCGAATACGGCATTGGCGATCGCGGCGGTGACCGGGCCGTGCGCGGCTTCACCGGCACCCACCGGATCGGCGTCCGGCCGCTGGATCACGTCCACGTCCACCACCGGCACCTCGCTGAAGCGCAGGATCGGGTATTCAGTCCAGCTATGGCTGGTGATGCGCGCCGTATCGAAACGGACGCGCTCTTTCAGCACCCAGCTCGTCGCCTGGATCGCGCCGCCCTCGATCTGGTTGATGACGCCGTCCGGGTTGATGGCCTCGCCGACGTCGACCGCGACCGAGAGCTTTTTGACGCGGATGTCTTCCTCCCCCTCGATCTCGGCGACAACCGCGCAATAGGCGCCGGTATTCTTATAACGGGCGAAGCCGATGCCATAACCGATGCCCGATTTGGCCGCCGGCTTCCAGTTCGCCCGCTTGGCGGCGGCCCGGATGACATCCTTCGCCCGCTCGTCGGTGAGATGGCGCAGCCGGAACGCGACCGGGTCTTCGCCGCGCTCGATGGCGATTTCATCGAGAAAGGATTCGATCGCGAACACATTGCCCTGCGCGCCGAGCGTCCGCAGCGCGGAGGTGCGGACCGGCATCGTCAGCAGGCGATGGCTTTCGATCGTCCAGGACGGGAAATCGTAGAGCGGGATCGAATTGCGGTCGCCACCGCCGCCATTGGCCTGCGGTGGATTGGCCGAGATCATCCGCGGAAACGGCTGCTCCAGCTCAAAGGCCGCCAGCAGCGCGGGTTGCGATGCACGGCCTGGACGCGCCGCATGCCCGTTGCTCCAGATCGAATGCCGCCAGCTGACGATCTCGTTTTGCGCATCCAGATCGGCCCCGATCTCGATCGCCATCGCCGCGCCAAACGGCGCGTGCGTCATCTCGTCGGCCCGTGACCATTGCACCCGCACCGGCCGTCCGTCGGCCGCACGCGCGAGCAGCACGGCATCGAGCGCGACATCGTCGGCGGCGTTGTGGCCATAGCAGCCGGCGCCCTCCATATGCTCGACCGTGATGTTCTCGGTGGGCAGCTTGAGCACCAGCGCCAGATCGGCACGCAGGAGATAAACGCCCTGGCTATGGGTCCAGACCCGGACGCCGTCGCGGTTCCACTGCGCTATCGCGCAGGAAGGCGCGATCGAGGCATGCGCGATGTAGGGACGGGTGTATTGCTGCCGGACGGTTCGTGTCTTTGCGCCGATCGTGGCCGCGGTCCTGGTGTCGATCACCGTCGATTCAACCGGCTGGGCCTTGAGAAAAGCCGCCAGATCGTTCTCATTCGGCAGCGCCTCGCCCTCCGACCACGTCGCGCCTTTTCGCAATGCGCCGAGCGCCGTCTCGGCACTTCGTTCGGTCTCGCAGACCACGCCGGAAAAACTGCCGTCGCGCACGATCGCGACCAGGCCGGGCACGGCGCGCGCGCCATCTTCGTTCAAGTCAACGAGTTTCGCCCGAGAGATGTCCGGCCGTAACACGCGGCCATGCAGCATGCCGGGCAGGGCGGTGTCGTGGATGAAACGCGGGTGGGCGAACACCTTGTCGGGAATGTCGACCCGCTGCACCGAGTGGCCGGCCAGCGCGCGTTGCGCCACTGATTTGGGGGCGGCGACCGGCGTCGCGTCACGGTCCAGCGAGACCTCGTCGGCCAGTTCCCAATAGCTGGTCCTGACATTGCCGGGCCCGGAAATCGTCCCATCGCTGATGTTGAGCGCAGTCGGATCGACGCCCAGCCGGTCGGACGCCGCGGTGAGAAAGAGCTGCCGGATTTCCGCGCAAGCCTGCCGGATCGCGCGCCCGGAATGCTGGATCGACAGGCTGCCCGAGGTGACGCCTTCGTTCGGACTCGCGGAGGTCGAGGCGCGGACCATCCTGACGCGGGCGATATCGACGTCGAGTTCGTCGGCGGCGATCTGGGCCAGCGCCGTGACGATGCCTTGCCCGATCTCGACCTTGCCCGGCGACAGCGTCACTTCGCCGTCCGCGGCAAACCTCACCCAGGACGACAGCCTTGGATTGGCCGCCAGGCTGACCGGCAATTTCGCCGCGGCGGTCATGGTGCCGCCAGATCGTCGGCCAATTCGCCGGCGGCCCGCAGCACGGCCCGCACGATGCGGTTATGCGAGCCGCAGCGGCACAGATTGCGGTCGAGCGCGTGGCGCACCTCCGTCTCCGAGGGCTTCGGGTTTTGCTTCAGGAGCGCCGCCGCGCTCATCATGATGCCGGGCACGCAATAGCCGCACTGCATGGCCTGTTCGGCGATGAAGGCGCGCTGCAGCGGGTGCGGCCGTTCCAGGCTTCCCAGGCCTTCCAGCGTGGTGACCTCCTTGTCCGCGACCGACCACAGCGGCGTATCGCAGGCGGTGACGGCGTGGTCGCCGACGATCACATGGCAGGCGCCGCACTCGCCCGCGCCGCAACCGAAATGCGGTCCGATCAGGCCGAACTGTCCGCGCAGGATATCGAGCAGCAGGCGATCGGGATCGGCGTCGACCTCGGTGGCAACGCCATTGAGGCGAAATCGCGTGGTTGACATGGCAGGCGGACGACCTTCATTGCAACACTTGGATTGCAAGGCTTGAAGTTGGGGCTTGAAGTTGGGGCTTGGATCTAAGGCTTGAGTATCAGGACTTGTCGAACTTCTTGACGACTTCAGCCCATTTCACAATATCGCCGCGCAGGAATTTGTCGAATTCCTCCGGCGTCATCGCCATCGGAACTGCGCCCTGCTCGTTCCAGAGCTTGACGATGTCGGGCCGCTTGATGGCGGCGTTCACGGCGGCGTTGAGCTTGTCGATGATCGCTCTGGGCGTGCCGGCAGGCGCCATCAAGCCGAGCCAGATCGTCGCCTCGTAGCCGGGAACGCCGGCCTCGCTGGCGGTCGGGACGTCGGAAAGCACGCTGGAGCGTGATTGGCCGGTGGTTGCGAGCGCGCGCACCTGTTTTTCACCGATATTGGGCGCCATCGCGGGTACCGCGTCGATCATCATCTGCACCTGGCCGCCGATCACGCCGCTGCGCGCCTCGCCGCTATTGCGGTAGGGAACGTGGACGACATCGATGCCGGCCATGGATTTGAACAGCTCGCCGGCCATGTGATAGGGCGTGCCCTGGCCCGAGGAGGCGTAGTTCAGTTTTCCAGGCTGCGATTTCGCCAGCGCAATGAACTCCTGCAACGTCTTTGCCGGCACCGAGGGATGCACCACGATCACGAGATCGGAATAATTGACCGGGGCGATCGGGACGAGGTCGCGCATCAGCTCGTATTTGCGCTGCGGCACCAGCGATTCATTGGCCGTTTGGGTGTTGGACATCATCAGCAGCGTATAGCCGTCGGGTGGCGACTTGGCGGCCTCCAGCGTGCCGATCACGCCACCCGCGCCGGTGCGGTTTTCCACAACAAAGGGCTGGCCGAAACCTTCCTGCAGGACGTTGCCGATCAGCCGCGCGGCGACATCGGCGGGCCCGCCGGCGCCGAAGGGAACGACGATCCTGACCGGGCGCGCCGGATAATCCTCGGCATTGGAAGGTGTGCTCATTACCGGCGCCGCCAGCAAAGCCGCGAACGCCAGCGCAATCCTTGCCCCAATCCGTGTGCTAATGCTTGCGCGGTTCATTTCAATCTCCCTGGAACTTCTTTCATTTTGTGGACAATCTAGCTGCAACGCAAACTGGCTACGCCTCGCGCGGGTAAATCGTGCTTGATGCGGAAGTGATGGATGGTCCGGTCGCCGGATCGTTCCTCGCCATGTTCGCGTGCATCAAGCAGCATACCAGCCGGTCTGTCGATGATAGACTCAGGGCATGCGGTCGGAATAAAAGGTAACTCGTGGTGTACCGGCATCGCCAATGAACGGATCGGCCGAAAGAAGGCGTAAAATGAGATCTGGGAAAGTGTCGCGTCGTGACGTGCTCAAGGGCGCGGGCGCCGTTGTCGTGGGGGCTGCGTTTTCCACCAGGGTGATGGCGAGCGCGCCGCCGCCGGAGCCGGTCACACCGGCCTTGATTGAAGCGGCAAAGAAGGAAGGCCAGGTGAGCTACTACACCTCGACCGACCTGCCGGTCGCCGAGAAGGTCGCCAAGGCGTTCGAGGCCAAATATTCCGGCATTACGGTGCGCGTCGAGCGCACCGGCGCCGAGCGCGTATTCCAGCGCATCGGGCAGGAATATTCGAGCAATATTCACGCGGTCGACGTGGTCAATTCCTCCGATGCCGCGCATTTCATCGTCTGGAAGCGCGACGGCATCCTTTTGCCCTACGTGCCCGAGGATGTCGCGAAATACCCTTCCGAGCATCGTGATGTCGACGGCCAGTTCGCGAGCTTCCGGGTCTGGCTCTCGATCATCGCCTACAACAGCTCGCTGGTGAAACCGGAGGACGCGCCCAGGAGTTTTGCCGACCTGCTCGATCCCAAATGGAAGGGGAAAATCGTCAAGGCCCATCCGGGCTATAGCGGCACCATCATGACCGCGACCTACCAGATGCAGCGCGATCTCGGCTGGAGCTTTTTCGAACAGCTCGCCAAACAGAACATCATGCAGGTGCAATCCTCCGCCGATCCGCCGAAGAAGCTCGATCTCGGCGAACGGGCGGTGATGGCCGACGGCAACGAGTACAACATCTTTCAATTGAAGGAGGGGGGCCGCCCGGTCGAGCCGGTCTATGCGACCGAAGGTTCGCCGCTGATCATCGGCCCGAACGGCGTCTTCAAGAACTCGCCCAATCCAAACGCCGCCAAGCTGTTTCAGTCATTCTGCCTCGGTCGCGAGGCGCAACAGCTCATCATCGATGTCGGAGGCCTGCGCTCGGTGCACCCCGATACGCAGGACAAGCCCGGCCGCAAGCCGCTGAAGGATATCAAGACCATGAAAGATGACGCCGCCGCGGTCGAAAAAGAGGGCGAGGCCATCAAGTCGCGTTACTCCAAGATATTCCACGTATGACTGGAAGATCATGACAAACGGTCAGCCGCAAATGTCCGTTGCCGAGGCGCTTGCCGAGAAAATCGCCACGGTCAGGCCGGGCATGCTGACGGCGATGACCACGCGCAAATGCCAGGACCTGCTGATCGACATCGTCGGTCTCTGCGTCACGGCGCGCCACGAGGATTATGTCGCGAGCGCGCTGAAGAGCTGCGACGACGACGGCATCTGTACCGCGATCGGACATGTCCGAACGCTGACGGCCACCGGCGCTGCGTTCGTCAACGGCACCGCGGCCCATGGCGAGGATTTCGATGATACGTTCGAGGGCGGCCCGGTGCATGCCGGTGCCGTCATCGTCCCCGCGGTGCTCGCCGCCTGCGAGCGGCACAATCCGGATGGGCGCATGGCGCTGGTCGGGATCGCGGTCGGTACTGAAGTGCTGTGCCGGTTGAGCCTCGTGGTGCCCAAGGCCGTTCACAAGGCGGGCTTTCATCCAACGGCGGTGTTCGGCGCCATGGGCGCCGCGGCCGGCGTCAGCGCGGCGCTCGGACTTGATCCCGTGCAGATCGTGGATGCGCTCGGGATCGCCGGCAGCATGGCGGGCGGCATCATCGAATATCTTGCCGAGGGCGCCTGGACCAAGCGGCTGCATGCGGGCTGGGCCGCTCAGTCAGGCATTCGCGCGGCGCTATTAGCGAGCGAAGGTTTTGTCGGACCGCGCACGGTGTTCGAAGGCGTGCACGGCCTGTTCAACGGTTTCGCGCACACGACGGAAGGCGACTACGAAGCCCTGACCGGCGATTTCGGCACCCGCTGGGTGACCGACACGCTGGCCTTCAAGCCGTATCCCTGCGGAACGATGGCGCAGCCTTATATCGATTGCGCGCGGGCGCTGGCCGGACGCGGCGTGCATCCCGAAGAGGTCACCGACATCGTCTGCGAGGCAGCGGAGGGGACCGTGCACAGGCTGTGGGAGCCGCTCGCCGACAAGCAACGCCCGCCGAACGGCTACGCAGCGAAATTCGCGGTGCCGTATCTGCTGGCGACCGGGTTCGTCTATGGTGGCGTCGGCCTCGGCGCCTTCACCGAGGGTGCGATCCGCGACGAGCGCGTGCTCGCGCTGGCATCGAAAGTGAAATACGTCATCGATCCCGACAATCCTTATCCCAACAACTATACCGGCCATATCCGCGCGACCTTGCAGGACGGCAGCGTGATCGAGGAGCGGCAGCCGCATCTGCGCGGCGGCGCGCAGGAGCCGCTGACGCGGCAGGACGTGATCGACAAGTTCATCCTCAACGCCGACCATGGCGGCTGGACCAAGGCGCAGACCGTCGCCGCCTTGAAACTGATCGCGGTGCTTTACAATGACCGTATCGATCTCTCGGCGCTGCGTGGGTAGCACGATATGACCGATAGCAATGAATTTGCTGGCAAGGTCGCCATCGTCACGGGTGCGGGACGCAACATCGGCCGCGCCATTGCGCTGACGCTGGCGCGATCCGGTGCCTCGGTCCTGGTCAATGCGCGCAGCAACCGCGCCGAAGCGGACGAGGTCGTGCGCGCGATCGAATCCTTAGGCTCCGAAGCGATCGTCCATATCGGCGACGTCGCCGATGCCACGGCTGTGGCCGCGATGGCGGATGCGGCACTGGCTCGTTTTGACCGCATCGATATTCTGGTCAACAATGCTGCGTTGCGGCGGGAGAAGCCGTTCGCCGAGATGGACTATGCCGAGTGGCGCGAAATCCTCGACGTCACGCTTGACGGCGCCTTTCACTGCACCAAGGCCTGCCTTCCGGCGCTGCGAAAAAGCGGAGCGGGAACCATTGTCAATATCGGCGGCCTCAGCGCCCATACGGGGGCCGGCAACCGCGCCCACGTCATCACGGCCAAGGCTGGCATCGTCGGTCTCACCCGTGCGCTGGCCAATGATCTCGCCGCCGACGGCATCACCGTGAACTGCGTGGTGCCGGGCTTGATCGGCACGCCGCGTCCGAAGGGCCAGCCGGAACCGGCGCATCATCTGACGCACCAGACCATTACCGGCGAGCGCGGCAGGCCCGAGGATGTCGCAGCCGTGGTCCGCTTCCTGTGCAGCCCTGCCGCGCGCTACATGACGGGTCAGGCCATCCACGCCAATGGCGGGGCTTATTTCGGCGGATAACAGATAGCTTTGGCGTGGATCGGGCAGGGGTTGCCGGATAAATGCGCTCCGCTGGGCCGGTTTTTGATGTTACATTTGTAATATGAATCAGCACGCCAAGATCCATACCGAGAGCGACAGCAAGATCGCGATCCGCCACTCCACCTGTCCGCATGATTGTCCGTCGGCCTGTGCACTCGATGTCGAGGTGATCGGCGGCCAAAGTATCGGCCGGGTGCGCGGCTCCAAATTGCAGACCTATACCGCCGGCGTCGTCTGCGCCAAGGTCGCGCGCTACGCCGAGCGCATCCATCATCCCGATCGGCTGACGCATCCGATGCACCGCATTGGGCCGAAGGGCTCCGGCCGGTTCGCGCGGATTTCGTGGGACGAGGCGCTTGACGAGATTGGCGATCGGTTCAATCGGGCAGAGCGCGAGTTCGGCGCCGAGTCGGTCTGGCCGTATTATTACGCCGGCACCATGGGCCTGGTGATGCGAGACGGCATCAACCGGCTCTCCCATGTGAAGAAATATTCGCGTTTTTATTCCACCATCTGCGCCAATGTCGCCCGCGTCGGATTCGCCATCGGCACCGGCAAGATCGCAGGCGTCGATCCGCGCGAAATGGCCGTCTCCGACCTGATCGTGATCTGGGGCACCAATCCCGTGAACACCCAGGTCAATGTGATGACCCACGCCTCCCGCGCCAAGAAGGAGCGCGGCGCGCGGATCGCGGCGATCGACATCTACAACAACGACACCATGAAGCAGGCCGACATCAAGATCCTGCTGCGGCCCGGCACCGACGGCGCGTTCGCCTGCGGCGTCATGCACGTGCTGTTCCGCGAGGGCTATGCCGATCGCGCCTACATGGCAAAGTACACCGATTGCCCGGCCGAGCTCGAGGCGCATCTTGCGACCCGCACGCCGGAATGGGCCTCGGCGATCTGCGGCGTGCCGGTTTCGGAAATTGAAGCCTTCGCGCGGGCGGTAGGCCAGACCAGGCGCACCTTCTTCCGCCTCGGCTACGGCTTCACCCGCAGCCGCAACGGCGCGACGCAGATGCATGCCGCGCTGTGCATTCCGGCCGTGACCGGCGCCTGGCAGCACGAAGGGGGAGGCGCCTTCTTCAACAATTTCGCGCTCTGGCACTTCAACGAGTCGATCATCGAGGGCCATGACGCGATCGACCGCAACACGCGCGCCCTCGACCAATCCAAGATCGGTCGCATCCTGACCGGCGATGCCGAGGCGCTGCATGGCCGCGGTCCGGTCAAGGCGATGCTGATCCAGAACACCAATCCGATGACGGTCGCACCCGAGCAGGCGCTGGTGCGACAAGGCTTTGCGCGCGAGGACCTGTTCGTCGCGGTGCACGAGCAATTCATGACCGAGACCGCGCAGATGGCCGACATCGTGCTGCCGGCCACGATGTTCATGGAGCATGACGATCTCTATTACGGCGGCGGCCATCAGCACATCTCGGTCGGACCGAAACTGATCGATCCGCCCGGCGAATGCCGCAGCAATCATGAGGTGCTGCGGGAGCTTGCGCCCCGGCTCGATGCCCGCCATCCCGGCTTTACGATGACGCCGCGCGAACTGATCGACGCCACGCTCAAGCTCAGCGGCCATGGCGACATCGCGACCTTGGAGGCGGACCTCTGGCGCGACCTGCAGCCGGATTTCCGCACCGCCCATTATCTCGATGGCTTTGCGCATGCCGACAAGAAATTCCATTTCAAGGCCGACTGGGCGCATCCGCCCTTCGGCACCAAGATGGGCGACATCGAGAGCATGCCCGCGCTGCCCGATCACTGGACCATCATCGAGGAGGCGGACACGGCGCATCCGTTCCGGCTCGCCACCAGCCCCTCGCGCAGCTTCCTCAACACCTCGTTCAATGAAACGCCGTCGTCGCAGGCGCGCGAGGGCAAGGCTTCCGTGATGATGCATCCGCTCGATGCCGCTTCGCTCGGGATCGCGGATGGTGACGTCGTGACGCTCGGCAACACGCGCGGCGAGACGACATTGGTCGTCAAACTGTTCGAGGGCGTGCGCCGCGGCGTGCTGATCGCCGAATCGGTCCATCCGAACCGCGACCATATCGGCGGCCGTGGCATCAACACGCTCACCGGCGCCGAGACTGTCGCGCCGATCGGCGGCGCGGCGTTTCATGACAACAAGGTCTGGGTGAAGCGGGCGGTCGCTTAGTTCTGCTATTACGGCTTTTGCGCCTTTCGCACGGCGATGATGCCCAATCCGGCGAGATGGGTGTCGACGAATTGCGCGACCTGCTGGCGCAGTTTTTCCGGCGGCACCGCGACCATTCGCTCTTCCAGCCCCAGCGAGATGATGCCGTGCACCGCGGAGAACATCATCCGCGCCAACAGAGCGACTTCGGTCGAATCTTTGTCCGGCAGCAGGCGCACCAGCGGCTCATGCATCAGCGCGAAGGCCTGCATGACCATGATGAGGATGTCCTCGGGGAAGGGACGATCCTGCTCCATCCGGTGCTCGAACAGCGACCGCAGAAGATTGGCGTGCTCGGTCGCGAAATCCAGATAGGTCGCGGCGAATCCGTGAAGCTGGCGGATCGGGTCGTCGGCCGGCAACGCCACTAGCCGCGCGGCGAGGGCCTGAACGGTTTCCCGGTTCACGGTCAGGATCAGGCCGTCGAAGTCGCCGAACTCGTTATAGACGCTGCCGATCGAGCAGTCCGCGGCTTCCGCAACATCGCGAACCTTCAACGATCTCAGGCCTTTAGATGCGATTAAGTTGCGCGCGATCTCCAGCAGCAGGAGCCGCCTTTTACCTTTTTTCTGGTCCCGTAAAGATTCTTCTTGAACAATGTTCATTTCTCGATTATCCGTGTTGAACATTGTTCAAATAACCCAAAGGCAACCGACATGCAAACCCTTATTGTCCAGGTCGCGACCGATTTCGTTGGCGATGCCACCGCTCTGGTGAACGGTTTCGGCCGAATCGTGACTCACATCGTGATGGCCCCGATCGAGCGTATCGCAAATGCCTGTGACGTCGCGGGCATTCTGCCCAAGCGGCGCGCGGTGAAGAAACGTGCGAACAACGGCTTCGTGATGCAGAGCTCCATCCACCAGGCGAGGCGGGGGCGCCGTTCGCACCGGCGCGGCGGCGGGTTTGGCTGCTTGCGTTTCCTTGGCGAATTGACGTGAGGCGGGAGCGACCCATGGGTGAGTTTTTCGCTCGGTTATTCGATCTGCTGGAGGGCCTGCAGGGCAGGCCCTCCTCGCCGATCGCGAGCCTCGACCGCTCGCTCGCGGCAGCCGGCCACGCCCACATCGCCGCGCGGCGTGCGCTCGCGGTGGCGATGGCGGAAGAAGCCCGCGAAACCGATCGCCGGACGGCGTTGGCAGCCAAGCTCGGCGACCTCGAAACGCGCGCGCTGGAAGCGCTTCGGGCGGGCCGCGAGGACCTCGCGGTTCAGGCAGCCGAAGCCATTGCGGCGATGGCGACCGAGATCAACGCCTCGGAACGCGCCTCGCAACGTTTCGCCGCCGAAGTGGCGCTGGCGCGACGCGAGGTCGACGCGCAACGACGGCGGTTGGCGGAGCTCGATCGCGGCCGCAGGCTCGCCAGGATCGGCAGCGCATTGACCGCCACCGCGCGCAGCTCGCGAAACGGCCTCGACAGCTTCACCGAGGCGGAGGCAGCCCTCGCTCAAGTCGTGGCGGACACTCACGACGCCCGCGCCGTGCGCGAAGAGATGGCGCCGACCGCGGAACGTCTCATCGAACGCATGTCGGACGAAGGCTTTGGCGAACCCACGCATGTGCGCGCCAGCGACGTCCTGACCCGGCTCAAGGCCGTGGCCGGCGGAGCGCAAGGCGCGGCCCTCCAAGGCGCGACACTCATCGAATCCTCGACGCATTTTCAATAAAGGAATTACCATGAGCGAACATCTGACCCATGTGGAGCGGCCGACCAGTGCCTGGATAAGTTTTTCGTACATTTCCTTCGGGGCATCCTTGCTGATGGTCGGCGGCGGTATTTTCGCGCTGCCGCTGGATTGGTGGGTGCGCGCCTATCTCGCAATGGGGGTAACGATGGTGGTGCAGTCCTGCTTCACGCTTTCCAAGAACTTTCGCGATCTCCATGAAGCAAGCCGCATGATCAACCGGATAGAAGAAGCCCGAACCGAGCGGTTGCTCAGCGCCGAGAGAAACTGAGGCCGGCCCGCCGACCGTCATTTTGAACCCGCCTTTATCCCGCAACGTCATAATCCGTGGCAATCAAGGTTGCCCGCCGCAAACCAGGAACCACCCATGATCAAGCAGTTGATGTCGTCACGCCGCTTCGCGCCGCTGTTCTGGGCGCAGTTCTGCTCAGCGCTCAACGACAATGTGCTCAAGAATGCGCTGGTCATCATGCTGCTGTACGGCGCAGCCGAAGGCCATGGCGATGCGCTGGTGACGGTCGCGGGCGCGGTCTTCATCTTTCCCTTCTTCATCCTCTCGGGCCTCGGCGGCGAACTTGCCGACAAATTCGTCAAGTCGGTCGTCGCGCGGCGGCTGAAATTCGCCGAGATCTTCGCCGCGGCGTTCGCGGCCGGCGGCTTCTTCCTGCATTCGATCCCGCTCCTGTTCGTCGCGCTCGGGCTGTTCGGCATCGTTGCCGCGCTGTTCGGGCCGGTCAAATACGCCATGCTGCCGGATCAGTTGTCGGTCGGCGAACTCGCCACCGGCAATGCGCTGGTGGAGGGGGCTACCTTCATGGCGATCCTGATCGGCACCATCGCCGGCGGCCAGCTTGTCTCGGGCTCCTCGCATATGGGCTGGGTGTCGCTCGCCGTCGTAGCACTCGCGCTGTTCTCCTGGGGATTCGCCGCGCGGATTCCGCGAACCGCGCCGTCGGCGCCCGATCTTCCCGTCACCGCCAATCCCTGGACCTCGACCTATCATCTCTTGAAGTCGCTCTATGCCGAGCCGCGTCTGTGGGACGGCATGGTGATCGTGTCCTGGTTCTGGCTGGTCGGCGCCGTCGTGCTGTCGCTGTTGCCGGCACTGGTCAAGGGCGTCATCGGCGGCAGCGAAGGTGTCGTGACGATGTGCCTCGCGATCTTCGCCATCGGTATCGCCGCGGGCTCGCTGTTCGCCGCCCAGCTCAGCCATGTCCGCCCCAATTTGGCGCTGGTGCCGATCGGCGCCATCGTGATGGGCTTTGCCGGTCTCGACCTCGCCTGGGCCATCGGCCACACGATTGCGGGAAGCGACATTTCGCCGGCGGCGTTTGCGGCGTCGTTTTCGGGATTGCGGATGCTGATCGACTTCGCCGCCTTTGCGTTCGGTGGTGGCCTGTTCGTGGTGCCGTCTTTCGCCGCCGTCCAGGCCTGGTCGGCGCCAACCGAGCGCGCCCGAGTCATCGCCGGCGGCAACGTGCTGCAGGCCGCCTTCATGGTGGTCGGCTCGCTGTTCGTCGCATTGCTGCAAGCCGGTGGATTGCCGATCGCCTGGATCTTCTTCGGTCTTGCGGTGGCGAGCTTCGGTTCGGTCTGGTTCGTACTCAACAAATGGGGCCGCGAAGGCGTGCGCGATTTCGGCGCGCTGTTGTTCCGTGCGCTGTTCCGCACCGAGGTGCGCGGGCTTGAAAACCTGCCGCCGGCCGGCACCCGCATGCTGATTGCGCCCAATCACGTCAGCCTGCTCGACGGCCCGCTGCTGCACGCGATCCTGCCGATCGAGGCGTGCTTCGCGGTCGACACCGGCATTGCGAAAGCCTGGTGGGCGAAGCCGTTCCTGAAGCTGATCCGCCACACCACGGTCGATCCCACCAAGCCGCTCGGCGCGCGCGACCTGATCAAGCTGGTCGCGAGCGGCGAGCCGGTCGTGATCTTCCCCGAGGGGCGCATCACCGTCTCCGGCTCGCTGATGAAGGTCTATGACGGCACCGCGATGATCGCCGACAAGGCCGACGCGGTCATCGTGCCGATTCGTATCGAAGGCGCGCAGCGCTCGCATCTCAGCTATCTCAAGAACGGCGAGATCAAGCGCTCCTGGTTTCCCAAGGTGACGATCTCGATCCTGCCGCCGGTGAAGCTGTCCGTCGACGAGCAGCTCAAAGGCAAGATCCGCCGCAACGCCGCAGGTGCGGCGCTGCAGGACGTCATGATCGACGCCATGGTCAAGACCGCGATGCTCGACCACACTTTGTTCGAAGGATTGGCGCACGCCTATCGCGACCGCGACACCGGCAAGCCGATCATCGAGGATCCGCTCGGCACCAGATTGACCTACCGCAAGCTGATCCTCGGCGCCCAGGTGCTGAGCCGCAAATTGGAGCAGGGCACCTCCATCGGCGACAATGTCGGCGTGCTGCTGCCGAATTCGGCCGGTGTTGCCGTCGTGTTCATGGCGCTGCAGACCATCGGCCGCGTGCCGGCGATGCTGAATTTCTCCGCAGGTCCCGTCAACGTGCTGGCGGCGATGAAGGCAGCGCAGGTCACGACGATCCTGACCTCGAAAGCCTTCATTGAGAAGGCCAAGCTCGACAGGCTGATCGCCGCGATCGCGGCCGAGGCTAGGATCGTCTATCTCGAAGATGTCCGCGCCACGATCCGCCTCGCAGACAAGCTCGCAGGCCTCGCGGCCGGCACCGCGCCGCGCATTGCCCGCAGCGCCATCGATCCCGCCGTCGTGCTGTTCACGTCGGGCTCGGAAGGCACGCCCAAGGGCGTCGTCTTGTCCCATCGCAACATTCTCGCCAATGCGGCGCAGGCGCTGGCGCGGGTCGATGCCAATGCCAACGACAAGGTGTTCAACGTGCTGCCCGTGTTCCATTCGTTCGGTCTTACGGGCGGGATGATGATGCCGCTGCTCGCGGGCATTCCGATCTACATGTATCCGTCGCCGCTGCATTATCGCATCGTGCCGGAACTGATCTACCAGACCGGCGCCACCATCCTGTTCGGCACCGACACCTTCCTGACCGGCTATGCGCGCTCCGCGCACGCCTACGACTTCCGCACCTTGCGGCTGGTGCTGGCCGGCGCCGAGGCGGTCAAGGACCGCACGCGGCAGGTCTATATGGAGCGCTACGGCATCCGCATCCTCGAAGGCTACGGCGTCACCGAGACCGCGCCGGTGCTGGCGATGAACACGCCGATGGCCAACCGCCAGGGCACCGTCGGCCGGATCTCGCCGCTGATGGAATACCGCCTCGATCCGGTCCCCGGCATCGAGGAGGGCGGCCGTCTGTCGGTGCGCGGCCCGAATGTGATGCTCGGTTACCTCCGCGCGGAAAATCCCGGCGTGCTCGAGCCGCTCACAGACGGCTGGCACGACACCGGCGATATCGTCGCGGTCGACGCGCAGGGCTTTATCGCCATCAAGGGCCGCGCCAAGCGTTTTGCAAAAATCGCCGGCGAAATGGTTTCGCTGTCGGCGGTCGAGACGATGGCGGCCGCGCTGTGGCCGCAGGCAATGTCGGTCGCGGTCTCGATCCCCGATGCGCGCAAGGGCGAACGCATCGTGCTGCTCACCACGCAGAAGGACGCCGACCGCGCCGCGATGCAGCGCCAGGCCAAGAGCGTCGGCGCCTCCGAGCTCGCGGTGCCGGCCGACATCCGCGTGGTCGACAAGGTGCCGCTGCTCGGCACCGGCAAGACCGACTATGTCGGCGTCACCGCGCTCGCCAAGGAGATCGCCGAGCAACTCGCCGCCGCGCCTGCGAACTCGACCGAACCCACCGGCGAGGAGCCCGAGGCCGGGCCGGACTCGCTGCAGCAACACGTCGCATGACGGTTGTGCTTTCGGGGAGCATGTTGTCAGATAGCGGCAACTGCTCCTAAAGAAAGCACATCCCATGCCCCTTCCGCTCGACCCCGTCATTGAAAAAATCATTCCGCTGCTGCCGTTGCGCGATCCGGCGGTCATGACGCCGCAGAGCGCGCGCGATTCGCTGCGGGCGCTGGCGGATGCGCGGGCCGCGATTCCGCCGCCGCCGGTCGAGAGCGCCATCGATGCCGAGGTCAAGGGCGGCGCCGGCAGACTGGCCGCGCGGGTCTATCGCAACGGCAGCGCCAAATCGCCCACGATCGTGTTCTTCCACGGCGGCGGCTGGGTTGCCGGCGATCTCGAGACCCATGACCGGCAGGCGCGGCTGCTCGTGATCGAGACCGGCGCTGTGGTGATCTCCGTCGACTATCGCCGCCCGCCGGAGACGCGTTTTCCCGGCGCGTTCGAGGATGCCTTTGCAGCCACTCGCAACGTCGTCGCTCGCATCGGCGAATTCGGCGGCGACTTAACCCGAGTTGGCGTCGCCGGCGACAGCGCCGGCGGCAATCTCGCCGCAGCCGTTGCGATCGCGGCCCGCGACGCCGGCATCAAGCTCGCCGGGCAGTTGCTGGTCTATCCCGTCACCGATGCGTTGGGCCGTTTCGCCGATGCGCAGGCGAACGCGCGCTTTGCCTCGCGCCAGGAGAATGCCGAGGGCTATTTCCTCTCCCGCGCCGTGATGCAATGGTTTTGCGGTCACTATCTCGGCAGCGAAGCTGACGGCGCCGACTGGCGCGCTTCGCCGCTGCGCGCGGCATCGCTTGCTGGTCTTGCGCCCGCGATCGTCGCCACCGCCTGGTACGATCCGCTGCGCGACGAAGGCGCCGCCTATGCGAAGGCGCTGCAGGCCGCCGGCGTGCCGACGCAATATCATCCGGGGTTCGGCCTGATCCACGGCTATTTCGGCCTCGGCGATGCGTCCGAGGTCGCCCGCGCCGAAGCGCAGCGCGCGCGGGCGGATTTCAAGGCGGTGCTGGCGAAGGGGGCGTGAGCTTACCTCGCCCCGCTTGCGGGGAGAGGTCGAAATTCGCGTCAGCGAATTTCGGGTGAGGGGGTACAGGTCTTTCGATTTACACCGGCCGCGCGGATAGAGCCCCTCACCCCAGCCCTCTCCCCGCAAGAGCGGGGCGAGGGAGGAGTCGATGCTACCAGCGCGAATAGGCGCCGGTCAGCGTGCCGTTGTTGTTGCCGTCAGGCCCGACATCGCCTTGCGTCGAACTCGGCGTCGGGTGGTTGGTACCATTGGACGATCCATAGGATTGCGCCGGACGCGGATAGTATCCCGCCCGCGGTGAAACCGCCTCATATTCGGGGCCCCTTCGCTCCCAGCCCGCAGCGTTGCCGTAACGATCGTAGCCTTGCGCCAGCGCGCCGGCGGTACTGGCGATCAGCGACGCCGCGACCAGAGACAACAATTTGGTCTTCCGTTGCATCAGCATGTTCCTTTGCTGTTTGTTTCCCGATGTGGCCACTCAACAACGGCAATGCGGCAGCGTTCCGAGGCAGCCGATCAACTCTCGATCAACTCCGGATCACCTCTTGGAGATGGAATCAATCAATTGTGTTCGCCGTCATTGCGAGCCAACGGGTCGCGCGAATGCGCGCCCGATGACAGGCTTCCGCGAAGCAATCCATCTCTCGGCTTGCTG
>Ga0137412_10001045_pt1 | contig 20816 bp, 15 predicted proteins | sample CZODoug2_1_16fun_FD_122160 | JGI IMG/M metagenome (GOLD analysis project Ga0137412, IMG submission 122160) | Vadose zone soil fungal communities from Angelo Coast Range Reserve, California, USA - CZODoug2_1_16fungal (Hybrid Assembly) | ecosystem: Environmental > Terrestrial > Soil > Vadose zone... | reverse complement strand
GCAACGAGGCCAGCCTTGGACATTTGCCACTTGGTGGTAAGATGCGCTGCGGGAAGCCCTTGATGGCTAATCCCTAGGCCTGGCCTCAACGGTTCGTGAGATCCTCTGCGATGAATGGACAGGTGTGTTCTCGTCCCGCGTTTAGCGACGAGATGCGCTGCTAGACGGACGAGAAATCGTAACCAAATGTTCCGTAGCGAAACTAAAAGAATTCACACGCAGCGGCCAGCAGACTGGGTTACATTGAGTGACATTCCGGAGCTGAAATCCTCTTCAAGGCATTCCCCCAGGCTGCGTGAGGTAAATTCCTTGCCCTAGTGCAGATATTCGCTCGATTGTGTGCGTGGCCTTCAAGTGGTAGTGAAAACGTGACGTATTAACTTCCCGCAGTTTCCAAAATTGTGAGCTAGCTAATGCGGGACTCTTCGAAGGGGGAAATCATGTCCGACAACAATGCCAGGTTCTGGGAACCTGTGATTCGAGTGCATGGGCTTACGTCTGGCTGGACGTGGCTGCTTCAATGCGTGGTTCTACTCTTTGTTATAGTGTTTTCGTGTGTTCCGGCGGCGGCCCAGTGCGACGCCTTTGTCGCGCAAAACGCGTCAAATTCTGTTTGGGTGATTAACACATTGACGGATACGGCGGTCGCCGTGATCCCGGTGGATTTTTCGCCTTTTGGGGTTGCTATCACTCCGAACGGGGCGTTTGCCTATGTGACCAACACTGGAATAATATGCGATCTCTGTCCCGTCAGTCAGCCTCCCTCCGTATCGGTCATTGACACCGCCACTTACAAAGTGGTCGCCACGATCCCAGTGGGGCTGTACCCCGCCGGTGTTGCCATCTCGCCGAACGGAGCCTTTGCCTATGTGGCAAATTTTAACTCCAACAGCGTCTCGGTAATCGACACGGCCACCAACACTGTCACGGCCACCGTCACGGTGGGAACCAACCCCTTAGGCGTCGCCATCACGCCGAATGGTGCCTTTACCTATGTGACGAATTACACCTCTCATAGCGTTTCGATAATCAGTACGACCACGAATTCCGTCGTGGCTACACTCCCAATGGGAAGCCCGGCTTGGGGCGTGGCCAGCACCCCGAGCGGGGCTGCTGCCTATGTGACGAATCCGGGATCAAACAGCGTCTCAGTGATTAACACGGCCACCAACACGGTGGTCGCCTCAGTGGCAGTGGGCTGCGGCCCCACGTCCGTGGCTATCACACCGAACGGAACCCTTGCCTACGTGACGAACAGCTGTGACAGCACAGTCTCGGTGATTAACACGGCCACCAACACCGTGGTGGCTACCGTGGCGGTGGGAAGCCAGCCTCAAAACATTGCAATTACTCCGGACGGGTCGTTTGCCTATACGAGTAATTTCTTGACGGGGAACCTATCGGTAATTGACACCACGACGAACACGGTGGTGGACACGGTGCAGGCCGCAGGAACTGAGCCTCTGGGCATCGCTATTAAGCTACGACCTGACGCGCTCACGCCAAAATGCAGATAGGGGCAGTAGCACTATTTCTCGGAGGGCATTCCCGCTTAGCGACGAAATATGTTCCTGGCAGGAGGGGAGGGCAGGGGAGCTCTAAAATTTAATTCAGCGCTGGAACCAAAGGGAATTCATTGCCAATGCCCAAGCTTCTGCATGCCCCAGCGGACTACCCGCCGCGCACCCATCTCGAGGGCTCCGCGGCGGCGATAGCGAATTCTGTCCCCAAGTAATCGAGCCAATTCCGCCCCCAGTTTCCACCCGGAAGCGCCCATGTTTTCCACGACGTGTTCAACAGAGGAAGCCTTCGGAATCGCGATCACGTTCTCGCGGCGAATACACCAATTCAATGCAACTTGAGCTTCGCTCTTGTAGGACGCCTCAGCAGCCTTACGAAGAATCCCCTCCGGATCCGCCGCTCTGATATTTCCGAGGCCCGTTGCCAGCGGGCTGTACGCAATAACCATGATTCCGTTCTTCTGGCAATATTCCAGCAACCCTCCTTCAATAGTTCTCTCAATTAGGCTATAACGCACCTGATTGGCTGCGATTCGTTGCTTGGAAAGGGCCGCTTGGGCGTTCACCATGTCGCGCACGGAAAAATTGCTGACTCCGATGAACCGGATCTTTCCAGTATCAACGAGTTCCTCCATCGCTCGCATTGGTTCTTCGATGGGAATTGTGAGGTTGGGCCAGTGAAGCTGGTAAAGATCGATATGATCTGTGCCTAGTCGGCGGAGGCTTCTTTCCGCTGCCGCAAGCAAGTCGCGCCGCCTAAAATTCCGAGGAAGTGCTTTACTTGCGAGAAATACTTGCTGTCGCCGTCCCTTGATCGCCTCGCCGACGATCTCTTCAGTTCCATATGACTCGGCTGTGTCTATCAAGCGAGCCCCGCATTCGATTGCCGCGCGAAGCGGCTCGACACCTCCGCTGTAATTCCACGTGCCGAATCCGATTTCGGGCAGACGAATGCCCGTCTTGCCCAGTTCTCTTAAGAGCATGGATAAATGTTCATTTTTTTCCTAGGATGTGCTACGAAAGGCGCGAAGAATCCCCATTCCGAACATTCAAGCGGCGGCGCCACCCGAAGAGCTTGTTGGCCAGTTGATAGGCCTTCCTTGGAACCGGAGTCCGACCCCATAGCGTCCATCGGCTAGCCGCTGACAATAAACAACGGAGGCGAGGGCTGGCAGTTCACCCCTGAGCGGACTGATTATCAGTTGTTCATTCAAATCTCTCGCCCGCTGTGTCAACACGCGTATTCCCAGCGAGCAGACGTTTTCCGTAGTCGTTCGCTCAGTCGCAACCGGGTCCAGGACGCTGGAAATCTGCACCGGGACCGCCAGCCGAATCCGCTTCTCAAGTCGTCCAGACCGTGCAGGCATTTGTGAAATGACCTTCCAAGTTGGGTTCCGTCAGCCTGCACCGGGCTGGGCGGTGCCAAAAAGCTCCAGAAACCAGCAAGAATTTCAGCGATGGTGCTTGTCTAAAGTCCATAGTGCCTACTGAGAGTGAATACTGGTCTCCGTCTCGACGAGAAGTAGCCTTGATCGTCGCCGCTTCTGCTCGTACATGGCTCGGTCAGCCTTCACCATCAATTCTCCAATCGATGTGACGTTGCGCGGATCGAAACGCGCAACTCCTATGCTGAGAGAGATTTCATAGCGAGACTGTTCAGCACTAATTGATTTCAATCGCTCGAATAACCGAGCCTTGATCGTGGCTTCGCTGTGCCCGGCGGCCTCGACGGCCAGAACTGCGAATTCATCTCCTCCCAGGCGAGCCACAACATCTGAATCGCGAAATGTTTCTTCCAGAACGGCGGACGTGCGCTTCAACGCACAGTCGCCTTCAAGATGACCGAAGGAATCGTTGATACTTTTCAGGCCGTTCACATCCATCATAAAAAGTAACATTCCCCGGCCGGTGCGCCGTCCGAGTCTCATTTGGCGTTCTGCCATGGCCACGAAGCCGCGGCGGTTATACAAGCCAGTGAGTTCGTCGGTAAGCGCGAGATTTCCCAGTTCACCTTGCAACATGTATTGTTTTGCGGCGCAGCGGACAGCGCGCATCAAAAGTTCGCTCACCTGCTGACTCCTGGCGTCACCGAGCGACATGCCTTGAGGCTCGGTGCGCACATCTCGCAATAGACTGGCGAGTTCGCGATTTGCGTCCGAAAGAAGAGCCTGGAAAACATCATCAATCGCCGGATTTTCCCTGGACCGTGAAATACCAGAGACTTTGCGCCGAAATAATGTCTGCGGATCTACGGTCATATTCAGGATCGCCACGTCGGTCGGATCGTGTGCGGATCTCCGGCCTGCTCTGCGCTTCCGCGGATCACTGCTATATCCAGGCCAATTCAATCCCGTAGCCATTTCTGTTCATCCTTGAGTTGCGGACTGCCCTCGCCCGCAATCTCCATCTGTGTTGCGCTTTCCGTTTCCGACGCTTGTCTTGCGCTGCCCTGAACCTTCAATTCCGCCAGCAACGTATGGACTCTCACGTGCGTCTCGGCTCACGGCTAGATTCTCTTCTCTGGCCTGCCAAGTTGCCTCGGTCAACGCATCCTCCTACGTTCTGAGTTCGGCCCGCCTCCGTGTCAGCGCAGTTCGGTAGTTGGAGTGTTTGAGGTGGGGGGCCCCGATCACGGAGGCGGCCCGCTCCTCTCCTTTCAACATAGCCGGTTGCCACATGATTTCAATCCGGTGAATCACCCATTTCGACTGCGTGAAATGACCGAAAACGGTCTGGGGGTGGACCCTTCCAGGAGCGCGGTCAGGCCTGGATCAAACCGCGGCGGATGGCGTAGCGCACCAAGCTCGCTGTTTCGTGGATATCGAGCTTCTTCATGAGTCTTGCTCGATGCGATTCAGCAGTTTTTACGCTGATCCCCAATTGCGCCGCGACGTCCTTCGTGGACTTTCCTTCACCAACTAATTGGAGAACCTGGCGCTCGCGCCCTGAAAGGGGATCGGTCGAGTCATACGTTTTGGACAAATAAGCGTCAACAACTGTCCGTGAGATGCTCGGGCTAAGATAAACGGATCCCCGGCATACTTCTCGGATAGCATGCACGAAATCGTCGGCGGCCTGGTTCTTGAGCACGTATCCTTTTACTCCGGCACGGAGAGCCTCAGTGACGTACTGATCTTCGTCATGCTGTGTTAGCAGTATGACCTTTGTTCTCGGCGACGACTTCGTCATTTCCCGTGCTGCGTCAACGCCATTCATTATTGGCATGCTGATGTCCATGATGGCCACATCCGGCTTGTCCTTGGCAGCCAGGCGCAATGCTTCTTGTCCATTCGAGGCCTCGCAAACTACTTGGAATCCCTGCTTTTCCAGCAAAGCTTTGAGTCCCTGGCGGACCAGGTCATGATCATCGACAAGCAGGAGGCGAACGGCCATGGTATAGGGGAAAGCTTAGAAAATTCCTCGAATCCCTGGCAATCGGGTAGTTTCCTCCATTCTTCTCAGGTAAAGACCCGAGCTGGAGTAGTGTCGAGACAGATGCGCAAGACGAGCTGACGGCGGGTGTTATCCTACTGGAATGGTTCCACTTGCAGTGCAGCAACGGGCTGCGAGCTGGCAACCACCATCATTTCCATTCAGGGCTGCACGAGTCCACGGCGGACTGCGTAGCGGACAAGACTTGCCGTTTCGTGGATATCCAATTTTTGCATGAGCCGCATCCGATGAGATTCGGCCGTTTTTACGCTGATACCCAGAACACAGGCAGTATCTTTCGTGGATTTTCCTTCTGCGATCAACTGCAGCACCTGGCGCTCGCGGACCGTCAAGGGATCCGCTGGCCTATCGGCTTTGGTCCGGTAGGCCTCCATCACCGCGCGAGAAATTCCCGGGCTAAGATAGAACTCACCGCGGGAGACTTGTTGAATGGCATGGATGAGGTCACTTGCAACCTGATTCTTTAAGACGTAACCCTTGACTCCGGCCTCCAGAGCTTCATGGATGTACTGCTCCTCTTCATGCTGGGTGAGAAGGATTGCTTTAGTTTTCGGGCAGGAACGCCCCAGTTGACGGGCAGCATCAATTCCATTGAGAGTCGGCATGCTGATATCAAAGATGGCGATATCCGGATGGTGCGTTTCCGTCAAGCGCACGGCATCCTGGCCGTCCGAGGCCTCAGCCAGGACCTGAAATTTCTCCCGTTCCAGCAAAGACTTAAGTCCCTGACGCACCAGCACGTGGTCATCCGCGAGTACGATTCGAATTGGCATGATCAACCTCCAATGGTATTCGGATGGAAAGTATTGTTCCGTGGCCCGCTCCAGAATCGATTTGCAGGGTTCCTCCGATGGCGGTCACGCGCTCCTGCATGGCGATGAGTCCCAGTCCTTTCCGTTGCGGCGTCTTTTGAACCTCGCGAATATCGAATCCCGCGCCGTCGTCCCGGATCGAGCAGCACAGCAGCAGAGCATTTTCTTTGCGAGCGCGAATCCACACGTTTCCAGCCTTGGCATGTTTAACGGCGTTGGTCAGTGCTTCTTGAACGATGCGATAGAGGGTAGTTTCAATGGCGCTGGGCAGCCGTTCCGGATTCGGTGCTTCGATGTGGATAGGTAGATTGGCGCGTTTCGAAATGCCGTCGGCGAGAAAACGTACCGCGGGAATCCAGCCGAGGTCGTCTAGAATTGTCGGCCGAAGTTCATGGGAATACCGTCGTAAATGTTTCTCAACTTGGTTCAACATTTCTTTAATCCGCGCGAGCTGCGCTTGCTGTGGCTCGGGCAATTCCAGAGCCACTTCGGCGAGCGCGAGGTGCACGGCGACGAGCAGTTGTCCCGCCTCGTCATGGACCGCGTACGCGATGCGCTTGATCTCCTCCTCGAGCGTTTCGTTCAATTGACGCAGGGCCTTCACCGCATCCTGGAATCCCCGGTGTGCCATCTCGTAAGGAGACAGGCACTCCGCAAGAAATTCGGCGCTCGACTGGAGCAATTCCTCCCGGCGTTTCCCACTTTCCGCATCGCAAACCAAACCAAGAACAGCTTGATGATGCAACGAGGATATTTCCACGAGACTCTTTTGCTCGCCGAGAGCTCGACGGCCGAGTTCATACGCCCGACCCAGTGCGGGTTCGCCTCCCCCGGCCGCATATTCACGCAACGATGAGCGGTACTCGTCTTCAAAACCCGCGCGCGGCCTCGCCTTGCGTGGAATCGCGATCTTCATGGATTAATTCCCGTTAACCGTGAGACTAGGACGAGCGCATCATCATTTCCGCTGCGATACTGCTCGAGAATCCTGTCTGCCGACCTCTGCGGATTCTCCCGAGAGGAGAGGGTCGCGGAAAAATCACTTCGGACTCCATCGGTTGCAAAGAAAAGTGTGTCCCCCTGCGCGATCGGCAGCACGGTAGCTTGAAGGGAAGGCAATTGGGAGCCGACCACGCCCGCTCGGAGAAGAAGCGACTCCTGCCCATTTCCATTCTTCGCATTGGCGCGCATCAACACTCCTTGCACATTGCCGACGCCAAGCCAGGTCATCATCCCATGCGCCGGGTCAATCGATGCTAGGCTTAAAACAACGCCGCGAGTTGCCCGGAGCTTCTCGTGGCAACGCTCCACTAGAGAGATAATCGGTTCATCAGCCGAGCTTCTCAGCAGCGCAGCCGCAGTCTTGGATACGTTGGCAGCTTCTTCGCCGTGCCCGATCCCATCGATCGCCGCAATCAGAATTCCGCTGTGGTTGCAGCATACCAAGTGTAGGTCGCCTGACTCGCCTTGGCCAGGCAGGACGAACTTCGCCACGCCATATTCGACCATCGGCTGCTTTATTGTCTCCATTTCTTCACCGCCACAATCGTTCCCCGCCCAGGCTGGGAAGTGATCTCAAACTCGTCCATCAAGCGGCGTACCCCAGGTAAGCCAAGTCCCAGACTTCCAGAAGTGGAATAGCCGTCGCGCAAAGCCTGGCGAATATCGGGGATCCCGGGACCGTCATCGTCGGCGATGACCGCAATGCCTCGACGATTCAACCCATTGACCATCTTTAGGGTGATCTGGCCCTTGCCCGCGTAGGACACGATGTTTCGCGCTAGTTCTGAGATTGCTGTAGCAATCAGTGTGGCGTCACCCGATGAAAACCCGAGTTCAGTCGCCATCGCCCTGCCTTTCTGGCGGGCGGAGACGATATCCTGATCGGAGTTGATTGCCACCCGGATTTCCCCAGCCGACACTATGGCTCACTTTCAGTTCGTAGTCTTGAACTTTTCGTTCAAGTAGGCCAGACCTTCTTCTAGGTCCAGCGCGGTCGCGACGCCTTCCAGCGTTAGGCCCAGCTGCACCATTGCAAAAGCCACTTCGGGCTGAATTCCTACGATAACGGTCTCCGCGCCGCGCAGACGAATCATGTGCGCGATCTCACGCAACGTTCGTGATGCAAACGAGTCCATCACGTCCATCGCTGTGACGTCGACGATGACCGCGCGCGAGCGAAACTTGACAACTTGCTGCACCAAGCCCATGCGCAGATGGTTGAGGTCGGCATCCGAGAGAGCGGCCTGAAAGGTCGCAATCAAGACCGCTCCCTGCTTGAGAATCGGGACTTCCACTTGGCCTCTCCTCCGTTCTGCCTATCGTGGCTCCGCTAGTTTCTCAACCTTATATCCCAACAGTCTTTCCGCCTGCTCGATGCCGCCCTGCAAGTCGCCCACGGTATTCATCTTGCCGAGGTCCACACCGATGGTCACCAGGGTTTGGGCAATTTCTGGCGAAAGGCCTGTGACAATGACCGTCGCGCCGAGAAGCCGCGACGCCTCAACCGTTTGCACCAAGTTGTTCGCTACCGTCAAGTCCATGGCCGCCACACCGGTGATATCTATCACGACGACTTTCGCGCGGTTGGTGCGGATTCCGCGTAGCAGCTGCTCCGTTAATTGCCGGGCCCGCTGGGGGTCGATGACACCGATAATGGGAAGAATCAACAGCCGCTCGCGAACCTGCAGCACGGGAGTGGAGAGCTCGCGGATTGCTTCCTGCTGCTGGCGAATAACGCGTTCGCGCTCTTGCACGAAACCGACTGCCACGGTGTTTGCGATGCGGTTTGCCGCTGGCTCATAGGCGTCTAAAATGCGATTTAATTTCTTGAAATCGGTTTGGTATTTCGCGAAGAGAGAACGTGCAAGGACGTCGCGCAGCAGCAGTACGATCCCCACGACTTCGTGGGTTTCGACCCCTCGTGGAATAATGCGTTCCGAAAGATTTCGCGCGTAAGCTTGCAGCGCTTCGAACGCCTCAGTCTCCAGAGCTTCCACGTAACTGTCGTACACCGAGGTTGCTTCCGCGAAGATTTCCTCTTTGGTCATCGCGGTGAGCAGGCGCGTCTCCGTGATGCGTACCACCCATTCCTCGCGTAATTGGGTTCGGTTCTGTCGCAAGTGCGCCACAAGTTCTCGAAGCAGCTCTGATGGTTCTTCAGTGCGCTTCTGTTCGGGGTCCGAGGTTGAGCCCTCTCGTTTAGCCATGAAGATTTTCTCCTGGGAGCGGACGGCCCTTTCTCCGAACCAATCCGCCGTCTGAACACATATGGGACTTCATACTCAATACCATCAGAGACCCGCTCTCTCAATCAAGTAAACTCCCGCAACCAGCCTCAGGTAAAGACCTTAGTTCAGCTACCAGTGTCCGGTTATCGGCCAACCATGAGTTTCGCCGGCGAGATGCAAAAGATGGCGAAGAGAGATCGAAAGGAGGGAGGGAGGGCGCGCATCATCGGGTAAATACTGTAGGCGCCATGAAATTTATTCCTTGCTACGACCCCACAATCTTTCGAACGTGCTTGCAAAGTCCAGTTTCTTAGCAACTTGTGGGAAACCCGTTTTGGCACTCTGTGAGCATAACAACGACCTGCCAAGCCATCTCATTCCTTCTCGTCCCCGGGAAGCGGAGGTAGAAGCCTCCGAAGATAGGGATTGGAGATCGGGAGCAAGTCCAATCTCGCTTCAACCAAAGATCTAGCGTAGGAGTGGTGTGTCTGCCCTCCTATTGCAGACGAAGAGCGAGGGAAGCGTGGACCCAGCCATCTTGCTTGTGGATGTTGCTTCGGTGAATCGCGAAGGACTGAAATCTTTCCTACAGTCCCAAAAGTGCGATGTAGATTTGGCAACAGATCGTGAATCCGCGCTAAGGATCTGCCTTCAGGTACAACCGGATTTGGTTCTTTTGTACCATACGCTCCCCGACATCAACGGCTTCGAGCTCTGTCGTCTGATCAAAAAGGATCCTCTCAATCAACTCACGCCAGTCGTTTTGGTAAAGCCCTCCCCGGATCAATGGGACATTTACCGCGGGCGGGAAGCTGGCGCAATGGATGTTTGGGCCACCACTCCATCGCTCTGGGATGTGCTGGGGCGAATCCAGACGCTCCTGCGCCTCAAGGTGTACATGGACGAGCAGGCTAAGTCCGCGGTATTTTCCATGGCTCGGAGTGTTGATTCCAAACAGAACATGCGCAATGGCCACTCGGATCGCCTGGTAGTTTACGCGCAGCAGTTGGGAGAGTGCCTTGGGCTTGGAGAAAAAGACCTGCAGGAACTGCGCATTGCCAGTTGGATTCATGACATCGGTAAAATGAATATGCCTGAAAGCATCCTTCTTAAGCCCGGGCCTCTGAATGCGGAAGAAACTAGAATCATGCGCGAGCACCCTGTTATTGGAGAAAAAATCTGCGCGCCTCTGAAGTCTTTGCGCCCCATCCTGCCTGTGATTCGGCATCATCATGAAAAGATGGACGGAAGCGGGTATCCGGATGGCCTTCGCGGTGAGGCCATTCCCCTGAAAGCGAGAATTCTGCAGATCGCTGACATCTACGATGCGCTGACCACCGACCGGCCTTACCGGGCGGCCCTCCCTCCCGAGGAAGCGTTACAGATTCTCTTGAGCGAAACCGAGAACGGCTGGCTCGATACGCCCATGGTGTTGAAGTTCTCACGGATCTGCAGAAGCAGTGAATACTTCCCCGTAAGAGGAAGAACGATGTTGGCCTCCTACTACGCCTAGTGGCTCATCGGTCGTCCGAGTGCCCGGCATCTTCTCGATGTTTTTCAAGCGGATGATAACGATCGCCATTACATTCCCTGGCCACGTATTTGCCATCTGGGACCAAGTGACCGCGTGAAGCAATTCAAATAAGGTAGGGCGTCTGAATCGCGCCCACAGGTGTTTGCCTCCCATATTTTAAGGTAGACACCCGATTGTTTTTACGCGTTGCGAATCCTAAAGATAAAGTCCGACGACACTCGGAGGCATTCCGCCCGTTTGAAAGATCTCCAGGGACTCGCGTGCTGTTTAGGTTTCTGCGAGGACTTGGAAGCTGAGCCTTCGCTGTGCCCTGCACCTATCCGGGTATGTGCTTGGCCGGGTAGGGAACCTACCTGATTTGGGAGGACGAACGTGTGGGCCGATAAGCACTTCTTAGCCAGCCGAAATATTCCTTCGAGGAGGCGCTACCCGCGAGTCGAGGAGACCCACGGAGTCTGGGTCTACTGGAATTGCAACGGAAGTGAGGATACTTCACGAGTCCGAGACTTGAGTACGGGCGGCTTGTTTGTTGAAACAGACGACGTGCGGGACGTTGACGCGACCATCCGGCTTGACTTTCTCGTTCAAGAAGGACAAATCAGGGCCAGGGCCGTTGTCCGGCACGTAAAGCCCGGAGATGGACTGGGGCTAAAATTGACCGCCCTGACTGAGGAGGACGGCCCACGCTTTACAGCATTACTGACAAGAGTTCGCAGTCTACTAACTCGAAATGAATCCGCGGCCACTTCCCCGGTCAACATGCGTTGAAAGAGTAAGAATACGGATGTGTCTCAATCCCACGACCCAAGGTAAGCCCATTTCATACGCTCCATTCTTCAATCGCATCCAGCCAATCTCACTTCTTCTTGCGCTCCTGCTTTTTGTTTAGGTTACCGAATAGGATGGAAACCGTTGCTTTGGATGTTGGCTCGGCGCTCTTTTTCGGGAGGTCGAGGATCAATTCCGTGCTTCCGTCTGCGGCCTTCAAAAGCTTTGCCCCCTCGACGGAAGCGATCTGCTCCCCGTTCCAGACACTGAGCTCATATCGGCTCCCGGGATGCCCCGATGCGCTAAAAGTCAGTCGGTCCCGCGCTGGGGTCCACGTTTCGGAGAGAATGCGCAGGCCTTGCGAAGTCGCTCCGATTGCCGGCAATCCCGAAGAGTAGCTCAACCCAAAATCATCTCGCGTTCGGATTTTCAGCGAGTTTGATCCTCCGGCAACCGAAATCCTGACGATCACGTGCTGGTCGATGCTGTTGGACTCGACAAGAAACGGCACGCGCCGCCCGTTGAATTCCGCTCCAACAACTTTTGCGCGCAGGCTCAACGCCGGTTGAAAATCTATGAGGCTGGGGGCATCGCTGCTGGCCTTTACTTCCAATGTGATCCCTTCAGGATTCTTGGAATAGCGCAAGTCCAGCTTTTCCGTCCCCACTCGAACGCTTCTAATGCGGAAAGACGTCCAATCGGCGGGGACGTGCGGTGCAAACGTGAGAGTCCCCGATGTGGCGTCCGCCTGCAATCCAAACATGCCGCGCAACAATGGGCTGACCACCATGGCTGCGGACCAGATTTGATGCGGAGAGCTGGTGGATAGCGACTGGTAGTAGGAGCCGGAAAGCACTTCCGTGACGTGGCCGAGCGAACCATCCAGCGCCAGCAGCGCGTTGGCACGCAAATTCGTGTAAGCAGGGAAGGCGCGATGGTAGCGATACTCGCCAACCGCCGCCCAGCCGGTGAAGAGCGGCCAGACCGATCCGAAATGGTAGCCACCGCCGCTGAATTTGGGCGAATGCTCCGAAATGATCCGCATGCCCCAGTCCGTTTGATGATCTAAATCCGCAAGCTCCGTAATCATCGCGTCTGTTTTCGTTTCGTCGAGCAACCCAAACCACATCGGAACAGTGGCCAGAACGCTCGGTTCGTCCACGGCGTGATTGTCTTTGTCTAAAGCGAACGCAAACCGTTTTTTCTCGGCAATCCAGAACGCTGCATTCATCAGTGGTTTCTGCTTGTCGAATGTCTGCGAAAGCGTTTTGCTCGCCTCTTCTTGCCCGGTCAGGTGCGCCAGATTCGCAAGCGCGCGCAACGACTCAATCCCCAAACCCGTCTGATATAACTCTGTTTTCACCGGAAGGAGCGGGCCGCCTTCCACCCAGCCGTGCCCGATTCCTGCATTCTTGGGAAAGCCCTGCTCATCGTACGTTGAGCGCAGAAACTCATGGGCTTTCCACAAGCTCTTCCACTTTTCTTTCGCAAATGCGGTGTCGCCGCTTTGCATGACGTAATCATTCATCGCGATGATGTATAGCGGCGTGGCGTCCGCTGAAGCGTATGGGTAGGGATAATCCTTGAACCACTGCACAAAACTCGCGCCCTGCGAAATTTCGTGTGGAATCTTGCCGTCTTCCCGCTGGTACTTGCTGACAAACTCGAGCGCCGTGCGCGCACTGGTAAAATCTCCCGCCGCATTGAGCGCGAACGAAGTCCAAAACGAATCGCGTCCGAAAAACCACGCAAATCCAGGACGCTGGCTCTCGCCCGAGGTGCGGTATCCCGCGACTAGCCCCGAGCCCAGGTAAGGATTGTTCACCATTCCCTGGAGCACGCTCACACGCGACCAATCGTATGCCTGCTGAATTTGCGCATCGGGAAGCTCCAAGCTCACCGTCTTTTCCAGGTAATCCCGATAATATTCCGCGGATTCCCGCAGCAAGTCCGCGTAAGAGGCCGTGAGATGCTGATAAGTTTTCTCCGCTCCGGCCCGCCCTTCCAGCGAACCAGCAATGATGATCAGCTTTCTCTCTTTGCCTTTCGCCGTTACCCCCAGCCGAAACGAGCTCTCCTGTGATTCGGAATAGTTTGTCTGGAATTCGGCGCGCGGTTCCGCCGCCGTCGGCGAACCCACCAGCGCCGAAAATTTTCTTTGCTCTTCGCCAAAATAAAAGGCACGCTGCGCGGCCGCCCAGTCCAGATAAGTCGCCCCAAGTGCCGCTGGCCATTCCAACTGAAAATCTCGATGGAAAGCCGCTTCAATCTCCAACGGCTGTTCCGTCTCAACGTCTAGAATGATCACCGCGCCCTGTTCCCGCACCGGAACGAAAAATGTCTCTCGCACCGTGAACGTATCCCCGGCATAGAGAATCGTCGCGGACTCCGGCCGCACGGTCACCGTCCTCGCCAGCGATTCAGCCGCCAGCACTCGCCCTTCGGTATGAAATTTCAGATGAAATTCGCGAAAAAGTTTCAGCGGATATACCCACGCTTCCATGCGGCCCGATTCATTTCCCAGCAGCCCCGCGCGCATTCCCGTGACCGGCAGAAACTCCCACGGCCGCACTCCGCGCGAAAGCTCGAGCTCGCCCGGCTTCTCTTCCGCCTGCTGGCCCCAGCCGGCGGGAGCACTGATTCCCAGGATCCAAGCGGCTGCCAGGCAGGCTCCCGCCCGCTTCACCCAGGTCCATCTGTATTGTCTTTGAAAGGGAATGGGTATTGCCCGCGTGATGTGCATTCTGGTGGCCCCCGCTGCGTCGTGTACTTGCATTGCGTCGTTGGCCTTACTATAAAGGAAAGCGCCGGATTCTAGCACGGCGCTTGCAAGGAAAGGTATCGGTTCTTTTGTCTCCCACTCGCCGCGCGTTTCTCCAATCGCTCAGCCGCTCCGCAATTGTCCTCCCGCTGGAGAAAGTGCTCGCCCTCGCGCTTCCGAAAAAGTGGCAGTCAGCATTCCTTTCGCACGGCACTGCTTCGCCGCAGACTGCCGCTGTGACTGCCGCTCCGGCTCTTGCCACCGACCTTGGCGTTTCCTTCCGGAACGTCGCGCGCGAATCCGGCCTTAACGCCAAAACTATTTTCGGCGGCGAACACAAAAACAAATATCTCCTCGAAACTACTGGCTGCGGCGTCGCTTTCTACGATTACGACAACGACGGCTGGCTGGATATTTTTCTCGTCAACGGCTGGCGCCTCGAAGGTTTTCCAGCCGGCCAGGAACCCACCTCGCATCTCTTCAAAAATAATCGCGATGGCACCTTCACCGATGTCACCGCCAAATCCGGCCTCCTCCATTCCGGTTGGGGACAAGCCGTCTGCGTCGGCGATTACGACAACGACGGCTTCGACGATCTTTTCGTCACCTACTTCGGCAAAAATGTTCTCTACCGCAACAACGGCAACGGCACCTTCACCGACGTCAGCGAAAAAGCCGGCGTCGCTGGCACGGGCAAACGCTGGAACACCAGTTGCTCTTTCGTCGACTACGATCGCGACGGCCACCTCGACCTCTTCGTCGCCAATTACATCGATCTCGATTTGAAAACTGCCCCCGTTCCCGAATCGGGCCCTTGCCTCTATAAAGGCATCATGGTGGCCTGCGGCCCGCCGGGACTCTCGGGCGGAAAAAATATTCTCTACCACAACAACGGCGACGGCACCTTCACCGACGTCAGCGAAAAATCCGGCATCCTCAGTGCCAATGGCACTTATGGCCTCGGCGTTCTCACCGCCGATCTCGACAACGACGGCTGGCCTGACATTTATGTCGCCAACGATTCCACCGCCAGCGCTCTCTATCAAAATAAAAAAAACGGCACCTTCGCCGACATCGCCATCGAAGCCGGCTGCGCCCTCAGCGCCGACGGCAAACCGCAAGCCGGCATGGGCATCTCCGCCGCTGATTACGATCTCGACGGCAATCTCGATCTCGTGAAAACGAATTTCGCCGGCGACACGCCTTCGCTCTACCGCAATCTCGGCAACGCCAATTTCGAAGACGCCACTTTCCAGGCCGGCCTCGGCCGCTACACGCAATATCTCGGTTGGGGCTGCGGTTTTTTCGACGTGGACAACGACGGCTGGCCCGACATTCTAATTTGCAATGGCCACGTCTATCCCGAAGTCGAGCAACTCAAAACCGAGGCCGGTTACCCGCAGCGTAAGCTGCTCTACAAAAATCTGCGCAACGGACACTTTGGCGACGTTTCCAATGACGCCGGCTCGGGCATCTCCATCCCCGTCGCCGCGCGCGGCTGCGCCTTCGGCGATTTCAACAACGACGGCAATCTCGACATCGTCGTCAACACCGTCAACGATTACCCTCAGCTCCTTCGCTGCGACTCCCGCACCGGCAACAATTGGATCAAAATAAAAACCATCGGCACAAAATCCAATCGCAGCGGCATCGGCGCGCGCATCAAATGCGTCACCCATCTCCCCGGCGAAAAAACTCTCCATCCCCAAATCGACGAAGTCCGCAGCGGCGGCGGCTATTTTTCCCAGAACGATCTGCGCGTCCACTTCGGCATCGGCAAAGCCGAATCCATCGAACTCCTCGAAATCCGCTGGCCCAGCGGCCAAATCGACGCCCTAAAAGACATCAAGCCCAATCAACTCATTGTCGTCAAAGAGGGCGAAGGCATCATTCGCACCATGCAATTCGACTCTCCCAAAAATTCTAAGCCCGCGAAGTAAGGTTCTCTATTAGATTTAGGCGAGCGGAGTTAACCAGCATGCGTCTCATGAAACTAAAAGCAATTCTACCGCTGACCTCACTCCTCGCCTCGCTCGCCTTCGCCGCGCAGACTCACGATCTTCCCTTCGGTCGATGGAAGCGCGCCTCGAATGAGCCCATCCTCTCTCCCCAAGGCACAACGTGGGAATCGGCCGGTACGTTCAATCCCGCGACTGTCTTGCACAACGGCAAGAGCGCAATGCTCTACCGCGCACAGGACGCTTCCGGCACTTCGCGGCTGGGTTATGCGGAAAGCAGTGATGGCATTCACTTCACGCGAAGGACGGAGCCGGTGCTTTCGCCGGAGACTGACTATGAAAAAGACGGCGGCGTCGAAGACCCACGCCTCCAGAAATTCGGCGACACTTTCTATCTCACTTACACCGGCTACAACAAAAAAGACGCCCAGCTTTGCCTCGCCACCTCATCGGACCTCATTCACTGGGAGCGCAAAGGTGTCATCCTTCCCGCGTACAAGGGCAACTGGAACAAGGGCTGGACGAAATCCGGCGCCATCGTCCCTGGAAAAATCGACGGCAAATACTGGATGTACTGGCTTGGCACCGCCGCCGACAAAACCGATCAGATGGGCCTCTCTTACTCCACCGATCTCCTTCACTGGACCGAAGCCACGCAGACTCCGGTCCTTCCCCGCCGCCCCGGGCAATTTGACTCCCGCGTCGTCGAACCCGGCCCTCCGCCAATCCTCACTCCCAATGGGATCGTCCTCATCTACAACGGCGCCGACGACAAGCTCGTCTATCGCACCGGCGTGGCCATCTTCGACCGCAACAATCCCCGCAAAATTCTCTACCGCTCCGCCGCCCCCATCTTCGCCCCGGAAAAAGAATGGGAGAAGGTCGGCCAAGTGCCAAACGTTGTCTTTGTAGAGGGAATGGTGCAAATGACCCAGAAGAGCCTTCTCTTTTACTATGGCGGCGCAGACAAGTACGTGGGAGTCGCGGAGGCCCCAGCAATCCTAGTAACCAACGCTAGTCACTAACGTGTTTCGAGTTCCGGCTAAATCCTCGGACCTGAACGCTCTTATTTGGCCTTCGTTACGTCCGAAATCTTGGCAATGAACACCGTGTAAGGTTCCATGGGCAATCCGTCCGCCATGCCCGTCAACGGCTTGTGCAAGTCCGTCAGCAACACGCTTAGCTTCGGCGCACTGAACCCCAGCGGCGAAAGATCGAACTGTACTTTCTGCTCCTTCGCCGACATGTTCAGCACCACCAGAATCGCTTCATCTTTATATCGCCGAATATAGGTAAACACGTTGGGATCATCCGCATTCAACGCCACATAGTTCCCCTCGAGTAGCGCCGCTTCCTTGTGCCGCATCGCCAGCAGTTGCCGGTAAAAACTCAACACCGAATTGTTGTCTTTTTGTTCCGACGCCACATTGTGCGTCTTGTAGCTCGGCGGAACCGGCAGCCACGGCTTCGCTTTGCTGAATCCCGCGTTCGCGCTGTCGTTCCACTGCATCGGCGTGCGTTCGCCATCCCGCCCTTTTTCCAGCGGCCAGCCCAGCTTGCCGATCGGATCTTGCACTTCGTCTTTGCTCTTCGGGTCGTTGTTCTCCATCCCAATCTCTTCGCCGTAGTACATCACCACCGTGCCACGCAGCGTCAGATACATCGCCGCCATCATTTTCGCAATGTCGTCGTTATGCACTCCGTCCGCATACCGCGTATAAGAACGCATGATGTCGTGGTTGGTGATCGCGTACACCGGCCAATGACCCGCGGCATCCACCGCGCCGATATGCTTCCGATATTGCTCCGCCGAGAGCCCCGTGAACCCCGTCATCATCAGGTCCATCGGCATTTGCAACTCGTCGTTTTTCTCCCCGTAATAATCCTTCAGCTCGCCTACGTTCGAGGTCCACGTCTCCCCGATTAGCACCGACCCATACTCGTCCGCCGTGCTTCGCAATTTCCGCATCACGTCGTGCACTTCCGGCAGCTTCTTGTCGTACTTCTCCTCCATATTCGGCCGCCCAAACTTGTCCGTGCCCGGCAGCACTGGATTGTCCGTCAACTTCTCATCCTCGAAGAGCGTGTCCACCGCATCCAGCCGGAACCCCGCGACGCCGCGTTTGTACCAGAATCGCGTCACATCCAGCATCGCCTTCTCCACCGCCGGGTTCCGCCAGTTCAGGTCCGGCTGTTCCGGATAAAAATAATGGTAGTAATACTGATTCGTCTTCGGATCCAGCTTCCACGCCGACAATCCAAATGTCGAAAGCCAGTTGTTCGGCGGATCGCCAGGCCCCTTGCCATCGCGCCAGATATACCAATCGCGGTGCTCCGCGGTCTTCGACGATTTCGAATCCTCGAACCATTTGTGTTTGTCCGAAGAATGATTCACCACAAAATCCAGCAGCACTCGAATATTCCGCTTTTTTGCTTCCGCCACCAGGTGGTCGAAATCTTTCATCGTCCCGTACATCGGATCGATCGCCTCGTAATCCGATACGTCATAACCAAAATCCACCTGCGGAGAAGGGAAGCACGGCGTAATCCAAATTGCATCCACCCCAAGGTCTCTCCAGTAGTCCAGCTTCGACGCAATTCCATTCAAATCCCCAATCCCATCATTATTACTATCCGCAAAGCTCCGCGGATACACCTCATAAAACACCGCATGCTGCCACCACTGGTGCCCCTCCGCGTCCACCGGTTTCTGTTGCGCGCTTACAACACTTCCCGCAACGCCAAGGCCAATCATCAGCGCTGCCGCAATAATCCATTTTCCAGACATGAGGCGGCCTCCGTCTCTCGGCTTCGGGGCACCATCTTACCCTTTGCTAGGCCAGCAGACGTGTCCAATTTCTCTGTTTCGCTTTTGCTGGTTGGATCGGTATCAAAAAAAAACAATTCGGATGGGTGTTTCAAACAACGCCCTGCCTCGCGCCGGATCTCCCTGCCGCCTCAGAACCCTTCCAGCAGCCACGCATTCGAGCTTCCGCTGGCTTCCCAAATCGCAAGATGCCGCCCATCCGCAGAAGGAATCGCCCAGCCCAGCTGTTTTTCGGGTTCCTGCAGCACTGCTTTTGCTTGCCCGTGCAAGTCCACATTCAACAGCGTCTGCATTCCCGTTGGTGAAGACGCGCTGACCCACATGCTGCGTCCATTCGCCGCCCAATCGAGGCAGGCGATTCCGGACCAGGTCTTCAGCGTGAGAGTCCGCTCTTTGCCATCCGCCAGCGAATAGAGCCGAATTGCCGCCGGCCCTGGAACGCGGTGCTTCTTAGCCATCGCCAGGGTGGATCCGTCCGGCGAAAGTGTCCAGTTTTGCAAATACCATTCCGGCCCTTCAATTCGCGTCAGTGGCTTCTTCTCTCCCGTCACTGCATTGAACGTGAAAAACTCCAGGTTATTCCCCGCGAACTCGCTCAGCACACAAACTGTCGCAGGCGCCCGCGCACACTGAAAATTATTGATGCCCGCATCCTGCAGCACAAACTGTGGCGTCCCTCCCGCCAGCGAAAGCCGCATCATCCGTATGCGCCGCTCCACGTCGCTCGGCTCGGGATTCAACGCGTATAAAATCGCCGTGCTTTCCGCATTCAACCGCGCCAGGATTACGGATTGCTCTCCGCCCACTAGCAGATCGGGAGCCGGCTGATCCACCGCCTGCTTGAAAAGGTGAAACACTCCATCGCGGTCGGAAGTGAAAATCACGGATTTTCCGTCGGGCGTCCACGTATACGGATAATTCCTCCGTTCGTCCAGGCTCAGCCTCTGCAGCGGACTCAGCCGGCTGCCGCCGCCTTCGACTTCCGTGACGTACACACCCGGAGATTCCGCCCCGCGCAGAAAAATCAGCCGCTTCCCATCCGTGGAAATGCTGGCGCGCACTTTGGCGTCCGACCCATTCGTAAGGCGTGTCGGTGTGCCCGAGGTCTTCGTTCCTCGTGGATCAACTTGCACTGCCCACAGATTGGTGTCGTTCTGGCTGCCTGGGGGAAGCTCGCTGAGCGAATAAATTAACCGTCCATCGGGAGTCCAAGCAAGTGCCGAACGCAGGCGTGGGCTGGAAAGAACGCGGCTCAAGTCCTGACCGCCAATATTGCGGATGAGCAGCGAAACCTCCGCGTCGTCCCATCCCAGCTTGTAGCGCGACAGCACAAAAGCGATGCGCCGCCCATCCGGAGACCACACCAGCGCGTCAACATTGTCTCCCGGCTCGCCTAGAATCTTGTGCGCCTGCTCCCCATTCGACTGCATCTGCCAGATCTCCTGGTGGCTGTAGTCGCCCCGGACAAAAACAATCTGCGACCCGTCCGGAGAAACAATCCCGCGCTCCGCGCCATCCATGATTCTGCGGGGCGCGCCACCGAACACCGATACGCTCCATAGACTTGGCTGCTCTGAAGGCGAAGTCACACGCGTCGCCAGCACATGGCTGCCGTCTGGGAACCAGCTGAGGCAGTAAGTGTGCGCAATATCTTTTCCGATTGGGTGCGTCTCCCCCGTACCCACGTGCCGGAGAAACACTCCCGTCCGGTCCGTAAACGCCAGCATCTTGCCGTCCGGCGAAATCGCCGCGCTGATCACTGGATCGTTCTCCGGATTGCTGGTCAAGCGGCGCTCCACTATCCGGACGGCCGCGACGGACCGGTGACCTGCATGCCATCCAACCGCGATCCCCACAATCACGAGCGCCGCCCCCGCCGGTACAATCCTCCAATAACCGCGCGAACCTGCCACTGGCACAGTTTTCCGCGCGGCTCCCCCTCCTTGTGCCCCT
>Ga0137412_10001044_pt1 | contig 20821 bp, 18 predicted proteins | sample CZODoug2_1_16fun_FD_122160 | JGI IMG/M metagenome (GOLD analysis project Ga0137412, IMG submission 122160) | Vadose zone soil fungal communities from Angelo Coast Range Reserve, California, USA - CZODoug2_1_16fungal (Hybrid Assembly) | ecosystem: Environmental > Terrestrial > Soil > Vadose zone... | reverse complement strand
TCGGCGCCCCCTTCGGCTGTTTTCGCGTTCTTGAGGGCGGTTGCCTGCTCTCTGTTGCGATGCATCGCCTCGAGGCTGTCGAATGACGCACTGGACACGGCGCGTCCGGATGCGCGATCCACCAGCAGACTGGCGCTGCAGAACCCGTCGAGTGTCTCGAGCTCGGGCAGAACGGACGTCTTGTAAAACTCGATGCCCTGGTCGAGTTGGTCTGGCGGCATCTTGACCCACGTCGCCCGCGCGCAGGCGCCTTCACCTGAGCGGTGATCACGGTGCAGCACCACGATTTCCCACTCTTCGATCATTGGGCTGCCGGTTCCGCTGAGGGCCTGCGCCGCTTGATCGCGAACCGGCTGTATCTGTTCAGCGCTAGCGCGCATCGCCTCTTGGGTCTCCCACGCGGTGGTCACTATGCACCGGCCGGTCCGCTGGTCGGCTAACAGGGACAAGCCGACACAACCGTCGACCTCCTGAAGTCTTGGCATGACGGTGTCGCGAATGTGCGCAGCTCCTGCGTCGATGGACGATGGTTGCGCCTGAATGGTGGTAGAGCGCGCGTACACGATCCACCCCTTTCCTCCTCGGGGCAGCGCCCCGGTGGCGCCACCGGTTCAACTAACACCTTCCTCTGGCGGATTAGCCATGGCAATGGGCAATGCCGTGCTTTTGCTGAGGATGGATCGCTTGAGATGGCAGGTCACCGGGCACGCCTCTTAGGCTTGAACGATGCATACCGATGTGCTGGATGTGGATACCGCGAGTCGCCGCATCGTGGATTTGACCGAGTCAGTGCGTGCGTTTTGCTTCCCGCGGGGCGACGGGCTGTGCAACGTCTTCATCCCGCACGCGACGGCCGGGGTGGCGATCATCGAGACCGGCGCCGGTTCCGATGACGACCTCGTGGACACCCTGGAGCGGTTACTGCCGCGCGACGACCGGTACCGGCACGCCCACGGAGCGTTCGGTCACGGCGCCGACCACGTGATGCCGGCGATCATCGCGCCGTCGATCACCGTGCCGGTGCAGGCGGGGGAGCCGATGCTGGGCACCTGGCAAAGCGTGGTGCTGGTCGACTTGAACCGGGACAACCCGCGGCGCTCAGTGCGTTTGTCGTTCCTCCAGGGTTGACCGCGGTCAGCTTTTATCGCGTGATCGGGCGGCACAGTGGACCGGTACTGTGATGCGGTCGAAATAGGCTAATACCGGCCGGGGTAGGCCGAAATCAAGAGGAAGCGGAAAAGTGCAGACACACGAGATCAGGAAGAGGTTCCTCGATCATTTCGTGAACGCGGGCCATACCGAGGTACCGAGTGCCTCGGTGATTCTCGACGACCCCAACCTGCTGTTCGTCAACGCCGGCATGGTGCAGTTCGTGCCGTTCTTCCTCGGCCAGCGCACCCCGCCGTATCCGACGGCCACCAGCATTCAGAAATGCATTCGCACGCCCGATATCGACGAAGTCGGGATCACCACCCGGCACAACACGTTTTTCCAGATGGCCGGCAATTTCTCGTTCGGCGACTATTTCAAGCGCGAGGCCATCGAGTTGGCCTGGACATTGTTGACGAACAGCGTCGACGACGGCGGATATGGGCTTGATCCGGAAAGGATCTGGGCCACAGTCTATTTCGACGACGACGAGGCCGTGCAGTTGTGGCGGGAGATCGCGGACCTGCCGGTCGAGCGAATCCAGCGCCGCGGCATGGCAGATAACTATTGGTCGATGGGCATTCCCGGGCCGTGCGGGCCGTCGTCGGAGATCTACTACGACCGCGGCCCCGAGTTCGGCATCGACGGTGGCCCGGAAGCCAACGAGGACCGCTACATCGAGATCTGGAATCTCGTGTTCATGCAGAACGAGCGCGGCGAGGGCACCGGCAAAGAGGACTTCGAGATCCTGGGTCCGTTGCCGCGCAAGAACATCGACACCGGCATGGGCGTCGAGCGGGTCGCGTTCCTGCTGCAGGGCGTGTCCAACGTCTACGAAACCGACCTGCTGCGTCCGGCCATCGACGCGGTGGCGCGCCGTGCGCCCCGCGGCTATGACGCCGGCAACCACGCCGACGACGTCCGCTACCGGATCATCGCCGACCACAGCCGCACCGCGGCCATCCTGATCGGGGACGGCGTCAGCCCGGGCAACGACGGCCGCGGCTACGTGCTGCGCCGACTGCTTCGGCGGGTGATCCGCTCGGCCAAGCTGCTCGACATCGACGGCCCGATCGTCGGCGAGCTGATGGCCACCGTCCGTGACGCGATGGGCCCGTCGTATCCGGAACTGGTCGCCGACTTCGACCGGATCAACCGGATCGCTGTCGCCGAGGAGACCGCGTTCAACCGGACGCTGCAATCGGGTTCGCGGCTTTTCGAAGAGGTGGCCGGTGCCACCAAGTCATCCGGCGCGACCGTGCTGTCCGGCTCGGATGCCTTCACGCTGCATGACACCTACGGATTCCCGATCGAGCTCACGCTCGAGATGGCCGCCGAAGCGGATCTGCAAGTGGACGAACTCGGGTTCCGGGAACTGATGGCCGAGCAGCGCCGCCGCGCGAAAGCCGATGCCGCAGCGCGCAAGCACGCGCACGCGGACCTGACGGCGTACCGCGAGCTGGTCGACGCCGGTCCCACCGAATTCACCGGCTTCGACGAATTGACTTCGCAGGCCCGGATTCTGGGCATCTTCGTCGACGGCAAGCGGGTACCGGTGGCGGCGCACGGAACCGAAGAGTCCGCAGGCCCCGACCGGGTCGAGCTGGTACTGGACCGGACGCCGCTGTACGCCGAGTCGGGTGGGCAGGTCGCCGACACCGGCAGCATCAGTGGCACCGGCTCCAGCGAGAGCGCCAGAGCCGCTGTCACCGACGTGCAGAAGATCGCCAAAACCTTGTGGGTGCACCGTGTCAACGTGGAGTCCGGAGAGTTCGTCGAGGGCGACACCGTGGTCGCGGCCGTGGAGCCTGGCTGGCGCAAGGGTGCCACCCAGGGGCACTCGGGCACCCACATGGTGCACGCTGCGCTGCGACAAGTGCTGGGGCCCAACGCCGTTCAGGCCGGGTCGCTCAATCGGCCGGGCTATTTGCGATTCGACTTCAACTGGCAGGGTCCGCTGACCGACGAGCAGCGCACAGAGATCGAAGAGGTGACCAACCAGGCGGTGCAAGCCGACTACGAGGTGCACACCTTCATCGAGCAGCTGGAGAAGGCCAAGGCGATGGGGGCGATGGCCATGTTCGGCGAGGCCTACCCGGACGAGGTGCGCGTGGTGGAGATCGGCGGGCCGTTCTCACTGGAGCTGTGCGGTGGAACCCACGTGCACAACTCGGCGCAGATCGGGCCGGTGACCATCCTCAGCGAATCATCGGTGGGATCCGGCGTGCGCCGGGTCGAGGCCTATGTCGGTCTGGAGTCGTTCAAGCACCTGGCCAAGGAGCGGGCGCTGATGGCCGGGTTGGCGTCGTCGCTGAAGGTGCCCTCGGACGAGGTACCCGCCAGGGTGGCGAACCTGGTGGAGCGATTGAAGGTCGCCGAGAAAGAAATCGAACGCAACCGGCTGGCCAGTGCGCGGGCCGCTGCGGCAAATGCCGCGGCCGGAGCGCAGCACGTCGGTAACGTCCGAGTGGTGGCGCAGCGGATGTCGGCCGGCATGACGGCCGCCGACCTGCGCTCGCTGGTCGGCGACATCCGCGGCAAGCTCGGCAACGATCCGGCGGTGGTCGCCCTGATCGCCGAGGGCCCACCTGGCTCAGACGGCGGCTCCGTCCCGTACGCCGTCGCCGCCAACCCCGCGGCCCAGGATCTGGGTATCCGCGCCAACGACTTGGTCAAGCAGCTCGCCGCGGCAGTCGACGGACGTGGCGGCGGCAAGGCGGATCTCGCGCAGGGGTCGGGCAAGGATGCGTCGGGCATCGACGCGGCGCTCGACGCGGTGCGTGCAGAGATAGCAAGGGTCAGCTGAGTGGACTCCTCCTCACATCGCCTGCCGGATCGGCCCGGCAGCGACGATCCCGGAACGGGGCGGCGACTCGGCATCGATGTCGGCAGTGTGCGGATCGGCGTGGCGAGCAGCGACCCGGACGGCATCTTGGCCACCCCGGTGGAAACGGTCCGCCGCGACCGGTCGACCAAACACGTGCGGCGGCTGGTCGAGCTGGTCGCCGAGTTGCACGCAGTCGAGGTTGTCGTCGGGTTGCCGCGAACCCTGGCCGATCGCACCGGCCCGTCGGCTCTTGACGCGATCGAGCTGGCCGAGGTGCTGGCCGGCCGGATCGCGCCGATTCCGGTGCGGCTGGCCGACGAGCGCCTGACGACCGTCAGCGCGCAGCGATCGCTGCGCCAGGCCGGTGTCAAGGCCAAGGGCCAGCGTAGGGTCATCGACCAGGCGGCGGCGGTGGCGATCCTGCAGGGTTGGCTCGATGAACGTCGTTCCATGCTGCCCGGGGAGGTCAACGGTGTCTGACAGCCGGGAGCGCGCTCAGCCGCGTGGCGATCGCCAGCCCGGCGCAGCTGGACGCAGCGGGTCGACACCAGGGCCGCGTGGCGATCGCCAGCCCGGCGCAGCCGGACGCAGCGGGTCGCCACCAGGGCCGGTAGCGGTCGGGCCGCCGCGTCGAAGGCGGTCGCGCGCCGAACGTCTCCGCGCCGAGCGGGATCGTCGTCGACGGCGCACCGCCCGCGGAATTCTCGTCAGCGTGTTCATCGGCGTGGTTGTCGTCGCAGTGTTCGTCGGCTCCAGGATGTGGCACAGCTTCGGCCCGCAAAACGACTTCGCCGGCGACGGCAAACAGGACCTGGTGATCCAGGTGCATCCCGGGGACTCGACCACGACAATCGGCGCAACGCTGCACAAACAAGACGTCGTGCGAACCGTCAAAGTGTTCCTCGAGGCTGCGCAGGGCAACGAAGCGATTTCGGCTATCCAGCCCGGTTACTACCGGCTGCGCACCGAGCTTCCAGCGGCCTCGGCGGTCAAGGCGCTCGCCGATCCCGCGAGCCGAGTCGGCAAGGTGGTCATCCCCGAGGGCGAGCAGCTCGACGACACCTCCGACGTCAAGACCAACGCCGCCACACCCGGCATCTTCACCATGATCGCCAAGGCCAGCTGCGTCGAGCTGAACGGGGACAAGCACTGCGTCGCGGCGGCCGATTTGCGCACAGCGGCCGAAAAGACCCCGCTGGCTTCACTTTCCGTGCCGTCCTGGGCCGTCGGGTCGGCCACGGCGATGGGGGACGATCACCGTCGGATCGAGGGCCTGATCGGGCCGGGTACCTGGAACGTCAACCCGTCGGCGTCTCCGCAGGAGATCCTGGAGTCATTGATCAGCGCCAGCGCGCAGCAGTACGTGAAGTCGGGTCTGCTGGACACCGCCACCGCGATGAACATGTCGCCGTACAACGTCCTGGTGGTCGCCTCGCTGGTTCAGCGGGAGGCCAAACCGCAGGACTTCGCCAAGGTGGCGCGGGTCATCTACAACCGGTTGGCCGAGCACCGCAAGCTGGAGTTCGACTCGACGGTGAACTATCCGCTGGACCGCCGCGAGGTCGCTACCACCGACGGCGACCGCGGCAATTCCACGCCGTGGAACACCTACGCCAACGACGGACTGCCCGCGACGCCGATCTGTTCGCCCAGCACCGACGCCCTCAAAGCGGCCGAGCATCCCGAAGAGGGCGATTGGCTGTACTTCGTGACCATCGACCCGCAGGGCACGACGTTGTTCACCCGCGACTATCAACAGCATCTGGCGAACATCGAGTTGGCCAAGCGCAACGGTGTCCTTGACAGCGCGCGCTAAAAAGGCGGCGGTGCTCGGTTCGCCGATCGCACATTCGCGCTCTCCGCAACTGCACCTGGCCGCCTACCGGGCGCTCGGCCTGGATGGGTGGACCTATCAGCGGATCGAATGCGGTGCCGACGAATTGCCTGGTGTTGTAAGCGGATTCGGCCCGGAATGGGTTGGCGTGTCGGTGACCATGCCCGGCAAATTCGCCGCGCTGCGATTCGCCGACGAGCGCACCGATCGGGCCGAGCTGGTCGGTTCTGCCAACACGCTGCTGCGTACGCCGAGTGGCTGGCGGGCCGATAACACCGACGTCGACGGCGTGGCAGGAGCTTTGAGCTCAGAAGGCTTCGCGACGGGTGCCGCGGTGGTCGCGGGTTCCGGCGGCACCGCGCCGGCGGCGATCGTGGCACTGGCCGAATTGGGCGTCACTGACATCGCCGTCGTCGCACGCAACCCGGACAAGGCCACCGGGCTGGTCGAGCTGGCTGACCGGGTTGGCGCAGTGGCCCGGTTCTGCGATTTGAGCGACGGCGCGATCAGCGACGCGGTCGCTGCCGCCGCGGTATTGGTCAACACCTTGCCCGCCGAGATCGCGGCTCGTTACGCGGAGTCCTTCGCCGGTGTGCCGGTGCTGCTCGACGCGATCTACGACCCATGGCCGACGCCGCTGGCCTCCGCGGTGTCCGCCGCGGGCGGCCGGGTGATCAGCGGTCTGCAGATGCTGTTGCATCAGGCCTTCGCGCAAGTCGAACAATTCACAGGCCTACCTGCGCCGCGAGCGGCGATGGCGGCGGCTTTGGATTAGCCTGCCGCTCGTGCTGACCGCGGCCGTGCTGCTGTGGATGGCGGCGCTGACCGGTTACGACGTCCGTCAATGCCGACTGCCTAATCGGCTCACCCTGCCGGGATTCGCTGCGGTGATGCTCGTCGCCGCCGGCTCAGGCCACGGCCTGGCAGCTGCGCTGGGAGCGGCGGCGTTGACCACGGTCTATCTGCTGGTGCACCTGCTGGCGCCGACGGCGATGGGCGCCGGGGACGTAAAGCTGGCCCTCGGATTGGGTGCGCTGACCGGATGCTTCGGTGCGGACGTGTGGTTGCTCGCGGCGATTGCGGCGCCCTTGTTGACCGCTGTGGTCGGCATAGTGGCGCGACTCGGCTGGTCGGCGACGACGGTGCCGCACGGCCCGTCGATGTGTCTGGCCAGCGTGGCGGCTGTAGGACTGGCGGTGCTGTAGTCGTCGTACCTCGCGCGATCGTCAGGCGTGGCGGGCAGCTTCTTGGGCGAGTTGGACGCGGGAAGAGAGCTGGAGCTTCGCATAGGCGTGCGTGAGGTGAGTTTCGACGGTGCGCGGTGAGATGAAGAGCTTTGTGGCGATGTCCTTGTTCCCCAACCCCGCACTGACCAGCCGGACGACGTCCAGTTCGGCTGGGGTGAGCGCGGCCCAGCCGGTGGACGGGCGTTTGCGCTCGCCGCGGCCGCGCCGGGCGTAAGCGATCGCCTCGGCGGTGGACAGCGCTGCACCCTCGGCCCAGGAGACGTCGAAGTCATTCTGGCCCATGGCATCTCGCAGCGCCGCGACCGACGCTTCGTATTCGGCTTGGTAGATCAAGTAGCGGACCTCGCCGGTGCGCTGACGGATGGCCTCGGCCGCGCCAAAGAGCCGCGCCGCCTCAGGGCAGCTCTCGGCATGTGCGGCAACGCGAGCAAGAATGTCGAGAATGTGGGGTAGCCCAAGCTGTGCCTCGATATCGGCCGCACACGCGAGCGCGTCGTGCGCGTCACGCTCGGCCGCTTCCGCGTCGTCCTGGGCCAATGCCACGTACGCTCGGGTCATCAACGCTTCCATCCGAAACCATCCTGTGGTTGCCGACACGGCTTGATCGGCCCAGATCCGGGCCTCAACGACATCGCCTGCCGCAAGCTCGGTCTCGGCCCTCCACCGCATGTTCTTCGTCAAGAACTCGGTGCCCGGCATGCGGCTCCAGCCCTGTGCGAGAGCGTCCTTCGCGGCCGCAATGTCACCCGCGGCCAGGTGTGCACCACCCAACGTCAGATATCCCTGCCCCTCGAAGAGCACGCTGAGCTCGGCTGCCGAGTCAATGGCGGTTTCGGCGGCGGCTAGGGCGGCGGCCGTCTTGCCCTGCCAGCCCAGGACAAAGCTTTGGGTCGTGAGGCCGTTGAACCTGCACAAGGGATCGCCGGTCGCATCCGCGTCGGCGATCAACTCGCGTAAGGCCTCTTCGCCACCTGCCAGGTCGCCCAACACCGCCCGCGCCCCGCCGCCCCCCCACACGCGACACAGACCTGAGGCGAAGCGGTCACCGATCGCGTCGGCAAGGTCGCGACCCTCTTCGCCGGCCGCAAGCGCCGCGGTTGGATAGCCCGCCATCATCGAGGCGTATGCCTGAAAGCCGAGCAGCTGGCTCAGCCTCCACTTGTCGCCCAGGGCGCGCGCCAACGCGCTGGCCTCGGCGAAGTATGTGGCTGCTAGTTCGGGGTTTAACGCGGCCGCACCAAAGCAGGCGGTGAGGGCGCGGACCAACAAGGATGGGTCGTCGAGTTGGCGAGCGATGGCCAGCGCTTCGTTGGCTTGCTCCCTCCGTTCCGGTACGCCGAGCCAGCCGTCGAACAGGGCCGCGTCGGCAAGAGTCCGCCCCAAGACCGCCGGTGCGACCTCGCGGTCGACCGTGTTCAGGTCGGCCAGCGCCGCGTCGATCCAACTCAACCCTTCGCGCACGCGGCCCCGGGTGAGCCACAGCGGCTGCAGCGACGACGCGATCCGCAGTGCGAGCTCGACATCGAGGTTTTCGCGGCTCCAGGCGAACGCGGCGCGCAGGTTGTCGATCTCTGTCTCCGTTTGCACGACACGCCGCTGGTGACCGGTTGCCGCCGGCGCGTCGAGCAGGCCGGCCAGCGTCGTGTAGTAGTCGCGGTGGCGCGCGCGCACGGTATCGGCGTCACCGGACTCGCCGAGCTTCTCGAGGGCGTACTGGCGCACGGTTTCCAGTAGCCGATAGCGCATTCGCCCGGCGGTGTTGTCGGCCACCACCAGCGACTTGTCCACGAGCAGGCTGAGTTGATCGAGGACCTGGTAGCGCTCGATCTCGGTGTCGCCGGCGACGGCCCGGGCGGCGGACGAGTCGAATCCGCCCATGAACGCCGCAAGCCGGCGAAACAACACCCGTTCGGGCTCCGTCAACAACTCATGCGACCAATCCACCGACGCGCGCAACGTTTGCTGGCGGCGCACAGCCATGCGACGCCCGCCGGTCAACAGCCGGAAGCGGTCATGCAGGCTGCCCGCGATCTCTTCGAGCGATAGTGCGCGGACCCGGGCCGCTGCCAATTCGATGGCCAGCGGCATGCCGTCGAGGCGACGGCAGATCTCCTGCACCGCGTGAAGGTCGCCATCGGTCATACGAAAATCGGATCGCGCCCGGCGGGCCCGGTCGGCGAACAGCTCGACGGCCTCGTCATCCACGGACAGGGACGGCACCCGCCAAATCGCCTCGCCCGCCACCCCGATCGGCTCGCGGCTGGTTGCCAGGAGCGTCAACCCGGGACACCCGCTCAACAGCGCGGTGGTCAGCTCGGCAATCGCGTCCAGGAGGTGCTCGCAATTGTCGAGCACCACCAACATTCGACGCCGTGGCATGAACCGCACGAGCGTCTCGGTTGGGGAATGACCGGGCTGATCAGGCAGGCCGAGGGCACGCGCCATCGCGACGGGCACGAGGTCGGGGTCGGCGACCGGCGCCAGGTCGACGTACCACACCCCGTCGCTGAAATCGTTGGTCATTTGGCCCGCGACCTGGATGGCAAGCCGCGTTTTGCCGACCCCACCGGCGCCGGTCAAGGTGACCAGTCGGTCGGTGGCGAGGGTCTGCCGCACGCCGTCGATCTGCGCGTCGCGGCCGATAAAACTGGTGAGCTGCACCGGCAAATGCTCCACGGCAAGGGATTTCGACGTCCGAAGCGGCGGGAAGTCGTTGCGAATATCGGGGTGGCACAGCTGCACCACCCGTTCGGGACGGGCGACACCGCGCAATTCGTGACTGCCCAGATCGGTCAGCCAGGCGTCGGCCGGGAGCGTGTCGACGACCAAGTCCTCGGTGGTGCCCGAGAGCACCGTCTGGCCGCCATGGGCGAGATCGCGCAGCCGCGCCGTCCGGTTGATCGTCGGGCCGATGTAGTTACCCTCGTCGCGCAACTGCACCTCGCCGGTGTGCAGACCGATGCGCAACGTGATCGGCGCCAACGGCGCGCGTTGCAACTCCAACGCGCACGCGGTCGCCTCGCTCGCGCGAGCGAATGCGACGACAAAGCTGTCGCCTTCCCCCTGCTCGACCGGCCGCACCCCGCCGTGAGTGGCGAGCACGTCGCCGAGGGTGCGATCCAACCGTGCGACCGCGGCGGTCATCCCCTCAGGCTGGGTTTCCCACAGGCGTGTCGAGCCCTCGACGTCGGCGAGCAGCAGCGTGACCGTTCCGGTTGGCAACTCGCTCACACCCAAATCACTCCAGTTCACCGGCGACGTGTCCGCGCGCGGATCAATTTCGGTCATGCTAGCCAGCATCTCGGAGCAGGTGGTTGCAAAACATCCGTGAAACCCCGTAGACGGACGTCACCGGTCCAGCAAATCGGGCCGCGACATCCGCGTGACCACGAGGCAAAGCCGCCGAACGCGTAGTTCGCGGAAACGTCGCTCACGCCTTCATTTCCGCGTTCTCCCTGATGGTCTGGGGCTGGTGAAACCCTATAGTCGAACGATGTCGACCAAGGAGTATCGCAATGAACGGAGCATCCGAAGCGACCCGTTCCAAATGGCGATGATTCATCGCACGTTCCGTCGCGAGTTCGACAACCTGTCCGGTCTGATCCGCGCCGTTGCACCGGGCGACACTCACGAATCGAGATTCATCGGGAATTACCTCGGCAACATGATCTCGCTGCTTCACCACCACCACGTCGCCGAGGATGAGGTGCTCTGGCCAAGACTGCATGACCGCACACCTTCCAGCGACAACGCCTTGCAGCGGGCGCAGGACGAGCATGCGGCGATCGCCGAAGCGATCGACAAGGTTCAGTCGATCAGGCCATTGTGGGCGCGCTGTGCACAACCGCGCCTGGCTGAGCAACTCAGCGCCGCTATCGAGGAATTGTCGGCGCACGCCGACGAACACTTCGCATACGAAGAGCTCAGTGTCTTACCGCTGATCAGGCAATACATCACCGGTGAGGAGTGGCAGGTCTTCATCAACCGAGGCACGGCTTACATCAATCCCAAAAACCTATGGTTTTCACTTGCGTACGCCGGCTTCCTGCTCGGCGATGCCACACCCGACGAACAACGGCGCTTCCTGGCCTCCGTGCCCATCGCGCTCCGAACGGTGGTGAAAACGTTGGGAGGACTGGCTCACGCCAGCTACCGGACGAAGCTTTATGGTGGCCGCGGCTAGATGCCCGTTTCGCCGCTGCAATTGGCAGCTTCTGGCAGCGCCGACGGTCGATTTGGCAGCGGCTCGCGCCGCACCATCGCCTCATGACGAATGCATCGATTTCGGGTAGCCCTGATCGAATCAACGACGCACGCTGGCGCTCCGTCGGCACCGATCTTGCCTTCTGGACCGTGGTGGGTGCGGTTGTCGCCGCGCTGAGCGGTCCGCTCGGTGAGATGTGGGGCGTGCCGCGGACCGACCTGGTGGCCGGCGGATTGACGTTTCTCGCCGGCGGCGCTCTGTTGCTGTTCGGTCTGAACCGGATCCGTCCCCTCTCGCGTGGGCTGGTGCTCGGTTGCGGCGTTTCCAACCTGCTGCTGGCGCCGATGATGTGGGTGGCGGCAGCCCTTGGCTGGCTTTCGCTGAGCACCGCGGGCAACTGGGCGCTGGCCGGCGCGGGCGACGCGGCTCTGGTGCTGGGTATCTGGCAGCTTGCTGCCTCGCGACGTTCGCGGTAGCGCGCAGTCCGCCGTTTTTTAATTGTCGAGGCCTGTCGTGGGAAGATGGGACTCGTGTTGCGATGGACTACTGCTGGTGAATCTCACGGCCGAGCATTGGTGGCCGTGGTCGAAGGCATGGTCGCCGGACTGACCGTCACCTCCGACGACATCGCCGACCAGCTGGCCCGCCGTCGCCTCGGCTACGGCCGCGGCGCCCGGATGAAGTTCGAGCGCGACCAAGTCACCGTGCTGGCCGGGGTGCGCCACGGCGTCACACTCGGCGGGCCGATCGCCATCGAGATCGGCAACACCGAATGGCCGAAGTGGGAAACCGTGATGGCGCCCGACCCGGTCGACGCCGCGGAGCTGGAGGTGGCGCGCAACGCGCCGCTGACCCGGCCGCGACCCGGCCACGCCGACTACGCGGGCATGCTCAAATACGAGTTCGACGATGCGCGCCCGGTGCTCGAGCGGGCCAGTGCCCGTGAGACCGCTGCCCGGGTCGCGGCCGGCACCATCGCCCGGCAGTTCCTGCGGCAAGCCCTCGGTGTCGAGGTGCTGTCCCACGTCATCTCGATTGGCGACTCAGCGCCTTACGATGGTCCGCCGCCGCAGGCCGGTGACCTCGCGGCGATCGACGCCAGCGGGGTGCGGGCCTTCGACAAGGCGGCCGAAGAGTCGATGATCGCCGAGATCGAAGCCGCCAAGAAGGACGGCGACACCCTGGGCGGCGTTGTGGAAGCCGTCGCGGTCGGATTGCCGGTCGGGCTGGGCTCTTTCACCAGTGGCGACAACCGGCTCGACAGCCAACTCGCCGCCGCCGTGATGGGCATCCAGGCGATCAAGGGCGTGGAAATCGGGGACGGCTTCGCCACCGCGCGCCGGCGTGGCAGCCGCGCTCATGACGAGATGTACCCGGGTCCGGACGGCATCGTGCGCTCGACCAACCGGGCCGGCGGGCTGGAAGGCGGCATGACCAACGGCGAACCGCTGCGGGTACGCGCGGCGATGAAGCCGATTTCCACCGTGCCGCGCGCGCTGGCCACCGTGGACATGACGACCGGCGACGAAGCCGTCGCGATCAACCAGCGCTCGGATGTCTGCGCGGTGCCGGCGGCCGGCGTGGTGGTCGAGACGATGGTGGCGTTGGTGCTGGCTCGCGCCGCGTTGGAGAAGTTCGGTGGCGATTCGCTGACCGAGACGCGTCGCAACATCGAGTCGTACCTGCGGTCGGTCGCCGAGCGGGAGCCGGTCAGCGAAGTTCGGGCGTCCGGGTAATTCTGATGGCGCCGAAAGCAGTGTTGGTGGGACTGCCGGGATCCGGTAAGTCCACCATTGGGCGACGGCTGGCCAAGGCCCTCAACGTCGGCATGCTCGACACCGACGCGGCGATCGAGGAGCGGACCGGACGTCGCATCGCCGACATCTTCGCCACCGACGGGGAACAAGAGTTCCGCCGCATCGAAGAAGACGTGATCCGGGCGGCACTGGCCGAGCACGACGGCGTCCTGTCACTTGGCGGCGGCGCGGTGACCACTCCGGGGGTGCGTGCCGCATTGGCCGGCCATACCGTCATCTACTTGGAAATCACTGCGGCCGAAGGGGTTCGGCGCACCGGCGGCAACACGGTGCGGCCGCTGCTGGCCGGACCGGACCGGGCCGAGAAGTTTCGCGCGCTGATGACCCAGCGTGTTCCGCTCTATCGGAAGGTCGCCACGATCCGGGTGAACACCAACCGTCGCAACCCTGGAGCCGTTGTCCGCCACATCGTGTGCCGTCTGAACGACCCGAAACCGGGCAACCTCGCGCGCAACCGGCGCCGTCCGCCGTGGCGCCGCACGCCGTCCCCGGAAGTGCCCAGCGCGCCCGAGCCCCGAACCGGACCGCCGCCCACCCCCGCCACGCCGGCTGCGCTGGCCGCGGCCCGTCGCGCCGAGGCGGACAAATGACGGAACTTCCCCAACCGGTCACCGTGCAGGTGGCCGTCGATCCGCCCTACCCGGTGGTGATCGGCACCGGGCTGCTTGGCGAGCTCGGCGAGCTGCTCGCCGGCCGGCACCGTGTCGCCATCCTGCATCAACCGGTGTTGACGGAGACGGCCGAGGTGGTTCGAAACCACCTGGTAGACAAAGGCATTGACGCACATCGCATCGAGATTCCGGACGCCGAAGCCGGCAAGGACCTACCGGTGGTGGGTTTCATCTGGGAAGTGCTGGGCCGCATCGGCATTGGCCGCAAGGACGCCTTGGTGAGTCTGGGCGGTGGGGCCGCTACCGACGTCGCGGGCTTCGCCGCGGCGACCTGGCTGCGAGGCGTGTCGATCGTGCACGTGCCCACCACGCTGCTGGCGATGGTCGACGCGGCGGTCGGCGGCAAGACCGGGATCAACACCGACGCCGGCAAAAACCTGGTGGGCGCCTTTCATCAGCCCGCCGCCGTACTGGTCGACCTGGCGACCTTGCTGACGTTGCCGCACAACGAAATCGCGGCCGGGATGGCCGAAGTCGTCAAGGCCGGTTTCATCGCGGACCCGGTGATCCTGGACCTGATCGAGGCCGACCCGCAGGCGGCACTGGACCCGTCGGGGGAGGTGTTGCCGGAGCTGGTCCGACGCGCGATCGTGGTCAAGGCCGAGGTGGTCGCCGCCGACGAGAAGGAATCCGATCTGCGCGAAATCCTCAACTACGGCCACACATTGGGTCACGCGATCGAGCGGCGGGAGCGTTATCAATGGCGACACGGAGCCGCGGTCTCGGTGGGGTTGGTGTTCGCTGCCGAATTGGGCCGGCTGGCAGGGCGTCTCGATGACGCCACCGCGGAGCGCCACCGCAGCATCCTGACCTCGCTGGGGCTGCCGACGAGCTACGATGCCGAAGCATTGCCGCAGCTGCTGGAGTCGATGGCCGGCGACAAGAAGACTCGTTCAGGGGTGCTGCGATTCGTGGTGCTCGACGGCCTGGCCAAGCCCGGCCGGCTGGAAGGTCCGGACCCGGCCCTGCTGGCGGCCGCCTACGCGGAGGTGGGCACTCGATGAGCATCAACGTCATCAACGGACCCAACCTCGGCCGGCTCGGCCGTCGCGAGCCCGAGGTTTACGGCGACACCACCCATGACGATCTCGTCGCGCTGGTCGAACGCGAGGCCACCGAGCTCGGCGTGAAAGTCGTTGTGCGACAAAGCGACAGCGAAGCTCAGCTACTGGACTGGATCCATCAGGCCGCAGACGCCAAAGAGCCGGTGATCCTCAACGCCGGCGGGCTGACCCACACGTCGATCGCGCTACGAGACGCGTGCGCCGAGCTGAGCGCGCCCTTGATCGAGGTGCACATCTCCAATGTGTATGCCCGCGAAGAGTTTCGGCACAACTCATACCTGAGCCCGGTGGCGAGCGGGGTCATCGTGGGATGTGGCGTCCAGGGGTATCTGCTAGCCCTGCGCTACCTGGCCAGCCTCGGCCGCTAGTGGTCGTCTGACTTCGGCTTTTCGATGTGCTCGGTGGTCGGCTCGGAATGCTCGTGGGACGGCAGCGCCTCGGTCTTCGCGGCGCTGGGCGGCGGCCACGGAATCTTCTTGGTCTCTTCCTCGCTGGCGGCCGGGCTGACGGCTTCCGTCGTCGCTTCGGTTTCCTGGCTGTAGGCCGTCGGCGAGTCGTAGTCGCGTTCGGCGGTCGCCACGGACGTCGACTGTTCCTGCGGCCAGGCGGCGCCCTCGGCGGTGGCCTGTTCCGACCGGACCGCGGCGAACACGTCGGTGTCGGCCCGATCGTCTGTGCCGCCGCCGGCGCCGCCCTGCGGCTTGTAGGCGCCCGCACGGTCGACCCGCCAGCGGCCAATGGCCACCCCGCTGATCGCGCCCAGGAACACCACCAAGGCGGTGAAGGCCGCGAACGTGGTCAACTCGTTGATCAGCCCACCGACGTACAGCGCCTGGTAGAACACCGAGATCAGCCAGGTCACCGCACCGCTGACCAGCCCGGCAACCAGACCGGCCAGCAGCCACGTCATCGCCAGATCACCGCGACGGTCCGGGTCGGGGTTGGACGCGGCGTCCTCGCGGCCGTCGATCAGCCCCCACGCGACCACGCCGACGATGAACAGAAGGAGCATCACGATGCTGATCAGTGCCGCCTGCGTCTGCCACACGCTGATCAACGTCCCTTGAAACAGCCGAACGACGACCATCGCGGCGCCGAACACCAGGCCGCGCAGCATCCAGTTAGTCATGGGGCCACAGCGTAGCGAGTAGCGTCACGCGGCGTGACACATTCCCAGCGGCGAGCCGCACTCGGAGCTCGACTTCGGGCGGCCGAACTGGATGCGATGCTGGTCACGGACCTGATCAACGTTCGCTATCTGTCCGGCTTCACCGGGTCCAATGCTGCTCTGCTGGTGTTCGCGGACGATGATGACGCCGTTTTGGCCACCGACGGTCGCTACCGTACCCAGGCCGCCCAGCAGGCGCCCGATCTGGAAGTGGCCATCGAGCGGGCCTGCGGGCGCTACCTCGCCGGACGGGCCGCGGCCACCGGGGCGCAGCGGGTGGGTTTCGAGAGCCACGTGGTCACGGTGGACGACTACGACGCGCTGGCTGCTGCGTCGGCTGAGGCCGGCGGCACCGAGTTGGTCCGCGCCGCACAGACCGTGGAGGCACTGCGCGAGATCAAAGACGCCGGGGAGGTGGCGCTGCTGCGGCTGGCCTGCGAAGCCGCCGACGCCGCGCTGACCGACCTGATCGCCCGTGGCGGCCTGCGGCCGGGCCGCTCCGAGCTCGAGGTGGGTCGCGAGCTCGAGGCGTTGATGCTGGACCACGGCGCCGACGGCGTCTCGTTCGAGACGATCGTGGCGAGCGGGGCGAATTCGGCGATCCCGCATCACCGGCCCACCGAGGCGGTGCTGGCCGCCGGAGACTTCGTCAAAATCGACTTCGGCGCCCTGGTCGGCGGGTATCACTCCGACATGACCCGCACCTTCGTGCTGGGCAACGCCGCCGCCTGGCAGCTGGAGATATACGAGCTGGTCAGCGCCGCTCAGCGAGCCGGCCGGATTGCGCTGGAAGCCGGAGCAAAGCTAGCCGACGTAGATGAAGCATCGCGCCGCGTCATCGTCGACGCTGGGCACGGCGCGCACTTCGGTCATGGTCTCGGCCACGGGGTGGGGCTGCAGATCCATGAAGCGCCGGGGATCAACGCCACCGCCGCCGGTACACTACGTGCGGGCTCTGTGGTCACCGTGGAGCCCGGCGTCTATTTGCCGGACCGCGGCGGCGTCCGCATCGAGGACACGCTGGTTGTGGCTGACGCAACCTCCGGACACGCACCGGAATTGCTCACCCGGTTCCCCAAGGAACTGGCGATCTTGTAGGAGATTCACCGACTGTGGCAAGCACTGCCGATTTCAAGAATGGACTCGTGCTGGCGATCGACGGCCAGCTGTGGCAGATCATCGAGTTCCAGCACGTCAAGCCCGGCAAGGGTCCGGCGTTCGTCCGCACCAAGCTGAAGAACGTGCTCTCCGGGAAGGTCGTCGACAAGACCTACAACGCCGGGGTGAAGGTGGAGACCGCGACGGTGGACCGCCGCGACACCACCTACCTCTACCGCGACGGCACCGACTTCGTGTTCATGGACAGCCAGGACTACGAGCAGCACCCGTTGCCGGAGTCGCTGGTCGGCGACGACTCCCGGTTCCTGCTGGAGGGCCTGCCGGTGCAGGTGGCGTTCCACAACGGCGCGCCGCTGTACATCGAGCTTCCGGTGACCGTCGAACTCGTGGTCACGCACACCGAGCCGGGTCTGCAGGGTGATCGGTCCAGCGCCGGCACCAAGCCGGCGACCGTGGAGACCGGCGCCGAGCTTCAGGTTCCGCTGTTCATCAACACCGGCGACAAGCTGAAGGTCGACTCCCGCGATGGCAGCTACCTGGGACGTGTCAACGCGTGAGCCGGCCCGTCCGGGGACGGCATCAGGCGCGCAAGCGAGCCGTCGACTTGTTGTTCGAAGCCGAGGCTCGTGGTTTGACTCCGGCCGAGGCGGCCGACGCCCGCACCGCGCTTGCGAAGGCCAAAGCTGATGTGGCGCCACTGAATCCGTACACGGTGACGGTGGCCCGCGGCGTCACGGCGCACGCCGCCCACGTCGACGACTTGATCGCGTCGCATCTGCAGGGCTGGACGCTGGAACGGCTGCCGGCGGTGGACCGGGCGATCCTGCGGGTCGCGGTGTGGGAGCTGCTGCACGCCGACGACGTGCCCGGGCCGGTCGCCGTCGACGAGGCGGTGGAGCTGGCCAAAGAGCTGTCCACCGACGACTCGCCCGGGTTCGTCAACGGGGTGCTGGGCCAGGTGATGCTGGTGACACCGCAGATCCGGGCGGCCGCTCAAGCGGTTCGGGAGGCCGGCGATTCATGACCCGGCTGGAGCTGCGCGTTCTGATCGCCGGAATTCTGGCGGCGACGGTGATTCTGGGCGCGGTGATGTGCGCGGCCTACGGGCAGGCGGCGATCGGGGCGGCGCTGTCGATCTATGCGCTCGGGGTCGGCGCGTGGCTGTATCACTCGGTCGAGCGTCTCGTGCTGGCCCGCCGTATCGAGACGGTTCGCTCGGCCGCCACGCCGCTCCGGCCGTTGCTTCCGGTGATGGCCGCGATCATGGCGTTGACCCAGGCGGTGGTGCGATCGCTGTCCGACGCCACCGAGGTCGCGCCGCGGCGCTGGATCCCGATCACCCGCGGCAGGAAAGCCGACGACGACTTCGAGGTCTGAACCCGTATTGCCGGCAGGCGTTGGACGGGCGATAGCCGGTCCCCTCTCCGAGAGTCTGGTGAGGCAGTTGTGGCAATCCAGGTGGAGGTGACAAAACGCCCGCATCCTGGTCAACAGAGGGACACACTGGCGATATGGACCGAAACGGCAGGCGCCCCAGACGGCTGTGTGTTTCCGCGCTGGCGGCGGTGGCGAACCCGTCGTACTCGCGCATCGACACCTGGAATCTGCTCGACGACGCGTGCCACCATCTGGCCGTCATCGATCGTGCCGGAATGGACACCAGCCACGAAGCCGCCCGGGTGCGGCGCCTGCTCAACCGTCTCAGCGCCTACGAGCGCTACTGGATCTACCCGGGCCCGGAGAACTTGGCGACCTACTGCGGCTATCTGGATCAACTCGCCACGGTGAGTCTCGCCGAACAGGTGTCGCTGGCCGTGCGACTGCTCTCCGAATACGGCGACCGCGCAGCCTTGTTCGACACCTCCTCGTCGCTGGCCGATCAGGAGTTGGTGGCGCGGGCCAAGGAACAGCAGTTCTACACCGTGCTGCTCGCCGACGACTCCCCGGTCACCGCACCCGAAGGCCTGGCGGAAAGCCTGCGCGCGATTCGCGACGTCGGCGACGACGTGCAGTTCGAGCTGCTGGTGGTGTCCAGTGTCGAGGACGCCATCACCGCGGTCGCGTTGAACGGCGAGATCCAGGCGGCCATCATTCGGCACGACACTCCGCTGCGGTCCCGCGACCGGGTACCGCTGATGACCACACTGCTCGGGCGGAACGACGACGTGGTGGCCACCGACCGCACCCACGACTGGGTCGAGTGCGGCGAGTGGATCCGCGAACTGCGGCCACACATCGACCTCTACCTGCTCACCGACGAGTCGATCGCCGCCGAGGCCGAGGACCAGTCCGACGTCTACGACCGCACCTTCTATCGGCTCAACGACGTCACCGACCTGCACACCACCGTGCTCGCCGGTATCAGGAACCGTTACTCCACACCGTTTTTCGATGCACTGCGGGCTTACGCGGCACGGCCGGCCGGCCAATTCCACGCGCTGCCCATCGCGCGCGGCGCCAGCATCTTCAACTCCAAGACGCTGCAGGACATGGGCGAGTTCTACGGCCGCAACATCTTCATGGCCGAGACGTCGACCACCTCCGGTGGACTGGACTCGCTGCTGGATCCACACGGCAACATCAAAAAAGCGATGGACAAGGCCGCGCACACCTGGAACTCCGACCAGACCTACTTCGTCACCAACGGAACGTCGACCGCGAACAAGATCGTCGTGCAGTCGCTGACCCGGCCCGGTGACATCGTGCTGATCGACCGCAACTGCCACAAGTCGCATCACTACGGCCTGGTGCTGGCCGGGGCGTACCCGCTGTACCTGGACGCCTACGAATTGCAACCCTTCGCGATTTACGGCGCCGTGTCGTTGCAGACCATCAAAAAAGCGCTGCTCGACCTGGAGGCTGCCGGGCAGCTGAGCAAAGTGCGCATGCTGCTGCTGACCAACTGCACGTTCGACGGCGTCGTCTACAACCCGCGGCGGGTAATGGAGGAAGTGCTGGCGATCAAGCCGGACATCTGCTTCCTGTGGGACGAGGCGTGGTACGCGTTCGCCACCGCGGTGCCGTGGGCGCGGCAACGCACCGCGATGATCGCCGCCGAGCAACTCGAATTGATGCTGTCGTCGCCGGCTTACACGCAGGAGTACCAGCAGTGGCGTGAGTCGATGCAGGGCATCGACCGGGCCCAGTGGGGGGAGCACCGGCTGCTTCCCGACCCGAGCCGGGCCCGAGTTCGGGTTTACGCCACCCACTCGACCCACAAATCGCTGTCGGCGTTACGGCAGGCGTCAATGATCCATATCCGCGACCAGGACTTCAACGCGCTGTCCCGCGACGCATTCGGTGAGGCGTTCCTGACTCACACCTCGACTTCGCCCAACCAGCAACTGCTCGCGTCGCTGGATCTGGCCCGCCGGCAGGTCGACATCGAAGGTTTCGATATGGTGCGCTATGTCTACGACATGGCGCTGGTCTTCCGTCACCGCGTTCGCAAAGACCGGCTGATCAGTAAGTGGTTCCGCATCCTCGACGAATCCGATTTGGTGCCAGACGAATTCCGGCTTTCCGCGGTCAGCTCCTACCGCCAGGTGCGCCAAGGCGCGTTGGAGGCGTGGAACGAGGCGTGGCGGTCCGACCAATTCGTGCTCGACCCGACGCGGGTCACGCTGTACCTGGGGCAGACGGGCATGAACGGATACGACTTCCGCGAGAAGATCCTGATGGACCGGTTCGGCATCCAGATCAACAAGACGTCGATCAACAG
>Ga0137412_10001043_pt1 | contig 20840 bp, 19 predicted proteins | sample CZODoug2_1_16fun_FD_122160 | JGI IMG/M metagenome (GOLD analysis project Ga0137412, IMG submission 122160) | Vadose zone soil fungal communities from Angelo Coast Range Reserve, California, USA - CZODoug2_1_16fungal (Hybrid Assembly) | ecosystem: Environmental > Terrestrial > Soil > Vadose zone... | reverse complement strand
CTTCGACTTCGAGACGGGCGAGCCCGGCGAGCGCAACGGCGTCTACGTCACCAACGTCGAGCACAAGATGGGCCTCAAGGTCTCAACGACCTGCGAGCTCTCGCTCGGCCAGCACGACAAGCCCGCCGTCGGCTGGCTGGTCGGCGAGGTTCACGAAGGCATCGCGCAGATGTTCGACGTCATCGAGCAGGCCCGAATGATGGTGGGCACCAAGGCCATCGCGACCCTGTCGACCGGCTACCTGAACGCGCTGGACTACGCCAAGAACCGCGTCCAGGGTGCTGACCTCACGCAGATGACCGACAAGGCCGCACCCCGCGTGACCATCACGCATCACCCCGACGTGCGTCGCAGCCTGCTGACCCAGAAGTCCTACGCCGAGGGTCTGCGCGCGCTGTACATCTACACCGCGACGTTCCAGGACCCCGAGGTGGCCAAGGCCGTGCACGGCATTGACGCCGACCTGGCCGTCAAGGTCAACGATCTGCTGCTGCCCGTCGTCAAGGGTGTCGGCTCCGAGCAGGCCTACGCCAAGCTCACCGAGAGCCTGCAGACCTACGGTGGCTCCGGCTTCCTGCAGGACTACCCGATCGAGCAGTACATCCGCGACGCGAAGATCGACTCGCTCTACGAGGGCACCACGGCCATCCAGGCGCAGGACTTCTTCTTCCGGAAGATCGTGCGCGACAAGGGTGTTGCCCTTGCCTACGTGGCGGGCCAGATCGAGCAGTTCGTCAAGAACGAGTCCGGCAACGGCCGCTTGAAGGCCGAGCGCGAGCTGCTGGCGACCGCGCTGGCAGACGTGCAGGGCATGGCGGCGACGCTGACCGGCTACCTGATGTCGGCGCAGGAGGATGCGGCGAACATCTACAAGGTGGGCCTTGGCTCGGTGCGCTTCCTGATGAGCGTCGGCGACCTGCTTCTCGGCTGGCTCCTGCTTGAGCAGTCGGCCGTGGCCATCGCAGCGCTCGACAACGGTGCAGCCGGCGATGACCGCAACTTCTACGACGGCAAGATCGCAACGGCGTCGTTCTTCGCGAAGAACTTCCTGCCGCTGCTGACCAGCACCCGCCTGGTGATCGACACGATCGACAACGAAGTGATGGAGCTGGACGAGGCGTCCTTCTAAACCATCTCGAACCAAAATGCCCTCGGAGACCCCGGGGGCATTTTGCGGTTCAGCGGGCGTCGACTCCTGGCCTGCCACCGTCGCTGACGTTCTCGGTCCATCGGCCGAGACGCTCCGAGAGGCGGCGGAACACCCGTTCGACATTCGTGGAGCTCACCGTCATCGCCTCGGCCTGCGCGGTATCGCACACTGCCCGAAAGACGTTGTCGTAGTTACCCGGATACACGTGCGATGCTGTCTTGGAAATTGCCACCGGGACAGTATTCACGCACGCATTGACGGTCAAGAGTCGAGGTACGTCACGACCGCGAGCACGCGGCGGTGATGGGCCTGTGATGGTGGCAGGTCCAGCTTGGTGAAGATGGCCGAGACGTGCTTCTCCACCGCACGCTCGGTGATCGAAAGATGCTGCGCCAGCGCGCTGTTGGAATGACCTTCGGCCATCAACGACAGCACCTCGTGTTCGCGCGGGGTCAACCGGTCCAAGGTGGCGGACTTGCTGCGGCTGCCCATCAGCTGGCGCACCACCTCGGGGTCCAGCGCGGTGCCACCCGCCGCCACGCGGCGCACTGCGGCGTCGAACTCGCCGATGTCGGTCACCCGGTCCTTGAGCAGGTACCCAACGCCTTCTGGCTGGTTGGCCAGCAGCTCGGTGGCGTACCGGGTCTCCACCCACTGCGAGAACACCAGAACACCCATGTCGGGATGCGACCGGCGCAGCGACACCGCAGCCACCAAGCCCTCGTCGGTGAACGTCGGCGGCATCCGGATGTCGACGATGACGACCTCGGGCGTGAATTCGGCGACTGCGTCGATCAATTCGCCTGCGGTGCCAACGTTCGCGACCACCTCGTGGCCCCGTTCGACGAGCAGTTGCACCAGCCCTTCGCGCAGGATGGCACTGTCCTCCGCGATGACGAGGCGTGTCACTGCCCGGCACCCGGCGGCACCACGACGGTCACCACGGTTGGGCCGCCCGCCGGGCTGTCGATCTCCAACCGACCGTCGAGCATGGCGAGCCGGTCGCGCAAGCCGATCAGCCCGGATCCGTTGCCCGCCTGCGCGCCGCCGGAGCCATTGTCCTCCACGGTGATTCGCAGCTCGGCGGTGTCGCCGCCGATCCGCACGGCGATCTGGCTGGCACCGGAGTGCCGCGACGCGTTGGCCAGCAGTTCTGCCACGCAGAAGTAGGCCATGGTCTCGACGCCGATTGACGGTCTCGCCGGAAGGTCGACGGCAACATCGACGGGGATCGGGTTACGCGCCGCAAGGGTCTGGATCGCCGGTCCTAGGCCGAGATCGAGTGCGGGCGGCCGGATTCCGCGAACCAGGTCACGCAGCTCGACCAACGTGTCCTTGGTGTTGGCCAGTGCGCCGGACACCAGTTCGCGGGCCAGGGGCGCATCGGATGACGTCGCCAGCTGCTCCTCGGCGCGCGCCAGCGCCATCGCCACGGTGATCAGCCGGGCCTGGGTGCCGTCGTGCAGGTCGCGTTCCACGCGGCGCAAGGTGGCTGCGGAATCGTCGACGGCATCGGCGCGAGCCCTTTCCAGCTGCACCACGCGACGCTCCCGGTCGGTCGGGCCCAACAGCGCGTCGGCCAGCCACACGTGGCCGCGACCGAGACCCAACATCAGCCAACCCAGCAGGTACAGCGCGACGACACCGCCGATCGACAGCAGCAGGTAGCCACCCAGCGAGTCCACGGGCTCGCCAAGGGTGACGAACGGCTCGTCTGAGATCAGCCACACGACGGGCGATGTCACCAGCACCGCCGACATCGCGACACCGACGATGACGACGTAGCCGATCGGCGTCATCAGCACGGAGTGCAGCGCGAGGAATCCCAGGCTGCGCCACCCAACGGCATCGGTCAGGGCGGCCACCACCGACTGCAACCGCCCGGCGGGCCGGACGAACGGCGGCGGGGCATCGATCTCGGTTCCCATCAGCCGGGCGAGCGAACGGTACAACCGGTTCCACGCCCGGCCGCTCAGCACCACCAGTGCCAGCAGGGGTATGCCGACGAGTGTGACCATCAGCAGTCCAGACGCGAGACCGACGCAGAAGAGGAAGACGACCCCGACGATCGCGAGGACGCTGATCAGCAGGAAGTACAGGTAGATCTGCCACGCCGGCTTGCGCAGCGGAGTGAGCAGCGTGTTGGTCCAATCGAATTCGGTGGGCGGCGCGGCGGTAATGGTCACGTGTCCCATCGTGGCCCGCCGTCGTACCCACGATCCATGGTGTAGCCCGGCGAATGACTGGTGTGGCTAGCTACACCAGTTGAAGACATGAAGGCGGGTTCGGGAGGACACATGAGGGCGTCACATTAGTTCTCGCGCGTCCGGCTTTCACCTCTTGGCCGGCACTTCGGACTGGTCACTCCCGAACCCGTCGTGCGATCGATCGTACGCTCGTGACTGCGGTCACACCAGAAGAAATTTTGGGCGCTCACGAGTCCTTCGACAACAGCAGGGCGCGGGTGCGTTCGCGCGCCTCAGGGGATGCATCGAAGACCACGGCGGAGAACTCGTCGACACCGAGCGCACCCAATTCGTCGAGGCGCTCGGACACGGTCTTCTCGTCGCCGATGATCGCTGCGTCCTCGGGGTTCGCGTAGCCCTCCCGGTCGAGCATCGCGCGATAGGCGGGCAGCGTTCCGTACAACGCGAACTGCTCGGCGGCCTGCGCTCGTGCGCCGTCGACATCGTCGGTGACGCAGATCGGCAGCCCCGCCACCACCGCAACCGCATCCTCCGGCCGTCCTGCCTCCGCGGCCGCAGCGCGAATCGTCGGCCTGATGTGCTCACCCAACGTCTTGGGTCCGCACATCCACGTCAACGTGCCGGCCGTGCGCCTGCCCGCCACCTTCAGCATCTGCGGCCCGAGCGCGGCGAGGTAGACGTCGGGTGTCGGGGCGTCGGTGATCTGAAGCGCCCCACGCGCCGTCACCGTCTCACCGACCGCGTTGACCGGTTCCCCGGCCAGCAGCGGCTGGAGCGCATCGAGGTATTCGCGCATGCGGCGCAACGACTTGTCGTAAGGGATTCCCCACATTCCCTCGGTGACCGCCTGATGCGTCATGCCGAGGCCGAGAAGGAACCGGCCGCCCGCGATCTTGTTCAGCGTCAGGGCGCGCTGGGCGAGCAGCATCGGGTGCTGGTTCTGGATCGGTAGCACCGCGGAGCCCACCTCGATGGTGTCGACTTCGCGCAGGGCCACGGCCAACACGGTCAGGAGGTCGCCGTCGAACGGCATCTGAGCCATCCAGACCCGACGGAAACCCTCGTCGCGCAATTTCGCAAGGGCTTCCACCGTGGAGTCGATCGGCGACGCACCGACAGCGCTGGCAAGGTTGATGCTGATTCGCATGGCTCCATCGAAGCACGTCCGTCCGTGTAACGATGAAGGGCGATGACGACCACACAGACCCGGCTTGGGAACTTCGGCCCGAATTGGTTCTCATTGGTGATGGGGACCGGAATCGTCGCGACGGCCGGCGCGACGCTGCCAATCCGGATACCCGGAATGCACGTGTTCTCCCTGGTGGTCTGGGTGTTCACCACCGTGCTGCTGGTGATCCTCGTCGTCGCGGTGACCGCACAGTGGTTCCGGCACCCGACGGTGGCCCGCAGCCACGCACGCAACATACAGATGGCTCACTTCTACGGAGCGGCGCCGATGGCCCTGCTGACGGTCGGGTCCGGAGCGATCCTGCTCGGCAAGGACCTGATCGGTGCGCGCCTCGCCGTCGACGTCGACTGGGTGCTCTGGACGGCGGGCACCGTCGGCGGCCTCTTCACCGCGCTGACCATCCCCTACCTGATGTTCACCCAGATGAACGTTGAGCCCGATGCGGCCTTCGGCGGCTGGCTCATGCCCGTGGTGCCGCCGATGGTGTCTGCCGCGGCCGGTGCACTGCTGATCCCGCACATGGCGCCAGGGACGGGGCGCACCACGATGCTCTACGGCTGCTACGCCATGTTCGGGCTGTCGCTGATCGCGGCGCTGATCATCATCTCGATGATCTGGAGCAGGTTGGCGCACTACGGAACGTCCGGCACGACCAGGGTGCCCACGCTGTGGATCGTGCTTGGTCCGTTGGGACAGAGCATGACCGTCGCGGGACTGCTCGGAACGAACGCGGCTCTCGCGGTGCCGCCGGATCTCGCCCAGGGCATGGGCATCTTCGCGATCCTGTTCGGCGTCCCGGTGTGGGGCTTCAGCGTGCTGTGGATCGCACTGGCCACTTCTTTGACGGTGCGCACGCTGCGACGAGGCATGCCGTTCGCACTGACCTGGTGGAGCCTGACGTTCCCGGTGGGGACCTTCGTCACTGGGACCACCCAGCTGGCCATCCACACGGGGCTGCCCGCGTTCCGGATCGCCGCCGTGATCGCCTATGCCGGGCTGCTTGGCACCTGGGCCCTGGTCGCGGCCCGCACAGCGCGCGGCAGTCTGGCCGGCAGTCTGTTCCAGCCACCTGCGAGCTCGGGTCCGATCAAGGCCACGAAGGACCAACCGGCTGCGGGCTAGCCGCAAAAAGTAAGTGCCCCGTGTTGCCGTCGGGTCGGGGGGTCAGACGGCAACACGGAGCTACACACTTCATCGGCGCCCCCTGCCGGGGCGTTACACCGATCGCAAACTTTCTTTCTAAGCCTCGAGAATGGCCGTGACGCCCTGGCCACCAGCTGCGCAGATGGAGATCAGGCCACGCACTGGCTTACCCGTCTGCGCCTTCTTCTCCGCCAACTGCTTGGCCAGCTGAGCCACGATTCGGCCGCCGGTCGCGGCGAACGGGTGCCCGGCCGCCAGCGACGAGCCGTTGACGTTGAGCTTGGCCCTGTCGATGCTGCCCAGTGCACTGTCCAGGCCGAGGCGCTCCTTGCAGTACTCGTCGGACTCCCACGCCGCCAGCGTCGCCAGCACCACCGACGCGAACGCCTCGTGGATCTCGTAGTAGTCGAAGTCCTGAAGGGTCAGGCCGTTGCGGGCCAGTAGACGGGGCACGGCGTAGGTCGGCGCCATCAGGAGCCCGTCGTCACCGTTGACGTAGTCCACCGCGGCGGTCTCGCCGTCGACGAAGTAGGCAAGCACCGGCAGCTTGCGCTCGGCGGCCCACTCCTCGGTCGAGAGCAGCGCCACCGAAGCGCCATCGGTCAGCGGCGTCGAGTTGCCCGCGGTCATCGTGGCGTCGCCGTTCTTCACGCCGAACACGGGTCGCAGTTTCGCCAACTTTTCTGGGGTGGAGTCGGGCCTGAGGTTGTTGTCGCGGTACAGCCCGAGGAACGGCGTGACGAGGTCGTCGAAGAAGCCGCGGTCGTAAGCGGCGGCCATGTTCTGGTGGCTGGCGGCGGCCAGTTCGTCCTGGTCGACGCGCTTGACGCCCATCTTCTTGGCCGTGATGGCGGCGTGGTCACCCATCGACAGACCGGTGCGCGGCTCGCCGTTGGTGGGGATCTCGACGCCGACCGCGGCGGGCAACTTGCCGACCAGCTTGAGCCGGTCGACGTTCGACTTCGCGCGCCGCAGTCCGAGCAGCACGCGGCGCAGATCGTCACCGAACGCGATGGGCGCATCCGAGGTGGTGTCAACGCCGCCTGCGACGCCCGAGTCGTACTGACCGAGGGCGATGCCGTTGGCGACGGCGATGGTGGACTGCAGGCCAGTGCCGCAGGCCTGCTGCAGGTCGTAGGCCGGGGTGTGCGGGTTGAGCGATGTTCCGAGCACGGACTCGCGCATCAGGTTGAAGTCGCGGCTGTGCTTGAGCACGGCACCGCCGACGACCGCGCCGAGTCGCTCTCCGCCCAGGTTGAACCGATCGATGAGCCCGGTCAGCGCCGCAGTGAACATGTCCTGGTTGGACGCATTGGCGTAGGCGCTGTCCGAGCGGGCGAACGGGATCCGGTTTCCGCCGAGGATTGCTACCCGTCGGGCAGCCTTGTTGTCAGACATAGGGGTCATACTACCCACCCTTCTTACTCTGGAGTAAGTTAGGCATTCGACACAAGAGTATCGATCCGCTTTGAAAGGCAACGCAGTGGCTACCGACCTGTTCTCACAAGTCGTCAACTCCGGCCCGGGATCCTTCCTGGCCAAGCAACTGGGCGTACCCCAGCCGCAGGACCTGCGTCGTTACCGGGCGGGCGATCCCCCGCTGGCCGGGTCGCTGCTGATCGGCGGCGACGGCCGCATCGCCGAGCCGCTGCGCGCCGCGCTGGCCGAGGACTACCAGCTCGTCGGCGACAACCTCGGCGGCCGCTGGGCCGACTCGTTTGGCGGGCTGCTGTTCGACGCGACCGGCATCACCACCCCCGAGGACCTCAAGGCGCTGCACGAGTTCTTCACCCCGCTGTTGCGCAACGTCGGCGCCAGCGGCCGCATCGTCGTGGTCGGCACCACCCCGGAGCAGGCCGCGACCGTCGACGAGCGGATCGCGCAGCGCGCGCTCGAGGGCTTCACCCGCTCACTGGGCAAGGAGCTGCAGCGCGGCGCCACGATCGGCCTCGTCTACGTGTCGCCCGACGCGAAGCCCGCCGCCACCGGGTTGGAATCCACCGTGCGGTTCCTGCTGTCGGCGAAGTCGGCCTACGTCGACGGGCAGGTGTTCTACGTCGGTGCCGCCGATTCGGTGCCACCCGCGGATTGGGACAAGCCGCTCGACGGCAAGGTCGCACTGGTCACCGGTGCGGCGCGGGGCATCGGCGCCGAGATCGCGAAGGTGTTCGCGCGCGACGGCGCGAAGGTGGTGCTGATCGACATGGAGGGCGCAGCGCAGGCCTTGTCGGAAACGGCCACCAAGGTCGGTGGGACGGCCCTGACGCTCGACGTGACGGCGACCGATGCAGTCGAGAAGATCGCCGCCCACCTGTCCGAGCATCACTCGGGCAAGGCCGACATCCTGGTCAACAACGCAGGCATCACCCGCGACAAGCTGCTTGCCAACATGGACGACGCCCGCTGGGACTCGGTCATCGCGGTCAATCTGCTTGCCCCGCAACGCCTCGCGCAGGGCCTGGTGGCCGATGGCGTCCTCGGCGAGGGTGGCCGCATCGTCGGGCTGTCGTCGATGGCGGGTATCGCGGGCAACCGTGGTCAGACCAACTACGCCGCCACCAAGGCAGGCATGATCGGCATGACGCAGGCGCTGGCGCCCGAGCTGGCCGAGAAGGGCATCACCATCAACGCGATCGCCCCCGGCTTCATCGAGACCAAGATGACCGAGGCCATTCCGCTGGCCACCCGAGAGGCGGGCCGACGGCTCAACTCGCTGTTCCAGGGTGGTCTGCCGGTCGACGTGGCCGAGGCCATCGCCTACTTCGCCAGCCCGGCGTCCAACGCGGTTACTGGCAACACGATTCGGGTGTGCGGCCAGGCCCTGCTCGGGGCCTAAGAACTATGGTGAACATCGTGGCGCAACGCACCGAGGGTCAACCGAATGGATTGCTGAACCTGGTCAGGGCGGCAGCGGGAGCGTTGCCGTTCATCCCGCGCAATGGCGCTCTGCCCGATCGCACGGTGGCCGTCGACGGGTTGGCCATCGACCCGACCAACGTCGCCGAGTACGCCGCGGTCACCGGGCTGCGGTTCGGTGACACCGTGCCGCTGACCTATCCGTTTGCGCTGACCTTCTCCTCGGTGATGGCGTTGGTGAGTGGTTTCGACTTTCCCTTCGCCGCAATGGGTTCGGTACACGTCGAGAACCGCATCACGCAGTACCGGCCGATCTCGGTCACCGACACCGTCGACGTCGCCGTGCACGCGGAGAACCTCCGCGAACACCGGAAGGGTCTGTTGGTCGACCTGGTGACGGACATCAAGGTCGGCAATGACACCGCGTGGCACCAGGTGACGACGTTCCTGCATCAACAGCGGACCAGCCTGTCCGGCGAGCCCAAGCCGGAGCAGAAGAAGCAGGCGAAGCTACCGCCGCCGAACGCGGTGTTGCGCATCACGCCTGGCCAGATCCGCCGTTACGCGTCGGTGGGAGGGGATCACAACCCGATCCACACCAACGCGATCGGGGCCAAGTTGTTCGGCTTCCCAACCGTCATAGCGCACGGAATGTTCAGCGCTGCAGCGGTTCTGGCGAACATCGAGGGCCAGCTTCCCGACGCCGTCGAGTACGCGGTGCGGTTCGGCAAGCCGGTGCTGCTGCCTGCGCGGGCAGGCCTCTACGTCGACCGGACCGCCGACGGCTGGGACCTGTCACTGCGCAACCTCAGCAAGGGTTACCCGCACCTGACGGGGTCGATCCGCGCGCTTGGCTGAGGGCAGCAGCTCTCGAGGTACTTCTCAGATCATGGAATGGGTTGGTCTGCGGCTGATTTGCCTCTCAGGTCGGGGCGGTCGACAGTTCAGTCAGTGCTGAGCTGTGACCCAGGGGTCATTCGGGACCTGGCCGACGTTCGGCTCCCAGGTGTAGTTGCTGTCGCAGATGATGGGCTGACCGTTGGGGGCGATGTCCTTTCGGCCAATGTCGGCCCCCATGCACTGATCGCCGACGGCGTGCTCGGCCAAAGGCTCTGCGGTGGCGGTACTCGCAGTCACGCCGGCGACCGCTCCGAACAGGACAGCCCCGGCCAGGACTGCGGGAATTGCCTTCATGCTTGTTCTCCTCCACGGTCAACTAGCACGCCCATCATGGCTGCGGACGATTTCAATCCGCTTACAGCAGACCGGTCAGCCGCCCTGCAGCCGAGCCGTCGCAGGGTCGCGTCGCTGAGCTATCCTGCATCTCTTCGCGCGAGACCGTCGATGACCCGGGCCGACTCCGTGAAGTTCCTCAGATCATCGTTGATCTTGCTGTCCGCCTTGGCGAATCGCCATCCCAGCCAGGTGCCGTACCCGAGGCCGAAGGTGAATATCACGATGCAGGTCATGTCACTGGGTGCACCTGCAGCGCGCAGGCGTCGATGTAGGCGACGACGGCGACCGAGATCGTTTCGGTCGTATTCGGTGGCGTGACACGCAGAGTCGCGTACGACGGGCATTGGTTGCCGTTGTCGTCGACGGCAACGCCTTCGACGACGGCCACGGCGCCGTGACGGGGGCCCAGCGTGATCGTCGTGACACCCCCGGGAGCCCCGCCCAGATAGCCGCGCAGTGTGCGCTCGGCGTGCAATAGCGGCCCACCGCTGCCGGTGTCGACACCGGGATAGCCGGTCAGCGTGCACGGTGCACTGTTCGGGGCGAGGCTGAACTCCAGTTCCACGCCGCGGTGCCCGACCCCAGGTGACATCGCGGTTGCCCCGACGTCGACGTCGCCGTTTTGGCAGGCCGGATACGCGGCCTGTGAAATCGCCGGGGCGGACATCGAATACGCCGCCACTACCGCGATGATCACCGATGGGGCTCGGTGTCGCATCATGCGAGGCCCTCGGCCGAGCGAGTGACGACCAGTAGATGGTGCGGGGCCGCAATGTGGTCGAGGTGCTGATGGTCCGTCAGGTCGAAACCGGCCGTGTGCAGGGCGGCAATCACGTCGTCGACGGGTCGGAGGATGAATCCGTAGCCGGTGAACGGCAGCCGCGCCATGGCTTCCGGGTCGCCGATGCCGACGATGAGGCGCCCGCCGGGACGCAGGACGCGCGCCAACTCGGAGCAGGCCTCGTCGAGGTCTGCGACGAAGTAGATGGTGTTGACGGTGATGGCGGCGTCCAGGCAGTGGTCCGGCAGCGGGAGCGCCGTGATCGAGCCCTCCGACAGCCGCAGTTGACCAGCGGCCCGGTGCCGGATGTTGCGTGCCCTGGCTCGGTCGAGCATCTCGCGGGAGATTTCGATTCCGTGGACAGTGCCGTCGGCGCCGACGCGGTCCAGCAGCATCGAAAGGCCGACGCCGCCACCGAAGCCGATGTCGGCCACCACGTCACCCGGCGCGGCGGCCGACGCCCGCACGGCCGCGGCCACCGCGGGTCGGTTCCCCCGGTTGAGCGCAACGGCGACGACTCGGTTGAGACGACCGTGTGGACGACCGGCCTGTGCGGCGACCGCCGACCACAGTTTTCTGCGCATGCCCGTAACTACCACGACTTCCGGCGCCTCCGCGCCGCTATCAGCAATGGGCACTGGAACGGTCATGGTGTGCGATCTCCGATCGTCGAGATTCTGTTGGCTTCGGCTGATTGAAGGAAGTTCTCCAGCAGTGCATTGAAGGGCGCACCGGTGTCTTGGACCAGGTGCCCCATGCCGGGGCACACCGCGCGCTGTCCGCCGGTTCTCCCGGCGATGGTGTCGCAGATGATCTCGGAGGCCGGGTGGTGTCCGCCGGAGACGACGAGCATCGGGAACCCGCTTGCCGCGAGATCGTCGAGGGGCAGCATCGCTTCGTCGGGCGGCCGGGCGCCTTGGAGTTGGCGGACACCCTTGATGAGCACCCGCAACGGCGGGTCGGGGAGCACGTGGGCCGGCACACCGACGACCTCGCAGAATCGCCGCAAGAAGCGATCCGGTGCTGCGTCGGCGTCGTCGATCACAGCACGTACCGCGTTGGCGAAATCGTCGACGACGGGGTCGCCGCACGCCACCGATGTCGACGGCGGCTCGATGACAGTCAGCGAGACGACGTTGTCGGCGGCCCGTACCGCCGCCAGCATCGCGACGATCGCGCCATAGGACGAGCCCACCAAATGAACGGGTTGGGTGAGAAGTTGATTGGCAAGCTCAACGGATTCCGGCTCGAAATCCTGCCTTTTGGATGGTGTTTCACCGTGTCCGGGGCGGTCCGGGGCGATCAGCTCCCAACGCTCGCCGAGGCTGCGCTGTTCCCGCCAGGCATGCCGGCCTCCGAGGAGTGGCCCGTGCACGAGCACCACCCGCGGACCGGCACCCCAGCAGTGGATCTTCACGCCACCAGAATGACGCTACGGGATTACAGTGCGCCTACAACGCGTCCACCAGCTTGCGGAATGCCGGGGCGATCTCGTCGAAGCTCATCAACTGCCCCTCCGCTTCGGCGAGTGCCCGGTCGGGCTCGGGCAACGCGTCGGACAGCAGGGCTTCGTTGTCGGCGCCGATGAGGTTCGCCAACCGCAGATGGTCGAACCCCATCCTGTCGGCGTGGGTGAAGATCGCCGCCCGCAGCCGTACCGCATCGCGGACGCGGCCGAGGCGGAACAGGCAGTGGACCCCGCAGTGCAGTGAGCTCAGTTGGGCTCCAATGTTTCCCTGCGCCTCGAGGGCAGCGACGGCACGCACCACTGCCTCCGCCGCCTGTCTTGCGTCGCCATCGGCGGACAGGCCGAATCGCGCCAGCAGGATCGCGGCCGCCCCCTCGGTCCACGCGTAGCCACAATCCCTGCCGAGCTCGCCGGCCCGATGCAACGTCTCGGCGCCCCTCTCGTGGTCGCCGTTCAGAAACTCCGTCAAACCCTGACTGAGCATGCCGGTGCTCTCGATCCAGGCCGGCACCGTCACACCTGCGATGCTCGCGCGGTAGCCGTCCATGTGCTCGACTGCCCCCGCGGCGTCGCGGAGGAGTACGGCGGGTGCGATGCGCTGCATGCGTGCTCGCGCCGCCAGCAATCTCCATTCGGTCGTGGACACCGCCGTGATCGGCAGCAGGGCGATGGCTTCGTCGGCAGCGGCGGCGGAAAGTGCGGGTTCCTCGGCGTTGAAGAGATTGCTGGACAAGGCAATCAGCGCCGCGGCCCGGTCCTCCGCCGATGCGTCCGGGCACGCCTCCAAGACGCTGCGCAACAAGGTCACCCCTTCCGACACCAGACCGAGGCTGACCCACACCCAAGCCACGGCCGCCATCGTTCGCAGCGCGTCGTGGGGGCGATGGTCGAGATCGTGAGCGATCGCGGCCCGAATGTTGGGCAACTGGGCGCCGAGCGCCTCGCACGCCTCCCGTGCACGCATCCCGGAGAACAAGGGCGCGTAGGCGGCGACGTGGCGCCTGGCCCACGCCGCGTGCGCGTCACGGGTCTTGCTTGGATCCGGGTCGAGGTCGGCGCAGTACCGCCGAATCGTCTCCAACAGGCGATACCGCGTCTCACCGTTCTCGGAGTCGGCCATCACCACCGAGCGGTCCACCAGCGACGCCAACACGGCGAGCACCGATCCCGCGGACCCGTCGTGCGGATCCACGAATTCTGCTGCCTGCCACGTGAACCCGCCCTCGAAGGGCCATAGTCGCAGCAACATGTCCCGATCGGCACCGGCGAGTCCGTCGACACTCCAGCCGATCGCCGCCTGCAGGGTGGCATGCGGTGTGACCGAACCGGTCGAGGTCTCGCCGAGCACGTCGAGACGGTCTGCCAGATGTCGGGTCAACTCCGCAAGACCCACCGACCGCACCCGCGACGCGGCGAGTTCGATCGCCAGCGGCAAGCCGTCCAGTTGCGAACACAACGCACGCGCGGCCGTTCGCTCGTCGGGGGTCGGCTCCCATTGCGGCCGTGCCGATTTCACCCGCTGATACAGCAATGTCATCGCGTCACCATCGCCGCCGGCGGCATCCGTCACCGACAGCGGCGTCACGTCAAGGAGGTACTCGCCGTCGACCCCGATCAGTTGCCTGCTGGTCGCCAAGACCCGCAACGCCGTCGCACCCGGCAGCAGACGCGACACGAAGTCACGGACACCGCCGAGCACGTGCTCGCAGTTGTCCAACACCAGGAGCCCACGTCGACCGGACAGTGCCCGCTCCAGATGAGCGACCGAGTCGCCGAACGCGTGCGTGACGCCCATGTGGGCGGCGACCGTCCCTGCGACCTCCGTCGCCGAGTGGACGTCGGCGAGCCTGACCACCCAGACGTCCGCATCCGGGGCGGATCGCTGGTAGCGCGAGGCGAACTCGAAGGCCAGCCGCGTCTTGCCCACTCCGGCAGGGCCCACCAAGGTGACCAACCGCTGCGTTCGGACCAACTGCGTCAACGTCGCCGACTCCTGAACCCGGCCGACGAACGACGACAGGAGGCCGGTGAACCGAACCGGCGCCGGCCGGCGTGGCAGCCCCATGTCGACGACACCCTCGGGTGACTGCACCGCGAGGGCGGTGTCGTGCCGCAGGATCCGCTCTTCGAGCTCACGCAGCGCGGGCCCCGGTGCGACGCCGAGTTCGGTATCCAGCAGTTCACGTACCCGACGCAGTTCGGCCAAGGCCTGAGTTTGGCGACCGGTTCGATAGAGCCCGAGCGCCAGTAACTCCCACCGGCGCTCGCGGTACGGCGATTCGATCACCGCCGCCGACAGCGCCGCCACCGCTCCCGGTGCGTCACCGCGCGCCAGTCGGGCCGATTGCAGTTCCTCGAATGCCTCGTCGCGCAGCTCGACGAGCTTGGTCCTCGGCCCTAGTAGCGACGGCCCGTCACCGAGGTCGTCCCAGGGCCTGCCCCGCCACAACTCCAACCCATCGCGGAGCAAGCGCTCAGCACGCTCGGCGTCTCCGGCGGCAAGTGCTGCCCGCCCGCTTGCGACGGCTTCAGCGAACTTGTTGGCATCCATCTGCGCCGGCTCCACGGTGAGGTGATACCCGAGCGAACTACGGGCCAGCAATCCACGAGACGATTCTCCCAACCCGTTCCGCAACCGCGACGCCGCCACCCGCAGCGCACCGATCACGTCATCGGGCGGACTGTCCACCCACACCAGATCGGCGAGCTCGTCATCGGTCATCGGCCCGCCGGCTCCCAGTGTCAGCGCAGCGAGCAGCCGCCTAGGTACCGGTCCGCCGAGCGGCAGGAGGGCACCCTCAACCTCCGCCTCCAGCGCGCCGAGTATTCGTATCCACAACATCGTTGGTCCCCACCCCCGCCACGAACGCACTGTAAGCCGTCTGAAATGCCTCTCCACCAGTGTGGCCACGTCATGTCTTCCGACCAAGGGTATCTCGATGTCACGCACCGATCTCCGACTCACCGCCGGCCCAGCATTGGCATTGCTCGCCGTCCCGCTGCTGATGCTGGCCACGGCCGGCTGTAGTCAGTCCCCGCCGAGCCAGGAGGCTTCGCAGTCCACGCTGAAGATCGCGGCGCAGGTGCAGATCGACGACAAGGGCGCCGAGGTGAAGGCCGCCGAGGGTGCCACTCCGGCTGATCCCGCCGGTGACGGCAAGGCGACCTGCGCGCCGGTGTCGATTGCGATGGCCGGTGCGCTCACCGGTTCCGAAGCTGCCTTGGGCCTCAACACCCGCAACGGTGTGCAATTGGCAGTCGACAAGCACAATGCCGCCAACCCTGGCTGCCAGATCGCCTTGAAAACCTTTGACACCGAGGGTGATCCGCAGAAGGCCACCGCGGTGGCCCCACAGATCATCGACGACGCCAGCGTGATCGGTCTGATCGGACCCAACTTCTCCGGGGAGACCAAGGCCACCGGGTCGGTGTTCGACCAGGCCGGTCTTGTCGCCACGACCGCTTCCGCCACCAATCCGACCCTTTCGGAGAACGGATGGAAGACGTTCTTCCGCGGTCTGGCCAATGACGCCGTACAGGGCCCGTCGGTCGCGAACTACCTGAAGAACACACTGTCCTACAAGAAGGTCTGCGTCGTCGACGACGGCACCGACTACGGCGTCGGCCTGGCGCAGACGATGCGCGACACCCTCGGACCCGTTGCCGACACGGCGTGCAAGGTCTCAGTCAAGAAGGGCGACAAGGACTTCTCCGCTGCGGTCACCCAGATCAAGGGGGCATTGCCGGATGCCATCTTCTACAGCGGCTACTACGCCGAGGCCGCGCCGTTCGTGCAACAGCTGCGCGACGGCGGCGTGACCGCGTCGTTCGCCTCAGGTGATGGCGCCAACGATCCCGAGTTCGTCAAGCAGGCAGGCGAAGCGTCCAAGGACGCCATCCTGTCCTGCCCGTGCGGCCCGGCCACCGGGTCGTTCGCCGACGAGTACACGAAGAAGTTCGGTCAAGAACCGGGCACCTACAGCACCGAGGGCTACGACCTGGGCACCATCATGGTCAAGGGCATCGACTCTGGCGCCGTCACCCGACCGGCCCTGCTCGACTTCGTCAAGAACTACGACGGGCAGGGTGTCGCCCGCAAGTACCAGTGGACCGACAAGGGTGAACTGACAACGACTTTGATCTGGATCTACAAGGTCCAGTAGAACGGTGGCCGGATCGATTCCCGATGACATCCGGCATGCACGGCGGCGGTGCAGTGGTGGCGGTTGGGCCGGCGTCCGACATCGAATCTGATGTCGGCGCCAGGTTCAGCCCGTCGCAGCCGCCGCCGGGTCCGCGATGTCGATCAGTGCGGCGTCGTGGCGCAGGATTCGCTGCTCCAGGTCACGCAACGCAGGCCCCGGCGCGACACCGAGTTCGGTGTCAAGCAACTGACGCAGCGTCCGCAGTTCGGCCAACGCCTGGGTCTGGCGACCGGTCCGATAAAGGCCGAGCGCCAACAACTCCCAGCGCCGTTCTCGGTAGGGCGATTCGATCACCGCCGCAGATAACGCGGCCACCGCGCCCGGTGCATCGCCGCGCGCCAACCGGGCCTCCTGCAGTTCCTCGAACGCCACATCTCGCAACTCCACGAATGTGGCCCGCGGGCCCAGCAGCGACGGCCGATCACCCAGGTCTTCCCACGGCCTGCCCCGCCACGAGTCCAACGCGCTGCCAAGCAATCGTTCCGCGCACTCGGCATCCCCGGAGCGCAACGCGGCCCTCCCGGCGGTGACCGCACGAACGAACGTGCTGGTGTCCAGTTGCGCCGGCCCAACGGCCAGCTGATACCCCGTCGCGCGGCGGCACAGCAGCCCACCGAGCTGCTCGCCCAACCCATTACGCAGTCTCGAGACCGCCACCCGCAACGCAGCGAGCGCGTCACTGGGCGGACCATCCACCCACACCAGATCGGTGAGCTCGTCATCGGCCATCACCGCGCCGCCCCGAAGGGTCAGCGCGGCGAGCAACCGCCGGGGGACGGGCCCGCCCAGTGGCCTCACACCCCCGCCGGCTTCTACCTCCAGCGGCCCCAGTACCCGAATCTGGATTGCGGTCACGACATCCCCTCAGGATTGCATTTCTATATTCGATAGAGGAGCATCTATTAAATGTCAGATGATGTCAACCCCACCCGGCGCTACGACGCGTCACGACGCCAAACGCAGGCCAATGCGACGCGTCGCCGGATGCTCGAGGAGGCGCGGCGATTGTTCCTCGACCACGGCTATGCCAAGGCGGCAATGCCTCAGATCGCCTCCGCAGCAGGGGTATCGGTGCAGACGGTGTACAAGGCGTTCGCCAACAAGGCGACCCTGCTCAAGGCTGTGTTCGACGTTGCCGTTGCCGGCGATGACGACGACGTATCGATGACTGAACGAGACATCATCGGCAACATCCGGGCCGAGCCGGACGCCGCAGGCAAGATCACCCTCTACTTGAGCCACCTCGCGCAGGGCTCGCCGCGGTACGCCCCGGTGCAACTACTGGCGCGCGCCGCCGCGAGCGCCGATCCAGCGGCGCGCGCAGTTTGGGAGCAGATACGGGCCGAAACCTTGACCGCAATGACGATGTTCGCAGCAGATCTGGTCTCGACGGACCAACTGCGCCATGATCTTTCGGCGGATGACGTTCGCGACGTGTTGTGGGTTTACCACAGCCCGGAGATCTTCGAGATGCTCGTCCTCGCCCGCGGCTGGGACACCGACCGCTATGGCCGGTTCCTCACCGAGTCCGTCATCGACGCACTCCTGTTCACCACGGCACCGCCACCCGCCGAGAGGCGTCACTACCGAGGATCGGTGAATCCGGACGGATCGCACCGAGCACCGCCAACGCCGTAAGCGCAGCGTCACTTCGCTCGATGGTCGGAGTCCCGTCCGCGGTCAGAACCGGCGCTCGGAACACCGTCGGCGGCACATCGGCGACCCCACCAACGGATGCAACCGACGCGGAAGTGCCCGGTATCGAGTCACCCGCAGCGATGAACCCCACCGTCACCGCTGCAGCCGCGATCACCGCCATCCCGGCGGACGTCACACCCGCGCGACCCCCGCTGGACATCGCGATTTCCTCCGTGTCGATACGCATCCGTCGATGGGTCGAAATCACAATGACAGGGAGCTATTTCAATAGGCTTACAAGCGGCACGTCACCACTAGGGGTGACTCGCGGAACTGTCGGACCCCTTGTTGCCGTCGGTGCCCTTTTCGCCGGTATGTCCGTCAGTGCCATTGCCACCCTGGCTGCCCGATGCGCCACTGCCCCCACCGACCATGCCACCGCCACCGCCAGCGCCGGCGGTGCCGCCGTGCCCACCGGCACCACCCTGACCGCCCGCACCCGCGAGCCCGCCGGAACCACCGGAACCACCGGAAGTTCCCGAGTTGCCACCGTTGCCGCCGTTGCCACCCCGGGCACCAGTTCCGCCGTCACCCCCGGTCGCCCCGTTGCCACCAGCGCCACCGTTGCCATCGATGATCCCGCCGTGACCGCCGTGGCCGCCGGCCCCTCCTGCGACACCAGTCGAGCCCGCCGCACCGGCACCACCGTTGCCGCCCTTGCCACCGTTGCCGGCGACGGACGACGAACCGGAACCGCCGTTTCCACCCTTGCCGCCATCACCGCCGCCCGGGCCGCCTTGACCACCGTCGCCGCCCCCACCGCCGGAACCCACCCCGGGCGTGCCGATACCGCTCGTGCTGGTACCGATTCCGCCGGTACCACCGTCGCCGCCGGCGGCCCCCTCACCACCACCGCCGCCGTGGCCGCCAAAGCCACCGAAGCCGGTCGCTCCCTGCACCGACGTCGAGCCGTCTGCACCGGTTCCACCGTTCCCACCAGCCTGCCCCGGCGTCCCGCCGCCGCCGGAACCCCCTGGGTTCCCGAGCACGGAGCCGGGTGGGTACCCGTAATCCTCCACGGGTATCTGGCCGACGCCGTTGCCACCATTGCCCGCCTTTGAGCCGTTCGGTGGCGGGTTGACTCCGTTGGGGCCGGTCGCACCCGCTGTGCCGTTGCCACCGGCGCCGCCGTTACCGAATAGCCCAGCGTCGCCGCCGTTTCCGCCGGCGCCCCCACCGATACCGCCGGTCCCACCTTCGCCACCACTACCGAAGAGCCCGCCGTGGCCACCGTTTCCGCCCGCCTCGCCGGCAAGACCGACACCGCCCTTACCGCCATTGCCCCACAGCAGCCCACCGTTGCCACCGTCCTGACCCGGCGCGCCATCCAAACCGTCACCGATCAACAACCCACCAGGACCGATCAAACCCAGAAACGCCCCACCACCAGGGAACGGACCGAGCGGAACCGCAACCGGCACCAGCGCATGCGACGATGCGGTGGCGGCCGACCGGCTCCGGCCCGTAACGGGATCGGTAATGCCCGTCAACACCGGAGCGAAGAAACTCGGTCCTGCAACCCGCAATGCCGACGCCCGCTCAAATCCCGGCACAGCACCGCTAGCAGGTGCAGCGACGAGGTCGGGAATACCCGCAGAAGCCGCGTACGGAGCCAAGACAGAAGCGGTGCGGTCACTGGTCGACGCCCCCAGAGCCGTCAACACCAACACACGTGAAGTCGCGGGCGTTAGTGCGCCATTGGATTTTTCGCCTGCCCCATGACCCGATACCGCCAGTACGGGCGCGCCCGCCGCGGATCCCGAGACAATCAACCCCGCCGCCACGGCCGCCGCCGCGATCATGGCGGCCCCACTCGTCACCGCCATCGCATCCCCAGCACGACGACGATGCCGCCCCTTGCGGCGACCGACGCCCACGCCATCTCTGTTGGACATGAAGAACCCCTCCGATTGGTCAATGCTTTCGAAATCACCATGGCAGCGCCAGATTTCAATCGCACTACAGCCGTTGGGGTTATTCGGACTGGACTGGCGCGTAACCGCTACTTGCCACCGGACGCGGCGTTGGACGTCGCGTTGGGATGACTGAAGGACCCGTCGGATCCCCGGTTGCCGTCAGCGCCGTTGGAGCCGGCCTTTCCGTCAGTTCCGTTGCCGCCGTGGGTACCCGATGCGCCACTGCCACCGCCGAACGCCCCACCGCCACCGCCGGCTCCGCCACTGCCACCACTGCCACCGCTTCCACCGGCACCGCCCTGACCACCGAGGCCACCCAACCGACCCTGGCCGCCCTCGCCCATGTCATCTACCCCATTGCCGCCGTTCCCGCCGTTGCCGCCGTTGCCGCCACGCGCGCCGGTGCCGCCGTCTCCACCGGACGCCCCGTTACCGCCGACTCCACCGTTGCCGACGAGGACTCCGCCGTGACCACCGTGACCACCGGCTCCACCGGTCCCTCCAACGGAGCCAGTAGCACCGGTGCCACCGTCACCACCGCGCCCCCCAGCTCCGCCGTAACCGCCACCGATGCCGATGTCGGTTCCCGTTCCGTTGCCACCGTTTCCGCCCTTGCCACCGTCGGCACCGGTGCCACCAGTCCCCCCATCGCCACCAAGGCCGCCGAATCCACCTCCGTACGTGGCACTTCCATCGCCGGCGTTACCGCCATCGCCGCCCTTGGCACCGGCGCCACCCGCACCGCCGTTTCCGCCGAAGCCGCCGGCACCGATCGCTCCTCCTGGAGCTGTCGACGAGCCGTTTCCACCGGTGCCGCCGCTTCCGCCGGCCTGTCCCTTACCGCCGCTGGCACCCGACCCACCGTCTTCGCCGAGCATGCTGCCGGGTGGGAACAAACCCCCTTGAAAGGCTCCCCCGTTGTCCGTGCCGTTGCGGCCGCCGGTGGCGGTGGTGCCGTTGGCTGGCGGATTGACTCCGGTGGCACCCGTCG
>Ga0137412_10001042_pt1 | contig 20844 bp, 24 predicted proteins | sample CZODoug2_1_16fun_FD_122160 | JGI IMG/M metagenome (GOLD analysis project Ga0137412, IMG submission 122160) | Vadose zone soil fungal communities from Angelo Coast Range Reserve, California, USA - CZODoug2_1_16fungal (Hybrid Assembly) | ecosystem: Environmental > Terrestrial > Soil > Vadose zone... | reverse complement strand
GTCATCGGCCGCGAATTCCTAGTGAGCGGACTGCGAGGGATCGCCTCCTCGGAAGGCTTCACCATCGAGGCCAGCGATCTCGGCAAATACAAGATGTTCGTCCAGATCGTTTCGGTCGTCGCCGTCATTCTCGACCACCGCTGGCGCGCCTGGTATTTCGGCCCGGTTACGGTTCCCGTGCACTGGATCGCGCAGATCGCGGTTTGGGGCATGATCGCCCTATCCCTCTGGTCCGCCGTGGATTACTTCACCGCGTTCTGGTCGAAAATCGACCGCCAAGCCGTAAAACGCCGCCGCCGCGCTTTCGTCCTCAGCCGGCGGAAGGGCGTCGCCGCGCCGAGCAGGCAGCCCAGCTCTTAGCCGAGACCTGGCGCCAAGCTTGGTCCGTATGATCACGACCTTCCCGGAAGGCAAGGGAAAATGGCGCGTCTCCGGCATGGGCGCGGGCTGTCCCACTTGGAGTGGCCGCGTGCTTGTCGCCAAAGCATCCGGTACACTCGCCATCATCCCTCTACGCGCGAAGCCCTCCATCGGAGCTGCGCCCACGGGCGCCCCGCGCCAGCCCCCTTTTTGGCTTGGCAGTCGCGGCGCGTCCAATCGCGACGGAAGGCGGCGCGTCGCTCCGCGCGCTCTTCCGTGGTCGCGGCATCGTCCCCCTGTGCGTCATGTACACGGCGGCAATCTACGGCTGGTACTTCCACCTGACGTGGCTTCCGACGTACCTGCGCGACGCGCGCGGATTCGATCTGAGTCGGTCGACGGGCCCACCGCCGGTCGTCGACGCCGACGAGGTCGGTGCGGCCAACATGATCCTCACAAACGGGGCGCGGCTCTACGTCGACCACGCCCACCCGGAGTACTCCGCGCCCGAGGTCACCGACCCGATCGACGCCGTGATCTGGGACAAGGCAGGCGAACGCGTCATGGAGGCCGCGGCGCGCCACGTCGCCAGCGTGCCCGGCGCCGTCAAACTGCAGCTGTACAAGAACAACGTCGACGGCAAGGGCGCCTCGTACGGAACGCACGAGAACTACCTGATGTCACGTCAGACGCCGTTCTCGTCGATCATCGCCGGCCTGACGCCGTTCCTGGTGTCGCGCCAGGTGATCACGGGGTCAGGGCGGGTCGGCATCGGCCCCGGGGGCGACGAGCCCGGTTTCCAGCTGTCGCAGCGCGCGGACTACATCGAGGTCGAGGTCGGCCTGGAGACCACGCTGAAACGCGGCATCATCAACACCCGCGACGAGCCGCACGCCGACGCCGACAAGTACCGCCGACTGCACGTCATCATCGGCGACGCCAACCTCGCTGAGACGTCGACCTACCTCAAGGTGGGCACCACGGCCCTGGTGCTCGACCTCATCGAGGAGGGCTTCGACCTCGCGGATCTGGCATTGGCACGGCCGGTGCACGCCGTTCACGTGGTGAGCCGGGATCCGTCGCTTCGAGCGACGGTGGCGATGGCCGACGGACGTGAGCTGACTGCGCTTGCGCTGCAACGCATTTACCTCGACCGGGTGGCCAAGCTCGTCGACAGCCGTGACCCGGATCCTGCCGCCGCCAGGGTGGTCGAGACCTGGGCGGAAGTGCTCGACCTGCTCGAGCGCGACCCGATGGAGTGCGCCGAGATCCTCGACTGGCCCGCCAAGCTGCGACTGCTCGAAGGCTTCCGGCGTCGGGAGAACCTGAGCTGGTCGGCGCCCCGCCTGCACCTGGTCGACCTGCAGTACTCCGACGTCCGGCTGGACAAGGGCCTCTACAACCGCCTGGTGGCGCGCGGCTCGATGAAGCGGCTCGTCACCGAACAACAGGTGCTGGATGCGGTCGACAACCCGCCGACCGACACGCGCGCGTACTTCCGCGGCGAATGCCTTCGGCGGTTCGGCGCGGACATCGCCGCGGCGAGTTGGGACTCGGTGATCTTCGACCTCGGCGGCGACTCGCTGGTGCGGATTCCCACGCTGGAACCGCTGCGGGGAAGCAAGGCCCACGTCGGTGCGTTGCTCGATTCGGTGCACAGCGCCGCGGAACTCGTGGAGCAGCTGACGAACTGACGCTCCGGGGGCGAGCGAAGCGACGGGGGATCGCTCCGGGGGCGATCCCAGGCATTTCGGCCCTCGAACGGTAGTGTGGAACCAACCGGCGGGCTATTAGTCCACCGATGACGAGCAGGAGGCGGCGATGGCTCAGGAGCAGACTCACCGTGGCGGTGGTGGCGGCGACGACGACGATCCCACCGGCACCACTGCGGCTGGGCAGGAGCGTCGCGAGAAGCTCACGGAGGAGACCGACGATCTGCTCGACGAGATCGACGACGTACTCGAGGAGAATGCCGAGGACTTCGTGCGCGCATACGTCCAAAAGGGCGGACAGTGATCTGGCCGCATAGCGACAAGCTGGCCTTCAACCAATCGATTTCCCCGACGTCTGCGATGGACTCCTCGTCCTTCTCGGAGATGCTGCGCCGACAGGCGCCGCACCTGCTCCCGGCAGGTAGCACGGTCGGGTCCGATGGCGTGCCGCCGAGTCCGACGAATGCGCTGCCGCACGGCACCACGATCGTGGCGATCAAGTTCCCAGGCGGCGTGCTGATCGCCGGTGACCGCCGGTCGACGCAGGGCAACATGATCGCCGGCCGCGACGTCCAGAAGGTCTACGTCACCGACGACTACACGGCCACCGGCATCGCAGGGACGGCCGCGATCGCCGTCGAGTTCGCCCGGCTGTACGCCGTAGAGCTCGAGCACTACGAAAAGCTCGAGGGCGTGCCGCTGACGTTCGCGGGCAAGGTGAACCGGCTGGCCATCATGGTGCGCGGCAACCTCGGGGCGGCGCTGCAGGGTTTCATCGCATTGCCGCTGCTGGTGGGTTACGACATCGATGATTCCGACTCGCAGGCCGCGGGACGGATCGTGTCGTTCGATGCCGCGGGTGGCACGAACCTCGAGCTCGAGGGCTACCAGTCGGTCGGATCGGGTTCCATCTTCGCGAAGTCGTCGATCAAGAAGCTGTACAGCCGGGTGACCGACGCCGAGTCCGCGCTGCGGGTGGCCGTCGAGGCGCTCTACGACGCGGCGGACGACGACTCGGCCACCGGCGGTCCGGATCTGGTCCGCGGCATCTATCCGACGGCCGTGGTCATCGGTGCCGAGGGGGCTGAGGAGATCCCCGAACAGCGCATCGCCGCATTGGCACGCGAGGTCATCGAAGCTCGTTCGCGCGCTGATAAGTCCGGTCCGCACGACGGGAAGGCCGAGCTGTGAGCTTTCCGTACTTCATCTCGCCCGAGCAGGCGATGCGCGAGCGTTCGGAGCTCGCACGCAAGGGCATCGCCAGGGGCCGCAGCGTCGTCGCGCTCGCTTACGCCGATGGCGTGCTGTTCGTCGCAGAGAACCCATCGCGGTCGCTGCAGAAGGTCAGCGAGATATACGACCGGATCGGCTTCGCCGCCGTTGGCCGGTTCAACGAGTTCGACAACCTGCGCCGCGGCGGCATCCAGTACGCCGACACCCGCGGCTACGCCTATGACCGCCGCGACGTCAGCGGTCGCCAATTGGCCAACCAGTACGCGCAGGCGCTCGGCACGATCTTCACCGAGCAGGCCAAGCCCTACGAGGTCGAGTTGTGCGTGGCCGAGGTGGCCCACTTCGGCGAGGTCAAGTCGCCCGAGCTGTACCGCATCACCTACGACGGGTCGATCGCCGACGAGCCGCACTTCGTGGTGATGGGTGGCACCACCGAGCCGATCATCACCGCGCTCAACGACACCTACGCCGAGAACGCCAGCCTTGCCGAGGCGGTGAAGATCGCCGTTGATGCGCTCCGGGTTGGCATCGCCAGCAATGGATCGGCGCCAGGTACCGAACTTCGGACGCTGGACACCTCGACGCTCGAGGTGGCCGTCCTCGATGCCAGCAGGCCGCGGCGCGCCTTCAAACGGATCCCGGCGCCTGCGCTGGAACCGCTTCTGCCGGTGGTGGAGTCGGAGTCGAACGCTGACTAGAGCGGCGCGATGCGGTTGCTGTTGTCCCAAGAGATCATCCGCGGACCGAGTTGGAACGCCTTTCTCGTAAGCAAGGTCCACCGCCCTGCGCGAGTATTAGCTCAGCGGGAACGACGCGAGAACTTCCGCCATTCGCTCCAGTGCGGCCTTCCACGCCGACTCATCCTGTGCCACACAGATCCTGAAGTGGTTCGCGCCCAGTGCGCCGAACTGGTAGCCAGGGTTGACGACCAGACCAGCGCGGCTCTTCAAGGCACGAGCAATCTCGTGATCAGTGGCCTTGATTCCCGAGGTGTTGACGTACAGGTAGGCCGACCCACCGCTGGGTTCCACCGTCACGCCAGACAGGGCGTTCAATGCGGTCACTGACAGGTCCCGAAGCGCCTGGTAGTCGACGATTCGACCGTCGACGTACTCCTGGTCGTCGCGGATCCAGTGCGGCAGCAGATGCTGGGCATAGGCAGGGCAGCGCAACGCCGCGATGCCCATCACGTCTTCCATGCTATTGAGAATCTCCGCGGGGCCTACCGTGGCGCCGATGCGGTAGCCGCTGAGGCTCTCGGTCTTGCTGGGTCCCAGCGTCGTCAGCACTCGGTCCCGCATTTCGGGTTCTGCGGCCAGGTGCGCGAATTCGCGTCCGTCGTAGACGAGGCGACAGTAGAGCTCGTCGACGATGGCGAAGGTGTCGGTACCGCGCAGCAGCCCGGCGATCTCCTCGATGTGTGTCTTGCTGAACACCGCACCGGTGGGATTGTTCGGGTGCGAAAACATCAGCAGTTTCGGCTTCTTGGCCAGCGCCTGCTGCAGCGCCTCGAGGTCGAGATGCGGATCGGTGTCCTCCCACAGCATCGGAATCGAGTCGACCTCGCCGCCGAAGTAGCGAACCGATCGAGCGCTGGTGAGGTAGTCCGGATCCGGGACGACCACCCGGTCGCCAGGCTCGATGAGCGCCGCCATCGCCGAGTAGAGGCCAGCCTGCGTACCTGGGGTGACCATGAGCTCTCGGCGTGCGTCCACGCTCACGCCCAGCAGCTTCGAGACGTTCTCCGATACCTGGTCGAGAACTCCCGGGTCGCCTCTGTACGGCGTATACGTCATGCCTGAGCCCGAGGCTGCTTTGGTGAATGCGGGAAGTGCCCAGTTCGGCGGCGGAAACCGGTGTGTGTCGGCGTAGGTGATGTCCAGAAAGGGGTCACCTGCGGGAGTGGACTCCAAATCGCGTTCCAATTCGCGAAGCGCACGGTCGTGCGTCTGGGCCCGTTCGGGGAACTGGAGTCGCTGGATGCGGCTGGCGGGGGTGAACTCTGGTGTAGCCACGTGATTCCTCTTAGTGTCGTAATGGTGGGGGCAGGGTGACGATTTCCGGTTCAGGCAGTTCGAGTCCGAGTTCCTGTCGTGCGTATCCGCGCACGTTCACCGGATGGGGGCCGGTCAGGCAAAGGCGATCAACGCCGTGGGCTCCGTCTGCCGCGGCGTGCTCGCCGATCGTCTCCAGTACGAGGTCGAGAGCCGAGTCGAGGGGATCGATGAGTGTCATCATCCCGGCGACCTCGGCCATCATCGGCAGCACGGCGGTGAAGTCGGTGCAGGCTAGAACGGCTGCAGTACAGCCAGTTTCGCTCAGGCAATCGATCGCCTCGAGGGATAGCTGCTGAATGGCCGCGCGATCGGTGGAGCCGACTTCGGCCAGGCGCAACAACTCTTCGGTGGCCACTTGGACTACGTCGTGGTCAGGGAGGGCCTCGATCATGACGCCGCTGGCGACCGTGCTGGCAGTCGCCAGCAGCCCGAACCGCTGGCCGCCGGCGTGGGAGGTCGCTCGACGGATCGCCTGGACCATGTCGATGCGAGCGGCGCGTCCGATCGGCATGTCCTGCACCGCAACGCTTGCGGTGTTGCACGCCACGGCCCACAGGTCGCTGCCGGTCGCGTCGAAGAAGGCGGCGACCTCAGCCATGTATCCCCTGATCGCATGCTGTGGTTGAGGGCCGTAGGGTCTTCGCGCCGAGTCGGCCAGGTAAACGATGCCCACGTCGGGGCGCGCACGCTTGATGGCGGCAGCCAAGGGCAATCCGCCGATTCCGGCATCGAACACCCCTACGATCGGTGCGCGAGAGTTACTGCATCGCGTGCGGGCCATGATCGAAGATCTTGCATCGTCGACTGTTATGATGCAAGTAGTTGGTGCGCGCAATTCGTCCGGCCGCCACGCCCGTCTGCCGGACCGTTGGATGGAGGATGTTCGGATGCCAGATGACGAGTCCCTTCCCGAACGGATACGGCGAAAGAAGAATCAGCTCAGCGTCAGTCAGCAGAAGGTCGCGCGATATTGCTTGACCAGTTCGCAGAAGGCAGGCACGTTGGCTGCGCTGCGCATCGCCGAGGAGTTGGAGGTCAGCGAATCGACCGTCGTCCGATTCGCGGTGAAGATGGGCTACCGAGGATTCCCCGACATGCAGGCCGCCATCCGTCGTGCGTGGGAGTTGCGGGCCGAGGAGGAGCACCCCGAGGCGAAGGGGCAGATCGATGGCAAGGCCGCCGACTCCCTCCGTGGCGACATGACCTCGCTGCAACAAACGATCGCCTCGCTGGAGCTCGGACGACTCGCTGGTGCAGCAGACGCTCTCGTCAAGGCTCAGCGCATCCACGTGTGTGGTTTCAGGACCTCGTTCAGCCTTGCCTTCCTTGCCGAGTTCCACATTCGGCAAGTGCACCACTCCGTTCGCCTCATCGACGGCGTGGGTGGCACGCACGTCGACGACGTCGCCCTCATCGAACCGGATGATGCGTTGCTCGCCTTCACGTTTCCCGTGTACGACGATCGCACCATCGACACCATCAAGCGTGCGGTCGACGTCGGCGCACAGACGGTCGTGGTCACTGACAGCGCACTCGCGCCGTTGCCGATCGCCCGGCACCTGCACACGTTGACCGTCCGCCACGACAGCGTGACGTTCTTCAACTCGACAGTGGCTGCGACCGCACTGCTCAACGCACTCGTCGTCAGAATGGTCGAGCTGAGGACCGAGACCGAGCCGGGATTCGAGGAGCGGCTGACCGAACGCTTCCAACAGAAGCGGGGCGCCGAACGTGACCGTGCGTGAACCCATCCACACGAGCGACGCGCCGCCGCCCGCCGGTTCCTACAGCCAAGGCATCCGGTACGGCGGCCTGGTGTGGATCGCCGGACAGACACCGCGCACCACTGCGGGCGTTCGACTCAACGACAGCCCATTCGAAGAGCAGGCGCGACAGGCATTGCGCAACACCGAGGGCGTGGCTTCGGCCGCAGGCACGTCACTGGCGCACGCGGTGAGCGTGACGGTATACCTGCGAGATCCCGAGCGTCGATTCGAATTTGACGAGGTCTGGCAGGAGTTCGTCACCACACCGCATCCGGCACGCGCCATCGTCCAATCCGACCTTCCAGGTTTCGACATCGAGATCAGCGCCATCTGCGCCATCCCCGGCTAGCGGGCGAAGTTCTCATCCGTCACGCTAGGTCATCGCGCGCTGGGTCCCACCGCCCCGACCAGGACGCAGATCTCGTTCTCGTGAGCGGCCGAAATCGGAGTCGCGTGCCCGGGCGGCATTGGGACAGCGTGGCCACGTCGTGGGTCGCCACGACGCCGATGACTGCGTAGCCACCCGTCGGTGGATGATTGGCCAGATGGATGATCGGGTGGCCGGACGGCGGCACCTGAATCGAGCCAAGCGCGAGCCCCTCGGTTGGGAGGTCGTCGGTGATCGCGAACTCGAGTTCGGGACCGGTGAGGCGTGCAGCGATCCGATCTACTTCATGGCTGATCGCGAACGTGGCCGTGGCCAGGGTCTGCTTGGCGCTGCAGGTGAACCTGTCGTCGCGCGGCCCCCAACGGAAGCCGATGGCGATTTGGTCCGGTGGCTTGGAGACCATCGAACTCACGACGTCGACTGCTGGAGCACGTCGCTCGGGCGGGCGCATGGGGACGACGTCGCCCGGCCGCAGGGCGGCGGGGCCAAGGCCGGACAACGAGTCGGTCGAACGACTCCCGAGAACCGGCGCGACGTCGATGCCGCCGGCGACTGCGAGATAGCTCCTCATCCCGTGAGCCGCGTGTCCGGCGACTAGGAGGTCACCAGGCTTGGCGAACTGCCATTGGCCACACTCCGCCGGTCTTCCATTGAGGCTCAGGTCGAGTGGCGCGCCGGTCACGGCGAATGCCCGCTGGCAGCGAAATCTGACTGCGAACCCGCCAAGCAGGAATTCGATGGCAGCGGCACCTTCGGCGTTGCCCACCAGTCGATTGCCCAAACGTAGGCTCCACGGGTCCATCGCTCCCGCCTCCGGCACGCCGAGATGTCCGAAACCCCAACGCCCGAGATCCTGAATGGTTGCCTGCATGCCCGGGCGCACGATCTCGATCACGGGCACGGCCGAAACCGGACGACGTCGCCCACCTCTAGCCGATTCGGTGGGACGTTGCGAATGTCCCAGAGCGGTTCGGAGACGCGCGTGCCGATGAGATTCCACCCGCCCGGTGAGTGTTGGGGATAGATGACGGTGAATCCGTTGGCGATTGCCAGGGCACCTGCGGGTACGAGAGTCCGCGGCGTGCGACGACGAGGTATCTGCAAGCCCGCGGGAAGCCCACCGAAGAAGGCCTGCCCTGGAGCGAACCCGAAGAATTCGACGACATGGTCGGCGCCGCAGTGCAGTGCGACGATCTCGCGAGGCGACAGGCCCACTCGGTCCGCTACCTCGGCAAGGTCTTCGCCGTCGTAGCGAACATCCACCACGACGCGCTTGCCTTCGCGTGCGATGGGCAAGGATTCGATCGATTCGATCGATTCGAGTTCGGCTCCAATCACGCGAAGTGCCAATGGGTCACCGGACAAGAAGAGTGTCTCCGTGGCGGGTATCGCCTGTCGAAGGCGCTGGCGCAACCGGTGACTGTTCACCCAATTAGTCAGTGGTCGAACAGTTTCGGCGGATTCGGCTTCGATCAGAATGGCGGATTCACCGGCCGGGCGGATGTGGAACTGCTGTGGCCTGAACGTGTTTGGGAGCTCGCCGTTCTTCCTGCTAGGCGTTGGCACGCGTGCCCAGCGCTGCCACGGTGACGCCGGCACCCTCCAATGCGTCGCGTACGGCGCGTGCGAGCTCTGGTGCGCCGGGGGAGTCGGAGTGGATGCACAAGGATTCGGCGACGACCTCGATCGGTGGTCCGTCGAAGGTGTCGATGCGATTCTCCAGCGCCAATTTCAGTGCGCGTGCTACGCATTCGTCGATATCGGTGATGACCGAGCCCGATATCGAGCGGGGGACGAGCAGCCCTTCGGCTGTGTAGGCCCGATCGACGTAACCCTCGGCGATGGTCCGCAGCCCGGCACTCGTTGCGGCATCGAACAGTGAAGTTCCCGGCTGGCACATCATCGGCAGGTTGGAATCGTAGAGTTTGATCGCGCGGATCACGGCGTCCGCGTAATCGGGGCGGGCCACGGCGGCGTGGTACAGCGCGCCATGAATCTTGAGATAACCCGTCTGGCGTCCGGCAGCAACGGTGAAGGCGTTCAACGCCCCCAGTTGGTACAGCACGTCATTGGTGATGCTCGTCGGATCCACTTCGATGAAACGGCGGCCGAATCCGCGGAGGTCGCCGTATCCGACTTGGGCGCCTACGGTGATGTCGCGGCTGGCGGCGACGTCGCACGTGGTGCGCATGATGTCCGGGTCCGAGGCGTGAAATCCGCAAGCGAGGTTGGCATCGGTCACCACCTTCAGCAGGGCCGCGTCGTCGGCGATTCGCCACGGCCCGTAGCCCTCTCCAATATCGGTGTTGAGCGAGATCACCCGAGTGCCCATCGTGAATGCCTCCGATCCTCTTCGATTGACCAATCCGAGTCGCCTGCGAGGTGCCACACCTTTGCCTGGCGCGCCAACTCTTGCATCACATCGTACGATGCTGCAAGATCGTGCTGCAAGACCAAGACTCTAGTGGTGTGTCACGCAAATAACTAGTCATATGTTCGGTATTCTGCATGGGTGAGTGCATCACCAGCAGCGGCCTTGCCGATGACGCCGGCCGAGCGTGAGACATTGGAGACGCTGCAACGGTCGCGGACGGCGCCGCACCAGCAGGTACTGCGCGCGAGAGCGCTGCTGATGGCCGCCGATGGTGAAGCCAACACCCGGATTGCCGAGGATGTCGGGGTGACGCCGGTGACGGTGCGGGCCTGGCGGCAGCGTTTCAGCGAAGACGGGCTTGCCGGGTTGGAGAAGATCCGTGAAGGTCGAGGCCGCAAGCCCTCGATTCCCGAGGAGACGATCGCTGCGATCGTCCGGTTGACCACCACCACGACTCCCGAAGGGGCCACGCATTGGTCGTGTCGCACGATGGCCAAGCGGGTCGGGGTCAGTTCGGCGACAGTGCAACGGATTTGGTCGGATCTCGGGTTGCAGCCGCATCGGATCGATACGTTCAAGGTGTCCAACGATCCGTTGTTCGAGGAGAAACTGATCGATGTGGTCGGGTTGTATCTGAATCCGCCCGAGCAGGCCATCGTGTTGTGCATGGACGAGAAGTCGCAGATTCAGGCTTTGGACCGCACCCAGGCATCACTGCCGATGGTGCCGGGACGGGCGGGCACGATGACACATGACTACAAGCGCAACGGCACGACCACCTTGTTCGCCGCCCTGGACGTGCTGACTGGCACCGTGATCGGCCAGTGCCTGCCCCGGCATCGCCACACCGAGTTCGTCAAGTTCCTCAACACGATCGACCGCGAGGTGCCCGAGGAGCTACAGGTTCATCTGATCCTGGACAACTACGCCACTCATAAACACACTCAGGTTCAGAAATGGATGAAGCGACACAAGCGCTTTCACTTCCATTTCACCCCGACCTCATCGTCATGGCTCAACCAGGTCGAACGCTGGTTCCGCGACCTGACCGACAAGAACCTACGCCGCGGCATCTTCGCCAGCGTGCCCGAGTTAATCGACAGCATCGAGTCATACCTCAACGCCCACAACGCCGATCCCAAGCCCTACGTCTGGACGGCCACCGCCGAGTCGATCCTGGCCAAAGTTCGACGCGCACGCACCAAACTACAACAAGTAGTCAATCAAAACTGAGACGGACCACTAGTCACCCGTGATGGACCTCGGTACGAGCAGAGGTGCGAACCCGCACTCGTTCGACGACCTACCCCCGCCGCGGCCGACGATTCAACATCGAAGAGAGGAAGCCCGCCGTGATTGCCCTACCTCGAGCAGGTCATCTGTTGTCCGCATGCCTCGCCGTGGCCGGCCTGGTCATGGCTTCGGGGTGCTCTTCGAGCGAAGGAGGATCGCCAGACGACTTGATCGCAACCATCAAGGCGCACAAGGAGCTGACGATCGGCACCTCCAACGACGCGCCGTGGTCCACGGTCTCCGACTCCGGCGAAGCCATGGGTATCGTTCCCGACGTACTGCGAGAATTCCTCAGGCGCGCCAACATCGATGCGACGATCAAACCGACGGCCATGCCCTTCGACAGTCTGATTCCGTCGGTGGGAAGCAATCGGATCGATCTCATCGGCGATGCCATCTTCGCCACCGACGAGCGCGCCAAGCAGGTGAACTTCACCAGGACGATCTTCGTGAATCCGGATGGACTGGTCGTGCGAAATGGCAACCCAGACAAGATCGAGAGCGTCGGCGATCTGTGCGGGCGAGTCGGGGCGACCTACAAGGGGACGACGTGGGTCGAGGATCTCAAGGCGGCCAGTGCCCGTTGTCCAAGCGGTCAGCCGATCGACGTCAAGGTCTACTCGACGATCTACGAGGTGATGCAAGACATCACGGCCGGCCGCGTCGATGGAGCCCTCATCGACGCGTCGATGGCGGCCTATGCATTGGTGCAAAACCCCAACCTAGGAGTCCAGCTCGTGTCCGGCTACGTGTCGCCAGCACTGGACAAGAGTCAGAATGCCCTGGCGGCGAATAAATCCGACCAAACCTTCGCCAAGACGTTCAATCCGATTTACGACACAATGCTGGCCGACGGCACCGTCGCCAAGATCTTCGATCACTGGGGTTTGAAGCCCGTAGCCCAGTTCCTCCCAAGATGAGCATCTGAGGGAGTCACGTAAGACCGACAACATCCACATCCGGAATTGAAGGAGTGCCCGTGGATTCGAACCGCACCCAACCAGATCGGCTCGACCTCGCCTTCACCGGCATTCCGGTGTTCTTGAGGTCACCCATCGTCACCGACCTGGCCAATCTCGACGCCGACTTCGCCTTCTTGGGCTTCCCAAGTGACGAGGGAACCGGTTGGTACCCGGGTTCGCGATTCGGTCCCCGCAGCATTCGCGAGATGTCGCTGCGCTTCGCCTCCTGTAACACCGGCGCAGCTGCCGGCTTCTGGGACATCGACGAGGGCAAGCGGTACTTGCAAGGGGAGATGGAGCAGAATCGCATCGTCGATTGCGGCGACGTCGACGTGATCTACACCCGTCCGGACCTGACCTGGGACAAGGGCACCGAGGCCGTTCGCCAGATCATCGCCGGCGGAGCATTGCCGCTGATCGGCGGCGGCGATCATGCTGCCACCTTCTCAGTTGCGCGGGCATTCGACCATCCGTTCCAGGTGGTGCACTTCGATGCGCATCTCGACTACCAGCCGTACACGCATTCGGTGCAGCACTCCCACGGCAATCCCATCCGAAAGGTCAAGGAGCTGGCCAACGTTCGCAACCTGACTCAGGTGGGCATCCGTAGCTATCGGTCGGTGCAGGAGGACTACCTGGACTCGGTGCGTGACGGCAACTTCGTGTTGACCACCAAGCAGTACCAGGCCGGCGGGAACGATCGGCTATTCCCGACCTTGCAACCCGACCTGCCGGTCTACCTCAGCGTCGACGTCGACGTGCTCGACATGACGCTCGCCCCCGGAGTCGGAACGCCCGAGCCGTCGGGCCTGCTGTACGACCAGCTGCGCGACGCCATGTGCGGCATCGCCGACGAATTCGACGTATGCGGTCTCGACATGGTCGAGCTGAATCCGTTGATGGACAGTGCCAACAAGTCCACCGCCTTCCTCACGACCCAGCTGATGGTCGAGTTCATGGGCCACGTCGCGCAGCGTCGCGCAGGGCAACGCGCCGCTGCGGCCAACCAGAGCGTCAACGGATCACGCTGATGCCCACGTTCGACGAACTCGAGGCGTGGCTACCGCGTCTGCTGCACGGCATGGTCTTCACCGTGCAGATCACAGTCGGTGCGTTCGTGCTGGCCGTCGTATTGGGCCTGGTGGTGGCAGTGTTGCGGCTCTCGCCGCGTCGCAGGCTGGTCTACATTCCAGCCACCATCTACGTCGAAGTGCTGCGTGGCACCCCGCTCATCCTGCAGTTGTTCTTCGCCTATTTCGCGCTGCCTTCCGCCGGGCTGAGGCTCTCACCCGTGGTGGCCGCGATACTGGGGTTGGGACTGAACACCAGCGCCTACCTCAGTGAGGTGTTCCGCGGCGCGATCCTCGGTGTCGACAAGGGCCAGTGGGAGGCCTCCGAGGCACTGGCGATGACGTGGCTGGGAATGATGCGTCACACCATCCTGCCCCAGGCGTTTCGGTCGGCGATTCCCCCCACGGGCAACTATGCGATATCGCTGTTCAAGGACAGCGCGCTGGCCTCGACGGTCTCGGTTTCCGAGTTGTTGTTCACCGGCCAGGTGATCGGATCCGAGACGTTCAAGTACATGCAGGTGTACTTGGTAATCGGACTCCTCTACCTCGCGCTGAGCTATCCCACGAGCCGCGCGGTGCTACGTCTTGAGCGTCGACTTGACCTGAGCAACCGCACGCCGACTCCGCGCCGCCCCCGACGCGACCTCGCGGCCGCCAACTCCGGTAGCTGACCATCGAATGGATTCGGGCGGTCTCCAGGCCATCGACCGAAGGAGGTTTTGCAGTGCAATCAGTACCCGATGAACTCAGGAGCGCCATGACGAAATCCGAGGAAGCTCCCCTCATCTCGGCGCGAGACCTGCGCAAGAGTTTCGGTCACGTGGAGGTGCTCCGAGGCGTGACCCTCGACGTGGGGCGTGGCGAGGTGGTGGCCATCATCGGTCCGAGCGGGTCGGGCAAGACGACCCTCATCCGGACGCTGAATGCGTTGGAGACCATCGACGACGGTGAGATCACCGTCGACGGAATCTGCTTGCAGCGTGCGACCGGCGGACGACTCGAGAAGCTGGACCGGCGGCGAATACGGGATGCGCGCCGCGAGCTCGGCATGGTCTTCCAACGCTTCAACCTCTTTCCGCATCTCACGGCCCTCGGCAACGTGATGTGCGCGCCGCACTCGGTCAACGGGACGTCTCGGAACGAATGTGAATCCCATGCCCGCACACTGCTCGAGCAGATGGGGCTGGCTGACCGGGCGGACAACTATCCTCACCAACTGTCAGGTGGCCAGCAGCAGCGCGTGGCGATCGCACGGGCCTTGGCCATGAAACCCAAGGCCATGCTGTTCGACGAAGTTACTTCTGCGCTCGATCCTGAGTTGGTTGGCGAGGTGCTCAAGGTCATGCGCGACCTCGCCGAGCAAGGTATGACGATGGTGATCGTCACCCATGAGATGAGGTTCGCGCAGCGAGTCGCCGACCGCATCATCGTCATGGACAAGGGTTCGATCATCGAATCGGGTTCGCCGGAGCAGATTTTCACGCAGCCCAAGGAAACGCGAACTGCGACGTTCCTGCACGCCGTTCTGCATCCGGACGACATGTGACTGGCCGCGCACGGACCGTCTCCGGCGTACTGCGCCGATGAGATCGGTGTTGGTCACCGGCGCGTCCACCGGTATCGGGTCGACTGTCGCTCGAGCGTTCGCCGAGCTCGGCGATCGGGTCGCAGTGCATTACTCGTCCAACCGCGAGGGCGCCGAACGTGTCGTCGCCGAAATGCCCGGTGACGGTCATGCCATCGTCGCCGGCGACATCGGTGATCCCGATCGAGCACGGGCAATCGTGGCAGATGCCAGCGTCGCACTCGGATCCCTGGACGTCGTGGTCAACAACGCGGGCATTGCTCCTACCCCCGACAACGCCCACGACGTGGCGACCGTCGACTACGCGGACTGGTGTCGCAACTGGCGCCGTGTCATCGACGTCAACCTCCTCGGCACCGCAAACGTCACCTGGGCCGCGGCCCGACACATGATCGACCATCAGTCGGGTGGGCGCATCGTAAATGTCGGCTCGCGCGGCGCGTTCATCGGTGAACCTGAACATCCTGCCTACGGTGCGAGCAAGGCGGCCATCCACGCGCTCGGTCAATCGATGGCGATTGCCTTGGCCCCGTATGGAATTGCGGTGTGTTCGGTGGCGCCAGGCTTCGTCGCCACCGAGCGACAGGAAGCCAATTTGAGCGGTCCGCGTGGCATGGTGCTGCGCAAGCAAAGCCCGTTCGGACGTGTGGGCACGGCACGCGAGATTGCCTCGGCGATCGTCTATCTCGCGTCGGCGGACGCGGAATGGTGTTCGGGCGCCATCATCGACCTGAATGGAGCGTCGTACCTACGAACCTGAGCGGCATGGCGGGCCCCCGGCAAGCCGCGCGCGTTACGCCACCAGGGCGTTGACGACGACTTCGGGCTCGGTGCGGTCGCGGAACAACGTCCACAGCAGGTCCGCCAGCTCGTCCGGGTTCAGGATGGACACCGACAGGTTCCCGAACCGATCGGGGTCTTCGACCAGCGCGCGATGGAGGTCGCCCCGCTCGATCAGGCCACCGATGGTCACCGTGCCTGCGTAGACCCCGACCGGCGCCAATGCGGCATGCAGGGTCAGCGCGTAGTTCCGCAGTACCGCCGACGCCAGCGCCAGGCCGCCCAACGGGGGCATGGGGACCACGCTGCTCAAACCGCCCGCGAACAACAGCCCGCCGTCGCCCCGTTCCCGCAGTTCGGGTAGGAGCAGCGAGGCGAAGTCCACTGCGGGCACCACGTCGTGCAGCGCGGTCTCGGCACCCGCGGCGTCGAGGTCGAGGATGTCGGCCAATGGAACGCCCGCGGCAGGTCCGTAGTAACCGACGTCGATGCGGCCGAAGCGGTCACGGACCGCGTCGACCGCCGATCGCAGCGCACCGGGATCGGCAGCGTCGGCGACGAATGCCGCGGCCTCCACGCCCGCGTCGGCCAGCGATTTCAGGTAGTCGGCGTGCCGCGTTGAGCTGCGGGAGACCAGAGCGACGGCATAGCCCTCGGCGCCGAACCGATGAGCAACCGACATGCCGAGGCCGGGGCCGACGCCGATGACGAGCAGGACGGGGCGAGAAGAAGTTGAGGTCATACTCAACTTAGTACCAGAACTTGAGGTTGAGCTCAACTTAGGTAGGATCGGGCCATGCCACAGGCCATGCGTGCCGACGCCGCGCGCAACCGCGACCGCCTGGTCGCGGCGGCTGCCGAGCTGTTCGGCGAGCGTGGCGTGGACGTGCCCCTCGACGAGGTCGCGCGCAGCGCCGGCGTCAGCATCGGCACGCTGTACAACCACTTCCCGAATCGCGGAGCGCTTCTCGACGCGGTGTTACCTGAGCGGTTGGCGGAATTCGACCGGCTTGCGACAACGGCCCTGGCCGACCCCGACGCGTGGCGCGGATTCACCGGGTTCCTCGACGGCATGTTCGTCATGCAGGCGCGTGACCGCGCATTCAACGACGCGATCTCGCGTAGCCCCGTAGGCGCCGTCGACGTGGCCGCCGAGTGTGGGCGTGCAGGGGGAGTGATGGACGCCGTGACGGAACGTGCCAGGGACGCCGGGGTGCTGCGGCGCGACTTCGGGCCCAACGACCTGGCCACGCTGGTCTGGGCGATGTCGAAGGTGATCTCGATGTCCGACGGCGACGACGCAGTGTGGCGCCGTCACCTCGGGTTCGTGCTGGACGGGCTGCGCACCACCTGAGGGCGCGCCGCTTGGCTACTCCGCTTCGTCGTCGTCCCTGCCGGTGACGATCTCCTTGACCTTCTCGACCGAGTGGGTGGCGATGTCGATCGAGCTCTGGACGATGCCGCTTACGCCGCCGCTGACGTCCCCCTTGATGATGTGACCAGCGCTTTCGACGATGTCCGCGGATCGCTCGACGGCGTTCGTCGCGATGTCCCTCGCCGATTCGACGGCATCCTTCGGGTTGAAGCCCATGAGATTCCCCTTTGGTCGGTCCCTGCGGCCGACAATAGTCCTCAGGGGTCATCCCGCGACCTGAATGTGCTCGCGGTCGCCGGTGATCACGGCCAGGATGGTGCGCCACGAATCGGAGTCTGGACGGTCGATGACGTCGGTGTGCGCCCGCGGTCCTGCCATCGGTCTGCCGTCGTCGTAATGACCGGTGGCCAAACGGATCACACCGGGCATCTCGTCGGGGTCGGCGCCGTGTGGTCCGCCGGGCAGGCCTTGGACGAGTTCGATGACGTCGCCGGGCGCCGTCATGGAGAACCGCAGCACGTTCGGGTTGCGGTTGTGCCAATCACCGGGATCGTCGACGCCCACACCTGCGCCCGCGGCAGCGACGTAGAGCGTGCGGTCGGCGGTCATACCGAGCGCCTCGGCCGTGCCGAGGATGGAGCCGCCGTAGGAATGTCCGACGTACGTCACGGCCACCTGACGGCCGGTCGCATCGACCGTGCGGTCGACGTCGACACTGAACTCCGCCAACCTCGGCGCCATCTCCAGCGCGAAGTGAGGATCGGCGGCCTCGGCGAGTGCGGCAACCACGTTGCCGCCGTGCGGGAACGGACCCCCGAGGTACGTGATGGCCGCCACCTCGCCGTGGGTCGCCGTGACGAAGCGCCTCGCGGTGTCGGTGTTCGCGGCCGACCCCTCGACGGTGGTGTTCATGCCGGGTACCAGTACCGCGACGCTCCTTGCGGTTTCGAGGTCTCCGTTCAGCTCCACCAGCGTGGACCGGGCCGGATCGAACGCCAGGATCTGCCGATCGACGCGTTGTCCGCTGCCTGCGGGGTCGTCGATCTCGCGCAGTAGATCCAGGTAGAAGGCGATGCGGTGCAAGGCGTCTGGACCGGTGCCGGTCTCGTCCCTGACTGCCTGTGCGATGTTCATGCGGTTGGCCGCGAACCGCATGTCCCACGGCACCCCGTTGGTGTTGCCGACGATCGATGGCGCATCCTCAATCAGGCGGGCGCGCTGGGAGGGCGTCATCGCCGCGATCTGGCCGGCAATGCGGTCACCGTCCATCGTCGGCCAGTCGGCTACCACGTCGGCCTCCATGTCAGCTCCAGCGTCGATGTCCCGCGCGGCGTCGGCATCCGCCTCGCCCAACCGGTCCAGCGCCGCGCCGATCTCCTCGGCCAGGGCCGCCACGCCTACCGCGGCGTGATCGGCGACGGGCGCTACGGAGCCATCGTCGGCGACGACGAACCCCCGATCGTTGGCGTCTGCCACCCTGGCCAGCAGCTCGGCCCGGGCCGCGGCGATCCGGTCGCAGCCCACCCGCGCCGCCGTTGCGGCCGTGCCGAGCGTGCTCGCGACCGCGTCGGCCTCTTCGATCAGGCTGCGCATCCGCACCGATGCCTCGTCCGCCGCCCGCCCGTGCCAGTCCGGTGGCGATGAGGCCGCCGAGGCGTTGGCGCGCACCGTGTCTGCGGCGGCGTCCCACCCTGCGGCGAGCTCGCGCAAGGCCTCGGGACGCCATGCCAGCGCCTGCGCGACGGTCGGCCGGGTCACGGCGGGTCGATGCGCCCGGCGTTGCGGTGCTCCGCGCGCTCGAAGGCGTCGGCGGACAGGCGCGCCGCCACCGCCCATCCGCGCATGTTGGCAACGACGTCGTCGAGCTTCGCGGCGATGAGAACCGGTGCCGCGATGCCGCCGACTGCCGACCCACGTAGTTCGTCGGCATCTAGTGCGGGCCAACGCATCTCAGCCACCGAGTCGGCCGCTGACATGACGTGATCGGCGACCCCGCGTAGCTGGGTCAGATCAACCTCGAGAATTTCCCCCATGCCTCACGCTGACAGAGTCGCGGGCAGGCGCGCTGAATTCATCCACAGGCTTCGGTGGTCGCCAGCCGACGAACGAAAGCCACAGACCCATCACCGTCAGCAGTCCGAAGAAGATCCGCGCAGCGATCAGCAGCCCGGAGCTGGTCGTTGTCGCGTCCGCACCGGATTGGATTGCCGAAGGAAATGCCATCAGCGTCAATCCGCGCAGGGCGACGAACCAACCGAACAACGAGATGACGACGGCGGCGACACTCGACCAGTACTGGTGGAAGGCGATGACGAGGAGCCCGCTGACCAGCATCATGGCGCCGAGGATCCAGGGCAGCACCGCGTTGGCGAAGAGGTCGTTCACCAGGCCCGTCAGATCAGGCAATCGGATCGCGACGATCACAGTGGCCAGCGCGACGAAAGGTCCTATCACGCGGGCGAATGCCCGCGTGCGCTGCAACGATTCTGGGGCGGGGTCGGGCATCTCGTCACTCTCCTATAAATAAACCGGCTGACGGTCTATTAAATAAGGTAAGCTCGGCGACGAACGGATGTCAACGGCAGGAGGTATGAGACCTTGGCGCGTCAGGTCAAGCCCGATGAGTACGCCGCACGCCGCAGGCAGATTCTCGACGCCGCCATTGAGTTGTTGCGCGACAAGGGCTACGAGCGGATGACGATCGAGGACGTCCTGGTGAAGACGGGCATGTCCAAGGGCGCGCTGTACCACTACTTTCGGTCGAAGTACGCCCTCTTGGAGGGCGTCGTCGAAGCGATGGGCGAAGGCGCCATGCGAGAATTGCGGACCGTCGTCGAGGATCCGAAGCTCAGTGCGATCGACAAACTGCACGCCTACTTCCGGACCGAACACGCGTGGAAGTCCGAGAACGTCACCACGGTGTCGACGGTCATGCGACTGCCCCGCGAGGACGATGCTCTGCTGCGGCAGAAGCTGTCGAAGGAGTCGATGCGGACCACCGCACCCCTGCTGGAAGCGATCATCCGGCAGGGCTGCGACGAGGGCGTCTTCGACACCGGCCATCCGCAAGAGGCGTCGCTGATCATCACCGGAATGGGCATTCACCTGGCCGATGCATTCATCGATGCGATCGCGGCCGACGGCAACGTCGGCGCGGACATCAGCGGGCCGCACATCCGACGCGTGCTCGCCGCGTACGTCGAGGCCTTCGAACGGATCCTTGGCGCACCGTCAGGCTCGTTGAGCATCAATTGAATTGGGCAGGTCACCACGCTTGACCCAGAACGCCACTGCTACCACGACGAACGCCAGCCGAGGTCACCGGCGACAAACATTTGCGGAGCGCCTTGCGGGTGTCAATACGTGGGGACGAGGCAACCCGTAAGCTCGTTGACGTGCAGCGACGAATCATGGGCATCGAGACCGAATTCGGTGTGACGTGCACGTTCCATGGCCACCGGCGGTTGAGCCCGGACGAGGTCGCCCGCTACCTGTTCCGTCGGGTGGTGTCGTGGGGCCGCAGCTCCAACGTGTTCCTCCGCAACGGTGCGCGGCTCTACCTGGACGTCGGATCACACCCCGAGTACGCGACGGCCGAGTGCGACAGCCTCGTTCAGTTGGTCACCCACGACCGCGCAGGCGAGCGCGTTCTCGAGGACCTGCTGATCGACGCTGAGCAGAGGCTGGCCGACGAGGGCATCGGCGGCGACATCTACCTGTTCAAGAACAACACCGACTCGGCGGGCAACTCCTACGGCTGCCACGAGAACTACCTCATCGTGCGGGCCGGCGAGTTCTCCAGGATCTCCGACGTGCTGCTGCCGTTCCTGGTCACCCGCCAATTGATCTGCGGCGCTGGCAAGGTGCTGCAGACGCCCAAGGCCGC
>Ga0137412_10001041_pt1 | contig 20851 bp, 14 predicted proteins | sample CZODoug2_1_16fun_FD_122160 | JGI IMG/M metagenome (GOLD analysis project Ga0137412, IMG submission 122160) | Vadose zone soil fungal communities from Angelo Coast Range Reserve, California, USA - CZODoug2_1_16fungal (Hybrid Assembly) | ecosystem: Environmental > Terrestrial > Soil > Vadose zone... | reverse complement strand
TCGCCGGTTTCGGCATACCGGCGAGCGGTGTGCGTGAACGGCGCGTCCCAGCTCCACGCGTCCGTGCCGGTGACCCGGACGCCTTGGCGGAGCAGGTGCAGGGTGGCGTCCCGGCCCATGCCGCAGCCCCGGGCAAGGTAGTCGTCCTCGCCGTAGCGGCTGCCCGCGCTGGTGTTGACCACGACGATCTCCAGCGGGCGCAGCGTGTGCCCGATGCGCTTGAGCTCGGCGTCGATGTCGTCCGGCGCCACCACGTAGCCGTCCGGCAGGTCCCGGAAGTCCAGCTTCACGCCGGGCTGGAAACACCATTCCAACGGCACCTCATCGATGGTGATCGCCCGCTGCCCGTTGTCCATTGTGGACGCGTAGTGGTAGGGGGCGTCCATGTGGGTGCCGCAATGGGTGGTCAGCCGGATCCGCTCCAGCGCCCAGCCCTCACCGTCCGGAAGGACCTCGGGCCCAGCGCCGGGGAAGTGCGTGAGCATGTCGGCCACGGTGTCCTTGTGGCTGAAGTACTCGATCTCAGGGCGCCAGCCTGGCGGGTCGGAAGCGATGTCGGATCGCAGCGGAACGGAGATGTCGACGAACGCGGGCATGAGGCTCCTTCGCTCTCATGTGGACAGCGCGGGGACCGGAGCCGCGCTGCGCAGGTTGGGCAGGAAGATCATGACGAACGCCGCGCAGAGAGAGAACCCGGCACACACGATCAGGCCGGTGCCGAGCCCGACGGCGCCGGCCAGCGCGCCCAACGCCAGCGGGGCGACGGCGGACACCCCGCGCCCGACGTTGAAGCAGAACCCGGCCCCGGTGGCGCGCACCCTGGTCGGGAACAGTTCGCCGAGGTAGGCACCGAAGATTCCGGTGAAGGCGGCGAAAAAGGCGAACAGCGGGCCCAGCCAGAGCAGCGCCGTGCGGTCGGCGGCGACCACGTAGAGCGGCAGGGTCACACCTACCCCGGCCAGCGACAGGATCAGCGCGTACTTGCGGCCGATCCGGTCGGCGATCAGGCCGAAGACGTTGTAGCCGACGAACATGCCCAGGTTCAGCACGGTCATGAACAGGGCGACCGTCGCTGTCGGGATGCCACGCTCGACGTGCAGGAAGGTCGGCAGCCAGGTTGAACCGCCCCACCACCCGAACAACGCCAGCCCGGCCACGGCCGTGCCGAGCAGCGTCCGCCGGCGCAGTCCGGGGGCGAAGATCTCCGCCACCTTCACCGGTGTGCTCTTCTGCTCAGCCCATTCGGCCGACTCGCGGAAGAACAGGCCGACGACCAGCAGCGGCACCACCACGCCCACTCCGGCCAGGAAGAACAGCAGGCGCCAGTTCGGCAGCAGCGCACCGGCCAACAACGCGGCGACCGCGCCGCCCACCGGGAACGAGCTCAGTACGAAGGCGGCCGCACGTCCCCGCTGGGCAGCGGGCCAGGTCTCGACCACGTACGTCGACACCGCGCCCCAGACCCCGCCAAGGCCCAGCCCCGCGACAAAGCGCAGGACCAGGAACACCGTGAAGTTCGGCACCGCCGCGAGGGCCGCGGTGAAGACTCCGAATACCGCGAGCGAGAACAGCAACGCCCGCTTGCGACCGTAATTGTCGGCAAACCAGCCGACGGTCACACTGCTCACCCCGATGCCGAGCAGCGTCGCCGTGGCGAGCAGGCCGCCCTGCGCCGGCGTGAGCCCGAACTCCGCGCGGACATCGGGTAACGCAAACGCCAGCAGCAAGATCTCCAGCGCGTCGAACATGTAGGCCACAAACGCTCCGCCGAGCACCACCCATCTGGTGGAAGCCCTCATTTGACCAGTCCCTTCGGTGAACCCCCTCGTTCCCGTGGCGACTGACTGTACGTACGTCTAGTACGCTCAGGCAAGGGCCAATCCACAGTGAAGGGACGTGCTCGGTGACCAGTGACGGCGGGCGCCGTGCGGCGATCCTGCGCGCGGCCGAGAAGGTGTTCGCGCAGGAGGGCTATCACGGCACGACGATGCGTCAGATCGCCGCGGAGGCGCAGGTCCAGCTCTCCTTGGTGGTCTACCACTTCACCTCGAAGCTGGGCCTGTACAGCGCGATCTTCGACAGCCGGCAGTACGTCAACCAGGACCGACTGGACCGGCTTGCGGCCATTCCCGATCTTGGCGCCGAGGATGCCCTGGAGCGGATCGTGCACGCGTTCGTCGATCCGGTGCTGGCGCTGCACGACGACCCGGACGACATCTGGTTCGCCCGGCTGGTGCTGCGCGATGCCGCCGACCCGTCGAGCCAGCAACGGCCTGTGGTCTGTGAGCCGTACGACTCGATGGCGCGCGAGTTCATCAAGGCCCTGCGGGAGGCGCTACCCGGCAAACCCGACGGCTTCTACCACTGGGCCTACTTGTTCTCGGTGGGTGCGCTCACCCAGAGCGCCTTCGACGTTCGGGTGCGCAACCTGACCGAGAAGCCGTATACCGAGCAGAAGCACGAAATCCTGCGCTCCTACATCATCGCGGCACTGCGTCACGGCTGATCAGCTCGCCGTAGCCGCGTAGTGCTCGGCGATTTCGTCGCTGGTTGTCAGCCATACGCCGTGGTGGGTGGCGACGTATTCGAGCGCCAGGTCCAGGTACTTGTGCCGGGACGGCTGACCAATGACAAACGGGTGCAGGGCCAGGGCCATCACCCGGCCGCTGGCGGACGAGTCCGCGTAGAGCTGGTCAAAATGGTCTTTGAACATCTGCAGGAAGTCTGGCCCGGTCAAGCCTTTCGCAGTGAATACGCCGAGGTCGTTCAGCTCGACCGTGTAGGGAACGCTCAGCATCCCGGGGATGTTCAGCCGGTATGGCTGGTCGTCATTCGTCCAGTCGAGGACATAGCTCAGCCCGAGTTCGGCGAGTAGCGCCGGGGTTTGGAAGGTCTCCGTGAGCCCGGGTCCCATCCAACCGTGCGGACGCTGACCGGTTGTTTTCTCGATCGTGCCGACGATCTCTGCCAGAACGGTACGTTCCTCGTCGGGGGTCAAGTTGGTGTGCAGGGTCGAGTTGGTCCTGCCATGGGCGAGCCAGACCCAATTCCGGCGTCGACCCGCTTCGATGATCTGTGGATACCGCTCGCAGACATCGGAGTTGAGTAAGACGCTCGCCCGGATGCCGTGCCGATCAAGGCTGTCGATCAGCCGCCAGATGCCCACTCGGGCTCCGTAGTCGCGCCACCCGTAGTTCAGCGCGTCCGGAACCAACGACGCGGTCGCTTCGAACAAGCTCGTCGACGGGCGGTCGAGGTAGAAATGCTCGATATTCAGACCGACATAGAAGGCCACCCGGGCATCGCCCGGCCAATGGATCGGCTCGCGGTCCACGATCGGGCTGTAGTCGTAGAGCTCATTTTCCATCGGCTTCTCCTCAGGCGTTCAGCGCGGCAGCGCGGGTTCGGGTACCCCGCCATGCTCGAACCATCACACTGATGTGATGGTCCACCTGGCTTCGACGTGAGGCCGATCACATACGAATGGGAGCCGTGGGCAGGGTTGTCTCCAGCGGCGGAATTGAGGCTGCCCCTGATTGGCGGGCGCCCGATTGGAGTCTCCCGCGTAAGATCGTGTGTCTCCAATCACAACCGGAGCGTGGCGATGGCGCTGAAGACCGCAGGTCCCGACCAGCGAGAACACAGCCGAGCGGTGCCCGAGGCGCCCGCCGGTGCCCTGATCCGGATGGTTGAGGTCAGCAAGATCTACCGGGCCGGACCAGTCGAGACCGTGCGGGCGCTGGACCGGGTCAGCCTGACCATCGAGGCCGGCGAATTCGTCACCATCATGGGGCCGTCCGGGTCGGGCAAGACGACCATGATGAACGTGCTGGGTTGCCTGGATCCGCCGACCGAAGGCAAGTACTTCCTGGACGGGTCGGACGTCAGCGTCTACAGCGGGCGCGAGCTGGCGCGCATCCGGGGTCGCAAGGTCGGCTGCGTGTTCCAGTCTTTCAACCTGATCCCGCGCACCAGCGCCACCCGCAACGTTGAACTGCCCCTGGTCTACGCGGGGATCCGGGACCGGACCGAGCGCGCCACGTTGGCACTGCAACAGGTCGGGCTCGGTGACCGGATGAAGCACATGCCAAGCCAGCTGTCCGGCGGCCAGCAGCAGCGTGTGGCCATCGCCAGGGCGCTCGTGGCCGACCCGATGATCCTGGTGGCCGACGAACCCACCGGCGCGTTGGACACCGTGACCGGCAAAGAGATCATCAAGTTGCTGGTCAGCTTGCACGAAGCCGGTCGAACCATTGTCTTGATCACGCACGAGAAGGAGGTCGCGCGGGTCGCCGACCGGGTCATCCGACTGCGGGACGGCCGCATCGTCGACGGCTGAAGCTGCCCTTAATCGGCCCGCTGGCTCCCCGGGAGGTCGCCGAACAGCGCCTCACCCTTGACCAGCCAGGAGATGCCGAACGCCCAGCAGGCCACGGTTTCGCAGAAGAACAGTGTGTGCAGTTGGCTGTAGAGCTCCCTGCCCAGGACGAATGGGCCCAACCCCGCGACGATGAGGGCGAGAACGATGATCAAGCCGGAAGCAATGTAGATGTGGTTCCGGGTCTTCTTGCGCGGACGACCCGTGATGTCCCCACGAGTAAAGAAGAACAGTGAGATGATCGCCAGGATCGCGAAGAACAGGCTCGCGCACACCAGGTGGATCGTTGCGATGCTGAAAAAGGTACGCGGTATATCCTGCGGCGCTGTTGGAAATACCGCGACACCGATGGCAAAGGTGCCGGCCGCGCTGGTCAGGTAGTTGTCGGCCTGTCGATAGTCGTAGAACCAGAGGAACATACCTATTACCCAGAGCGCGCCGACGAAGATACTTCCCGCGAAGGGCACGTAGTAGTACGCACTGATAGAGCTGAGAAACTCGTGAGGCGGCAGGGCGATTCCGACCGCGAAAACCACGATAGGCAAGGCTAACCCGAAGTAACCAACTGCCCGGCGCAGGCCAGCGTAGGACAGCACGTATTTGTCGTCGCCGTCCATCGAGATATCGGGGCCAAGTGCTGGCTGTTGGTGCTTCATCCGTGCATCGAACCCAGTGTGACAAGGGGTGCGCAAGATATCTGAGAGGTGAGCACCGTCTCGACGGCCCGGCACGGCACGTTGGACGTCGTCGACTGGATCATCTTGCCAAGCGTTTACCTTCGCGCACCCGAGTGATTACCTGTTACTGCGTAGCGTCGGAAGTGTGCTGATGCGCAAGATACCTCGGGGCCAGGCGGGCCGGCCGCGAGGCGTTGGCCAGAGGCCCGCGGGCTCCGTCCCTCAGCGATAAGGAGTGGGTCGCATGCAGTGGTCGGCTCGAGTTTCCAACGGCTGCAGCGTTCTGAAAGTTTCTGGCCCGGTCGACTGGGTCGATGCGTCCAGGCTCAAGATCCTGCTGAACCCGAGCGGTATGTCCACCGCCCCCGTGGTCGACTTCAGTGAGGTGACGTTCCTGGGCCCGGCAGGGCTGGAGGCGCTCGCCGGCGCGGCGTGGCCGCTGGCCGACCGTCCATGGCCCCTGGCAGTTGTCGTCGGCGACGGCGACAAGCAGGTGGTGCACGCGATCGAGGACGCCCACCTGGAGCAGATCCTCCGGATGTTCGACACCGTCGAACACGCGCTTGCCGCGGAGCCAACCGACGGCGAAATGACCCGACCCGCCAGCGGTCAGCGAGCTGCGCGCAGCGCGCCCAACAAGCCGGTCCGTTCGTGGCACTCCACGTACTCGAACCACTGCTCGTCCGGAGTCGCTACCGATACCTCGTGGTAGCCGTGCTCGCGGATCTAACGCGAACCGGGCGCGGCCGTCAGCGAGCACCCGCCAGAGCCCGCTCGACCTCGTCGAGGGTTTCCACAACGGCCACCCGGTCCTTGTTGGCAGGCGCTCCGCCCGCCTTCACTTCCCGACCGGTGACCAGCACAACCACGGTTTCCGAACGATCCACCAGGCCGAGTTCGAGGGCGGCTGCCAACCCAGCCAGGGACGCCGCGCCGGCGGGTTCGGCGCCCACTCCGGCCTGGCACGCCAAGGTCCCCACCGCATTCAGCAGCGCGGCATCGGTGACCGCCACCATGCCGCCGCCGCTTCGGCGCACCACGTCCAGCACCGCGTCCCCGATGGCCGGGCGCAGGACCGCGATACCGTCGGCAACCGTGGCGGCGGGGTCCAGTTCGTCGGGCCCGGCGGGCGTGCCGAGCCAGGCCCGCACCAACGGCTGGCAGTGCTCGGCTTGTACCCCGATCACCCTCGGTTGTCGTGTGACGAGGCCACAGCTGACCAGCTCGGCGAAGCCCTTGTCGAGCGCCACCAAGGTCGGCCCGTCGCCGACGGGGACGACTACCACGTCGGGGATTCGGCGGCCGAGCTGCTCCCACACCTCGAACGCCACCGTCTTCTTCGCCTCGACCGTGTACGGATTGGCGCCGGTATTGCGGTCGAGCCAGCCGAAGGTGCGGGCAGCGGACCGGGACAGATCCACCGCGGCCGCGTAGCCGTCGGGCACCTGGAAGACCCAGGCGCCGGCCTGCGTCATGAGGTGCAGTTTCTCCGGCTGACAGTCGGTGGACACGAAGATGACAGCCCGAATCCCAGCCGCTGCCGCGCCAAAGGCGGTGGCCACCGCCGCGTTCCCGGTGGAGGCCGTGGTGATCGTGGAGATCCCGCGGCGCAGCCCGTCCTCGATCACCAGGGCGGTCGCACGGTCCTTGTTGGACGCCGTCGGGCTGCGCGTCTCGTCTTTAACCCATAGCCGCGGCGTGCCCAGACTCTCCCGTAGGGCCGGCACGGGTAGCAGCGGGGTGCCACCGATCGGTAGCGGGAACCGCACTGGACCGTCCGGGATCGGAAGCAGCTCCCGGTAACGCCACATGGTGAATGGTTCGGGCGGTCCAAGCGCCCTCAGGGCGGATGCGTAGTCGTACTGCAGCCTCTCACAACCCGCCAGGTCCACGGACCCGGTCACGCTACCCATGTCGTGGCCGCCCTCAGCCGTGGCGTCGTAGGTCGTGGAAGAAGCCGTCGATCACGTGTTGCTCGCCGGAGCGCTGAACCTCGTCGTAGACGTATTTGCCGACGGCCAGGTCGAGCACGCCGAGGCCGAAGGGCGAGAACACCACTGGCCGGTCGGTGGGCAGGGTGACTCGGCCCGTCATGACGTCGTCCAACGTGCCGGCCAGGAACTCCCGGTTGCCGGTGAGTTGTTCGGCCAGGTGCGGTGAGGTGTCGGCCTTGAGGCAGTGCTCCACATCGTCGACGATGTTGGTGGAGCCCAGCACGATCTCCGGTGACAGGTCGCGCAGCGACACGTGCAGCACCAGCGGGTTGTGCTCGAACCAGGACAGCTCGTGCACGTGCGGCTTGCCCGCCACGGTGGCGAAGACCACCAGATCGCTGGAACGGATCAACGACTCGGCCTTCTCGTGCACGGTGACCCGGGCGTCGGCATCGGTGCGCTGCAGGTAGTCGGTGAACCCCGCGGCGCTCGCGGCGGACAGGTCGTGCACGCCGATCTCCTCGAACGAGAAACCGGTGCCGGCCAGGAAGGTGTGGATGTAGCGGGCGATCAGGCCCCCGCCGAAGAACCCGACCCGGGTCGGGCGCTGCCGGCCGCGGCTGAGCCAATCGGCCGCCAACGCCGCCGACGCCGCGGTGCGGGCGGCGCTGATGATCGAGGCCTCCAGCACCGCGAACGGGTAACCGGTGTCGTGGTCATTCAGGATCAACACCGCCGAGGCCCTCGGGATCCCGGCGGCCACGTTCTCCGGGAAACTGGAGACCCACTTCAGCCCGTCCACCCGCACCTGCCCACCGATCGAGGCCGGCAGCGCAATGATCCGCGAGGTCGGACGGTCCGGGAACCGCAGGAAATACGACGGCGGGTTCACCGAGTCACCGGTCCCGTGCACCCGGTAGGTGGCCTCGACCAACTCGGTGATCTCGTTCTCCCGGCCCCGCAGCACCCCCTGCACCTGTGCCCCGGAAATCACCGAGAACGGCGGCACGACGAGTCCGTCGGCCGCGGCCTGCCCCGAGGGGGAATCGACGGCGGTCACTGCGCGGCCTGCAGGTCGGCCAGGCGCACCGTGTCCGCCAGCCCGACGAGTACCTCGCGTGGGCCGTCGAAGGGCTCGCGGCTGTGCGCGCAGCGGATGTTGTCCACCAGCATCAGGTCGCCGGCCTGCCACGGCTCGCGCATCGTGTGCGCCGTATAGACCCGGTTCAGCTCCTCCACCACGTCCTCGCCGATCGGGTCACCGTGCCCAAAGCGGGTGTTGAACGGCAGCGCGTCCTCCCCGTACATCTCGATCAGAAACTCCCGGACCTCTGGGTCCAACGTCCACTCGTTGAGGAACGCGACCTGGTTGAACCAGCACCGCTGGCCGGTGACCGGATGATGCACCACCGCATAGCGACGCTGGCGGGTACGCAACCCACCATCGGGCTGCCACTCGAACTCGATCGCATTGGCCTGGCAGTAGTTCTCCACCTCCGCCCGGTCCTCGGTGCCGAACGCCTCGGCATAGGACGCGCCGATCTCGTCGTTGTAGTTGCGAGTGAGCAGCCAGCCCTCCTGCTCAAAACGCGCCACCAAATCCGCCGGCAATGCATCCAGCACGGTCGGCGAGTCGGACACAGTGGTCGCCCCACCCTGGGTGGGCGCGCTCAGGCAGGCGAACATCATCAGACCCGGGAACTCCAGGGTGTAGCTCAACTCGTGGTGCATGCACATCTGCTGGTTCGCCGGCCACTTGGTCGAGGAGTACACACCGTCCGAGTAGACCGCGCGGGGCGCGAAGGCCTCCCGCTCAGCCATCAGTCCGTTGGCCACCCGCCCGAACACGCCCGCGACCTCGGTCGTGTCGCGCAGCCGGAGGCCGCGAACCAGGGCGGACCCGTGTTCGTTGACAACCGTGCGCAGCGCGTCCCGGTGTTCGGCGGCCCAGGGCACGGCCCCGGCTGGGGCCTCGGCTCGCACAATCGGAGGTTTGCCAGGTTGCAACGACACGTCGAGGAGTGACGCGGGGTAGGACGACATTCGATTCCCTTTCGGTTCCGCTGGAAGGTCAGGAAGAAGCCAAGGACGCGACGCCGTGCAGCACGGCCTTCGCGGCATCGGTCGGGCGAGTGCGCGGGAAGTAGTGGCCGCCGTCGGCAAGCTCGTGCAGGTCCACCTGCTCGGCCAGCAGTTGCCAGTCGCGGTACCGGCGCGCGGACTCCGCCGTCTTCGGGTCATCGGCGGCAACCACGACGGTGACCGGCACCGCCAACTTCACCGCCGGCGGGTTGTCCAGGGCGTCGGCGAGGTAGCCGTGCACGCACAGGCAGTCGTGCCGGTACGCCGCGCCCACATGCTCGGCGCGCTGGGCATCCAGCTCGCCGAGCTCCGTGTAGCCGCTGCCCGCGCTCAGCCGAGCGGCGATCTCGGTATTGCTCCGCGAGCTCAACTCGGCGATTGCGCCGCGCCGCGCGTCGGCGTCACCGACCAGGTACGCGCCGAGGAACACCCGCTGCACGTCCACTCCGCGCTCGCCCAGCTTTCGGGCCGTCTCCAGCGCGAAAATGGTGCCCGCGGAGTGCCCCCACAACAAAACTCTGGTCAGGCCGCGCTCGATGATCTCGGCGACGACCTGCTCGACCACCCGCGCCATCGGCTCGAACGGTTCGCTCTGCGCCGCCATGTCGTGACCGGGCAGCTCGACCGCGTAGACCGCGACCCCGCTGCCCCGCAGCGCGCTGGCCATCGGCAGAAAGTTCACCGCGTTACCTCCCGCATACGGGAAGCAGACCAGGGCATCAGCCTGCGCACCAGCTGATTCCGAGAGCTGCTGCAGCAGCCCGGCACGCCGCTGGGACCTGCCGTCTAGCAGCCCGGCCAGATCGGCGAGGACCGGGTGGCTGGTGACGTCCTTGATCGACACTTCGCGCTTCAGGCTGATCACCAACTTGACCGCCGTCAGCGAGGAACCGCCGCGCTCGAAGAAATGGTCCTGCCGCCCGATCTGCTCGACCGGCACGCCCAGCAGCTTCGCCCAGACGACCGCCAGCCGCTGCTCAGTCGGCGTACCGGGCGGCTGGTGGTCCTCCTCGACCGCAACGACCGTGTCGAGTTCGCCGGCCAGCACGGTCAGCGCCTTCCTGTCGATCTTGCCGTTGGGAGTCAGCGGCAGGCTCTCCCGCCAGTGGAACACCGACGGGACCATGTACTCGGGCACCGACTCCGCCAGCCGCGTCCGCAGCACGTCGGCCTCGATCGGCTGTGGGCCGAAGTAGAAGGCCACCAGGCGCTTGCTCCGGTCCGCACCCTCGGCCACGACGGCGGCACCGTCGCGGACGCCGGGCACCCGCAACAGCGCGTTCTCGATCTCGCCGATCTCGATCCGGAAGCCGCGGATCTTGACCTGGTTGTCGCGGCGGCCGAGGAAGTCCAGCTTGCCGCCCGGCTGCCAGCGGCCGTAGTCGCCGCTTCGGCACAACCGCTCGCCGGGGCGGTGCGGATCAGGCATGAAGAGCTGGCTGGTGCGCTCCGGGTCGTTGACGTACCCGCGACCGACGCATACCCCGGAGAAGGTGATCATGCCGGGCGCACCCAGCGGCACCGGGGACAGGTGCTCGTCGACGACGTAGACGTGCACGTTGATGATGGGGCGGCCGAGCGGGACGCGTTCCTCGTCCGGCACCCGGTCCATGACCTCGTGCACGGCGTCGTCCGAGGTCTCGGTCAACCCGTAGGTGTTCACCAGCTTGATCCCGGGTTGCACGGCGAACCAGCGCTGCACAAGTTCCTTCTTCACGAAGTCGCCGGTAGGAGATACCGAGTGCAGATCCGGCAGCTCCCTCGGGTGCTGCTCCAGGTAGGTGACGATGACATCGAGGTAGGACGGCACGACCTGGACCACGGCGGCCCGGCCCTCGACGATCGTGTCGACGAACCGCTCGACGTCCAGGATCACCTCCTGCTCCACGAGCAGGGTCCGCCCGCCGACCAGCAGCGCGGCGACCAGCTGCCACACCGAGATGTCGAAGCACTGCGGCCCGGTCTGGGGGATCACCTCGCCCTCGGCGACCTCGAGGTCGGCGAGCTTGGCGTAGATGTGGTTGAGCATCCCGGCGTGCTCGCACATCGCGCCCTTCGGTTCCCCGGTGGAGCCCGAGGTGAAGAGCATGTAGGCGAGCTGGTCCGGCCCGACCTCGATGCCGAGGTTCCCGTCGGCGTGGTCCTCCTGGTAGGCCGCGTCGATGAAGATCGTCTGGATTCCGCGCAGCGAGTCGAGGGCCTGGTCGAGGGTGGCGGTGCTGCCGTGTTCGGTCAGCACGAGCTCACAGTCGGCACGGGAGAGTGCCTTGGCGATGCGGCCGCCCGGGAAGTGCGGCTCGATGGGCAGGTATGTGCCGCCGGCCTTGAAGATGGCCAGCACGGCGGCCATCCAGTCCAGGTTGCGCTCGGTCACGACCGCGACGACGCCTTCCCGGCGCAGCCCCCGCGCCAGCAGGGCTCGGGCTAACCGGTTGGCCCGGGCGTTGAGCTCCCGATAGGTCCACTGCCGGTCCCCCAGGACTGCGGCAATGGCCTCCGGGTGGGCGGCGACCCGCTGCTCGAACAGCTCGTGCACTCGATGGTCCGGCAGCTCGCGGCGGGGTCCGGCCAGCCCTTCGAGCTGCAACTCGAGCTCCTCGGCGGACAGCAGGCTCTGCCGGCCGTGCTCGGCATCCGGGTCGGCGGCGATCAACGCGAGCGCGGTCAGGTGGTAGCCGGCGATCCGGGCGGCGCAGTCGGCGTCGAGCACGTCGGCGCGGTAGCGCAAGCGCAGCGCGAGTCGGTCGCCGAGCCGGGAGATGCCCACCCACAGCACGGTGTGCTCGGGGAGATCGCCGGCGCCGCCGTGCGGGCCGCCGGTGGGGTCGAGCACCGTCTCGAACGCCGGCTCGGTCAGACCCAGCTCGCGGCGGAGTTCCTCGACCGGGTAGCCCTGGTGCGCGAGCAGTTCTGCCTCGGCGCGCTGGGTGTGGCGCAGCAACGCCCGCCACGAGTCGGGTTCGCTGCTCAGCCGGCAGGGCAGCGGTTGGCCACCCGCCTCGGCGACGTATCCGGTCACCACCTCGCGCTCGCCGCACAGTGCGGCAAGCACCTTTGCGTGCGCGGTCAGCAGCACCGAACCGAGCTCCACCGCGTGCCCCTCGGTCAGCCGGCCCAATGCCGCCGCCAGATCCTCGGGCACCGGCGCTTCGTGCTCGAGCACGCCTGGCTCCGGGTCCAGGGTCCACCGCGGGATCGCGCTGAACCCACCGGCGACGAGCACCCCACGCCAGAACTCCCGGCCGGCCTCCGTCAACGTTCCCATCGAGTCTTCCCTTTCATTCACCGTTGCCACGGAGTCACCGAACACCGACCGGGACGGCGTCCCGGCTGTGGTAGCTGCTGAAGAGGGCTGGCGCGGGGTCGCGCATCCGGCTGGCGGGGTTGCCACCCCACCGCTCGCCATCCGGAATCTCCTCGCCCTTCATCAGGAAGGAGTCGGGCTCGAGTTCAGCGCCCTTGCCCATCGTCACGCCGTAGTGCACGAAGGCGGCGATGCCGATGGTGCAGCCGGCTTCGACGCTGACCGAGTCGGACTTGAAGGCGTTGTCTTCCTGCGAGTGGCACTGGATGACCGAGCCTTCGTTGAGGGTGACGTTGTCCCCGATGGTCACCAGGTTCTTCTCGGACATCGAGACGCCGTCGTCGAAGACCCGGCGGCCGAGCTTGACGCCCACCAGCCGCCAGATCACGTTGCGGAACGGGGTGCCGTTGAACACCGGGGGTATCTGGACGGCCAGCTTGAAGAAGCGCTCCTGGCGCCAGAAGGCACGGTCGTAGATCGAGCAGTACGTCGGCTGCAGCGGCCGGAACCTCCTACCGGCGCGCTCGACCAGCGCACCGAAGCAGACCCGGACCACCAGGAGGAGCAGGTTGGCCGCCGCGATCGACCATTCGCCCCACGACTGGAACAGGTCGGCAGCACCCAGAGCGAGCAGCAGGTAAAGGAAGACCTGCAGCCATCGGGCCAGCAACAACCAGCCGATGGTGGCGACGTTGTACCTGTCCTTGGCCGCCAGCCCCCGGCGCAGCGCCTCGCCGCGGGTCAGGTGGTCGAACTGGCTGTCCCGCTGCACAGATCGTGGGATCTCGAAGCTGGGCGAGCCCAGCAGCCCGACACCCTCCCGGACCTCTCCCTCGATCGGAACCATCACCTTCGTGGCGAGCAGGCAGTTGTCGCCGGTCTTGCCTCGGGAGGGGTAGAAGATGTCGTTGCCGAGGAAGTTGCGTGGACCGATCGTCACCCGGGACACCCGGAACGAGGTGCTGGAGTACTCCGCGTTGACGATCGTCAGCCCGCTGGCGACCACCGTTTCGGTGCCGACCGAGACGAGGTACGGGTTGTCGTGCTTCACCTCGTTGGCGAAGTTCGAACCGGTCTGCACAACCGGGGTCAGTTTGTAGCCAAGGCTGCGCAGGAAACCCACGACATAGGAGCTGTCGCCGGTCAGGCGGGTCAGGAACTTGCTGTTGGTGGTGCGCACGACGAACCGGTGGGCCCAGTAGTGGAACCCGTACAGGCGATAGACCTTGTCCGGCTTGAGGGTGAGATTGACTAGCCGCGGCACGGTGACCATGAACAGCAGGCCGCCGATCAACCCGCCGAAGAAGATCAGGTAGGAGGCCGTCAGCGCCTCGGCGTAGAACGTCCAGGTCTGGAAGGCGAGCGGCCCCGGGGCGATCAACGCGGCGAGCTTCGGAACCTGAACCAGCAGCATGATCACAGCGGCGGTGGCCACCGGCGCGGACACGATCAGCATGGTCAGCATCTGCACGGTGGGGAAGGCAAACCGGCGCAGCCGACGGCGGTCCTTCGAACCGGCCATCCGGTAGTCCACGGCGGTTCGCTGCGCGGGCGACCCGTGCCAGTGCTCACCGGCCGGCACCGCCTGCCCGGTGTGCAGGGAGGAGGAGTTGCCGAGCTGCGACCCGTCGCCCATCGAGGTACCGATGTCGAGCACGGTCTGCTCGCCGATGAAGACGTCCCTGCCCATGGTGACCGGGCCGATCTGGATCAGGCCGGAGTGGGCCCGGTAGCAGTTGAAGAAGACCTCCTTGTGGACCACGCTGCCCTCGCCGATGGTGAGCAGGTCAGTGCACACCGGAACGTGCGGGGAGAGCACCGTCGCGCCTCGCCCGATCTTCGCGCCAAGGGCCCTGAGGTAGAACACGTAGATCGGCGAGCCGACAAACCGGACCAGCGGGCTCGTCCGGATCAGCGTCTTGACGATCCAGAAGCGGACGTACGCCAGGCTCCAGACCCTGATCTGCTGGGGCTTCCATCGCCCGATGAGCAGCCATTTCACCACGATCGGCACCGCAGACAGGCCCACGAAGGTCGCGCCAGTGAATATCACCGACCGCAGGTAGACGTCGAGCCAGCTAGGCGCGACGGAGACCCACCGGAAGCCTCGCTCCATGGCGAAGGCGAGGCCATAGGCGTACGCGACGAAGAACAGCGCCTGCAGCATTCCGCACAGGACGTATCTCGGCTTCCCGATCGGGGCCTGTGGCCGCGCCCCACCGCGCGCCGCATATTCCGCCACCTCGGTCGACGGCTGCACCGACGCCCCGAGAGGGGCGGCCCGATGCGCCGTGACGGGGGTGGGCACCGGCGCCGCGAACGATGCCGCCAGGCTCCGGATGGTGGTGTGCGCGTAGATATCCTTGATCGACACCGGGGGCAGCTCCGGACGCTTGCGCGCCCGCGCGCAGAACCGCGCCATCACCATCGAGTCAGCACCAAGGTCATCAAAGAAATGACCATCCACCGACACCCGCTCCACACCCAGCACCTCGGCCAGCACCGCCGCCAGCTCCCGCTCAGCGGGGGCGGCCACCGGCGCGGCCAGAGCCACCGCGGCCGGCGCCGGCCCGGCAAGCGCGGTGGCCAGGCTCCGGATGGTGGTGTGCGCGTAGATATCCTTGATCGACACCGGCGGCAGCTCCGGACGCTTGCGCGCCCGCGCGCAGAACCGCGCCATCACCATCGAGTCAGCACCGAGGTCAGTGAAGAAATGGCCGTCCACCGACACCTGCTCGACACCCAGCACCTCGGCCAGCACCGCCGCCAGCTCATGCTCGACGCCAGGGGCCATGGTGGCTTGCCCGCCTGGCGCGGCCGGCGCGGCGACCAGGTCGGAGAGCGCCTGGGCGATCCCGGGAACGCGCATGAGCACGGACTCGATCTCGGCCAGCTCGCTCCGGTAGCCGCGCGCCCTGGTCGACGGGTCCACCCGCCCGTGGTACTCGATCTCTCCGTCGATGGTGACCTTGCCCAGGTCTCCGGTGCGGTAGATCCGGCCGGACGGGTTCCCCGGGATGCCCAGGAAATCCGGGATGAACGCCTGGTCGGTGAGGTCGTCCCGGTTGAGGTAGCAGCGGGCCAGGCCGATACCGGCAATTCCGATCTCGCCGGTCTGCCCGTGCGGCAGCGCGTGGTACGGGTCCGCGACGTCCAGGATGACCGTGTTGTAGGTGGGCAGCGGCACGCCCAGGGTCGCCGGCTTGCCGGGGCGCAGCTCGGTCCAGGCGGTGGTCACGGTGGCCTCGGTCGGGCCGTAGGCGTTCAGGAACCGCCGTCCTGGTTTGTGCCAGCGGGCGACCAGTTCCGGCGGGCAGGCCTCGCCGGACACCAGCAGGAACCGCAGGGCGGGCAACTCGTGCTCGAGGGTGGCCAGCAGGCTGGGAACGGTGCACAGCGCCGTGACGCGGTGCTCGGTGAGGAACCGGTGCAACTCCTGGCCGACCAGGTTGGCGCCCGCGGGTTTGGGCACCAGGGTCGCGCCGCAGAACCACGGGACCCAGATCTCCTGGATCGAGAAGTCGTAGGCGAGCGTCAGGCTCTGGTAGATGCGGTCCCGAGGTCGGATGCCGAACACTTCGGCGGCGACCTTGACGAAGTTGCAGATGCTGGCGTGGTCGACCGCCACACCGCGGAGCTGTCCGTCGGCGTGCGGGGTATAGATGATGTAGGCGAGCTGGTTGTCCAGCACCCCCCGCTCGGCGGCGATGAGCCGACGCGAGTTCTGCTCCTCGATCAGCGGTGCCGCTTGGTCGAGGTACACCAGCTCCGATCCGCGCGCGGTCAGCAGCTGGATCTGGTCCACCCGCTCGGCCACGTGCGATATCGACAGCACGGTGCGGACCTGGGCGTCCTCAACGATGTACGCCATCCGGTCCGCCGAGAAGCTGGCGTCCAGCGGCACGTAGGCGGCGCCGATCTTGAGCACAGCCAGCATCGCGATGTAGGAGTCGGTCGGACGGTCGAACAGCAGCCCGATCCGGTCACCGGCGCCGCAACCGTGCAGACGCAGGTACCGCGCCAGCTGGTTGGCGCCAGCGTCCAGCTGGTCGTAGCTGAGCGACAGCTCCTCGGTGTCCACCGCGAGCTGGCCGGGCGGGCCGTACTTGTGCACCCAGTCGGAGCGGACCTCGAACAAGTGGTCCAGCCGCTCGTCCTGGCGGACCCGCCAGCCCTGCGCCTCGTGCTGGTCGACCAGGACGAGGTCGAACAGCGATACACTCGCTGTGGTGGGAGTCCCGGCGACCTGGGTGGGATTCTCCGCCCCGGCGGCCAGCTCGTCCGACTGTGGACCCTGCGATTCGCCAGCGAACTGCGAGTGGCCGGTTTGCGCCACTGGGCTCATCGCCTGCTCCTTAGCCATTCGCCGATGACCGTGTAGGTGAAAATGTCAGGCTGCCCAGGAACCCGCGGTCAGCTCATCCGTGCCGAGCACGTCGTCGCCGTACAGGTCCTGTAGCCAGTTGGTCTGATAAACGGTGTCGAGGTAGCGCTCGCCGAGGTCCGGCGCGATGGCCACCGCGGTCAGGTCCGGTTCGTTTTGGGCCAGCCACTGCATCGCGCCGCTGACCACGGTGCCGGTTGAACCGCCGAACAGGAAACCATTTCGGGCCAGCCGATGGCAGGCACGGATGGTGTCCCGCTCCGCGACCCGAATTACCTCGTCCACGTAGGACTCATCCAGAATGTCCGGGCGGACACTCGTGCCCAGACCGGGGATCATCCGGCGAGCCGCCGGGCCACCGAAAGTCACCGATCCCACCGCGTCCACCGCGACGATCCGCACCGGCCGTTCCAACTCGCGGAAGTAGCGGGCGCAGCCCATCAGGGTTCCGGTGGTGCCGGCGCCGACGAACAGGACGTCGAGGTTCGGAAACGCGCGCGCGATCGCCGGCGCCGTGGTGCCGTAGTGCGCCTGCCAGTTGCTCGGGTTGGCGTACTGGTTGAGCCACACGTATCGACGGTCCGAGGCGCACAGGGCCCGGACGTAGTCGATCCGCGCGCCCAGGAAGCCACCATTGGCATCCGGCTCGGTCACGGTGTGCACCTGGCTACCCAACGCGTCCATCATCCGCCTGGTCGTCAGGTTGCACCTAGTGTCAGTGATGCACAAGAACTGGTAGCCCTTGCTCGCGGCGATCATGCTCAACGCCACGCCCAGGTTCCCGGACGAGGACTCGACCAGCACCGATCCGGGCCGCAGCCGCCCGTCCCGCTCGGCGGCGTCAACCATCTCGGCCGCGGCTTTCAGCTTGATCGAGCCGGCGAAGTTGAAGCCCTCACACTTGAGGAACAGTGCGTGCCCGAATATCGACCGGAGGTCGACGTACAGCTCGTCCTCGTTGAACTCCTGAGGAACCGTTATCACGGGCACGATGACCTCCCCCTCGTCTGCGGCGGCGACGCCGCGGCGGCTGAATTTCCGTTGGCCTAAGACTGCGGCCAGAGGCGCCGAGGAACGATGGGGCAAGTACCCGGACTGGGAGGAGCCATCCCCCTGCGTATTGGGGGGTAATCCCGACCTTTTTTGAAGATCGTCGAGCGGGTGTCAGAGACAGGTCTCTGACCTGGTCAAACCCCGGCCCGTATGCAGTACGACGATGCACGGGTGTACTGGTATACCAGTGCGCCCAAGGTCTTTACCGAGATGTTATGAAGTGCTTGGCTTACCCGATCAGGCGGTGCTTGTTGTGGCGGGGTCTACCAGGGCGATCTCCTGAACGACCGTCGCTACCAGAGCGCCGTTCGGGGAGCGGACCTCGGCGCGGCACAGTCCCCGGCCACCGCTGGCGACCGGGGAGAACTGCTCGAGCAGGAGCCAGTCATCGCAGCGCGCCGGCCGGTGGAACCACAGGGCGTGGTCAAGGCTCGCGCCGTAGACATTGTCGCCGCTTATCACCTGGTCCCAGGGCAGCGCGTGCGGGAACAACACCGGCTCGAACATCGGGTAATCGGTGGCGAAGGTGAGCCCGACCGCGTTGCCGGCGGGGACGTCCGGCAGCGCCGAGGCTGCCCGGAACCACTGGCGGTTGCGCGGGCCGCTGGCACCGGTGGCTTCCCAGGGGGCGCGGTCGATGTAGCGCACGTCGACCGGCCACACCGCCGCCGCCGCCGCCGGGATCTGATCACCGAAGGCGGCCGCCAGCAGTTCCGGTCTGCTCGGCAGGGTGGCCGGATCGGGCGGCGGGTTCCGCTGGCTCGGGTGGTCGGTATCCCGGGCATCGTGCTCCAGCGCGTACCGCGCACCGGCGGGCGGCGGGTAGTGGAACGACGCGGTCGCGGTGGCCAGCAGTCGATCGCCCTGCTCGGCGCGCACCAACCGGGTGGACAGCGTGCGGGACTCGCGGACGTGTTCGACCCGGTAGGTGACCGGTCGGGAGTTGTCCCCGCCGCGCAGGTAGGTGACCTGCACGGAGTGCGGCTCGCGGCCCGGCCGGACGGTCCACGCGGCGGCAAGCAGGCACTGGGCCGCGACCTGGCCGCCATAGAGACGTGGAAACGCGGACGGGGCCGGCGCGGCCTCGAACCGGTCCGCACCTCGCGGGTGCAGGGTGAGTACCTCGGTCCACCAGCGGGCGAACTCGGTGGTTGGCGCGCGGGTTCCGGCGGCCGAGGGGGTCGGTGCGGGTGTGCCGCCGGACGACGTCGCCATGCGGATACCGTACGGCGATTGGTTACGTGGAGCGAGGTTCACAGTGATGTCGCCGGCTTACTCGTCGATTCGGCTCAGCGCCTGGCGGGTCTCCCGAATGCCGTGGGCCTCCTGGTCCTCGCCGTGGAAGATGCCGGCGTCCGAGGTCCACTCGACCAGGCTGAACCAGGCGAAGACGGGCGGCGAGCACTGGAAGGCGAAGTTGTTCACTGCCCGTCCGGCCGCCTCCACGGTGCGTCCGAGCTCGTCGCGCACCGCCAGCTCGAAGCGGCGCGGCCGGCCCGCCGCCCGCTCCACCACCCGGCGAGTGCCGGCGACCAGGGCGGCACTCTTCCCGTCTCGAATGAGGTGACCGCCGACCGGGACGTCGGCGTCGTCTCCGCCCGGCAGCTTCTTGGGGCGCAGCAACAGGAACTGCTCGTCGCGGGACAGGTCGCCGAAGCACAGCGAGGCCGACCGTCGTGGTCGGTTGTCCGGCCGGTCGTACCAGCTGCGGTCCCGGTGCCCGATGGCGTCGATGTCGAAGCGCTCGCCGCCCAGCGTGACCCGACCACGCACGTCGCAAACCTGGTCGAAGTGACTGATCCGCCGCGCGCCGGAGGGCACCTGGGTGGTGGACACCACCGGAGCTCGGTGGGCGGTGTACTCGAGATCCAGTCGCAGGTGGTCGCCGTCGACGTACTCCACGTGATAGCTGGTCAGCGGGTCGAGCGTGCGCAACCGCAGGCCCTCGAACTCGATCGCGGTCAGGTCGGCCTGGGGCATCGGGACGTGCCACAGCAGCCGCGAGTAGCGGGCATCCCACGGCGTGCTCCCGGTGTCGTCCCAGACGTGCACAGCGAGCGAGCACACGCCGAGGTTCGGCCGGAACAGCGGGTAGATCGCGCCGCTCAGCTTGCGTTCGGGGATGTCGAACCCGTACCAGCTGGTCTCGGTCCACCACGGCTCGTTCCCGGCGGAGGGATGGAACGAGTCGTCGGCCGCGGTCAGCGCATGGTGCTCGTCGGACACGGTGGCTCCCCGCTGCTAGAGGCGTTGACAAGCCCATCGGACGCTGACCAGAATCTACCAAACGTTGTTTGTTAAATTCGAGCCGGGGAGCTGACCGACGTGGGCGACGGTCCGCTGGCCGGGGTGCGGGTGCTCGAGCTCGGCGGTATCGGGCCCGGCCCGTTCGCCGCCCTGCAACTGGCCGGCATGGGTGCCGATGTGGTCCGGCTGGATCGGCTCGACGACGTGGGCGGCCCGGACGCGGCGGCGGTGCTGATGGGCAGTGCGAAACGGTCTGTCGCGGTCGATCTCCGCACCGCCGACGGGGTACAGCTGGTGCTCGGCCTGGCGGCCAAGGCCGATGTCGTGGTGGAGGGATTCCGACCGGGTACCGCCGAGCGACTCGGCCTGGGGCCGTCGGACTGCCACGCCCGCAACCCCGCCCTGGTCTACGGCCGGATGACCGGCTGGGGGCAGCACGGTCTGCTGGCGAGCAGCGCCGGCCACGACATCAACTACATCAGCCTGACCGGCGCCCTGCACGCCATCGGACGTAATGGGGAAGCGCCGTCCGTGCCGCTCTGCTTGGTCGGCGACCTCGGTGGGGGCGCCATGTTCCTGGTGGCCGGTGTCCTTGCCGCTCTGCACGAGGCCGGCCAGACCGGGTGCGGCCAGGTGGTCGACGCCGCGATCGTGGACGGCGCCGCCGCGCTCATGCAGCCGATCTACGAGATGGTCGCCGACGGGCAGTGGCGAGACGAGCGCGGGACGAATCCGCTGGACTCCGGTAGGCCCTGGTACGACGTGTACGATACGCGCGACGGCCGGTACGTG
>Ga0137412_10001040_pt1 | contig 20858 bp, 16 predicted proteins | sample CZODoug2_1_16fun_FD_122160 | JGI IMG/M metagenome (GOLD analysis project Ga0137412, IMG submission 122160) | Vadose zone soil fungal communities from Angelo Coast Range Reserve, California, USA - CZODoug2_1_16fungal (Hybrid Assembly) | ecosystem: Environmental > Terrestrial > Soil > Vadose zone... | reverse complement strand
ATTTGGCACGTCAGCTCGATGTCCAATCCCAAGCGTCTCCAGAAAATCGAACGCTCCGCCGAAAAGCGCGCCATCGAAATTGCCCGTTATGTCTTGCCCGTCGCCGCCTTCACCACCATGGTGCACACCATCTCCGGCATTGTCCTCCACCGTTTGTGGCGCATGAGCGCGGCCTCGGACACGCCCAGCGAATCCCGCGCCGTCATCGGCGCGATGGTGGCCCACGTAAAGGAAATCGACGCCCAGTTCTTCGATCGCTTTGGTACGGAACCGTTGGAGGAATTGCCGGAGTGGGCCGACCGCTCCGCAGTCGTGCATGAAAAAGACGCCGCTGCAAATTCGAATCCCGGAGAGGCATTTGCGCGCGAATTCGACGCCCAACTCGCCGGCAAAACCTCCAGGCTCGTCGATTACTCCCCAAACGCTGTTCGCGTCATGGCCGAATCCTATCGTGCCGTCGCCGGCTTCACCGCATCGCAGTGCCCGGACGCCGAAGCCATTGATCGCCTCTTGAATCCCGCACGCAATCTCTATCGCCTCGAAACCCTAAACGTTGGCGTCCACGCGCCGATCATGCGCGCCCTGCACCACGCCAACTACACTTTCGCCAAGAAAATTAGCCACACCGCCGACAGCCAGGACCAGCGCCATCGCATGGTCCCCGGCTCGCGCCCTCTTCTCACTCTCGCCGACACCCGCGAACCCGACTACATCACGCCCAAGCTCCTCGCCAACAATCCCCGCGCCAAGGAAGTCTACGACCGCGTCATGCGCGAAACTTGGTCAGCAAAAAACGAACTCCTTGATCGCGGCGTCCCCCCGGAGATCGCCCTCTATCTCCTTCCCAACGCCAAGTCCATCCGGCTCTACGAATCCGGATCCCTCCTCCATCTCCTCCACAAATGGACCATGCGCACCTGCTTCAACGCCCAGGAGGAAATCTACCAGGCCTCCATGGACGAACTCGTCCAGCTCCGCGAAGTCCACCCCGAACTCACTCGCTACATCGGCCCCCCGTGCCACATCCGCGCAGGCATCACCACCCCCATCTGCACCGAGGGCTCCCACTTCTGTGGCATCAAAGTCTGGCTCGACTTCCCCAACATCACGCGCCGCATCTGAAACTCCACAGCCACTCGAACCGTCATATACTTGGGTCGGAAACTGACTATGCGCCCAAGTCCTGCTCGCCACGTCACCTCATTCCTCGCCGTAGCCCTGTTGTTGTCGCCTTCCTCCTTCGCCTTCGACACTCCCTTGTCCGACCAGGCCGTCCGCGAAGCCTATTTCCTCGGTCAGCGCCGCGACGAAACCATGGCCACTTTCCTCAACAAATACACAAGATTCTTCTCGCCGCCGAAAACTGGCCCGGACATTGCCTCCGTCACTTTCTTCACTCCTTTCGCTCTTCTCGTCCAGCAATCCAGCCAGCACACGTCCGGTTACAGCGCCCAGCAAGCCGCGCTCGATCATCGCGATCAGGGGGAATTCGTAAGAATCGTTGTGCAAATCCAGCTCACCGATTCATATGGCCCATTTATAGCTCGCCCCACAGGTTCGCGCTCCGGTTCTCCCACTGGCCTTGCCCCGCGTCCTTACGACTTCTGGAAAAATTTCGACGTTCAGGTTTCCAGCGAAGACCAGAAGCTCAAACCCTTCTCTTCTTCCGGCCAACCCAATTTCAACTGTTCTGAGGACGGCGGCTGCACCCTTACCGGCGCCACTCTCCAATTCGATTTCTCCGTCGAAGATTTTGCCACCGGCTCCGCCACCATTGACGTGGTTCCCCCGAAGGGCGACCCCGTTTCCCTTGACTTCGACCTCGACCACCTCCGCTGACCTCTTCGCACCTGCGCGACCGGTGACATCCTTACTGCTGTGGCAGCGCTAAATTCAGCGTTATACTTTCTTTTGGGAAAGTTCCAATGCGCCATCTCTTTCGCGTCTTCGCCAGCTTCCTCGTGGCTCTTTGTGTGACTCTGCCCGCCTCTGCGCTTGATACTCCCCTCTCCGATGAGGCCGTCCGCGAGGCCTATTTCCTCGGCCAGCGCCACGACGGTTCTTACCCTTCTCTGATGGGCAATTACATCAAGCGCGCGCCGACCCCCAAGTCCGGCCCGCATATATCCTCTATCACTCTCCTGACGCCTTTTATTCAGCTCGTGGCAAACTCCGACAGTTTCATCGGCAACTACAGCGCACAGCAGGCCGCACTCGACCACCGCGGTCAGACAGAGTTCGTGCGCATCATCGTTGAGATCAAGCTGACCCCCACCTACGGAGCCTTCCTTGCTCCTGAACCAAGTTCACGCTCACATTCACAGTCAATCCCCATCCCTCGACCCCAAGATTTCTGGCGAGACTTCCAGGTCCAGATCTCGGACGGAGACCAGCTCCTCACGCCCTCCGATTCGCATGGCCGGGCGAACCATAATTGCGGGCGCCACGGTTATTCTTGCTATCTGGCGGGCGCAACTCTCGAATTCGACCTTCCCGCCGATGCCTTCACCTCCGATTCCGCCACCATCAAAGTCACTCCCCCGGAGGGTGACTCCGTCTCCGTCGACTTCGACCTCACCCGCCTCCGCTGACAAGCTGTAGCCCGCTTGACTGGCATCCCCGCGCTGAACTACCGCATTCCGCTCGGGGACCAGTTAGGACGAGGTTTGGCACTCACTCCAATTTTTCCCTGACTTTTCTTAGCATTCTGGTACACTAGTTTCCAGGTAAGTCTCCATAAAATTCTGCCTGCAGTTGGTACATCTCGCGGCAATATACGGCACCCTCGATTTCCATGCCAAGTCATTTAGAATCAACACTTGCGATAATGCTTGCAGAATGCGCCTCTAACTTGGTTAACTAGGAATGCGGCACGATGGCATGTCCGCCTTCGTTAAGTCTTCAGTTTCGGTAGGGCCGAACTTGGGAAAATTGGAGAGAGCAGCTTTTCACCAGGGCGCCTCTTTTCCTCCTTACCTCCTTACCTCCTTACCTCCTAACCTCCTAACCTCTCTCCTTCACGACCGCCACCTTAATGTCACCGGCCCATCCATAGGATGCACCATAGCCCCGCCCGTCCGCCGCGACTCGATCAGGCTGGCCTTCAGCGCGAAATACCACTTCGCCGGCCGGTCCGCGTCGTCGATCAGCATCAGCCGCGGATTGTGTTTTAATCCTTCCGCCTGCTGGATCATCGTCTCCTGATCCTGGCGGAGAAAGATCTTGCCGAAGATCCGGAAAATCGAAACCGGCAGGAAGAACAAATTCCACGCCGCCACGAAATCGATCCGGCAAAGATCCCGCCGCACCGGCGTCACCGTCGCGCGGCTGGAGAACCACATCTTCCCGCTGCGATCTTCCTCTGTGCGGATATTCGGCAGCACGAAATCGATCGTGGTCGTCACCGGCTCCCCGGTGATTTTCTTGAGCACTTGATACGGCGCGCTGTTCGTGCTCGGTGAATGCGGGCTCATCCGGAAACCGTTCGGAATCGGCTCGAATTGTTTGGCTTTTTCGTGAATGCTCCCGCGCTTTCGCCAGAACCACGACTGGTGCACGAACGGCCCATGCGCCGGGTCCATCAATCCAATAATCCCCTGGTCGACATGCGAAGGCAGCTCGCAGGAAAGGTGGGTGATCTTGTATTTATCGCTGAAAACGGTAAGCCCCGGCGCCGCCGGAATCGTCTCCGGGAGCCGCGTCCCCGGGGTATTCATGTAAACCCAAACGTATCCGTCCCGCTCCTCGCAGGGATAGTGCCTCGCAAAAATGCGCTCCACTTTCAATTTGTCCTGACTCGAAAGCGAAGGAATCTCAACGCACTGCCCGCTGCAAGCATCGAATCGCCACCCGTGGTAACAGCACTCCACCACTTCTCCGTCGAGCCGCCCATAAGACAGCGGTATCCCCCGGTGCGGACAAGAATCCCGCATTGCAAACACTTTCCCCTCCGCCGTCCGCCCAAGCACCAGCGGCACCTCCAGCAGCATCGCCGTCACGAGCTTCTGCCCGGTGATCGCCAGGCTCCGCACCGCCGGATACCAAAAATCCCACAGAAAACCATCCTCTGGGTGTGGCAGGGTTTCCGGCGCCGCCTCAGCATCCATCCGCATCATCGTTCGTACCGCTTCGCTCATGGCCTTGCTCGCATCGTAGTATACCGCCTCACATAGGAGCAACCAGGCCGAGGTCACAGTGTTCGGTCATCGGACAGTTTGCTGACTTTTAGTGGTGCCCAGGCGGAGTCGAAGTAAGGCGGCGGATGAGCCAGCCCAGGAAGAAGAGAATGGCGCCACTGAGAAAGACGGGAACGCGCGGAGGGTTACTCCAGGAATGGTCGATATCCTGGCCAACTTCAGAAGGGGCCATAGGAGAAGCGAACCCCCACCGAAATCCTGAACGATCTGGGCAGCCTGGTTAGGGACAGACGGGAGAGTTTTGCGATTGCATGGATCGGAGAGATCAGCGAGTTCTGATGGAGTAGGCTCAAATCCCTCCGATGATTTCCGGAGAAGGAAAATGCCCTTTAGAAACAGCGTAACGCTACCGAGAACGAAGACAAGAGGTAGAGCGCTGAATTTGGCTTCCCGCGGGGAGAAGATCCAAAAGCACAGGGCAGCCACGGCAAGGCCCAAATAAAGCACCGCGCGGCGCGGATGGTATTCCAGGTCGCCGGCAAAGTTTTCGAAGAAGAATTCGCGAAGCGTCACGGTCCGCAGCCTACCTCAAAAGGGGCGCGTCACGTATTAGCGAGAAATTGGCCCATTGCGAGATCCGATTTGCGTGATTTGCAGTTCGGCGGTATTCTTATACTTGAGCAAATCGATGTACGCTACCTTCTATTAGCTGACTCGCTTTTTCGCTCCGTCTCCGGGAGCCCGCACTCGTTTGCAAACTGGAAATATTTTTTCACTTGATTCCTTTTTCTTTTCTCTTACTGAAAACTGAGAACTGATCACTGAAAACTTTTGAGGTACAGCAATGGCCGTTCTTTCGCTTACTGAGAAATTGAATCAGCTTGGCGCTCGCTATGACGAGCTCACGCAGGAACTTTCCTCCGCGGAGATCGTCTCGGACTCCTCGCGCTTCCAAAAAGTCGCCAAGCAGCAATCCGAGCTCGGCGAAATCGTCGCCAAGCACCGCGAATTCAAACAAATCGAAAAAGATCTCGCCGGCGCCCACCAGATGTTTCTCGAGGCGGAAGACGCCGAAATGAAGCAGATGGCCCACGACGAAGAAAAGGAACTCACCGCGCGCAAGGAAGTGGCCGAGCGCGAACTGAAACTCCTGCTGCTCCCGAAAGATCCGCTCGACGAAAAGAGCGTCATCGTGGAAATCCGCGCCGGCACCGGCGGCGATGAAGCCGCGCTTTTTGCCGCCGAACTCTTCCGCATGTATTCCCGCTACGCGGAAACGCAAGGCTGGAAAGTCGAAATCCTGGACAGCTCCCCTTCGTCATTGGGCGGCCTCAAGGAAGTCGTCGCCGCGATCCAAGGACAAAAGGTTTATTCCAAACTGAAATATGAAAGTGGCGTGCACCGCGTCCAGCGCGTTCCCGCCACGGAAACACAAGGACGCATTCACACTTCGGCTGCAACCGTCGCGGTTCTCCCCGAAGCCGACGAAATCGACATCAAGATCGAAGCGAAAGATTTGCGCATCGATACCTTCTGCTCTTCCGGCCCGGGCGGCCAGTCCGTCAACACCACTTATTCCGCCGTGCGTATCACGCACATTCCCAGCGGACTGGTCGTGTCGCAGCAAGACGAAAAGTCCCAAATCAAGAATCGCTCGAAGGCCATGCGTGTTCTTCGCGCGCGCCTGTACGAACAGGAGCAGGAGAAGCGCCAGGCCGCGCTCTCCGCCGAACGCCGTGGACAAATCAAAACCGGCGACCGCTCCGAAAAAATCCGCACCTACAATTTCCCGCAAAACCGCGTAACCGATCACCGCATCGGCTTGACGCTCCATCAGCTAACCGAGGTGATGGAAGGAAAGCTCGCCCCCCTCGTCGATGGCCTCGTCGAGCACTATGAATCCGAGCGCCTTCAGCAGGAACTCGCCACCGCGTGATGCCGCAAGACTCATTGAATTCGAGCGTCGTGAAAGGCTTCTTCGTATTTGCGCGCTCTTTCCTTCTCTGTGAACTCTGCGTCCTCTGTGCTCTCCGTGTTAATTCTTTCAGTTCTTTCTAACCGCATCGAGCCTCAATGAGTGCCAGCGAATCTCACATCGACGTCCGCAGCGCCCTGAAACAAGGGCTCGCCCAACTGCGCGACGCGCACGTTCCTTCCTTCACGCTCGCCGCGGAACTTCTGCTGCTCCACGTCCTCGGTCGCGACCGCACTTGGCTTTACGCGTATCCCGAAGAACAAATCTCCAGCGCCGATGCCGAACGTTTCTCCACGCTCCTCGCACGCCGCGCCGCCGGCGAGCCAACACAGCATCTCACGGGCAAACAAGAATTCTGGGGCCTCGAGTTTGAAGTAACGCCTGACGTCTTGATTCCCCGCCCCGAAACCGAGCACCTCATCGAAGTCGCCCTCGACCGCCTCGCGCTCCGCGAACGCCGCGCCGGCCGCAAACAGACGCTCACCGGCGAAGGCTTGCAAATCGCCGAAATCGGCACCGGCTCCGGCTGCATCGCCATCGCCCTCGCGAAAGATCTGCCCGGCGCAACGATTTACGCGACGGACATTTCGAGCGCCGCCCTCGCCGTTGCGCAGCGCAACGCCACCCGTAATTCCGTCTCCGACCGCATCCATTTCCTCGAATGCAATCTACTCGATGGCTTCATCGATCGCGCCGCGGCACGCGCGGGACTCTCCGTTGCAGGGGCGCAGCATGCTGCGCCCCTGCTTGGCAATGACCCACCAGGCGAGTCACCAGTCACGAGTCACCAGTCACTTCTTCTCGATCTCATCGCCAGCAACCCTCCCTACATCGGCCGCCGCGAATCCGCAACGCTCATGCGCGAAGTCCGCGATCATGAACCGGAAATCGCGCTCTACGGCGGCGAAGAAGGCTACGAACTCTACGCCGGTCTCATCGCGCAAGCCGCGGCGCACCTCAAGCCCGGCGGCATGCTCGTCCTCGAACTCGGCCATAACAGTTTGCCCGCCGTCCAACCGCTCCTCGACGCACCCACCTGGACGAATGTAGGCGTAACCAACGACCTCGCCGGCATCCCCCGCGTCCTCGCCGCCGAAAGAACTTGAACGGGGTTGTCAGTGCTCGTAAGATCAGCCAAGGATGAATTACTCGGCGTGATCGACATGACCGCCGAACAGTATCTCAGGAGATTTGTGCGGCGCGTCCCGGAACTCGAAGCAATTTGGCGCGCTGCCAAAGCTAAAGGCCTCGATCGCCTTTCGCTCCGCGAAATAAATACTGAGATCAAAGCTTATTGGCAAGAACGCAAGAAAAGAGTCAGCAACTCACTTCTTCAGTAGACCCCGCGAAGAAAGCGTAGGCTAAGGGCATGCCGGACCTCGCGCGCTTCCGAGCCAAGCACGACCCATTCGAGGGTCAATCGGCCCTCGCGCAATCGTCCATCCTCCATGTGGACATGGACGCGTTTTTTGTTTCGGTGGAATTGCTCGAGCGGCCGGAGCTTCGCGGCAAGCCCGTGGTTGTCGGCGGGCGGCCGGATCAGCGCGGCGTGGTCTCCGCCGCTAGCTACGAAGCGCGGAAATTCGGGATTCACTCCGCGATGCCGCTTCGAACGGCGGGACGGCTCTGCCCGCAGGCAATTTTCCTGGATGGCCACCACGAAAAATATTCGGAGTGGAGCGACCGCGTCGCTGCTATCCTCGCGAAATTTTCTCCGATCGTCGAAATGGTTTCGATCGACGAAGCCTATCTCGATCTCGCCGGCACGGAGCGATTGCACGGACCACCACTCGCTGCTGCCGACAAGTTGCTTCGAACCATCACGCGCACGACGGCGCTGCCGTGTTCCGGCGGGCTCGCTACGACGCGGCTCGTTGCGAAAGTTGCGTCGGACCAAGCCAAGCCACGCGGCCTCGTTTGGGTCCCTGCAGGCAGCGAACAACGATTCCTCGCGCCGCTCCCCGTCAGAAAAATTCCCGGCATCGGCGAAGTCACGGAGAGAGCGCTTCGCGCCCTCGGCATTGAAACTGTCGAACAGATCACCGCTGTTCCGCAGGAAAAGCTTGAAAATATTTTTGGTCAGTGGGGAACGGCCCTGTATCGCAAATCGCGAGGAGGCGATTCCTACGAATTCGTTATCGATGCGGAACCGAAATCCATCTCGCACAATCACACCTTTGGCGAGGACACTGACGATGCTGACTCCCTATCCGCGATGCTCAGCCATCTTTCGCAGAAAGCTTGTAAGCGTCTCCGCGAAGCGGGCCTCGCCACGCGAACGCTCACGCTGACGATTCGGTACGCCGGATTCGAAACGCATACGCGCTCCAAGACGCTGGGGGAGCCCACGCGGCTCGATTCCGATATTTTTGCGGTGTTTCAAGAACTCTTTCGCGCCCATCGGAATGTAAAAAGAAAAATCCGGTTGCTCGGAGTCAGCCTCGGCGGCCTCACGCACGGCGGTGAACAACTCGATTTGCTGGACGCCGAGCGCCGCGCGAAACTGGAAAAACTCACCAGGGCCACGGACCGCCTCCGCGACCGTTTTGGTTTCGGCAAAGTGCAATTCGGCGGCTCGCTTCGCCGCGATGAAGCCGGGCACGACCGCGACGATTCGTAACTTCCGGCCAAACCTCGGCCGAATGACCCCCAGTGAGTGGCGCAAGCCCGGGACTTCAGGCCGGGGTAAGCCGCGACGATAGCGGTGTCGCCTGCTGCTTGATGTAGCGTTTGATTCCGTCGAGCGACGCGCCGCCACAGGATGCGGCGAAGTAAGACGGCGACCACAGCACATTCTTCCAGTAGCACTTGGCGATGCGAGGCAACTGCCGACGGAGAACGTAACTGGATACACTTTTTAAGGAGTTCACGAGCCGATTCGCTGGTTGCGCGCGCTACGTCTACAACAAAGTACTGGCTCTCAAGAAAGAACTCTACGAGAAGAAAGAGAAGCCAGCCGCTTCCAGTTGGACAAGATGCTCGTCGAGTGGAAGCAGGAAACGCCGTGGCTTTCTGAAGCCCCAGCGCACTCCCTACAGCAAGCCATTCTCGACCTGGACCGTGCCTATCAGAATTTCTTTCAGAAGCGCGCCGCTTTCCCGAAGTTTCACAAGAAAGGATTGCGGGATTCGTTCCGTGAGTCTGATCCGCAGTGCATCAAGTTAGAACAAGCGAATAGCCGTATGCAGTTGCCGAAGATAGGCTGGGTACGCTATCGCAACAGTCGTGAAGTACTCGGTGCCGTTCGCAGCGTCACTGTCAGCCAATCAGCAGGGAAGTGGTTTGTGAGGCTGGCTAGGTTACAACGCCGCATGGCTCGCAAGAAAAAGTTCTCCAGCAATTGGAAGAAAGCCAAGTGGCGGGTCACCCGGTTGCACAGCAAAATTGCCAACATCAGAAAGGATTTCGCGCACAAGTCCTCGAACGACATCAGCAAAAACCACGCGGTCGTGTTTGTCGAAGACTTGCAAGTCAAGAACATGAGTGCCTCGAGCAAAAGCAGGAAAGCAAAGCCGGGGAAGCGCGTCACCCAGAAGTCCGGGCTGAATCGCTCCATCCTGGACGCCAGTCCGTTCGAGTTGCGTCGCCAGTTGGCGTACAAGACAGAATGGAGCGACGGCCTGCTCGTGTCTGTGCCGCCACAGAACACCAGCCGTAAGTGTCCGGAGTGTCAGCACACCGCAGCAGAGAACCGCAAGAGGCAAGCGAACTTTGTTTGTGGGGAGTGCGGATTCTCAGCCCATGCCGATTTTGTTGGCGCGGTGAATATTAAAGAGGCGGGACTCGCCTTGTTAGCCCTGTTCGCAACCTTCGCCTGCTGCAAGGGCGCCGTGTCAGGAACCCACCGAAGCGACTCGGGTGCAATCGTGCGCTTGAGAGCTGTAGGAATCCCCTCCGTTCACGGAGGGGAGGATGTCAACTATACTCTATCTTCCTTGTGAGCGATCATCCATGAGCGCGCCTCCAGCTCCCGGTGTCTCCTCCTCGCCCCCTCCGCTCCATGCAGTGGGTCGCGTTCGCCATTTCTGGCAGCGCATCAGCGAAGGCCGCCAGCTTGACGAACTGTGGTCGCAATTCACCGCCGACGCCCGCGCAAGTTACGGTTTTTACATGAAAGAGGCGGACTCGGAGGAACTGGGGACCCATCGCGGGTTCAAGCGCTGGTTCCGGATTGCGAAGACGCTTTTCTGGTCGTTGTTGATGAAGATGACGCCGGCGCGGCGTGTCCTGTTGCTCGTGGCGTTTGTGATGTTGGTGATGTCTGGAGTCAAGCTTCGGGTGGGGCAGAACTTTGCTTTCGACCTGAATTTCGAAGTTATCGCCGCCTTTGTCTTCCTGCTCTTGCTCTCGCTGGAACTGGCGGACAAGGTCACGATGAAACGCGACCTGGAAATCGCCAGAGAGATTCAAACCTGGCTCGTGCCTTCGCAACCGCCCGAAGTCACGGGCGCGAACATTGCCTTCGCCACCCGTCCGCAGAATTCCGTCGCCGGCGATTATTACGATGCCTTCTATCCCAATCCTGAGGATCGCGAGAGGCTGATGGTCGTCATTGCCGATGTCGCCGGCAAGAGCGTTCCCGCGGCGCTGCTCATGGCGACTCTGCAAGCAAGCCTCCGAACGATCGCCGGAGAAAATGCCGCGCTTGCGGATTTGGTGGCGCGTCTGAATCGCTATGCCTGCGAGCACAGCCTGAATGGGTTGCGCTTCACGACCGCCGTTCTCTCGGAATACAATCCGTTGTCACGGAATCTGACTTACGTCAATGCCGGCCACAATGCTCCGATTCTACGCCGCGCCAATGGCACGCTAGAAACACTGGAAGCCGGCGGTCTGCCGCTTGGAATCCAATCGGCCGCGAAGTATGAAACTGCTTCACTGGAGCTCAAAACGGGCGATACGTTGATTTTCTTCACCGACGGCGTTGTCGAGGCTTTCAATGAATCAGGAGAAGAATTTGGCAACTCCCGCTGGCTCAGCGCCATTCGCGATCTGCCGGATTGGGATGCTCAGCAAACCCTTCAATTCTTGATGAAGCGCGTCGATGAATTCGTGGGCCCCACGCGCCAGTCCGATGATATTACTTGCCTCGTCTTTCGCAGCAAGTAGCGGCTCATCCGGATTTCTCTCTCAAGAGTGAGAAGAGCGGCCCCCCTCAGAAGGCGCGCCCTACAAGAACATTGGAGAACACCGATCTCCCTTCGCGGCCCCGACTGTCGCATAATCACAGCGTGAGGCCACGAGAATTGGCCAACTCGATCTGCGACACGCTCCGCGGCGGCGGTTATCAGGGGCTGCTGGTGGGCGGATGCGTGCGCGACTTGCTTGTCGGCCTGGAGCCCGCCGATTACGACGTGACCACCGATGCCACGCCAGAACAGGTGGTGAATCTGTTCCCCGAGAGCATCGCGGTCGGTGCGCAGTTCGGAGTGATCTTGATTCCGCGTGATGGCCTGAAAGTCGAAGTGGCCACGTTCCGCTCGGACATGGGCTATAGTGATGGCCGCCACCCGGACCGCGTCGTTTACTCGAAGACCCCGCAGGAAGATGTGCAACGCCGCGACTTTACGATCAACGGCCTGCTAATGCGGCACGACACGGGAGAAGTTCTCGATTTCGTGGACGGGCAGGCGGATCTCGAAGCGAAAGTCATACGAGCCATCGGCGAGCCCGACCGCCGTTTCGCGGAAGACAAACTCCGCATGATGCGCGCGGTGCGATTCGCGGCGCGCTTCGGCTTCGAAATCGAAGGCGCCACGTTTCTGGCGATATGCCGCCACGTTAGCGAGATCCACCAAGTTTCCCCGGAGCGCCTCCGCGAAGAACTCACCAAACTTCTCACCGAGGGTGCGGCCCGGCGGGCCTTCGAACTACTGGACGAAACATGGCTACTCCAGCAAGTCCTACCGGAAATCGCGGCGATGAAAGGCGTCGGGCAGCCTCCGCAATATCATCCGGAAGGGGACGTGTGGATTCACACACGCATGATGCTGGAAGGACTTCCGGCCGGTACGGCACCTACGCTAGCATGGGGCGTCCTGCTCCACGACGTCGGCAAGCCGCCGACCTTTCAATCCACCGCGGAGACGGGGGACCGCATTCGATTCAATAATCACGTCGAAGTCGGGGTGCGCATGGCTGAGGCCATCTGCAGGCGATTGCGCTTCTCCAACGAGGACACCGAGCAGATCCTTGCGCTGGTGAACAACCACATGAAGTTCGGGGCCGTCGAGGAAATGCGCACCTCTACTTTGAAGAAGTTTGTGCGGCTCCCCCACTTTGAGGAACATCTGGCACTGCATCGACTCGACTGTCTTTCCAGCCACGGCCACCTCGATTCCTATGAATTCGTCAAGCGCTTCCTTGAGGTGACGCCTCCGGAGCAAGTCCGCCCAGAACGACTTTTGACGGGCGATGACCTCCAAGAAATGGGGTTCCGGCCCGGCCCCCTATTTGCTCAGATTCTCCGGGCGCTTGAGGACGGGCAACTGGAGGGGCAGATTAAGACGCGTAAAGAAGCAGCGCAGTACGTCTTGAGCAACTTTGGTTCGAAAAAGCGAGGGGTTTCAAGCGATGGAGGGCGTAGCCGATAGGGAGAGCGTAGCAACCAGGCTGCCCGCGGCTCCGAGGGGGGATTGTAATATATTGAGCACAAGGGCTTTATCCTACGTTACCTGGTGAAGCGGGATGTTTGGTAGAATATGAGTGTAAAGTACTAAGATTTTGTGCTAACAACTTTTGCACTTTTGTGCACCCTTTCCGGCACGCTTGCATCTAAAATCTTATCGCGCGGCTTCTTTGGCCGCGCCGGTAACTAGGGGACAACATGGCTGAGAAAAAAATTGTCGTGCCAGAAATTCTTCCGATCCTGCCGGTTCGTGACACTGTCCTGTTTCCGGGCGCTGTCCTGCCTTTGACCGTGGGACGAGAGAGTTCGCTGGCATTAGTGAATAGTTTGCAGGGGGACGAGAAGTTTTTGGGCGTAGTTGCGCAGCTCGATCCGAGAGTCGAGGACCCCGCGGCCGCCGACCTCCACAAAGTGGGAACGCTGGCCAAGGTGCATAAGACCGTCAAAATGCCCAACGGCAACGTAGTCATCTTCCTTGAAGGCCTCCAGCGCATTCAGGTGCTCGACCTGATCGGCTTGCGTCCATTTCTGCAGGCCCGCGTGCAAGCGGAACCGGACATCATCGGCGAAGCGGACACGGAACTGGAAGCCCTGCAGCGAAATGCGCAGGATCTTTTCCGCGACGTGGTGAGCCACTCGCCGCAGCTATCCGACGATTTGCAATCCGCGGCCATGAACATCGATCATCCTGGCCGCTTGACGGATTTCATCGCCGGCACTCTGCCGTCGCTTTCGACGTTGCTGCGCCAGGAATTGATTGAGACGCCCAGCGTGCGCAAGAGGCTCGAATCCTTGATCCGCGAGCTATCGAAGGAGCTCGAGGTTCTGGAGCTTCGTTCGAAAATCCACGAGCAAGTGCAGGAGCAGGTCAGCCAGAACCAGCGCGAATACCTCTTGCGCGAACAAATGAAGGCGATCCAGAAAGAACTCGGCGAATCCGACGATTCGATGCAGGAGATCGACGAGCTGCGCAAAAAAGTGGAAGACGCGGCCATGTCCGCCGAAGCCAAGAAAGAGTGCGAGCGCGAGCTGAAGCGACTGTCAAAAATGACGCCGGCCTCCGCAGAGTACATGGTTTCGCGTACCTATCTGGAGTGGATGGCTTCCCTGCCGTGGAGCAAGTCCTCGGGCAGCTCGGAAATCGACATTACGAAGGCGCACGAGATTCTCGACGAAGATCATTACGATTTGCAGAAGGTGAAGGAGCGCATTCTCGATTACCTGGCGGTGAAAAAACTCCAGCCAGGCATGAAGGGGCCGATCCTTTGCTTTATCGGACCTCCAGGCGTGGGCAAGACTTCCCTCGGCAAGTCGATCGCGCGTTCGCTGGGACGCAAGTTCGTGCGCATCGCCCTTGGCGGCATGCACGACGAAGCCGAAATTCGCGGCCACCGGCGCACGTACATCGGCGCTTTGCCCGGACAAATTATTCAGGGCCTGAAGCGCGGAGAAACGAACGATCCGGTCATGATGCTCGACGAGGTCGACAAGCTCGGGCGTGATTTCCGCGGCGATCCGTCGTCGGCACTGATGGAAGTTCTCGACCCGGAGCAAAACAACGCCTTCCGCGATCACTATCTCGATGTGCCGTTCGATCTTTCGAAAGTGCTATTCATCGCCACGGCGAACTGGATGGATCCCATCCCCGAGCCGCTGCGGGACCGCATGGAAATCATCGAATTGCCCGGCTACACGGGAGAAGAGAAGCTGCACATTGCCCACAAGTACCTGATCCCGAAGCAGGCCGCGGAGCACGGCCTCAGAGTCGACGAGCAAATCGCCTTCACCGACGAGGGGCTCCGGGAAATCATTCACAGCTTCACGCGGGAAGCGGGCGTGCGCAACCTGGAGCGCGAGATCGCCACGATCACGCGCAAACAGGCGCGGCGCATCGCCGAAGGCAAGATGGAAAAGATGGTCGTGACACCGGAAGTGGTTCGCGAATTCCTGGGCGTGCCGAAATTCCGCACGGAGAAGGAAGTCGAGGAACGCGTCAAGAGGCCCGGCGTAGCCGTCGGACTCGTCTGGACGCCGGTCGGAGGCGACATCATCTTCATCGAGGCCACGCGCATGCGTGGCGGGAAACAGTTCACCATGACCGGGCATCTGGGCGAAGTCATGCAGGAATCGATGACCGCGGCACTGACCTGGACGCGCGCGAATGGCGAGCGCTACGGCATCGACCCGGACTTCTTCCGCAAGCAGGACATCCACATCCACGTGCCGTCGGGCGCGGTGCCGAAGGACGGCCCGTCCGCGGGTGCAGCGATGGTCACGGCGCTGGTCAGCCTGCTCAGCGCGCGCCCGGTGAAGGACCGCCTGGCGATGACCGGCGAAATGACGCTCTCGGGAATCGTTCTACCCATCGGCGGTGTGAAGGAAAAGGTGCTCGGGGCGAAGCGCGCAGGCATCAAGGAAGTGCTGCTGCCTGCAGACAACGAACCGAATGTCGTGGCGGATCTGACTCCGGAGATTCTCGGCGACATCAAGATCACCTACGTGCGCACGCTGGACGAGGTGCTGGAACATGCGCTGCAGAAGGAAGCGGTGACACCGCCCATCGTTCCGCAGCCTGAGCCAAAGCCGAAGCGCGCGGGCCCGGATAGCCCCAGGGCGATTCACTAAAGCTGGTTGGCGTTCGCAGAATGCGGGCGCAGCATGCGGCGCCACGACAAAGAAAAATGAATGCAGGCCCCCGATCTGATTGGGGCCTTTTTCATTTCAAGAGACGCCGCGCATCCCGGAATCCAACTCCTGCTAACATATTTCCTGGAATATGCCGCGCGAAAGACAAAATGCGACAGATGCACCGGGGGAACTCGCTCTGCGCATTACGGAGGCGCTGGTCCGGGAGCGCGTTGTGCCGCGCTTTGTGGATTCTTACGTCGTCGAGAACGGCCGCCACGCCCTGCAAGTCCACGCATCGCTTTACCGCGATCTTCTGGCTTTGCTGCAGCGCGAAGCGCTGCTGGCGTTGACGGTGCGGGCCCTGGCGATCGTTTGCAACGAACCGCAGTCCGCAGGCAAGTCCAAACCGCGTCCCATGCTGCGGCGGGATGCCACGGCGTTCCGCAGGAAATTTCTGGCGTCACTCACGCGGCAGCAGGGCTGGACCGCGGGCGACGCACTCGATTTTCAGCGAGACCTGCAAATGTATGAGGAGCTGCTGGCGCGTGCCGCTGCAAAGCACCGCAGTCGCAAGCCCTTCGAAGCGGCCGACCATCCCTTCGTTGACCGGTGTGCCTTCCTGCTGGATTCCTCGTTCATGGAAAAGGCGCGGCTGGCAGCGAGTCGCGCGCTAACGGGGATCGAGGAACTGGTGGCGCAAATTGTCGCGGTTCAAGGACAGTCACCGCCAAATCCACGCTCCCACTGAAGAACAGGGAAAATCAGGGGAGACGCTCAACCTGGACGGCGGTGCCGTAGGCGAGCACTTCGGTGACACCTTGCATCACTTCGGTGGCGTCATAGCGCAGTCCGATCACGGCGTTGGCTCCGTGTTCGCCGGCGTGCTGCAACAGCAGTTCAAAAGCATCCTCGCGCGTCTTCTCGCAGAGATTGGTGAGAATGGTGATGTTTCCACCGATGATGGTCTGAAGCGCAGCGCCGAGATTCCCGATCACGCTCCGCGAGCGCACGATAATTCCTCGCACGATTCCAAAATTCCGGACGATCCGATAGCCGGGAAGTTCGAACGCTGAGGTCACCATTCCAAAATCCACTCGTGGCATTTTTGTTCTCCTTAGAACGGACGTTTACCGCTGCGATTCTAACCGTTCAAACGGCGCTCTGCGAACAATCTTCCTCTGCTATTCTCAGGGAACGTGGAGACACTCTTCAATTTGCTGGCGTTCTTACAGATCCTAGTTGGGATTTACCTCATCTGGCAGGGTATCCAGTGGCTCGGCTACGTGCGGCGGCGCCTGCACATGGATCCGGGATTCTACGCGCCGCGTGTGGCCTTGCTTTGCCCCTGTAAAGGCATGGAGCCGGGCCTCGAGCGCAATCTTTTGGCGCTCACGGAATTCGAACGCCAGAATTACGAGATTTTTTTCATCCTCGCCGCGGAATCGGATGCAGCGCGCAGCGCCGTCGAGCGGATAGCCGCGAGCTCGAAAGTGAAAGCCCGCGTGGTCATCGCGGGGAGCCCGAGCAACTCCGGCGAGAAGGTGAACAACTTGAGGGTGGCCGTAGAACAACTGCCGCCGGAATTTGAAGTGCTCGTCTTCACCGATTCCGACGGGCGTCCGGGCAAGAGCTGGTTGCATCACCTCGTGGCGCCGCTCGGTGATGTACGGATCGGCGCGACAACCACCATGCGATGGCTGATTCCCAATCGGAGCAATCTCCCGACCGCGCTCCTCGCCGCGTGGAATGCGCCTGTGGTCACCATGCTGAGCGAGAAAGGGAAAAACTTCTGCTGGGGCGGTGGCACCGCGATTCGCCGGAGCATATTCGAACAATCGGGTGTCATGGACGAGTGGAGAAACTCGGTCAGCGACGATTATTCCTTGACGCGTGCGCTGGAGCGCAACAATCGCTCGATCGTTTTTGTACCAGAGTGCTTGACTCCTTCCTACGTCGAGACCGATTTCGAAGGGTTACTGGAATTTACAAACCGCCAAGTCCTGATCACTCGCGTCTACGCAGAGAAAGTCTGGACGGCCGCAGCGGTCACGCATCTTTTGTACTGCATGACGCTCTTGCTGGGCGTGATTCTGATCCTGAGTAACTTTTTCGAGCAGAGACCCTCCTTTCACATCGCGACGCTAACTTTTCTTCCTGCTCTACTTTCCTCGATCCGGAGTGCCATCCGGCTCATCGGTGTGACGGAGGCCCTCCCTGCCGGGCGATCCCAGATCACCGTGCAAGCCTGGATCTACGTCCTTTTAACGGTCCTCGTCCCGTTCCTGTACGCCGTAAATTTTGTGAACTCTCTCGTCACACGCAAGATTCGCTGGCGGGGTATGGCATACGAATTGATTGGCCCGGGACAAACGAGAATAGTCCCGTTGTAAGATTCTCAATTGCTGGGGGCTGAGCCCCGGTGCTTTTCCACAATGCCTGGAGCAAGTCCGTGGTATTACTGACTCTCCCTGCATTCAAGACATTAAAGACCCTCAAAAGAGGAAAAAATTCGCGCACCGTGCAATTCCTACCGTCAAATGCGTTCCACGGCGGCCGAACCCTGGTGTAAGCCCTCAATTTTTGAGTAAGTTGCGGAACATCCCGTTCGGAAGAATACTTGCCAGTAGGTAGTGTCCGGCAAAACTAACTGTCTCAGGCGATTTTCAGGGAATCCTCGCCCACGCCTGGTTGTTGCCGTTCAGCGGACAAGGGTCACCGAGCCATCCGCTTTTTTTGACTTCTTGCCTGACTGTTTATCGCATGGGGAGTACGCCTCGTCGAGGGGCGAAAAGCAGAAAACTCACTAGGCTTCGGTTCCGTCACGAGGCTGCATTCTGAGGGGGTGCACGTGAAGGTGATTCGCAGAAGTGAACATCCACAGCAATTGACAAATTCTCGCACGGCTTTTCCTCGCGATGTTTTCTTTTTCTACGAAAAAAACACTGGAGTGGCCCACTTTCATGTCGGTGCCGGACCAGACGGCAGGTTTCCCGTAGAGCAAGCCGCCGGGCTGCTGGCAATGCATTGCATGGTGCGGGGCCAGTTAACGAGCGATTACGTGGTGATGGTCCAGGCCGAAGAAGAGCTCCTCGAGGGCCTCAATGAGAAAGCGGACAAGCTCTTGGAAGCGGGGAAATCGGTCCGCGGCCAGGTGAAGCTGACACGCCGGGAAGAAGAAGTTCTCTGCGGTCTAATGAAGAGCCTCGCAAACAAAGAAATCGCCGCCAACCTGAATCTGTCCGAGCGTACCGTAAAGTTCCATGTCTCCTCGCTGCTCGCGAAGTTCCGCGTGCGCGGCCGCATGGAGCTGGTTCGTGAGGCTTCGCGGCAGACCGCGGGCGCCATGCCCGTGCCAATGCCGGTGCCGACCCGGGAAACACGCGCTTTTGCGCCAGTGGAAAAAAACTATCCCCCGCCACGGCGGGCAGTGTCAATGGTTCCGCTGGCTAAACGGCAATTGATGGCCTAATTCGGATTCCGTTCCAGTTCTTGAGACAAAGGAAAAGGCCCCCTATCGGGGGCCTTTTCCTTTTCCGAAATTGAACAGGAGAAACTACTTCTTCGTCGCATCATAGAGCTCGGCGGCTTTGTCCCAATTGACAACGTTCCACCACGCCTTGATGTAATCACCGCGCAAGTTTTGATACTTCAGATAGTACGCATGTTCCCAGACGTCCAGCCCCAGGACGGCCTTGCCGCCTCCCGTGAGCAGATAGGGGGTGTCCTGATTTGGCGTGGAGTCGATGGCCAGTTTCCCATCTCGGACGACCAGCCACGCCCAGCCGGAACCGAAGCGGCCCAGACCCGCGGCTCCAAATTTTTCCTGAAATCCAGCAAACGACCCGAACGTCGAGCTGATCGCAGCCGCAAGATTCCCCTTGGGCTCTCCGCCACCGCCCTTTTTCATCAGCGTCCAGAAGAGTGAGTGGTTCCAGTGGCCGCCGCCGTTGTTGCGGACGGCGTTGCGGATATTTTCCGGGATCGCATCGAGACCTTTTAGAAGATCATCGAGCGACTTCGCTTGCAGAGCGGCTTGACCTTCCAGGGCCTTGTTGAGGTTGGTAACGTAGGCGCCATGATGTTTGTCGTGATGAATCTCCATGGTCTTGGCGTCGATATAAGGCTCGAGTGCGTCGAACGAATACGGCAACGGGGGTACGGTAAAAGCCACGGGTTTTTCCTCCACAGTAAGATTTGAATCCGAATTGGTCGCGGTGCCGGCGCGCAAAAGGCCGGGTGCAGCATTTCCTGCTCCAAGCAATCCTGCGCCGACGATACCCGTATTCAACAAGAAGTTACGACGATTCATAGGAACCTCAGCAGCGCGGAGTTTGAGTCGACCTGCGCGTGGAATTATACCGCTAGTGGCCGCGAGATGGTAACGCGGCCTGAGAAAAAACGCGATTCCGCAGGTCTCACTGGTTTGTCGCCCACGCTTATCCCTGCCGGTCCCTCCAGCAACATTTCCATTCCGCGCTTATTGGATGCGCGAAAGCGCCCATCGGGCAGATTCGGCGAGGACTTGATCCCCCGAACCCGCGAGACGATTTAATAGCTCGCTAACTCGGCCGTGATCCGCCGTACCGGGCCGCAGTCCCGAATTCCCGAGCGCAATACACGCATTGCGCATCAAACCGCGCCATTTGGTGCGTTTAATGGGGCTTCCGCGGAAGAGTTCGCGGAAATCAGCTTCGCTCAGCCGCAGAAGCCATTCCAGTCTTGGAAGGTAGAACGATTCGGCTTGCGGCGGGAGAGCCGTCGAGGTGAGGTTTTCCTCTGTCGGAGGAAAAACCCTAGCCTGGAACTGCGGTATCGTGGAAATCGGTGCGCGCCGGTTCCACGGGCAAACGTCCTGACAGATGTCGCAGCCGAAGACATGATTTCCCATCGGCTCGCGGAACTCCTCCGGAATGGGACCATGTAGTTCGATCGTCAGATAGGAAATGCACTTTCTGGCATCCATGACGTAGGGCTCGGCAAAGGCTTGCGTGGGACACGCATCGAGGCATCGCCGGCAGGTTCCGCATAAATCCGGCGGCGGCAACTCGTTCGCCCCGAGCGTCGGTTGGAGATCAAGAGTCGTAAGAATGACACCCAGAAAAAAGAAGGAGCCGAGCATCTGGTTCAGCAGCAGCGTGTTTTTCCCGAGCCATCCCAAACCGGCGTATTTCGCGAGCACTCGCTCCTGGACCGGTCCCGTGTCCACGTATGCGCGCGCCTCGAATGGACCTGTAAAGCGTTCGCGCAGGGATTCCCTGAGCGCGTGCAGTCTCTCCCGCAACACGTCGTGATAATCGTCGCCCCAGGCATAACGGGAAATCCACCCTCTCGGCTCGCCATTTTCGCCGTGCGGCACAAGATCGGTGGAAAGCGGCCGCGCGGTGTTGTAGTTGAGCAAGCCCACGATGACGCTCCGGATCCCGGGCATGACAGTTTGCGGATGGGATCGCCGGGGATCTGCGAGGTACTTCATTTCGCCGGCGTAGCCACG
>Ga0137412_10000778_pt2 | contig 20859 bp, 19 predicted proteins | sample CZODoug2_1_16fun_FD_122160 | JGI IMG/M metagenome (GOLD analysis project Ga0137412, IMG submission 122160) | Vadose zone soil fungal communities from Angelo Coast Range Reserve, California, USA - CZODoug2_1_16fungal (Hybrid Assembly) | ecosystem: Environmental > Terrestrial > Soil > Vadose zone... | reverse complement strand
CACGCGGCGGCGGCGGCCGGGTTCTTGACCAAGAAGCCAGGTGTGTGTCTGACGGTCTCCGCTCCGGGGTTCCTCAACGGGCTGGTCGCGCTGGCGAACGCCACCACGAACTGCTTCCCCATGGTCCAGATCTCCGGGTCCAGCGAGCGGCACCTGGTCGACCTCAAGCGCGGCGACTACGAGGAAATGGACCAGCTGGCGGCGGCCCAACCGTTCACCAAGGCCGCCTTCCGGGTCAGCCGCGCCGAGGACATCGGGCTCGGTATCGCCCGGGCTCTGCGCACCGCCGCGTCCGGGCGTCCCGGCGGCGTCTACCTCGACATCCCGGCCGCCGTGCTCGGCGAGGTCCTCGATGCCTCCGCCGGCGCCGCCACGCTGCGCAAGGTTGTCGACCTCGCGCCGCGCCAGCTGCCGGCGCCCGAGGCGGTGGACCGCGCGATCGAGCTACTCGCCAACGCCGAACGGCCGCTGGTGGTGCTCGGCAAGGGCGCCGCCTACTCGCAGGCGGACGCCCAGATCCGGGAGTTCATCGAGTCCACCGGCCTGCCGTTCCAGCCCATGTCGATGGCCAAGGGCCTACTGCCGGACGATCACCCGCAGTCGGTGGCCACCACCCGTTCGCTGGCGCTGCGTAACGCGGATGTGGTGATGCTCGTCGGGGCGCGGCTGAACTGGCTGCTCGGCCACGGCGAGGCGCCACAGTGGAACCCCGACGCGAAGTTCATCCAGGTCGACATCGAGCCCACCGAGCTGGACAGCAACCAGCCCATCACCGCCCCGCTCATCGGCGACATCGGCTCGGTGATCGAGGCGCTGCTCGAGCGGACCAAGCCCGGACAGATCGCCGTCCCGGCATCCTGGCGAGAGCAGCTCGCGGCGCGCTCGGCGCAGAACATCGCCAAGATGGCCAAGCGCCTGGGTGTCGAGCACCACCCGATGCGGTTCGACGGGGCGCTCCGTGCGGTCCGCGACGTGCTGGCCGAGCGGCCTGATGTCTACGTCGTCAACGAGGGCGCGAACGCACTCGACACCGCCCGCAACGTGATCGGCATGTCCGTGCCGAGGCACCGGCTGGACAGCGGGACCTGGGGCGTCATGGGCATCGGCATGGGCTACGCGATCGCCGCCACGGTGGAAAGTGGCTCCCCGGTCGTGGCCATCGAAGGCGACAGCGCCTTCGGGTTCAGCGGCATGGAGCTGGAGACGATCTGCCGCTACGGGCTGCCCATCGTGGTCGTCATCCTGAACAACGGCGGCGTCTACCGGGGCGACGATGTCAACTCGGTCTCCTCGGACCCGTCGCCGACCACCCTGATGCTGCACGCCCGCCACGACCGCCTGATCGAGGCGTTCGGCGGCACGGGCTACCAGGCGACCACGCCCGACGAGCTCACCGCCGCCCTCACCGAGGCGCTGGCCTCCGGCGGCCCGGCGCTGATCGACTGCGTGATCGACCCCACGGACGGCACCGAAAGCGGCCACCTCACCCACCTCAACCCGACGGGCATCACCGTCGTCGCGTAGACGACGCCGACAAAGCACGCCCCGAGACCAAAGGGATTGTTTACGAGAAGGGAACCAGTCATGACCAACTCCCAGCTCACCGGGATCAAGTGATCGACTTCACCGGGGGTTCATCGCACGTCACTCTCAGCTCACCTTTGGCTTGCGGGGCGCTTCACAGCGTCGCTTCAGGCTTGCGCTCTAGCGTTGGTCCAATCCCACTTGGTCATTGCTCAACATTGTCGGGAGGTCGGGACGAGTGCTGTTCTCAACGTTGACGATCCGAGTGGAACGCGCTCGTCCGTTCCCGTGGATCGGTCGCTGCGCCGATTGCACGGCGCAGCCGTGGTACGGATCCTCTTCGGCCTGCTATGGGCGATCGACGCTTGGTTGAAGTGGCTCCCCGGCTTCATCGATGGCCAGACCATGGCCCACGAGCTCAATCCCCAGGCCGTCTCCACCCCGGTGGTGCACGGCTGGGTTCAGCTCTGGCACGACGTAGCCGGGATGAACCCGGGCATGTTCGCCATGGGCACCGCGGTGATCGAGACCGTGCTCGCGGTGGCCCTGATCTTGGGGATCCTGTCCAAGCTCACCTTCATCGTCACCGCCGCGTGGTCCTTCGGCATCTGGACGGCGCCCGAGCACATGCACCTCCCGTGGGGGACGCCCGGGATGACGGAGACCGTCGATCGGCTACGTCTTCGCCGCGCTCGCGCTGTTCTGCGCGGCAGCCGGCGCCACCTGGAGCGTGGACGCCGTGATCCGCCCGCACCTGGGACGCTTCGCCCCGCTCGCCGGCTCCGTGCCGGCGGCGTGACAGCAATCCGGACGGTCCGTGGTCTGTGTTGTCCGCCGGGCGTGCGCCTTTCCGTCGACATCGCTTCAACGGCGGTCAAGCGCGTGCGGCGTCACCTTCGCATGGGGGCGTCTACTGAGCTGGCCGCAACGACCAGCTCGGCGAACTACTCCCTAACGCGATCATGGGTGATCGCACTGTTCAATGCGCCGGGGACACGGCCGATCTCGCTGCAGCTGGCACCGATCCGATCCGCTCCGTCCCGTAGCGGCCCAGAGCACCCTATCTTGACTGCTGCTCACTCAGGGACGGTTTCTCGAAGCCCACCCGTTGGCCGTCACGGCGACCGAAGCCATCGCACCAGACAAACGTGAGGACTCGCCGCGCATGTTGAAACGTGCCTCCGGTACTTCGCCAAGACGCGCCTGATGATCGGATCGAGCTGTGTACGAATGGTGGCCAGCAGGCACTTCCGGATTACAGCCGACCGGAATGACAAATAGGCGCTGGTGTCGAAGACGAACGAGCGCTGAAGGGCCAAATTTGGGGGCATGACCTTGCCGTGCATGCGATGCTCGACCAGCGCCAATCGGGTCGCTCGCTCAGTGTGTCCCTATGGCGCCGTCGGCTGCGGGCAGCAGGTGTACGTGAAGGAGGAGAAGGTCGTTCAGATCGAGAGTGATCCGCACAGCCCGATCTCGCGTGGGCGGTCGTGCCCCAAGGGCTCGGCGAGCAAGCATCTGGTCACCCGCCCACACCGCGAGCAGAACGTGCTCTACCACGCGCTATACGACATCGGTCTTCTCCTCGGACGCGGCAGATACCTCACGGCCGTCGCAGACCATACCGACGACACACCATGACGAACGCCAACGACCCCAACATCCGCCAAGCTCGCCACCCAGGGCTCAACCACCACGAATGCATGCGACTCCGGGCCGCCGCGTTCCGAGCAACCCGCGTCTACCCCGGGCCCGTCGGCGAGCTTCTCTCGCGAGAACTGCTGCTCTGGGAGGAGTTCGGGTATCAGCTCGGCACCACCGGGCTGATCCACGGCGTAGTCGACGCCGTCATGACCTCCCCGATCCCAGCCTGACCCAGGGGACATCGACGTACCTTCCGCCTGACAGGCGTGCGAGTGGTGGTGCTCGAGCCCGGCTTCGTGGCCACCGAGGTGCTCGAACACATCACCAATGCCCAGGCCCGCCCGGCGTGTTCCCAAACTCGTCGTCGACGGCTGACAAAGCGCAGGCGCGAAGTGCGTCAGCGGCTTGACGGGCTTGATCGCGAGTGAGGTAAACGCTGTGCTGGCGGACCGTGAGAGTGATGTAGGGATCTAGATCGTTCGCTTGCACGCTAAGAAGGTGCTCGCCGGTCACGGTACTAATCTGGACCGAGGCAATCACGATTTTCTCCTTCTGCGCTGCGGGCGTTAGCTGCCTTGCGCTTTCAGCTTCACCTCGATCGGCTTCCAAACCATCGCGGCCACCACCCGTTTCCATGGCGCGGTAGCCGGAGTGCCCGACTACCCGCTAACTGCAATGCCTCCGGTCGCGCGCTGAGGGCGCCGTAAACCGCCTTCATGCGGTTAGAGAGCGTTTCATTTCCAGGCTCCGGGCATTCGGGCATTCCATTTTCTCTATGTTTTTAAGCACGGGCGCGGGACGGCGCGGCTAGTTCGGCAAGCACGTGCGCGCCGCAGCCACGTGGCGCGCTGAGCGTTAGTCGTTCATCCGCAATGGCCGTAGATCGTGTTCACGTGGCCGCGGTCGTGCGACCGTGACCATGTGCTGCTCACTGCCCTAGACGTTCGCCCCGACCACCCTGAGGGTCACCTCGTCGGCACTCGGCACACACACGATCTCCCACTGCCCCCGTGCCAGTGCTCAGTAGCAGCTAGTAGGTACCGGGACCGGACCACACGCCCGGAGTAGTTGAGCCGGGCGCACACCCTGGACAGCGCTGCGGCTCGGTCACCTAGGCCGCGAACAGCCCAGACCGTCGGGGGACAGACCGGTGGGCACCGGAACGAGAACGGCGACAGGGAGCATGACGTGTTTCCAGGTCGGTCCGGACCGACGGGGCGCTCGGTCGATGCCTGCAGTCTTTAGGATCTTCGATACTGTCGAGCCTCGACGTGGTGGTCGAGTCCGATGAGCTCACCGTGGACGCCTCGGTATCCGCAGACAGCCGCCGCGCTGCGTCGTCATGACCACCGACCATTTCGGCTACCGTTGGCTGGTATTCGGGATGACCGATGTCAGCCGCGATTTTTAGCATCGCCGCGCCGTCGACAGCGTTTGCGTACGGGCGGCTTCGGCAGGCTGACCGAGGCACTTGCGGCTAGCAGGTACGCCCAGCGTTGAGCTGGCCGGCAATACAGATGGGTATTGCCTTCGACGACATGACCCTCGCCCAGGGCAATCCTTGATGTCATGGAGTTCTCACCCCACCTCTAACGACGATTGGGCCAGAACCCACCCAAACGAGAGGTGATCGACATGGACAGGCGGCATCGCGCGGCCTGTCGCGCCGTGGATCCGGAGCTGTTTCCGTCGGCACCACTGTGCCCGCCCTTAAACAGCTCAGCAGAGCCAAGTCCGTCGGCGCCCCTGCCCGGTCACCAGGGGAGTCCCTGGCGTGGGCGGTAGACACCGGCCAACACGCCGGGGTGTGGGGCGGGCTCAGCGTGGACGAGCGACACCAGCTGCGGCAGCACAATCACACGGTCGACACCCGCGTTCGACCCTGGTTCGTCCAGCTCTGCGAGCGGATCTGGGAGTCACTGCGAGACGAGGTTCAGGCCACCTACGCCCGCGCGGCCTCGGCGGCGTGAGCTGGATCAGACGGCGCATAGGAATGCGGAACCCGGTGAGGTCGTGGGTTGTTCTCCACCGGCGCGATGGGCAGGTCTGCGCACGAAAGTCGGTGGTGCCGCTGCTCGTGACATCGTCTGCCGAGCTGCCGGCTGAGGGTAGGCGGGATGTCGATGCCGCATGGGACGTCGAACCGTCTCTTGCCCGCCTCAACTCCACACCATCGGCACCCGGACGGAATAGATGACCGCCACGACCGCAGCGGACACGGGCCGTTCCCAGGGCTGGGTTCTGCCGCTGTCTGTGTTGATCGTTGGCACCTTCATGTCGGTGTTGGACACCAGCATCGTCAATGTCGCGATCCCGACCATGACGACCGCGCTGAATGCCTCGACCGACAACATCGAATGGGTGGTCACCGGCTACACGCTCGCGCTAGGCACCGTGGTGCCGCTGACCGGCTGGCTGGGCCTGCGGATTGGCCAGACCCGCCTCTACATATTGGGGATGCTCGGGTTCGCCGTTGCGTCCGCGCTGTGCGGGATAGCGTGGAACCTCAGCACCATGATCATATTCCGGGTCATCCAGGCCGCCGTGGGCCCTACGCTCGGCGGTTACCTGGTGGAGTACATCGACTGGCGACTGATCTACTACATCAACGTACCTATCGGCATCGTGGGCGCCATCGCCGCGTTCGTGGTGTTCCCCCGGATCCGGCCCAGCAGCTGGCCCCGCTTGGACATCTGGGGCTTTCTCACCGTCGCCTACGGGCTGTTCGCCATGCTGCTTGCGTTCTCCGAGGGCGAAAGCTGGGGCTGGAGTGGCTACCGCATCATGGGGCTGTTCGTCTCCTCCGCGATCAGCCTGGCGCTGTTCGCGGTCATCGAGCTCGAGGTGGACAGTCCGTTGATCGACCTGCGGATCTTCAAGACCGGTGCGTACGGGCTTTCCTTGCTGCTGCTCTCGGTGGCAATGACCGGGTTGTTCAGCACGCTGTATTTCCTGCCGCAGTTCCTGCAGAACATCCAAGGGCTGCAGGCGCTGGACGCCGGGTTGGTGATGGTGCCCTCGGCGGCGGTGCTGGTGGTGCTGATGCCAATCGCCGGTCGCCTGTATGACGTGATCGGACCAAAGATCCCGGTGGCCATCGGGCTGGCGGCGATGGCCTACGGCTCCTACCTCTTGGCCCAGCTGACCCCGGACACCCCGCGAGCCGACATCGAGCTGTGGACATCGATCCGCAACCTGGGCACCGGCCTAGCCATGATGCCGATCATGACCGCTGGCGTGTCCGCGCTGGCACCCGCACTGACCCCCTCGGGCAGCGGCATGAACAACGTGACGCAGCGGGTGATCTCCAGCGTGGCGATCGCCGTGTTCGGCGGCCTGAACACCACCCAGGCGGCCCAACTGATGATCGACCGGAGCTCGCTTTTGACCACCGGCGCCGACGCGCTGCCGCAAGTGGCGGCCGCCGAGGTGAAGGGCCCGTCCGGGCTGCTCGGCCTATATGAACAACTGGAGACCAATGTCACCACGCAGACCTACGACAACTCCTTCTACCTTGTCGCGCTGATCAGCGCGGCGGGCGCGCTGATCGCCCTGCTGCTGATGCGTTCAAGAACGCCACAAGGCGCGGCCGGCGCGCACGCCGTGGAAATCGAAATGCCGACTCGGAGGTCAGCGTGATCGACCCAGGCTCGCCTCCCACCACAGTCATCCACGTGACAATCCGGTGCAACGGCACCGCGCCGCCCGCCGTATCCACCACCACGGAACCCGAGGCCGGCAAGACCGAGGCCCCGGCCGGCCGAGCCCTGCCGTCGGCCGCCCCTGCCAGCGAGGCGCCGGGCAAACGGAAGATGAAGCGGTCCACCCGGCGCGCCCTGGCGATCATCGCGGCGCTCGCCGTGCTGGCCGCGCTTGGCTTCGGCGGCGCCTACTTCCTCTACACGCGCAACTTCGTAAGCACTGACAACGCCCAGGTGGACGGAAACAAGATCGCCATCAATGCTCCGGCCACCGGTACCCTGATCGACTGGCGGGGCCAACAAGGCGCGCAGCTCACGCCCAATAAGCTAGTCGGACGCGTCAAGCTGGGTAGCAGCGGCGCGCAGCCCCAGGTCACCATCAACTCGCCGGGCACCGGCACCATCGCGGTGAACAACGTCGTGGCAGGCCAATGGGTCACGGCCGGCACCGAGCTGGCCACAGCCTACGACCTCAGAAAGATCTACGTCACCGCCCGAATCGACGAGACCAACATCGCCGGAGTGCAACTGGGCGCTCCGGTCGACCTCTCCGTCGACGCCTACCCCGGCGCCCCGATCACCGGCGTGGTCACCGAGATCGAGGGCGCGGCGGCCGGCGAGTTCGCGCTGTTCCCCCAGCAGAACAGCACCGGGAACTTCCAGAAAGTCACCCAGGTCATCCCGGTCCGCGTCGCGTTCACCAACACCGACGGCACGTACCTGGTACCCGGCATGAACGTCACGGTGAACATCCACAAGCAGCTACAACCGTAACCGAGCCACACCTCGCGGCATCGTCAATGGACATCGGGCTACGCGGGACGCCGATGAGCAGGGAAAGGCAGAAGCGTGATTCTTCGGGAAACTTTGGCAATCGCATTGCGCGGGGTGCGCTCGCACAAGATGCGCTCCGCGTTGACGATGGTGGGCCTGATCATCGGGGTAGCTTCGGTCATCTTGCTGACCTCGTTCGGGCAAGGTCTGAGCAGCTCGGTCAATGCCGCGATCGAACCGGTCGCCGACAGCATCACCATCGTGCCCAAGCTCTCGCCCATACCCGGCGGCCCGCCCGCTCAGCCCCTGACCGACGCCGACGCCCAGGCGATCGCCAAGATCCCGCAGGTGGCCGAGGTAGTCCCGCAGCTCAACGGGTCGACCACTGGGGCGGCCGGGCAGGTATCCCAGGCGGTGACGGTGCAGAGCGGAGGCGCGGTGTTCGAGTCAGCCACCGTCACTGGAACCTCGGCCAATTACCTCGCGGCAACCCAGAAGTCACTTGTGGCCGGGACGTTCTTCACCGGTGAGCAGGCGCGCGGCGGGGCCGAGGTTGCCGTCCTGGGACCGCTCGTCGCCCAGGCGCTGTATGGACCGGACCCCAACGCCGCGATCGGCAAGACTTTCCAGGTTGAGCACGTGACGTTCCAAGTCATCGGCGTATTGGCGTCATATGGGGCGTCCGGCGACAACGTGATCGTGGTGCCCCTCCAGGCTGCTCGGGCCGGAGTATTCGGCTACGGCTACGGCGGCGACGAGCTCAGTTCGATCATCGTCAAGGCAACTTCCACCCAGACGGTCCAGGCGGCCGAGGCCCAGATCACCCAGGTGCTGCGCCAGGACCACCACATCACCAACCCGGCCTACGACGACTTCCAGGTCCAGGACCTCGGCTCCCGGGTGAGCACGTTCACCCAGCTGATCACGTTAATCGCCAACTTCGTGCCGGCCATCGCGGCGATCTCGCTGCTGGTGGGTGGGATCGGGGTGCTCAACATCATGTTGGTCGCGGTCACCGACCGCACCCGCGAGATCGGCACCCGCAAGGCGGTCGGCGCCAGCGAACGCGCGATCCTGGGCCAGTTCGTGCTAGAGGCGATCACCCTCGCCGGGCTGGGCGGATTGCTCGGCGTGGTGCTCGGGGTCGGGCTGATCCTGCTCACCAAGCTACTCGTCCCGATGCTCGGCGCCACCGGCTTCCTCAGGTCGTTCAATCCGGTGCTGTCCCCGATTCCGATCATCGTCGCGTTCGGGATCAGCCTGGCCATCGGCCTGGCCGCGGGCAGCTACCCAGCGTGGCGCGCCGCACGGCTCAACCCCATCGAGGCGCTGCGCTACGAGTAAGGCGTAAGAGCCAGTTAAGAAGGCATTGTTTCGCTTAGTAACCATCGACAACGGCACCTGGGACGGCCGCTACCGCTACCGTCCGGTCAACATCGACCCGGTCGAACAGCTGTCCGATCCAGCTGGAGGGTGCGACTCCAGCACCGGCGAGCCAGGAGCCAGAGTGCGGGCAGGCGCGCGCCGCCACCACGGCGGCACGAGCGATGGCGGCGGGACCGGCGGTCCCGGCGGCGGCTGACCGGCGGGCTGTCCAGGTAGTTGCCTGCGACTACGGATTCTGTTCTGCACCACACCGGAGTCGCTCCGGTAGAGGATCGGCTTACGGCACCGCTTGATCAGGTGACGCCAGCGGCCGGCTGGCGTAGGGGCCGGTGGCCGGGGGGGCCGAGTTGGGCGAGTTCGGCGTCGATCACTCCTCGCTCGTGCTCACCAGCAACCTGCCGTTCTCCCGCTGGGGAGACGTGTTCAGCGACCACGTGGTCGCGGCGATGATCGACCGCATCGTCCACCACGCCGACGTGCTGACCCTCAAAGGCAACAGCTACCGGCTCCGAAACACCGAGATCGACACACTGCCAAGCCACCGAACCGACAGCACGGCAGACTAACCAGCAACCATCAAGTGGCCGATCTTTCGAAGAGCGCGCACGGCCTGGTTTTCGAAGAGCGTCGACACGTGGTCTACCTTGCCTGCGAAGAGGCGCGGATCGCGCCCGGGAGCCTTGCTCGCCATCAAGGGCGGCGACAGCGTGCGTGTCGCCGCTTGACACCACCTCTGCTCACGACGCGCGATATGGGCGCCGCCGAACCCAACGACTGGCGAGACGCGCCGCGACCGGAGTCGATGCCACCTCGATGTCGCTAGGGGCTTCCGCCCATCAGATCTGTCAATGAGTCCCGGTCCATCCCGTGCTCGCCGAGGTGCGCGTAGATCTCGGACAACGTCGCCGGAAACTCGATTCCCGACAACAGCTGGTCGGCCCGGGCATCTCGGACGCCTAGTCGGGATAGCACTTGGAGCACCTGCTCACGGCTGCGCATCTCCGGGCGCTGGTCGAGGCTCTCACCATCAGATTTCACCTGCGCCCCTCCTCGATCACCCGATGGGCCGTGCTGGGCTGCTCTGGCATGGTGGCCTCCGGAATCAATCAACTTGACGTGCGGCGAGGGCCGGGGCGGGGGCAGGGGGCTGTGCGGGGGCCGGGTTGCGGGGAACATCGGCCTTTTTCGTGGGCACCCGGATAAGCGGGTAACCCTCCTGCAGGTGGGGCGCGACCACCTCGATGAGCCGGGAGAGCGCCGGCAGCGCGGCGGCGATGGCGGCGGTGTCCTCGACGGGTAACGCCGTCAGCACCTCGTAGGTGAGGTGCGCGCGGCGTGTTCGTACCTCCCGTATCAGCCGTCTGCCGGCGGTGGTGATGTGCACCATCACCACCCGGCGATCATCCGGGTGCGGTCGTCGCTCGGCGAGTCCCTCACGCTGCAGCCGCGACACCAACTGGGTCATCGCGGGCTGGGTTACAGCCTCATCTTGGGCCAGGTCACCGAGTCGCCTCGGGCCGGTGGCGGCCAGCCGCGACAGGGTCGACGCCGTGGTCATGTTGATCTCGCCACTCGCGGTTCTGAGAAGGCGCAACAGGGTGATCACTCGCTCCAACTCGGCCGCTACCTCATGTCGATCGGCCATGACCAGCGAATCTCCCATCTCTACCACCTCGTCGATCATATCATCACCTTATAGAAGCTGTTGATATTGTTCCCTGCATCTCAGTATATTACTAGACTATAGAAACGGGCTATGCTGCCAGTATGTTGAACGCGACTCCGAACGACCGCTCAGGCGACAGGGCGGGCGTCATCCTGGTGGCCGTCGACGGCTCCACCACATCCCTGCACGCCGACGCGTGGGCGACACATCTGGCCCACGTGCGAGGCTCCCAGCTGCTGCATCTGTTCGTACAGACCCATCCCGCCTTCGCCGACGCGGCCCTGTTGACCGGCGCGGATATACCGACCGACTTCGGCGCCGGCGAGCAAGCCAAGGTAATCCTCGCCGAGATCCGCGCTGACGCGAAGGCCCACCAGGTGCATGGGAAGTTCCTGGTGCGTTCCGGCGACCCGGCCACCGAGATCGAACGGGCGGCCGATGAGTTCAAGGTGGACGCGGTGGTGGTCGGCGCCTCGATGCAAGCACGCCACCGACTGATCGGGTCCGTAGCGCGTCGGCTCGTGCACGCCGGCCGCTGGCCGGTCACCGTGGTGCCCTGACTCAACGACCAGCGCTACCACGATCGCCGAACAACATCAGTAAGGATCGGGCTCGAGGTTTGCGCAGGGCGAGGAAGTAACCCTCTCCGGGCAGAAGCCCGAGTCCGCAGTCGGGCTGCCGGCCGCCGAGCCGCAGGCGAGACAAGCGCGCGGCTAGGCCGCTTCTACCAGGAGGTGTTCGATCGCCGAGGTCGGCCCCACCCGAGCGCATGACCAAAGCCCCGAGGTTGGCGCCGTCGCATTGGGCGACGTGGTCCGGGCCGCGCACACGGCAACGGGTTTCGACCTTCCCCCCGCCAGCGTGGCGCTGTTTCGGGATTTGCCCAGGCTACCGCAGACCCGCTGATCAACGCCCGCCGAGCGCCGCGCTACGCTCCCCCCATGAACACCCGCTTGCGCGCGGGTGCCACCAACCGATGCCCGAGTCCCCCCTCGAACACCAGCACTATTCACCCGCCTCCCTAGGCGCACACTCACATCGGCAACCTTCTCGGTCGGCTCGTAAAGAACCTGCAGGTTAATGCCTGTGTACAGGTTCGCCAGGCTCTCCCGCTTGGCGTCCGATAGTGCTGCACCAACGTCACCGAGCGAATCGATCATCGCGTACACCTCGGCGTCGGTGAGCAGATTCGGAACCGGCGCGCGCTCGAGCTCTGCCCGCGCCGCGGCCCGCTCCCGCTGTGCCTCGTTGATCACATCGACGAGCGCGGACCGGACTCATCCATCTGCCGTCTCCTGCACACCCGAGGACGCCTGCGCACCCGCTACCAACGACACACCAACATCCACCTCGGCCTGCTGCAACTCGTCTGTGGACTGACCTGCCGCCTGTAACTCGCCCGATCATTCTGACAGGGCTCAACCTGGGCCTCTGCCTTGCAAGGCAGTGCATAGCACACTCAGGCCTGCCTGACGCAGGTCAGAGTGCCTGTGGCTATGGCATGTATGGCTGAGGTGCGCCACCGGACGCGTGTAGTTCGCGGCCAAGCTGATTGCCACCATGAGTCCACAGTGGATAGTCAGGCGGCCCGCGCCCGTCACCCAGGTCGCGGTGGCCGCCGGCCGGGACGCCAAGCTGCCGATGCTGACCGAGACCGACTGGAGATCGAGGGCGCCAAACTGACCGGACATAATCCGCGCATGTCGAACGATTCCAGCTGGATAGAAGCGATGCCCGAGACCTACGACCGGTGCCTCGGGCCCGCCCTGTTCATGCCCTACGCGTCCCACGTAGCGGAACTGGTTGCCGCGCGGGCGCCACAGCGGGTGCTGGAACTCGCTGCAGGCACCGGCATCCTGACCGTGGAGCTCGCCCGGCTGCTCCCGAACGCCCGCATCACCGCGACCGACCTCAACCCAGAGATGGTGTCGTGGGCGGCGCACCGCGTTCCGAACGTCGACTGGCGGCAGGCGGACGCGCAACGCCTGGACTACCCCGAGGCCTCGTTCGAGCTGGTCGTCTGCCAGTTCGGGGTGATGTTCTTCCCGGACAAGCAACGGGCCTTCGCCGAAGCGGCGCGGGTGCTCGTACCCGGTGGCACCATGCTGTTCACGGTCTGGGACGAGGTAGATGGCTCCGATTTCGCGGCGGCGCTGGTGTCAGCAGCGGCCGACCTGCTCCCCGAGGACCCGCCGAGGTTTCTCATCCGCATTCCGCATGGCTACACCGATCCGGACAAGATCAGATCGGACGTCCGAGCCGGCGGGTTAAACGTCGAGGCCATCGATCGGGTCGTGCTGCGTGGGACGGCCAAATCGGCCCGGACCGTCGTCGAGGGTTACGGCCTCGGGACGCCGATGCGCTTCGAGTTAGAGGAACGCGGGTCGCTGGACGTGCTGACGGAGGCACTCGCGGACGAGCTCGCGCGCCGGCTGGGCCCCGGACCGCTCGAAGGTGATCTCACCGCATTGGTCGTATCAGCACGAAAACCATGACCTTCCGGCCGCTGCCACACCCCGCTCGGTGTCCAGCACCGCACGCACCCCGCGTTCCGCGGATCTTCGGCTGCCGACTCACGCCATGGGCGTGCTGTCCGCCCCCGAACGACGACACGCCCGCCAACCGCACTACTACCTGCCCTACATCGGCGTCCTCCCCCGCGCCTGGGGGCGCGCCTACTCAGTCTCGGCGGGCGCCGAACCACCTGGCTGCCCTGTGTCGGCCCGCCCGGGCCACCAGGGCTTGCCCGTCCGCGTGTGGTGTGTTCGATCGCGGTCAGGCCGTGGTCGGGGGCCATCATCCGAACCTGACCGAGCAGGCAGGTCTCCTCGTTCAGGGGTGGGGTGTGTACCTCAAGTTCGCAGGTCAGGCACAGGTAGGTGCGGTGCGCGCCACCACGGTCGCGAACGACCGGGCAGCGGCATTTGTGGGTGCCGACCAGCACACGGCTCGGACCACCACTACCCACGACCCACACGGTGTGGCAGCGAGGGCAGCCTCGGGGTGCCCGCTCGGCCCACCTACCGTCCGGCAGCTGCTACAGCCACCCCCAGCGCGGGTCCGTTGGTGGCTCGACGTCACGGTGCACCCGTCGTTCCTAGCCCAGCCGGCGGGACTCGGTCGGGCAATGTAGACGCCCGATAATTCGAACATGTGTCCGGATCAGTCGCGGAGGTGGGAGTGGACGCCAGCGCCGACGCCGGCCATCGCTAGGTTCGCCGCGCCCGCCGAGGTGCCCTACGCCCACCCGGTGTGGGTCGATCTGGAGCGGTTGTTCCGCCACCAACCCGAGCACGCCCGCTCGGTGTATGACGGGCTGGACACGACCGGGCGCGTCCGAGGGTTCCTTACCGAGCGGGTCCGGGCTGGGCTGGGCGACTGGCTCGGAGTGGTGAACTACCAGCTGCACTACGCCGACGGCCGGCCACAACCGGTGATCTTCAACGAGCAACTCGTCCCGTCCTGCGCGCTGCAACCGCGCACCGACAAGATCCCGCTCGGCGGGCCGCGCTGACCGGCCCCACGCCGCCATCGGGGCGAGGCGGGCCCGGGACTATGCGTTGCCAGCTCCACCCTTATCGAGCCGGCAAGTACTCACCAGCCAGGCGGGCGAAAGTGCACCACGAGGGTCCTCGCGCTGGGACGCTGTCAGACCCGATTCGGTCCCTCTCGACCCTGACTGTCCCATCAGCCCCCGACGATTCAGTCGTCACACGTGGTGGTGCGTTGCCGGACTATCGTGGCGAAGTTCGTGCCGGGGTGTGGGAGCGAGCCGTGATCGCAAAGGAGCGACACCGCGAATGACGGCACTGGCATCCGGCCCCGCGCCGGCCCGGATCGAGTTCAGCACCACCGACTCGGCCCTGGCGATCGACAACCTGAAGGACGTCTACGGCACGAACTTCAAGGTCAGCGGCGCACGCGACGGCTATGTGTTCGCGCACTCCCGCCTCGACGGCGGATCGTTCGCCCTGGACGAGCTGCGGGTGCCGTTGGACGTGCGCGTCCGACAAGATCCGTTCAACTCGCTGATCGTCGTCCTGCTCCGGGCGGGCCGGTTCGACCGCGAGTGCGGCGCGATCGACGAACGCTTCCTGCCAGGCGATGTCTTCATCGACGCCGAACCCAGCCTGCCCTCCACCGTGCGACTGCTCCACATCGAATTGCAGACGACGATGCTGGACCTGGGCGTGCTCGCCCAGGTCGCCGCCACCTCATCCTCCCGCGCACCCGGCCCGATCCGCTTCACCGGCTACCAGCCCGTCTCTCCGGCCGCCGCCGCGCACTGGCGGAACACCACCCGCTACCTCGGGGAACTGCTCGCCAACCCCGAAGCCGCCGCCCAGCCGCTAATCAGAGGTAACGGCGCACGGATGCTGGCCGCGACCGCGCTGGCCACCTTTCCCAACACCGCGGTCATGGCACCCAGCGGACGCGACCGCTCGGACGCCACCAGCGCCACCCTGCGGCGGGCCGTCGCGTTCATCGAACAGCACGCCCACTCCGACATCAACCTCGCGGACATCGCCGCCGCCGCGAACGTCAGCCTCCGCGCCGTCCAGTTCGCCTTCCGCCGCCACCGCGACACCACGCCCATGGCCTACCTGCGCGCGGTGCGGCTCGATCAAGTGCAACGCGAGCTGCTCGCCGCCGATCCGAGCGGCGACGACACCGTCACCCACATCGCCGCCCGCTGGGGCTTCTACAACCACAGCCGGTTCGCCGCCCAGTACCGCCGCACCTTCGGCGTCACCCCACACCACACCCTGCGCAACAGATAGCAGTCGGGCCCGCAACGGGTCAGACTGTGCGCGACGGGCGTGTCAGCGATCTTGAGTGAGTCCTCGTGATGTCAGCGGATGGTGATTCGGTCTTCAAAGTAGAGCGTCAGCGCGTTGAGCGCGGTCTTCCAGCCTGGAGTGACTTGGTTTCGATCACCCGCTTTCGGTTCGATGAGCTCTCGGATGGCCAGGTGGAGCACCTTCACCGCGGCCTGCTCGGACGGGAAATGACCCCGGTTGCGAGTCACCTTCCGCAGCCGGGCATTGATCGACTCGATCAAGTTCGTGCTGTAAACGACCCGACGTAGTTCCGGCGGGAAGGCCAGAAACGGCACGAACTCCGGCCACGCCGAGCGCCACGTTCGCGCGATCGCCGGACAACGCTGGCCCAGTGGTGAGGCCTCGAGCTCGGCCAACGCTTGCTCGGCAGCCGCCTCGGTCCGAGCGGTGTAGATCGCCCGCAACGCCGGTACCAGTTGCCGGTAGTCCTTCTTCGAGGCGAACCGCAGACTGGCCGCATCAGGTGCACGCAGCAGGTTTGCACGGTGGTGGCCGGCCAGGTCGTGGTGATCGCGGCCGGGAGCCCGGACAGGCCGTCGCAGCAGCAGATCAGCACATCCGCGATGCCGCGGTTCTTCAGCTCGGCCAGCACCGACATCCAGAACCGGGCGCCTTCGCCCTCACCGGGGCCGATCCACAGGCCCAGGATGTGTTTGCAGCCGTCCAGATCGACCCCGACCGCTAAATAAACCGGGCGGTTGGCGACCGCCCCGTCGCGGATCTTCACCCACAGCGCGTCGATGTAGACGACCGGCCAGACCGGGTCCAGCGGCCGGTTCTGCCAAGTGGTGATCTCCTCGGTGACCGCGTCGGTCACTTTCGAGATCAGATCCGGGCTGACCTGCACGCCGTAGCGGTTGGCCAGGTGCGAGCGGATGTCACGCACCGACATCCCCCGGGCATGGCGATCGTGTCAGGTTCCAAGAGTTGGTTGACGTCTCCCACCTCGCCGAACCCGGTCCTACCTGCAGGTAGCGTGACGTGACAGGATTCTCGGCACCTACACGCTGGTGACATCGCCTTCGCGGGCTGTTCGGTCCGGCGTCGGGGTCAGGTCTGGGGTTGGCTGGCTCGCGGCGATCGCGACGCACAGACTCCCGATGATGAAGAAGTAGTAGTTGCAGAAGCTCTGTTTATTGAACGCGAAGAAGATCAGGAATGTTGCGCTGAGGGCAAGCGCGAACCCTGCGGGCGTGCGAGGCATCCGCCACAACGCGAGCCCGATGACGACTGCCGCCGCGACGAACGCGACCCCCACATTGAACGGCACGGTGCCGTCGGGCCCTGCGAGCCAGGCGGGATAGCTCAGCGAGTCGGGTCTAAACGGCAATCGAAACTGCAAGATCGCCACGCTATGAACAAACGCGGCCGGGTGCCGAACGGCAAGCGGCAGGGTGAGCACCGTCGCGACCGCACCTGCCCGGCCCAGCACACGCCCATACCAGCGCTTCCCACATGCAGGGACGGCCAGCAGCGCGAGAAGCGGCAGCGCCAGCGGGCAGTACTGCTTCGCTACCAAGAACAGCCCCAACGCGTAGGGCAGCCCCTTCGGCCAGCGCAGCGCACAGAACACCACCGCAGCCACGAACAGCACCACGAACGGCTCGGTCCAGCTTTGCTCCAGCACGAAGAAGTTGCGCGGTGTGAACAGATATAGCGCGGCGGCCAGGGCGGGCAGTGGACCGGGGCGCAGGTAGGCGATGAGCCCACCAGTAATGGTCATTGCGGCCAGGTCGGCGTAGCGGACGTCACCGCCGAGCCACTCGCCGAGCGTGGACAGCTCCAGGCTCAGCGGTGGGTAAGGGAAACCGAACCCCAACTGGCCGCTGGTCAACAGTTCGGGCCCGTAGCCCTGGTCCGAGCCGTAGATGTTGGGCATCGCGAGGCCATAGGGATCGGCGCCGTCCAGCAGCGCCCGCGCGGAGTCTCGCTGGAAGACGAACACGTCGATGTGGGGAGCCGGTGAGGCACGGATCATCAACAGGCCTAACGCCAGGTGTGTCATGAGCATCGCCCCGATCAGCAGGTGCCGGGCCCGCCTCGCTGGACCGACCAGCGCGCCACACGCCACCGCCGCGACCGCCAGCAACGCTATGAAGTGCCGTTGCCAGTCGGTCGCGGTCCCCATGCTGATGCCGGGTGCCGTCAGATGAAGCTGCGCGAACTGTGCGGCGAGCGCTCCGAGTAACCCGAGCGACACCACCTGGGCAACCGCCGGCTCGTGCCGGCTCCACGGCGGTGCCACCAGCGCCGCGACGGCCGTGAGCACCGCGACGCTGAGCCACCCGATCCCAGCCAGACTCAGCTGGCCGTCGGCGTCCTGAACGGCCTGGCCGAGGCTGACAGCCGCTACCGTGCCCAACGCAACCCTCAGCTGGTTCTCCGAGGACGCCGTGAACCACTCGGAGCGCAACGCCCGAACCTCCCCACCCACCGGTCCCAACACTGCCAGGCGGTGACACAGCCACCGGGCTGGGCGCTGGACACAAGTCGCCGCGCGACCGTACCTTGGTGAGCTTTCGCCATGGCCCGGTGTTCCCGAACTGCATACCCGACACCCAGCCGGGTCGCCGGCAAACGACGCCTCCACAGTGCGTGACCAACTGCGTGACGATCGCCCCGACTCAGGGCGGCTGTCCCCGGACCATCACGGACTCAATGGCTTCAACCGGAAGCGACATGCTGAGGAGGCGGTGTTCGAAGGGCACCCGTACCGGCCCGCTGCTCGGCTCGGACGGCAGCGAAATTTCCACGTACCGGGTTTGACAATCGCCGGGAGCGACGCGATTGCCGTCAGACTCTGGCTTGCATGCGCACACCGGCCTCAATTTTGTCGCCGACGTTCTTGTCGACGTTGCGCCAGTACTCGAAGGCGCGCTGCAGCCTTGTTGACCTCGCCGACCTGGAGGACGACTCCGGCGTCAGCTAAGCCGCAGCTGGTCGTGTTGTTGCCTGCAGCCCGTGAGTCTCGTCAGACTGCAGCCCCTGCCGAGCTCACGTAGTGGCCGACATGCCGATCGACAAGGAGTCCTCGGTGAATAGTGCAAGGACCTTCGCGGTGGCGGTCGTTGCCTCGATGGCCTTGCTCGCCGGGTGTACGACGGCCCAGGAAACAGCGACGAAACAGTCTTCGAACACGCTGTCGACGCCGCCGACCAAGCCGCCGCAGGGCGAGCGACCGGCGTTGAGCACGACGAAGCCCACCAAGCCGCTCAAGATCGCGATCATCGCGATCGAGAACAACCCGTTCTTCGGTCAGGTGAAGACCGGATATGACGCGGTCAAGCCCAAGATCGAAGCCGCGGGCGGTACCGTCGACTGGATCAACGCCGGTACCGACGTGACGGTCGACAGCGTCGGTGACGCGATCAGCGCCGCCGTCGTCGATGGCTACGATGCCGTCGCCGCGCTGATGCCCGGCGACGGCATCTGTACCTACATTCGGCAGGCGAACGCCAAGGGCGTGCTCGTAGCGGCCTACAACGGCAACGCGTCCTGCGCCCAGAGCTCAGGTGCTCTCTTCTTCCACGGCCAGGATCTCCGTGCCGCCGGCGTGCAGGCGGGGAAGCTGATGTGCACTGCCACGAAGGGCTTGGCCAGCGCGAGCAAGCCCGGTGTCGTCGGCGTCGAGACCGAGTCGTTCACGTTCCAGGCGCTCGAAGAGCGCCGGCTCGGGTTCCTTGACGGACTCAAGCAAGACTGCCCGTGGGTGGCCCAGTCCGGCGGTGGCGTCGAATACCAAGGGTCGACCGACCGGGTGGCGTCAGCCACACGTGACTACCTGACCTCCACGACGAACGTCGTCGGGATCTACGTAACCGGCGGCAACCCGCAGGTCGCCGCCCAGACCGTGGCGTCGGCGGGCAAGACATCGACGGTCAAGGTGATCGGCTTCGACTTCACCGCGGAAAACGTGGCCCAGATCCAGGCAGGCAACATGTACGCAGCCATCGGCCAGGACCCGTACGGTCAGTCCTACGACACGATCGTCTGGCTGTACAACGCGCTGGTCGACAGGCAGAAGCCGTCGCCTGACTACTTCATCCCAACCGCGGCCGTTGTCGGCATCCAGGCCAACATCACCACGGTCGCGGCCGCGAATTAGCCCACCATGCCCATCGACACCGCGAACCCCGGCGTCAGGTGGGTTCGGCGGGAGCCGAGAGCGGGAGCCAGACCTGCAAAGTCGTGCCCTCACTCGGTGGGCTGTGCACAGTGATCGTTCCGCCGAGCGCCTCGACCCGGTCGGTGAGCCCGGTCAGCCCGGACCCATTGGCCGGATCCGCGCCGCCGATGCCGTCGTCGCGCACAGTCAGCCGCAGGCGGCCGTCCACCACGTCGGCCGCAACCCATATGACCGTGGGTCGCGCGTGTCTGGCGGCGTTGGTGAGCGCCTCCGCGACCACGTAGTAGGCCGCGACCTCGACATGGTCCGGGAGGCGGCCGTCGAGGTTGATGTCGAGTTCGACCGGGAGCGGCGAGCGGCGGGCCAGCGCCGTGACCGCTGGACCCAGGCCGCCTCTGGCAAGCAGCGCCGGGTGAATGCCGCGGGAGATCTCTCGCAGGTCGTCCAGCGCCGCGACGAGGCCGTCGGCGATTTCCGCCAGCTCAATTCTCAGCTGGGGCTGCGTGTCGGGGACACTCGCCCGCGTGTTGCGCACCTCGAGCGCGAGTGAGACGAGCCGCTGCTGGGTGCCGTCGTGCAGGTCACGCTCGATGCGGCGGCGGATGTCGTCGGTGGCGGCCACCACCCGCGCCCGCGACGCCGTGAGGTCGGCCCGCGCCTGGGTGTTGGCGATGGCGGTGCCGACGAGGTCGGTGAAGTCGGCCAGCCTCAGCTCGATGCCCGGAGGGAGCGGCTTGTCCGCCTTGGAGAACGCGCTCATCGCCCCCCAGAGCCGCCCGGCCACCGTGATCGGGGCGCCGACGGTCGAACGGACGCCGCGCTCGCGGGCGATCGCGGCTAGAGACCCGGGAGCGTCTTTGTAGTCCTCGATGCGCGCCGGCCTGCCGCTGCTGCGCACCAGAGATCCGATGTTGCGCCCATCCAGCGCGATCCTCGTGCCCGCCGGGACGATCGTCGGCTCACCCCAACTGGCGACGATGGTCGCCGTCCCATCGGCCTCGTAGCGCATCAAGCGCGTGCCGTCGACGTCGAGCAGCCGAGCCACCTCCTCGTTGACCGCGGGGAAGACCTTGTCCGGCGGGGTGCCCTCGGCGACGACGGTGGCGACCCGGCGCAGGGCGGCCTGCTCTTCAAGCAGATTGGCGAGCTCCGATTGGCTGCGCTGCAGCGAGCTGGCCATGGTGTTGAAAGACTTCT
>Ga0137412_10001038_pt1 | contig 20911 bp, 20 predicted proteins | sample CZODoug2_1_16fun_FD_122160 | JGI IMG/M metagenome (GOLD analysis project Ga0137412, IMG submission 122160) | Vadose zone soil fungal communities from Angelo Coast Range Reserve, California, USA - CZODoug2_1_16fungal (Hybrid Assembly) | ecosystem: Environmental > Terrestrial > Soil > Vadose zone... | reverse complement strand
TGGGCATTTCGACGTCGAGCGTGATCACGTCGGGCTCGAGCTCCTTGATCTTGTCGCGCGCCTCGAACGCGTCGGCCGCCGTGCCGACCACCTCGATGTCGGGCTGGTCGGCGAGGATGTCCGTGAGCACGTCGCGGATCATGCGGGAGTCGTCGACGATGAGAACCCGGATCTTGGTCATTTGAAGAGCTCCGCCTGGCCCTCGACGGGCGAATGGAACAGCCGCGCGCCGTAATCGCGTTCGCGCAGCACGATGGTGTCGTTGTTCGCCTTGCGCAGCCGCTTCACCATGACCTTGCCGCTGCGCGGGAAGAAATAGATCTTGCGCGGCCAGACGTCGAGCAGGTCGCGCGCCGCGATCGGAATGCGCTCGAGGCTGAGGTACTCGACGATGAATTCCGCGTTCTGCTGGCCGACGTTGGAAAGCATGAAGCCCTGCAGGACGTTGCCGCCGCCGAATACCTTGGCCTCGAGGCGGTCGCGGCGCCCGCCGAGCTTGAGGATCTGGTTGATCAGCAGCTCCATCGCGTGCACGCCGTAGCGTCCGCCGGCGCTGATGTTGCCGTGCGTGCCGATGAGCTTGCCTTCGTCGGGCAGCATGAAATGGTTCATGCCGCCGATGCCGGAAACCCGGTCGCGTATGCAGGCCGAGACGCACGAACCCAGCACCGTGACGATGAGCATGTCCTCGCCCGTGAAAAAATACTCGCCCGGCAGGATTTTGGCGGCGTTGCAATCGAAAGTCCGGTCGAAATAGACATTGGTCGCAAACTGCTCGGAAGATATCTGGCTCATGACTTACTTTCCTGAACGGCGCATCGCCGGTTGCCCCAGCTCGTAGACCGTCTTTCCTCTTAACTTGAGTGCGTCGGACACATAGAGAAAATTCTCGGAATGTCCGGCAAACAGCAAACCGTTCGATTTCATCAACGGGACGAATTTGCTCAGGATTTTACTTTGGGTCGGCTTATCGAAGTAGATCATGACGTTGCGGCAGAAAATGACGTCGTTGCGCGGCGGCAGATACTCGGTCTTCAGGTTGTGGAAGTCGAAGTGGACCATTTCTTTCAGCGATTTCTTCACCGCATAGCCGTCGCCGATCTCCGTTCGAACCCGACCCATGGACTCGATTTCGCGCATGGAGGCGCGTGCCTCCGCCGGCATCAATTCGACGAACAATGCACGGTCCTGCGGCCTCAAGCTGCCCGCGATGAGCGCGGGCGATCCCGGGTAGCGCGCCAGGCGCTTGCCGCGCCTGGCGCGAATCGCAGTGAAATAATCGGCCAGGACGGCCTTGCCCATGCCCGCTTCTATGAGGCGCTGGATGCCGCGTTCGGCCTCGCCGGACTTGTTGGCCTCCGCCGCCTGCAAGTCATAGAAGCCGCGTCCGGCGTGGCTATCCAGTGCAAAGAACGCCGTGTCTTTGCGTTTCAATGCGCCGAGGCAATAGAGCAAGCCGACATGCTTGGCGATATCGGCAAAGTTCCCGGCGTGGTAGATGTGTCTGTAATTCATTGCGACGCGCATTGTGCCTGCGTCGATGGAGGTGCGCCATGGCGCTCGGCGCTACGATTTACGTATTCAATATCGATCTCGCGAATTCCGACCGCGGCGTCTACCAGCCGTTGGAATTGCGTGTGGCGCGCCATCCGTCGGAAAGCGAGCACTACTTTCTGACGCGCGTGCTCGCGTACTGTTTCGAATATGCCGAGGGGATCGCCTTCTCGAACGGCCTATTTGAGCCGGATGAGCCGACGATCGCTATTCGAGATCTCACGGGAATGCTGCGCGTGTGGATCGACGTGGGCGCTCCGGAGGCGGCGCGGCTGCACCGGGCAAGCAAGGCCGCGCCGCGGGTTGTCGTCTACACGCACAAGGACCCGCTGCAATTGGCGGCGCGGCTCGACGGCGAACGTATCCATCGCGCCGAGGCGCTCGAACTGTATGCGCTGGACCAAGAGTGGCTCGCGGCACTCGCCGCAAGACTGGAACGCCGGATGACCTTCTCACTGACCATTGCCGAGCAGCACGTCTATCTAACGCTCGGCGAGGACACTCTGCCTTGCGTCATCGAAAAAATTGCCGTCTCACGGTAGCGGCCACGGCCGCTACAGTTCCGTCAAATAAGCTCTGGGACGCAGGAATTCTTCGTACAGCCGGGCCTCGGGTGTTCCCGGTTCGGGACGCCAGTCATAGTCCCAGCGGACCAGCGGCGGCATGGACATCAGAATCGACTCCGTGCGGCCGCGCGATTGCAAGCCGAACAAAGTGCCGCGATCGTAAACGAGATTGAATTCCACATACCGTCCGCGCCGATAGAGTTGAAAATCGCGCTCTCGTTCACCCCACGGCTCGCTCATGCGGCGCTCCAGGATCGGCATGTAAGCAGGGAGGAAATGGTCGCCGACGCTGCGCATGAAGCTGAATGAATGGTCGAAGCCGCCATCGTTGAAATCGTCGAAGAACAGGCCTCCCACGCCGCGGGTTTCGTTGCGATGGGGTAGAAAGAAATAGCGGTCGCACCAGGCTTTGTATTTTTCGTACAGGCCGGCCCCGAAGGGCTGGCAGGCGGCATGAGCGGTGCGGTGCCAATGCAGAACATCGTCATCAAATGCGTAGTACGGCGTGAGATCGAAGCCGCCGCCGAACCACCAGTGGGCCGGCTCATTCGGAGGCGTCGCGATCAGAAATCGGACATTGCAATGCGTCGTGGGCGCGTAGGGGTTTCTCGGGTGAAACACCAGCGATAATCCCATGGCTTCGAAGGGGGCATTGGCCAAATCAGGCCGAACATTCGAGGCCGATTGCGGCATCTTGGCGCCGAATACATGTGAAAACGACACGCCCGCCCGCTCGAACACCGAGCCCTCGCAGAGGATTCGGGTCTCGCCGCCGCCGCCTTCCGGACGCTGCCATGAATCGCGGCGGAATTTCGCCGTGTCGATCCTCTCCGCCGCGGCGGTGATCCGATCGTGCAACTCGTTCAGGTAACGCTTTACGGCAAGGGTATTTTCGCTCGGGGAAATCGGTGCTGTGATCGATTCGACCATGATTCTCGAGCCTACTCTTTTGCGGAACCCTTCTTCGGCTTCGGCGCGGGCTTCGGCTTTGCCTTCGAGGCGGCCGGCGCAGCGGAGTGCAGCGGCGCTTTTTTGTTGACGGCAGCTTTGGAGGCCTTCGCCGCAAGCTTCTGCGTGGTACCCGGACCGGGCTGTCCGCGTGTCTTTGCGGTCTTAGCCGCTACGGCCGCGCCGGCGGTAGGTGCGGGGGCCGCCGCACCGGACGCCGCGGCGGCGCCCTTCACGCTCTTCCCGTTCTTCCCGTTCTTTGCCTTCGCGTTCTTTCGGCCCCACTTGCCGAACGTTCGCACCGGCGCCGCCGCCAGCAGGGTCTGACATTCTTCCAACGTGAGGCTCTTCGGGTCCTTGTCCTTGGGGATCTTGGCATTGCGTTGCTTGTCCGTGATGTACGGTCCAAAGCGACCGTTCAGCACTTGAATTCCAGCGTCGGGAAAATCCAAGATCAGGCGGTTGGCGTCCGCGATTTCCTTATCGCGGATGACCTCGAGCGCGCGCTCAGGCGAAATTTCGTACGGATCATCGGTCTTGAGCGACACATACTTCGCGCCGTATTTCACATAGGGACCGAAGCGGCCGACATTCGTGGTGATCTCTTCGCCGGCGGCGGTGGTCCCGAGCTTGCGCGGCAACTTGAATAATTCGAGGGCCTCGCCATGCGTGATCAGGTCCATCTTCTGGCCGGGGCGCAGCCCGGCGAAGCGCGGCTTGTCCTCGTCGTCCTTGGTGCCGATTTGCACGAACGGTCCGAACCGGCCCATGCGAACGCTCATAGGTTTGCCGCTGACCGGATCGGGCCCGAGGTCGCGCGCCTGGGCGACTTCCTCGCGGCTTACCGAGGTTTCGGTATGGGTAACCAGGTCGATGAACGGTTTCCAAAACCTCTCCAGAAGCGGCACCCACTCTTGCTCGCCGGTGGCCACCGCATCGAGCGAGTCCTCCATCTTTGCCGTGAAATCGTAGTCCACATACGTCGTGAAATACTGAGTCAAGAATCGGCTGACGATCTTTCCGATGTCCGTCGCCGTGAAGCGCCGGCTCTCGATATCCACGTACTCGCGGTCGCGCAGCGTCGATATGATCGACGCATAGGTCGAGGGACGCCCGATGCCGTATTCCTCCAGGGCTTTGACCAGCGAAGCTTCGGAGAAGCGCGGCGGCGGCTCCGTGAAGTGCTGAGTGGGAACCACTCCCGTGAGTTTGACGCGGTCGCCTTCCTGCATGGGCGGCAGCACATGGTCGGAATCGTCTTGAACGACGTCGTCCATGCCTTCCTGATAAACCGAAATGTAGCCGGGCTTGACCAATGTCGAGCCATTGGCGCGCAGCACGGTGCGCTGCGGGCCGTCGCTTCCCGCCAGCAATTCGACCGCGACCGTGTCGAATATTGCCGGCGCCATCTGACAGGCGACGGTGCGCTTCCAGATCAAGGAATACAGCCGAAATTGATCCGCCTCGAGATTTTTTTCAATGTCGTTCGGCAGCACGCCGGCGGCCGTCGGACGAATCGCCTCGTGCGCTTCCTGCGCGTTCTTCGACTTGGTTTTATAGATCCGCGGCTCTTCCGCGAGCCCGTCCTTTCCGTAGAGCTGCACGATCACGTCGCGAATCTGACCGATCGCTTCCTGCGCCAGGTTGAGCGAGTCGGTACGCATATAGCTGATGAGACCGACCGCGCCTTCGCCGATGTCGACGCCTTCATACAATTGCTGCGCGACGCGCATGGTCTTTTGCGCGCTGAAGCCGAGCTTGCGGGCCGCCTCTTGTTGCAACGTCGACGTGGTGAAAGGCGGCGCCGGGTTGCGGCGCCGTTGTTTGCGATCGACGCCGAGCACCGTGAGCGTCCCCTTGGCGGCCTCTCGCAGCGTGCGCTCTACATCGCGTGCCTGAGTTTCGGTCGTAAAACTGAACTGCTCCACCTTGGCGCCGCCGTACTCGACCAGCTTGCCCGGGAACTTCTGTTCCGAATGCTCCAACTCGGCGTCGATCGTCCAGTATTCCCGCGCGATGAAGGCGGCAATTTCGTCCTCACGCTCGCAAATCATGCGCAGCGCCGGGCTTTGTACGCGACCCGCCGACAATCCCGGACGAACCTTCTTCCACAGCAGAGGAGATAAATTGAAACCTACCAAGAAGTCGAGGGCGCGTCGGGCCTGTTGTGCGTTCACCAAGTCCACCGATAGCTCACGTGGCTGCGCCATCGCTTCGCGGACGGAGGTTTTGGTGATCTCGTAGAACACCACGCGCTGCACGGCTTTGCCTTCGAGTTCGCCCTTGGCTTTCAAGAGTTCGTATAAGTGCCAGGAAATGGCCTCGCCCTCGCGATCAGGGTCGGTTGCCAGAAACAAGGAGTCCGCTTTCTTGAGAGCCCGCGAAATGGCGTCGACGTGCTTTTGATTGCGTTCGACGACCTGGTACTTCATCGCGAAGTTATGCTCGGTGTCGACGGCGCCCTCTTTGGGCACGAGATCGCGCACGTGTCCGTACGAGGCGAGCACCTCGAAGTCCTTGCCGAGGTACTTCTTGATGGTCTTCGCCTTGGCGGGCGATTCCACGATAACGAGATTGGCGCTCAATGTCGGCTAATGCGGCTAATGCAGCGCGTCAGAGCGCTCTTCGAAGACCAGATCTTCCATTTGCGCATAAGCGGACTCTTGGCCAGGTTGGCTGAAAAGCACCATCAGGACGACCCATTTCACCTGCTCGATGTCGATTTCATCGGCTTCGAGCGCCATTAGGCGATCGATGACCAGCTCGCGCTGGGTTGCGGAGAGAATTCGGACATTTTCCAAATACATTAAATAACCACGCACATCGGTATCGAGACGCAACAACTCCTGGCCGCTGAAAATGCGTACGGCACGGGCGGTCGCCTCGGCGACCTTGCCAAGCTGCTCGCCCGACAACCCGTCCAACCACTCCAATGCCCGTTCGATGTCCGGCTCCGCGAACCCAGCCTTGTCCAGCTCGAGTTTCAAGGTGCTGCGATCCGGCCGCGGCGCATCGTCGGCGCTCATGTAATTCTCGAAAAGATATATGAGCAGATCGAGAACGTTATCTTTCACCTCCGGCTCTCCTGTTGGCGACTCGGGAGTAGCGGCCCCCGGGGGCGGCCTGAACGTGGCCTTCGAGCTCGAGGATCAGCATCATCGAGGACACGGCTTCTGGTTTGAATCCGGTACGGACGACCAACCTATCGAGGTCCACAGGATCAAAGCCGAGCGCATCTAACAAGATTTTGTGATCCTTGTCCATGCCCGCTGTATGGCGGGCCGGCGACTCGCGTCGCGCCGCCGCGGGCAAGTCGTTGGCAAAAAAGGCTGAAAAGTTCAACTCGCTCAATATGTCGTCCGCGGTTTCCACCAGCTTCGCACCCGCTTTGATGAGTTCGTGGCAACCGCGGCTCAAGGGGTTGTGGATGGAGCCGGGGATGGCAAATACGTCCCTGCCGTAGGTATTCGCCAGCCGTGCGGTGATTAAGGAGCCGCTGCGGCGGGCCGCTTCGACGACCAGGGTACCCAAGCTCAAGGCCGCGATGATGCGGTTACGTTGCGGAAAATTCCCCCGCTTTGGCGGTGTTCCTAACGGAAATTCACTGATGAGGGCGCCCTGCCGCTCAATATCCTCGCCGAGTCGCTGATTGAGGCGCGGATAGATAATGTCTATCCCCGTTCCCAGCACCCCAAGAGTGATCCCTTGGGCCCTGAGGGCGCCTTGGTGGGCGCAGGCGTCGATTCCCTCGGCCAGGCCGCTGGTGATGGCGAGACCGCACTCACTCAAGGTTTCGGCGAAAGCGAGACAGGTTTCCCGGCCCTGCGCAGAGGGATTCCGGCTGCCGACGATGGCCAGTTGGGGGTCTGTCAGGGCTTCGATGTTGCCCGAAACATACAGAGCGATTGGGCAATCCGGCAGCGAGAGTAATAGTTTGGGATAGCGCGGGTCGGTGAACGGGATGAGATAGTGGCGTGACGACTCGAGCCACAGCCGCTCCGCCGCGCGTGGGGCGGCGGCAGAGCTCGATAGGAACGCTCGAGTGGCCGCGGGTATCGCCGCAACCCGATGCCGCTCGGCGTCGGAGGCGGCGACGATGGCGCTGGGGCGCCCGAGTCGATCGAGCGCGGCCGACAACGCCGCGACATCGAGCCCCGGGGCACGCACCAGCACCGCCCAGGCAAGCAAATCGTCTCGTTCCGGCGTCGATGCACCCAACATCGACGGGATTATGGATAACGAGCGTCCGGCGCGCCGCCTGCGGATCTGGCGGCATTATCGAGTTTTGCCGAGGAATCCCCGAGGAAGCCCCGAGGAAGCCCCTAAGGGTTTTCAACCAGGTCGGCTACACGAATGATGCCCTTCGCTTCCATGATGAGACCGTAACTGATCTGGTCGAAAGTCTTGAACACCATGAACGTGCCGGTTCGTTCGTTCGGCAATTGCACGTTCTTCGCGCCCAGGCGGGACATCCCGCCCAGATAGCCATGGTTCACCGTGTCGCGCACCGAGCCGCCCACCTCGAGAACAGCCAGCACATTGCCCGGCGCAAGACCGTCGCGGGCGCCGCGGTTGATGACCACGACTTGGTATTGGCCGATCACGGTGACGCCATCGGATACGGCCATGATGCGGCCGTTGACTCTCGTTTTCGGCGGGCTGGGAATGAAATCCAACGGTACATCGACGCCGCCCGCGAATAGCTTGTCGCCGGGTTCAGTTTCGCGGCTCGATTCGGTCATGATGAGAGTGGCCGGATCGCCGATACGAGTCACATGCCCCGAGCCGGTAAAGATTCCGTCGTAGCCGACAATGCGGTTGTCGTCGGGATCGCGCAATGCGTCGCCGACGCGAATCACGTTGTAATGCGAGCCCATTTCCGCAGGATCCGAGAATCCGCGGGCGTACACGGTATCGCCTTCGGAGATCACGACATGGCTATCGCGCGTCGCGAAGACGTAGGGAGCGGTCTTGATCTGTTCGTTCGCCAGCACCGACGGCTTGGACATGAACGCAGCGACTGTTTGGTAGGGAATCGTGGTCACCGCCGCTTCGAGCGGCTGGCTGCGAATCCGCGGTAATACGCGCGCGGAGTCTCCCCGTTCCATGATTCCCCGCTGCAAGGTGAGGCGCGGCTGACCATCGATATACACCAGGCGCAGCGTGTCGCCCGGATAGATGAGATGCGGATTTTGAATCTGCTGGTTCACCTGCCAGATCTCGGGCCAGAACCACGGGTCGCGCAAGAAAACCTTCGCGATGCCCCACAGAGTGTCGCCGCGCTTCACGACATAGCTGTCCGGCGCGTTGGGCGCAAGGGCAACCGCCCCTCCGCGCGGCGCTTCGGCGCCCGGCGCTTCGGCACCCGTTGCCGGCGCGGACGGGCCTGCGTCGATGGCGGCTTCCATTGCGGTTCGATCGTCGCCGACGACCGTGCCTTCCACGCTGCTATCGGCTGTGGCTAGCGGAATCGGCGCCGTTAGGGGCCGCTCCGAGCGGCAGCCCGCAACCAGCGCGACGGATAAGGTTAGGGCAATTAAGTGATGGCCATGCATTCGTTTCGCTCCCTTGACTCAGCTTATGGTTGCAGGCTGGCTGGTATACTGCCGGTCTGCCGCCAAAGACTGGGACGTATCGCCCGTTTTTGCCGATTAACAACGCCTCATGCGCTGCGGTGAAGGGCATTAAGTTAAGCAGCGGCGGAACTTTAGCAACATTCTTCGGCCAAAAACACGACATCGCTCTCATAACTCCCATGACCAAGCTCGCAATTTTGGAGTATCCGGACCCCCGTCTCAGGAAGACGGCGAAACCGGTGGAAGTCGTCGATGACGCAGTGCGTCAATTAGCGGCTGACCTGTTGGAAACCATGTACGCGGCCAAAGGTATTGGCCTCGCCGCCACCCAAGTCGATGTCCACCGGCGCGTGCTCGTGCTCGACGTGAGCGACGAGCGAAATCAGCCCATGGTTTTCATCAATCCTGAACTCTTGAGTGCCGAAGGACGGGGGCCTGGCGAAGAGGGCTGTCTATCGGTGCCCGACATCTACGAGAAGGTGCAGCGCGCCACTCATGTCCGCGCCCGCGCCCTAGGGTTGGACGGGCGGCCTTTTGAGGTGGATGCGGATGGGCTCCTGGCCATTTGCATTCAACACGAGATGGACCATCTTGAAGGCAAGTTGTTTGTTGACTACCTCTCCGAGCTCAAGCGTCAGCTGATTCGCCGGCGCCTGGAAAAAGAGCGCAAGCAACGTTCCTCGGGGAGCGAGATTCGCGCGGCGCCCGGCGTAGCGACGGCCCGCACCTCCACACCGGCTCTTTAAGAGTTTGAACACCGCTCAGAGACCCTTGAGGCTGGGCTTCGCCGGCACGCCGCAATTCGCCATCCCCGCGCTCGAGGCACTGACGCGTTCGAGGCACCGCGTCGTCGCCGTGTTCACCCAGCCGGACCGGCCGGCGGGCCGCGGTCAAACCATGCATCTCAGCCCGGTCAAGCAGTACGCCGCCCAGCATGGCTTGACGGTGCATCAACCGGCGAGTTTCAAGACGACGGAGGCGGACGCGGCGCTGCGCAGCCTGGATTTGGACGCGCTGGTGGTCGTCGCCTATGGGTTGATTTTCCCGGCCGCGGCGCTCGCCGTTCCCCGTTTCGGTTGCTTCAACATTCATGCCTCCCTATTGCCGCGCTGGCGGGGCGCCGCCCCCATTCAGCGCGCACTGCTGGCGGGAGATGCGACGACCGGCGTCACCATCATGCGGATGGAAGCCGGCCTCGACACCGGTCCGATGCTGGCGGCACGCGAAGTGCAGGTGGCGGAGCGCGAAACGGCAGGGACTCTGCATGACCGGCTTGCAGCTCTGGGCGGTGAGCTCATCGTCGAAGTGCTGGAGGCGGTCGCGAACGGCGGCCTCCGCGAACAGCCGCAACCGCAGACCGGCATCACCTATGCCGAGAAAATCAACAAGGCCGAGGCGCTGATCGATTGGCGCGAGGACGCACCCCGCATTCTGCGCCGGGTGCGCGCTTTCAATCCGTGGCCGATCGCTGAAACCAAACTGGAGGGTGCGCAGCTGCGCGTCTGGGATGCGGAGTTGGTTCCCGGGTCCGCTCCCGAGACACTGCCCGCGGATTCGGCACCGCCGGGCACCGTGGTCGCCGCCTCCGGCGACGGCGTCGATGTGGCGTGTGGTCACGGGGCCTTGCGAATACTTCGACTGCAGCTCGCGGGCCGCAAACCCCTGGCGGCACGGGAATTCATCAAAGCGCAGCGGCTGGCGGGCTTAAGATTCGCGAGCCCATGAAAAATCCAGCCGCAGGTGCGCGTTCTCTCGCTGCCTATGCGGTGGCACGAATTTTACGCGAGGGCGTGACGCTCGATGCGGCCTTGCACGATGCCTTGGCCGCCGCCCCGGAAACGCTGGGCCCGTCGGTGCGCTCCCTGAGCTATGGGGCCGTTCGCGGCTACTTCCGCCACGAGGCGATTCTCGGCAGGGTTTTGTCGCAGCCGGTAAGGTCGTTGGACACCTATGTGCGGGCGCTGTTGTCGGTCGCCCTGTTCGAATTGGAGGATGCGCGCACGCCGCAGTATGCCGTGGTCGACGCGGCCGTGGAAACCGCGAAGGCAACGGACGCCGCGCGAGCGAGCGGTCTCATCAACGCGGTGCTGCGGCGTTATCTGCGCGAACGCAAGACGCTGGATGTCGACATCGCGCGCAACCCGGTGACGCGGCACGCCTCGCCCATCTGGCTCGCCGATCGATTCCGCGCCGATTGGCCGGTACGCTGGACGCAGTTGTTGGCGGCAGGCGATCCCCAGGAGCCGATGTTGTTGCGGGTCAACGGCAGGCGCACGACGACCGATGCGTATTTGGAAACGCTCCGAGAGGCGGATTTCCCGGCACATGCGGACTCCCGTGTGCCGTTCGCGGTGGCGCTCGAGTCGCCATGCGACGTGCATGAACTACCAGGCTTCGGCGACGGGTTGGTCTCGGTGCAGGACCTTGGGGCACAGTGCGTGGCATTTCCTCTGGAACTGGCCGCGGGCCAGCGTGTGCTCGATGCGTGTGCGGCGCCGGGCGGCAAGACCGCGCTCATAGCGGAGCGTGAGCCGGAACTCGCCGGCCTGCTGGCGCTCGACATCGATCCGCAGCGCCTGACGCGGGTGAAGGAAAATCTGTTGCGCGGCGATTTGCATGCAGAACTCAAGACCGGCGACGCTGGGAACCCCGGCGCGTGGTGGGATGGAGTTCCATTCGATCGCATCCTGCTGGATGCGCCCTGCTCCGCGCTGGGCGTGATTCGACGCCATCCGGATATCCGGCTGCGCAAATCGCCATCCGAGATCGACAAGCTGCCCCTGTTGCAGGGGCGGTTGCTCACCTCCGCGTGGCGCATGCTGGCGAGCGGCGGCCGCCTGGTATACGCCACCTGTACCGTGACCCGCAGCGAGAACGGCGCCGTCATGGCCGCGTTTCTCGAAGGTACCCCTGATGCGAGCATAGTTCCGGCTGAGAATTGGCCGGGATGGCCCGGATTCGGCGAGGCCGACGGCTTCGGCCGCCAAATACTTCCCGGCGAAGCGGGTGCCGACGGCTTCTATTATGCTGCCTTGCTCAAGGCTTGAACACGATCATGCAATGAATGCCGCGCCATCGAAATATTCACGGATCGGAAGCGCCGCGGCGGCCCAGCGCCGCGCTGCGCTGCTGCTTGCCTGCGCGGCGCTCATGGGATCTGTGTGTGCGCCGGCACGTGCCGACGGCCTCGAGGGACGCTGCGAGGTCAGGTCGGCCGATCTCGAGCTCAAGGATGGCGTGTACCATCTGAATGCACGCTTGGACTTACCGTTGACCGATGCGGTGCGCCGCGGTTTGGCCGAAGGGGTGCCGCTCAGCATGGAACTGGACCTCGATATCGAGCGCGTACGGCAGCTGCTGCCCAACTCGCGGGTCGCCGAACTGACCCAGCGCTATCATTTGCAATACAACGCGGTGAGCGCGCGCTACATCTTGCGCAACGACAACAGCGGCCAACAAGAATCCTTGGGGACGGTCGATGCCGCCCTCGAGCAGCTCTCCGAAATCCACGGGTTGCCCGTGCTCGACAAGTCGCTGATAGCCGCCGATCGCCGCTACGAGGCCAATGTCCGAGCCAAAGTCGATTACGGTACGGTGCCGTTCTCGCTGCGGGTGCTGATGTTCTGGGTCAACGAATGGCATCGCGAAAGCGATTGGTATACATGGACATTGCAGCCCTAACCCGCAAGTACGGCTCGACGGTGCTGGGCACGCTCGGCGTCGCGCTTTGGCTGGCCGCACTCTATTTATTGGGCTCGGCCGCGCAGAACTCTGCCGAGTTCGACAGGTGGCTGCCGTGGATATTGCTCATCAACATCTCGGGTCTGCTCACGCTGTTCGTGTTGCTGGCGACCAAGCTCACCCGCTTGGTACGCGACTACCGCCGACACGTACCGGGGTCGCGGCTCAAGGGCCGCACCGTGGCGATCTTCAGTGCCCTGGCGGTGGCGCCGATCCTGATCGTCTATTATTTCTCGCTGCAATTTCTCAATCGAGGCATCGACAGCTGGTTCGAGATAGAAGTCAGCCAGGGCCTGAAAGACACGCGTGAGCTGTCGCACGCCGCGCTCGAGGTGCGGGTGCGCGAATTTCTGCAGCACACGCAAGTCGTGGCGCACGAGCTGTCGCCCTTGTCCGATTTCGAGTTGATCGGTACCTTGGATCGTGAGCGGCGGGAAAGTACTGCCTTGGAGTTCACCGTCATCGGCGCCCAAACGCGAATCATCGCGACCAGCTCCGATCGTCCCATGGATTCGCTGCCCGTCCCGGCGACCGATGAAATGATGCTGCAAGTTCGGCGCGGCCAGCCCTACGTGAGTTTGGATACCGATGCCGTCGGCGGCTATGTGATACGCGCGGCGTCGCCGTTGGAGGGCAACGCGAGTTCGGCGGCACGAGTTTTGATCGCGCTGTATCCGGTGCCGCAGCAGCTCTCGCAGCTCGCCGACACGGTGCAGCGGTCGTATACCCAGTACGCGAATCTCGTGCAGCTGCGCCAGCCGCTCAAATCCACGTTCGTGTTGATTCTGTCCTTCGTCGTGCTGATGTCCTTGATCGCCGCCGTGTACGGCGCTTTTTTCGCTGCGCAACGCTTGGTGCAGCCGGTGCAGGACTTGATCGCGGGCACGCGTGCGGTGGCCAAGGGCAACTACGACACCCAGCTGCCGCTGCCGTCGCGCGACGAATTGGGCTTCCTGGTGACCTCGTTCAACGATATGACCAAGCGATTGGGCAGGGCTCGCGAGGAGACCCGGCGCAGCCAGCAAGCGGTCGAAGCGGAACGCGCGGGCCTCGCGGTCATCCTCGCTCGTCTGTCCACGGGCGTGGTTTCGTTGGAGCCGGATCTGACGGTGCGCACGGCGAACCCGGCGGCAAGCGCCATTCTGGGCGTCGATCTGGAGGCGGCGGTCGGTACCCGATTCGACGAGGCCATCAGCGACAGTACGCTGTTCACCCAATTCATCGCCGCCGTCAAACTACGTCTCGGCACCGATCAATCGGATTGGCGCGAGCAGATCGAGCTCCTCTCGGAGACCGGCAAGCGCGTCCTGATGTGCGCATGCACGGCGCTGCCCAACGATATCGGAGGGGCGCCCGGCGTCGTGCTGGTGTTCGACGACATCACCACCCTGCTGCAGGCGCAGCGCGACGCTGCGTGGGGCGAGGTGGCGCGCCGGTTGGCGCACGAAATCAAGAATCCGTTGACGCCGATTCAGCTTTCGGCGGAGCGTATACAGCGCAAATTTTCGGGCAGCATGAACCTTCAGGACGCGCAGGTGCTGGAACGCGCAACGCATACCATTGTGGCCCAGGTGGAAGCGATGAAACAGATGGTCAACGCCTTCAGCGAGTACGCCCGCGCCCCGGACATGCATTTTTCGCGTTTCGATCTGAATCAGCTCATCACCGAGGTCGTGGATCTGTACCGCGTCCAGGCGAGCGCTGCCGAACTCAAGCTGCTGCTGAGCCCGAACCTGCCCAACGTCTCCGCGGACCGCATTCGCATTCGCCAGATCTTGAACAATCTGGTGACCAATTCGCTCGAGGCTCTCGAGGGAAGAGCCGGTGCCTGCGTGGAAATCGAAACTCATGTCGCTGAAGATGGTCCGAAGCAAGTAGCGGCGATCGTGGTCACCGACAACGGCCCGGGCTTTCACCGCGACCTGATCGGCACTGTCTTCGATCCGTATGTCACCAGCAAGCCGAAAGGTACGGGCTTAGGACTCGCGATCGTGAAGAAAATAGTGGAAGAGCACGGCGGACGCATTGAAGCGGATAATCGGCGCACGGGCGGTGCCCGCGTGCGGATTCTATTGCCGTTGGGCGAGACGGCTCGGTCCTTGAGTGGCCGTGAACCGCGACAAGGCGAACACAGGAGAGAACGCGTATGACCGCTTCGAGAATATTGGTAGTCGACGATGAGGCGGATATCCGCGGCCTTTTGAAGGAGATTTTGTCGGAGGAAGGCTATGACGTGGAGGTGGCGGCGGACGCCGGCCAGGCTCGATCGTCGCGTGCCGCGCAGGTGCCCGATCTCGTGCTCCTCGACATTTGGATGCCGGACACGGATGGGATCACGCTGCTGCGTGAATGGTCGGTGACCGACGGCTACGACTGTCCGGTGGTCATGATGTCCGGTCACGGCACGGTGGAGACTGCGGTCGAGGCTACCCGTCTGGGGGCTTTCGATTTCGTCGAGAAGCCGCTGTCGCTGACCAAGCTGCTTCGCACCGTGGAACGCGCACTGGACGCCGGCAGGCGCAAGCGGCTTTCCGAGCGTACGCAAGGATCGAGCCTGGCCGTGCCCATCGGCAAGAGTAAGGCGACGCAAGCGCTGCGCGAACAGATACAAAACGCCGCCTCGAGCTCCTCGCCGGTGCTGTTGGTCGGAGAATTGGGGTCTGGACGTGAAGCCTACGCGCGGTACCTGCACTCCTTGAGCGCGCGCTCGGCGAAGCCATTTTTCATGGCGGTGGCCGCGAGCCTGAGCGGAGATCCCGCTGCGGCCCTGTTCGGCCGTGAGCACGACGGCAAGGTCGAGCCGGGTGCGTTCGATCAGGCGGCCGGCGGCACGTTGTACTTGAGCGGGCTCGAGGATTTGAGCAGCGACGCGCAGCGGGCGCTGGTGGGCGCGATCGAGCAGAACGGATACACGCGCGTGGGCGGCCGTGAGCGCTTGACCATCAATGTGCGGTGGATCAGCTCGGCCCAGGAAGGGTTCGAGTCACGCACGACGACAGAGCCGTTCCGGCGCGATCTGCTGGCGCATCTGAACGTCATCACCTTGCGCATCCCGCCGCTGCGCGAATATGCCGAGGACGTTCCGGATCTGTTGCGGTTCTACGTCGATCGCTTGGTCGACGACCAGCACTTGCCGCTGCGCCGCTTCAGCGTCGCGGCCCAGAACCGGCTGCGCAATTACCCTTGGCCCGGCAATGTGGGAGAGCTCAAGAATCTCGTCCAGCGAGTGCTCATTCTCGGCAGCGGCGAAGAGATTCGGCTGGAGGAGATCGAGCGGGAGCTCGCCGTGAAGTTGGCCAACGACGAGCCGCTGGTCAAACAGGACCTGCTGGCGTTGCCGCTGCGCGAAGCGCGCGAACAGTTCGAGCGCGCCTACCTACAGCAGCAGCTTCTCCTGTGCAACGGCAAGGTGGGTCAGCTGGCGAAGCGGGTGGGCATGGAGCGGACCCATTTGTACCGTAAGTTGCGGGCATTAGGCGTCGATTTTCGTCAATTAGGCGAGGATTAGGCTAGCCGACCGAGCTAGCGGCCGGCCGCTTCCATGGTCCGCTTGATGATGGCAATGCCTGCCTCCATCATCGCGGCGGCGACGCCGGCGAGATCGTGGGGCAGCAGGTCGGCGGTCCAGACGAAGCGCGAACTGCCCGCGCCATCCGGAAAAACCTGCGCCGTGCCGTTGTAATGCAGGAACTGGCCACCAACGATGGCCCACGCTACTCGGCGTGCGTCATCGTCCACATCCACGATCTCCTCGCGCGCGGTCATGCCGTTGCCGAAGGTGACGATGCGTGCATTACCGTCCATGCGAGTATCGACGACGAAGCCCGGCGCCAGCCGCGTATGCAGCGCGCCGACGTCTCGCAACGCGTCCCACACCTGCGCCGCCGGCGCGTTGATCTGAACTTCCTTACGGATACTTGCCATGATGATCTCCGTTGAAAGGAACTCATCCTAGGCAAGCGGTGCCAGCCGATCTTGGAAAATCTTGCGGTCGCCCCGGGCCGCCTGCCGAAACCGCCGAGGCGAAACCCCCGCTGCCCGATGGAAAGTACGGACGAAGTTGGAAACGTCCGCGAACCCGGCATCAAAGGCCACCTCGGTCACCGAACGGGCGTCGTCCGCGAGCAGCTGTGCGGCGCGCCTCAAACGTGTACGCACCAGGTACTGATGCGGGGTCACGCCGAGGGCCTTTGCGAACAGGCGCAAGAAATGGAAAGGACTGAGATCGACTTGCCTGGCGGTATCTTCCAGCATGACGGGTTGATGCGCGTGGGCATCTATCCACAATGCAGCTTCCACAGCCCGGCGTCGATCCGCGCTGCCCGCCGACGCGAACCACCGTGGGCGTCCGGACACTTGCTGCACGAAGCGCGCTGCAAAGAGCATCCCGACCTCATCGAGGCCGATATCGCTGCGGCCCGCCGCCGATGCCTGGGCTAATTCACCCAGCACCATGAGTTCGGGCAGTGGCGGGATCGCACCGCTGCGCCAGATGCGCCGGTCGTCGCCAATGACTTCAACAAATTCGGGCGGTAGCTGAAACGACAGGCATTCGTCGCCGCCGGGGTAGTGATCGTGCGTGCACAGATACTCATCCCCGGGATACCCCACCAGCACTGAACCCGCGATCAGTTCGTAGATTTTTCCACGCGTGCGGCAACCGAAAGTGCCCGCGCGTACATAGGAAACGGAAAAGCCGTGATGCATTTCGACATACGGCCGGGCGCCCGGCTTGTCGTCGCAGCGATAATCCAGCGCCGCTAGCGAGCCGGTCTGCAGTTGCGTGATGATCGGCATCCTCAGTACACGGCGTTCAATTCGGCCGGACGGCCGAATTAGTCGCCCACCCGGATTACCAATACGTCGACGTCGGCTTTGCGCAGGACGGTGCGGAGCCTATTGAGCTCGTCCAGCTTGGATATGGGACCGATGCGGATGCGATGCCAGGTGTCGTTGTCGACGGATACCTTCTGCACCTTGGATTCGACGCCTTGCAGGGCGAGTTGCGCACGGACGCGGTCGGCGTCGGCGAAATTCTTGTACGAGCCGGCCTGTAGGACGTAGGTGCCGCGGCGCGTCTCCGGGACCGCGCGAATGTCGGGCTTCACGTCCTTTTCCTTTTCGGGCACGACGACTTCGAATTTGGGCAGCATGCTGTAGAAGTCGTAGGATTTCGCCGGCTCTTCCGGCGCGCCGGAATCTCCGGCCTCGGCGTCTGGCGGCTCGCTGCCGCGGTATTTCTTCTTGTTGGCCTTGGCCGCTTGAGCGATCGGGGCGTCGGAGTGGCGGTCCTTGAGGTAGATGAAGCCCGCGACGGCCAACCCCACGCTGAGCCCGAAAATCGCTCCCGTCCACCCGGAAAAGCCGCCCGCAGGCTTGCGTTTGGGTCTGTAGTCCCGTGCCATTGGTTGGTGACGCTACATGGTGTCGGGCGCGGATACGCCCAACAGGCCAAGGCCGTTGCGGATGACAATTTGAGTGGCGAGGGCCAAATAGAGGCGCGCGTCGCGCAGTGCCCCATCTTCCACGATGAACTGGTGGGCGCTGTAGTACGTGTGAAAATCATTGGCGAGGTCGCGCAGGTAATGCACCAACGTATGCGGCGCGCGCTGGATGGCACACTGTTGAATAATTTCCGGGTACGAAACCACCCGCTTAATCAGGTGCATTTCCTGCGGTTCGGTCAATCTGGCGAGTGACGAAGCACCCTGCGCGCTGTCGTGAGCGATCCCGCGCTCCGCGAGTTGCCGCTTCACGCTGGCGACGCGGGCATGCGCATACTGAATGTAGTACACCGGGTTGTCGTTGGAGCGAGCCTTCGCCAGTTCCAAGTCGAAGTCCAAGTGCTGATCGTTGCTGCGCATGACATAGAACAGCCGCGCCGCATCATTGCCGACTTCTTTGCGCAGATCGCGCAAGGTCACGAATTCTCCCGATCGGGTCGACATTTGGGCTTTCTCGCCGGCCCGAAATAACGACACGAACTGCACCAGCCGCACTTCGAAGCACTCCGGCGGGCCTCCCAGCGCCATCAAGCCGGCGCGCAAGCGCGTGATATAGCCGTGGTGATCGGCGCCCCAGATGTACAGGAGGTGCTCGAAGCCGCGTTCGCGCTTGTTGAAAATAAAAGCGATGTCGGACGCGAAATAGGTTTTGATGCCGTTGTCGCGCACCATCACGCGATCTTTCTCGTCGCCGTATTCCGTGCTCTTGAACCACAGCGCTCCGTCCTTGCGGTAGGCGTGACCCGTTGCCTCGAGCGTATCGAGCGCGCGGTCGATTGCTCCGCTGTCGCTCAAGCTGCGCTCCGAGTACCAGGAATCGAACCTCACGCCGAACTCGGCCAGATCCTCGCGGATGTCGGTCAAGATTCCGGCAACGGCCAAGTCCAGCACACCCCGAAAGGCGGCGTCGCCGATCAATTGCCGCGCGCGCACGATCAGGGCGTCTATGTACAGGTCCTTGTCGCCGCCTTGGGGCTCGTCGGCCGGCAAGTTGCCGAAGACCTCCGCGACGCCACGGCATAGGGCGGTTCCTTCTGCCTCATGCAGACGCTCCGCGATGGCGACGATGTAGTCGCCGCGATAGCCGTTTGCCGGAAACGCGAAGCGCTCGCCGCAATGCTCCAGATAACGCAGCCAGGTGCTCACCGCCAGAATCTCCATTTGGCGCCCGGCGTCGTTGATGTAGTACTCGCGCCCGACGCGATATCCGACCGCCTGGAGCAGATTGGCCACGGTGGCGCCGAAAGCCGCGTGCCGCCCGTGACCGACGTGCAGGGGTCCGGTGGGGTTGGCCGATACGAACTCGACCAACACGCTGTGGCCAGCGCCGAATTGCGATTTGCCGTAGTCGCAGTCTTGCTCGAGCACCTGTCTCAGTTGCGCGTGATAGGCGCCTTCTTTCAGGAAAAAGTTGATGAAGCCTGCGCCGGCGATCTCGACTTTGGCGATCGCATCGTGGGCCGGCACGGCAGCCAGCAGGGCCGCGGCGAGCTTGCGCGGATTCTGCCGCGTCGCTTTCGCGAGCTGCATCGCGATATTGCTGGCGAAGTCGCCGTGCTGTGCGTCACGGGTGCGCTCGATCTCAATGGCGGAATCATGCAGAGCGGCGGGCACCAGTTCCTCCGGCAGCGTCGCGAGCGCGCTCCGCAACAATGTGTCGATCAAAGTCTTCAAAGCGGGTCCGTATTTTTGGGTAAAGAAGGGGTCGGCAGTTTACCGCTGCGCGCGCCGCTACGCGCGTGGCAAACCTCTCAATCTACTTCGAGCGGATCGACGTCGATGGACCAGCGCAAGCCCGAGGGTCCGGGAAGCGTCTCGATTTGCGGCAGCCAGCGGGCGAGAAAGCGCTGCAAGGTGGAGCGTGCTGCGGTTTCGATCAGCAAATGCGCGCGGAAATGATCGGCGCGGCGCGCCATCAGGGCGGTCGCCGGTCCCAGTATCTTGACGGATGCATCGGCGAGCGCCGCCCCCAGCGTGGCCGCGGCGCGTAAAAACGCGTCCAGACCGGTGCTGTCCTTGGCCTCCGCGCGCAACAGCGCGAGGCGTGAATAGGGCGGCCACGCCGCCTCGCGACGCTCCGCCAGGGCGCTCGCCGCGAACCCCTCATAGCCTTCGGCGATGAGGCGCGTGAGCAGCGGATGCTCGGGAAACGCGGTTTGAATCATCACTTCGCCGAGGCGCGCGGCGCGGCCGGCACGGCCGGCGACCTGTGTGATGGTTTGGGCCAGGCGTTCGGTGGCGCGAAAATCGCTGGCGAACAGGCCCTGATCGGCGTCCAAAATCACTACCAGGCTGACTTCGGGGAAATGGTGCCCTTTGGTGAGCATCTGCGTGCCGACCAGAATGCGCGCCGCGCCGCTGTGCACCCGCTCGAGTACGGCTTCCATGGCACCGCGCCCCGAGGCTGTATCCCGGTCCAAGCGTGCGAGCGGCGCGTCGGGGAACAACCGTCCCAACGTCTCTTCGACCCGCTCGGTCCCCTGCCCGACCGGGTTCAAGGGTTGCCCGCAGCTGCCGCAGGTCAGCGGTACGGGCGAGTGGGCGCCGCAGTGATGGCAGCGCAATTGCGCAGCGCGCCGATGCAGCGTCATGCGCGCGTCGCAGTGGGCGCAGGGCGCCACCCAACCGCAGGCGTTGCAAAACAAGGAGGGCGCATAGCCGCGCCGGTTCAAGAATACGATGACCTGACCGCCGGCGGTCAAATGCCGTCCCATCGCCTGCATCGCCGGCTGCGACAGCCCTTGCTCACTGGCATGCCTGCGCAAGTCGACCAAGGCCATGTGTGGTGCTCGCGCGGCTCCCGGCCGCTGCCCGATCACTCGATCTGAGCGAGTTCAGCGGTTGGAGTGCTCGGGCAGGTCACCATCGCGCAGGTCCGCGGTCCCGATGACGTGCAGCACCGCGTTGATGTGCGGATAGAGCCGATAAACCATGGTATGCAGGATTATGAAATGCTCAAGGCCTTTCCGGGCATCACGACGCATGAGACTTCGATCGGTATCCCGATATTCGAGAATTCACA